>OGRR01000266.1_pt1 | contig 50385 bp, 39 predicted proteins | sample 1553511 | NCBI WGS metagenome assembly OGRR01 (sample SAMEA2580040, study PRJEB22360) | human gut metagenome | biome: human gut; feature: human-associated habitat; material: faeces | place: Denmark | collected 2008/2010 | reverse complement strand
TTGCATGTGTTAGGCACGCCGCCAGCGTTCATCCTGAGCCAGGATCAAACTCTCATGTTTAAGTTTTGACCTGTCCAAGTAAAACTTGGCATAGACAAAATTTTAATAAATTTTGTCATTAGAAGTTGTTTCACAACTTCGCGTCTGAATTTCATTAAGAAATCCGATTTACCTCGCGTATTCTTATCTGCATGTGTTAGATAAGAACTTTGAAAATTTATTTTAGAATTTTCAGGGTTGTTTTACTGTTCAATTATCAAGGTTCCAGGTCTTTATCCGACCTTTTTTACACTGACATTTCTTTATCAGTGTTACTGACTTGCTGTTTGCGTCAGCGATATATATCTTATCACTTTTGCTTTAGCTTGTCAAGAACTTTTTTATTTTATTTTTTGAAGTCTTTCAAAAAATAAAATCTTGGAAATCTTTTTGATTTCCTGCTTTCGCACCAATAAGAAACTTTATGCTTTCACGCTTTGTTTCTTATCGCTTTTTGCGACAGCGATATGTATCTTACAACATCTTTTCAACATTGTCAAGAACTTTTTTCAATCTTTTGTATCTCGTCTCACGACCGTCCAATAAATTGAAACTTAGTGGAATAAACCACAACGGAGAAAGAGGGATTTGAACCCTCGCGCCGCGTGAACGACCTACACCCTTAGCAGGGGCGCCTCTTCAGCCTCTTGAGTATTTCTCCATTCAGCGTTTTTCCGCTGAGCAATACCTAGTATATCAATTTTATAACTACTTGTCAATCACTTTTTTTATTTTTTTTATTTTTTATTTGCCCTTTTTGAGCTTATATAACATTTTACTTTACAACATGATAACTATTTATGTGACTCATACATATTATTCTTTTTATTATCTATTACAACTATTGCCGGCAGATTTTCTACTTCGAGTTTTCTTATAGCTTCTGTTCCAAGATCATCATATGCTATTACTTCCGCTTTTTTTATGCATTTTGATAATAATGCACCGGCCCCACCTATTGCTGCAAAATATACTGCATTATTCTTATGCATTGATTCTATGACATTATCTGAACGCTTTCCTTTGCCAAGCATTCCCTTTAATCCATGCTCAAGCAGCAATGGTGTATATTTGTCCATTCGGCTGCTTGTAGTTGGTCCTGCTGAGCCTATGACCTGTCCTTCTCTCGCCGGAGATGGTCCGAGATAATAAATTATGTTATTCTTAAGTTCAAATGGTATGTTCTCACCATTTTTTATTGCTTCATACATTCTCTTATGTGCCGCATCTCTCGCAGTATAGATTGTTCCCGTTATATATACACAATCTCCTGCTTTTAATGAATTTACAATTTCATTATCTATTGGTGCATTTATATATCTGTCCATTTTATCCCTCATTTCCTTATATTTCGTTTAATTATTTTTTCTAAAACTCAATTTTCCTGACTTTTAACATTAAAATATTTCTTGCTTTTGGCACGGTCAATCTCAAATTTCCATCTGCCATAAAAGCATTTTTTTGCTCAGAAACAAATTTCAAGCCCTTATATACAATACTTATGAATCACATTTTTGCAATATTTTTTGTGCATAGCATATGTAAGCCATAAATTTCAGGTGTGAAAATTTATAATTTTTACAATATTCTCTTTTTATGACGGTTTACATGACAGCACATATTTATGGCAACAGGAAGTCCCGCTATATGTGTCGGGTAAGTCTCGATATTTACACCGAGTGCCGTTATCTTACCCCCAAGTCCACCTGGTCCTATATTAAGATTGTTTATCTCGTCTAAAAGTTCATTTTCAAGTTCTGCGACATATTCTATGCTGCTTTCACTGTTTATATCTCTTGTGAGTGCTTTTTTGGCAAGCAGTGCACATTTCTCAAATGTTCCGCCTATTCCTACTCCGACCACCACAGGAGGGCACGCATTTGGTCCTGCAAGTTTTACTGTCTCTATAACGGCATTTTTAACCCCCTCTATGCCATCGGCTGGCTTTAACATACATACCCTGCTCATATTTTCGCTTCCAAATCCTTTTGGTGCCACGGTTATCTCTACTTTGTCACCCGGAATTATCTCATAATGTATTATTGCAGGTGTGTTGTCTTTTGTGTTTTCTCTTATAAGCGGGTCTTTTACTACTGACTTTCTCAGATATCCCTCTGTATATCCCTCTCTGACACCCTGATTTATGGCATCCTCAAGACTTCCGCCTGTTATATGTACTTCCTGACCGATTTTTATAAATACGACTGCCATACCTGTGTCCTGACATATTGGAATCTGCTCCCTTTCAGCAATTTCCATGTTTTCTTCAAGCTGGCTCAATATTTTTTTTCCAATTTCTGAATTTTCGACTGCTGCCGAATTTATTATTTTATTTTTTACATCATCCGAAAGTATATAGTTCGCTTCTATACACATTTCCTTAATGTTCTTTGTGATTTCATCTGTTGAAACTTCTCTCATTTTATCCCTCTTTCTTAGATTAAATCTTTTTAATATATTTCAATATAGCCCGGTCATATTAAACCGGGCTAATAAGATTTATTATTTTATTTCATCTTCCTCGATAAGACCATTCTCAACTTCTTCAGGAATTGTTTCTCTTACACGAGTCATACTTGCTACAACGACTTCTTTATTTTCCGAATCCATCTCGATCATCTTTACGCCCGATGTGATACGCCCAAGAACTGACACTTCACTTACCATAAGCTGTATGATTATACCCTCTGTATTGATAATCATAACTTCTGTATCTTCATTTACGGCTTTGGCTGCAACTACATTACCTGTCTTTTCGGTAATCTTATAGCACTTAATTCCTTTTCCGCCACGGTGCTGTACGGTAAATTCATCTATATCCGTTCTCTTGCCCATTCCGTACTCTGATACGATAAGCATATGCGTTCCCTGGGTATTTAACTGCATTGCGACTACTTCATCATCATATGAAAGATTCATACCTATAACACCCATAGATACTCGTCCTGTCGTTCTTACATCATTTTCATCAAATCTGATACACTGACCATGCTTTGTGACAAGGAAGATGTCCTTTGTGTTGTCAGTGACTTTAACTTCTATCAGATCATCGTCATCCCTGAGATTTATCGCCTGAAGTCCTGATTTTCTAATATTGGCATATTCCATTATGGATGTTTTCTTTACAATACCTTTCTTTGTTGCCATAAAGAGATATTTATTTTCGTCATAATCACGGAGCGTTATAACCGCTGTTATCTTCTCTTCAGGCATTAGCTGAATAAGGTTGATTATTGCTGTTCCTCTCGCCGTACGGCCACATTCAGGTATCTGATACACCTTAAGCCTATACATTCTTCCTTTGTTTGTAAAGAACATTATATAGTGGTGTGTCGTTGTCATAAGCATATTTTCGATGTAATCATCATCTATCGTCTGCATTCCCTTTATGCCCTTACCGCCACGGTGCTGACTCTTAAAGTTGTCTACTGACATACGCTTGATATATCCGAGTTTTGTCATTGTGATGACAGTATTTTCGTTTGGTATGAGGTCTTCCATTGATATGTCAAATTCATCATATCCGATAGATGTTCTTCTGTCATCACCGTATTTGTCACGGATTTCAATAATCTCTTTTTTGACAACACCAAGTAATACCTTGCGGTCTGCAAGGATTGCTCTGTATTCTTCAATTACTTTCTTTAATTCTGCATACTCATTTTCAAGTTTTTCTCTTTCCAGACCTGTAAGTGCACGAAGACGCATCTCGACAATGGAGTTTGCCTGCGGTTCAGACAGAGAAAATCTCTCCATAAGCTTTTCTTTTGCCTCTGCTGCCGTTTTTGATGCTCTTATAAGCTGTATTACCTCGTCTATGTTGTCGAGGGCAATAAGCAGTCCCTCTACGATATGTGCTCTTTCCTCAGCCTTGTTTAAGTCATACTGCGTCCTTCTGGTAACGACTTCCTCCTGATGTTTCAGATAATACTGAAGCATCTGCAAAAGGTTCATTACGACAGGCTCATTATTTACAAGTGCAAGCATGATAACACCAAATGTGTCCTGTAACTGGGTATGCTTATAAAGCTGGTTAAGAACTATGTTTGGATTTACATCTCGCCTAAGCTCGATACAAATACGCATACCCTCTCGGCTTGTCTCATCTCTAAGGTCTGTTATTCCGTCAACTCTCTTATCCCTGTGAAGCTCGGATATTTTTTCTATGAGTTTTGCCTTATTTACCATGTACGGAAGTTCAGTCACAACAATTCTGTTTTTGCCGTTTTCCATAGGCTCTATGTTTGAAACAGCACGAACTCTTATCTTGCCCCTTCCTGTTCTGTAAGCCTGCTCAATGCCGCTTGTACCAAGTATCTCTGCTCCCGTTGGGAAATCAGGTCCTTTTATTATTTTTAATAATTCTTCTATCTCAGTTTTTTTGTCTATCTCATAATTGTCTATTATCTTTACGACACCGTCAATAACCTCACGGAGATTGTGAGGCGGGATATTTGTTGCCATACCTACTGCGATACCACTTGTTCCGTTTACAAGAAGATTCGGAAATCTTGACGGAAGTACAACGGGCTCTTTTTCAGTTTCATCGAAGTTCGGTATAAAATCAACAGTATCTTTCTTGATGTCTCTAAGCATCTCTATTGAAATCTTGCTGAGTCTTGCCTCAGTGTAACGCATGGCTGCTGCCCCGTCACCGTCAACTGAGCCGAAGTTTCCATGTCCGTCAACAAGAGGGTATCTTGTAGACCAGTCCTGAGCAAGATTTACAAGTGCTCCATAAATAGAGCTGTCACCGTGTGGATGATATTTACCCATAGTATCACCGACAATACGGGCACATTTACGGTGTGGCTTGTCAGGTCCGTTATTTAATTCTATCATGGCATACATAATACGCCTTTGAACAGGCTTTAGACCGTCCCTTACATCCGGTAAAGCTCTCGCAGCTATTACCGACATTGCGTAATCTATGTATGAGGTCTCCATGGTCTTTTTAAGGTCAACTTCATTAATCTTATCAAAGATATTTTCGTCCATTTTCATCCTCATTTCTGCATTTTGCTGATTTTCATACTAATCCTGTGCTGTTTTGCACACAACAAGTTTGTGCAAAGCACAAATCCTGAATATATTGATTTTTACGCTATATATCTAAATTTCTTACATACTTAGCATTTTCCTCAATGAACTGACGGCGCGGCTCTACTTTGTCGCCCATCAATGTATTAAATACTACATTCATTTCCGCCTCAGAATCATTGTCCATGTTTACACGGAGAAGTATTCTCTTTTCAGGGTCCATTGTTGTATCCCAGAGCTGCTCTGCATCCATCTCTCCAAGACCTTTGTAACGCTGTATCTTGTTATTGCTGTCTCGTCCTATCTCTGCAAGTATCTGTGCAAGCTCATTGTCATCATAAGCATAGCGCACGACCTTGTTTCTCTCTACTTTGTAAAGAGGCGGCTGTGCAAGATATACATGTCCCTGCTTGATAAGTTCAGGCATAAATCTGTAAAGGAATGTAAGCATAAGTGTTGCAATATGAGCACCGTCTACATCGGCATCAGTCATTATGACTATTTTATCATATCTTAGCTTTGATATGTCAAAATCCTCCCCGATACCTGTACCAAATGCCGTTATCATTGCCTTTATTTCATTGTTTACAAGAATCTTGTCAAGTCTTGATTTCTCAACATTCAATATCTTACCACGAAGCGGAAGTATCGCTTGTGTTGCCCTGTTTCTTGCAGTCTTTGCACTTCCACCGGCTGAATCTCCCTCGACTATGTAAATCTCGCAATTCTTTGGGTCTTTATCACTGCAATCTGCAAGTTTTCCCGGAAGACTTGTGCTTTCAAGTGCAGTCTTTCTTCTTGTAAGATCTCTTGCCTTTCTCGCGGCATCCCTTGCTCTCTGTGCAAGTATAGCTTTGTCACAGATAATCTTTGCAATCTGAGGATTTTGCTCAAGGAAGTAGGTAAGCTGTTCACTCATTACACTCTCAACAGCACCTCTCGCCTCACTGTTTCCAAGTTTCTGTTTAGTCTGACCTTCAAACTGAGGTTCAGAAATCTTTATGCTGACGATTGCTGCAAGTCCCTCTCTAATATCCTCACCGGCAAGATTAGGCTCGCTGTCTTTGAGAAGTTTGTTTGTTCTCGCATAATCGTTAAAGCACTTTGTAAGGGCATTTCTAAAGCCTGTAAGATGTGTTCCTCCCTCAGGTGTCGTGATATTATTTACAAAGCTGTATGTACTTTCAGTATATGAATCATTGTGCTGCATTGCAACTTCAACATATATGTTGTTTTTAATTCCCTCACAGTAGATAACATCATCATAGATTGGTGTCTGACTTTTATTTAAATAGTCAACATACTCCTTAATACCGCCCTCATAGTGAAAAGCTCTTATCTTAGGCTCTTCAAGTCTTTTATCTATAAGTATTATCTTTATTCCCTTTGTAAGAAATGCCATCTCACGAAGTCTCTGCCTGAGCGTATCAAAATCAAAAACAGTTTCTTCAAAAATTTCTTTGTCAGGTAAAAATACAACCTCTGTTCCTCTCTTTGTCGTATCTCCGACCACCTTGAGCGGATACATTACTTTTCCACGCTCATATCTCTGCTTATACATTTTTCCGTCTTTGTGAATCGTAACCTCAAGCCATTCCGACAAAGCATTTACAACAGATGCTCCTACACCGTGGAGACCACCTGATACTTTGTATCCACCGCCTCCGAACTTACCTCCGGCATGAAGGATTGTAAATACAACTTCTACCGCAGGCAGTCCTGCTTTTTTGTTTATACCTACAGGAATTCCACGACCATTGTCCTTTACACAGATGGAATTATCCTCATTTATTGATACCTCTATCTCCGTACAATATCCAGCCAGCGCCTCATCAACCGAATTATCTACTATCTCATAGACCAGATGATGAAGTCCTCTTACAGATGTACTTCCAATATACATACCAGGTCTTTTACGCACAGCCTCAAGTCCCTCTAATATCTGAATCTGGTCTGCACCGTATTCACCATTAACTTCTGTTCCCATCTTTTCCTCCATTTCCTGCTAACTGCATTACTTCTAAATACTCTCCACTTTATTTTTCTATCTTTACTGTACCATCTGTCACTTTAAAAATTCTGTCTAAAGCAAGACTTTTGTCTATAAATTCTTCAAGTCCGGTACAAGTAACTATCGTCTGTATGTCACTTATGCTCTCCATCAAAAAATTTTGTCTGTTCCTGTCAAGCTCTGACAACACATCATCAAGTAATAATACAGGTGTATCACCTATTATCTTTTTTACAAGTTCTATCTCCGCAAGTTTTAAAGACAAGGCACAAGTTCTTTGCTGTCCCTGCGAACCAAATCTGCGAATATCTATATCTCCATTCATGAAACATATATCATCTCTGTGAGGTCCAACACCTGTATTACAAAAATGCAAATCCTTTTTTCTTGTCTGCTTAAGCTTGTGTGCAAAATTTTCCCATGATACATCCGGCTCATAAAAAACTTCAACCCGCTCTTTTCCGCCGGTCAGCCTTGAATTGTATTTAGTCACAATCTCAGAAAGCATCTGTAAAAATTTTGTACGGGTTTTTATTATCCTAATACCATAATTTACAAGCTGTTCGTCCCATATATCAAGCGTATCAATAAGTGACGGCTCATAAATCATCTGTTTTAAAAGCTTGTTTCGCTGGTGAAGCACTTTATTGTATTCTCCAAGATCATAAAGATATACATTGTCAAGCTGTGACAATTCGAGATTTACAAATCTTCTCCTCTCTGACGGTCCATTCTTGACTATTTTTAAATCCTCGGGTGAAAAAAAGATGATATTTACCATGCCTAACAGCTCACTTGACCGTCTGATAGGTATTCCGTCAATCGCAATTCCCTTCGCCTTATTTTTTCTAAGATGCATATCTATACGGTGTGACACTCCACGCTTGGTTATAAACATACGGATATGAGCTTCGTCACAGCCTATTTTTATGAGTTCCTTATCATTACTTCCCTTATGAGATTTGGTAGTCCCGGCTACAAAGACAGATTCCAGTATGTTGGTTTTTCCCTGAGCATTGTCACCATACAAAATATTAGTATGCTCATGAAAATCAAGTCTGGCAGAATCATAATTTCTAAAATTTCCCACCTCTATTGAATCAATCTTCATAACATTCCACCTTACTCCCCGATAACAGTAACTTGCTTTCCGTCATACTCAAATACATCCTGAGGATAAAGTTTTCTTCCCCTTCTTGTATCAACTTCGCCATTAACTTTAACCTCACCATTTTGAACGACTATCTTTGCTTCAACACCTGATGATACAAGATTTGCAAGTTTAAGAGCCTGACCAAGTTTTATAAATTCATCACTAATCTCTATTGCTTCCATTTCAGCCTCCAATCATTTTAATTAAAATTAACAGGTAATATAAGATAAATATAGCTTTCATCCTTATCTCTTATAAAGCACGGAGCTTTTGGGTTTATCATATAAAGCGTAATCTCCTCATCATCTATAACCCTTAATGCATCAATTAAGAATCGTGGATTAAAGCCGATAAGAATATCTTTACCTTCCTTAACTGCATCTATTTCTTCATCCATAGAACCAATAGACGAATTCATTGCAAGTCCCATACTATTGTCCTTTATATCAATAATAACAGGTTTCTTTTCAGCTTCCTTCATGAGAAGAGTTGTTCTGTCAATACTGTCGAGCATTTCTTTTTTATTTACTGTAATCTTAGTTTCATAATCACTTGAAAGCATCTTATCTATTTTATAATACTCTCCCTCTATAAGTCTTGAAAGAACTACTGTACTTTCAAACTCAAAAAGTATATGTTTGTCCGTAAAATAAATCTTAACAATATCATCAACACCTCCATTAAGAATCTTGTTAATCTCAATGAGCGTTTTACCAGGAATAATAACGCTGATATTGTCATAGGAGTTGTTTAACTCAACATTTCTTATAGATATTCTATGTCCATCAAGAGAAACAACCTTTAATTTATTAGCAGTAATCTCAAATAATTCGCCTGTCATAACTTTAGTATTTTCATTATCAGAAATACTAAAGACAGTCTGTCTGATAATATCTTTAAGCGTAAATTGAGATATTTCTACATGTTTTTCTTTAACAATCTGTGGGAGGTATGGAAATTCATCTGTAGGTTTAGCTGCAATATTGAACTTTGCCTTTCCACATTTAATAAATAATTGATAGTTTTCATTAACACTAATCTCTACCTGCTCAGATGGTAATTTACGAATAATGTCTGAAAATACTTTTGCTCCTATAGCAACATTACCTTCTTCAACAATTTGACCTTCAATTACAGTTTCAATACCAATCTCAAGGTCATTGGCAATAAGCTTAATAATATTATTCTCAGCTTCAATAACAAGACATTCTAAGATTGCCATAGTTGATTTCCCCGGAATAGCTTTAAGAACAATATTTATACCGTCGAGTAATTTACTTTTATCACAAATGATGTTCATTGTGTATAACTCCCTTCAAAACTTTTTTAGAAAAAAAATAAAAAATAATAATAGTAAATTCAGCAGTAGCAGCAGTAGGGGGTGTTGATAAGTTGAAAAGTACCTCAAACCACTGTGGATACTGAATTAGTCAGTATGGATAACTATCTTAACAAAATCTGAATTGATGTTGATAACTGCTAAATTATCCACAATTACAAAAGTGAAAATTGGGGAAATGTTAATCTGTATCAACAAAAATTGTCGATATGTCAATTTTATATCAACAAAAATACACAGATTACATCCATAGTCGGATATAAACTGTAAATGTTATTACTTATATAAAGTAAAACTTAATTAAAAGATCATTGAGGGTCAATTTTCTTATTCAGGACATCAAGAGTTTTTATAAGGTCCTCATTGTTGTCCGGATCATTTAATTTCTTCTCTATTATTTCAATACCATGAAGTATAGTAGAATGATGTCTGTTGCCAAGTTTATTACCAATTTCTGCAAGCGGACTGCTTGTAAGCTGGCGGCATAAATACATACAGATATGACGAGGAAATGCAATATTTGAATTACGCTTAGTAGACATAAGGTCTTTAACTGTAATTCCAAAATGATCTGCAACAGTCTCGGTAATATAATCAATGGTTATTTGTCGTTTCATATTCGGATTTATCATATCTGACAAAGCTTCTTTGGCAAGTTCCATTGTGACTTCTTTGCCGCATAGGTTTGAAAAAGAGATTACTTTATTTATGGCACCCTGTAACTCTCGTATGTTTGATATTATATTAGAAGCAATGTAATCTAATATAGAATCGTCTATAGCAATATTTTCCTCGATGACTTTTTTGCGGAGAATCGCCATTCTTGTCTCATAGGTAGGCGTTTTTATATCAACAGTAAGTCCCATCTCAAAACGGGAACGAAGACGTTCTTCTAGCGTAGTCATTGTAGAAGGATGTTTATCGCTGGATATGATAATTTGTTTTCCTAAACCATGAAGATGATTAAATGTATGGAAAAATTCAAGCTGCGTAGCTTCTTTTCCTTCAATAAACTGAATATCATCTATAAGGAGTACATCAACCGTTCTATATTTATTTCTAAAATCCTGTCGTGCCGTGGAATGTTCATTTTTGCTGTCTCGAACGGCATCAACTATTTCGTTTGTAAAAGTTTCGCTTGTAACATAAACGACCTTTTTGGTCTTGTCGTGCTCCAAAATATAGTTGGCGATGGCGTGCATCAGATGGGTTTTACCGAGTCCGGCACCTCCATATATAAAAAGAGGGTTGTAAGTATCACCGGGTTCTTCGGCTACTTTCAAAGATGCAGCATGGGCATAGTCATTGTTGTCGCCGACAATAAAAGTGTCAAAGGTGTAGTTTGGGTTAATGGATGGGTTCAACCTCACTTTTTTTTCTTCTTTTTCAGGCATATTAGTGGAATTTTTGGCATCAAGCTCAGTTAAAGAAATGTAGGTAAGTTCATAATGAACATTAGTAACTTCTTCAATCGCAACAGAAAGAAAAGTGTTGTATTTCTGTTCAATAAACTGTTTGCTGTTGCTTCCAATGCTTGTATCATCTATTAATATGGTAATAGTATTGTCTTTTACGCCATACAAACTTAATTTTTTAATGAAAGTACGATAGGATACATCAGAAATATCAAAATCCACTTTCATCCGCTCAAGGATTTCGTCCCATCTTTCATAAAGTTCATTTTCCAAGACTTTGTACCTCATTTCTTAAAAATTTCCAAAATGTTAATAACCTATCTAAATAAAGATAAAATAGGCACTAATAACACATCATATATAATCATTTTATCTCAAAAAGGCATAAAATACAAGTTATTATCAACAAAAGTGCATAGATGTTAATAAAAACTGTTGATATGTTGTTAATAATGTTGAAAATGAAGTTAAAACTGAAATTTATAACTAATTAACAGTTATCAACACTAAATTAACAAAAATTGTGCATAACTTGTTATTTATTAAAAAAGACAAAAAAACACGAAATTTCGGCAAAAAAGTGGATAATGTTAATAACTTTGTGGATAACTGTTGAAAGTATGTTGCAAAGAGGGAGAGTTATCAACAAATTGTGCACATTTTGTTCATAACTCTTGACGAACATACATTTTATCAACATTCTTAAATACAGTATTTATAGGACTTTACACTATATAAACAGCTATGTTAATGATGTTGATTATTAATGTGGAATATTAATTGTGGAAATAGAAATAAAAAAGTTTCTTCCTATTATAATATGTTATTGATACAATCAACATATAAACAATTTTTTTGATTAACAGTATTAACTTGTGAATAAAACTGTTGAAAATGTGTTAAATGATGTGATTTTAATGTTAATATTAACAGTGTTCATATTAATCGGATATATGGGTAAATATTGTTATTTTGGAATGTTTAAAGTTATCATGGTATATAAACATCTGTGTACCAGCGGAGTTTATAAAACTAATAGCACTGGTTTTATTAAATTCATCTAAAATCAAGAATTTTACTTGACGAATTGCTCGTTTGCTAATATAATATGTGATATGCGTGATTATATGCGTAGAAGTAGAAATAAAGGAGGTGTTTTGTAATGAAGATGACATTTCAGCCAAAGAAAAGATCAAGATCAAAGGTTCATGGTTTTAGAAAGAGAATGCAGACAGCTAATGGAAGAAAAGTATTAGCAAGCAGAAGAGCAAAAGGAAGACATAAGTTATCCGCATAGGTCGCATTTATGTGACCTTTTCTTCTATCATAAAGATTTGCCTTTGTAGAGGGAAAAGTTGTGTTTATATCGATTTCGAAAAATTTTGAATTTTTAAATGTATATCATCATGGTAAATCCTATGCCAACAGATATTTGGTTATGTATATACTAAAAAATGGCAGCAGTAATAACAGATATGGGATTACAGTCAGTAAAAAAGTTGGAAACAGTGTTGTCAGGCATAGGGTTACCAGATTGATAAGAGAAAGTATCAGATTAAATGAAGAAAAGTTTGCCAGGGGTTATGACATTGTTATAATTGCTAGAAATACAGCTAAAGGTAAAAAGTATAGTGATATTGCAAGTGCATTTTTACATTTGGGTAAGATGCATAAAATTTTAAGAGATGATTAACTATGAAATCAATACTTGTATTTATAATAAAAATATATCGTAAATATATATCTCCCTTGAAAGGAAGACCGACGTGTATATATACACCTACTTGTTCGCAATATGCGATAGAAGCACTGGAAAAGTATGGTTTTTTTAAAGGGAGTTTTTTGGCTGTAAAAAGAATTTTGAGGTGTCATCCTTTTGCGAAGGGCGGGTACGATCCGGTTCCTTGAGATTCCCCTTTGATTTGGCACAGGAGGACTTATAATTTATGAATGTAATTTTAACAACTTACCAAGGTGCTATTTTAGGACCGATAGCGAGAGTTCTGGGTTATATTTTACAGGCATTATATGCTTTATTGGCGAATTTCGGTATTGAGAATACAGGAATTTGTATGATTTTGTTTACATTTTTGGTAAATGGTCTGATGATGCCAATGCAGATCAAACAGCAGAAATTCTCAAAAATGTCGATGATAATGAATCCTGAAATTCAGGCGATTCAGAAAAAATATAAAAATAAGAAAGATCAGGCATCACAGCAGAAGATGTCTTTAGAAACTCAGGCAGTGTATCAGAAATATGGAGTAAGTCCGGCAAGCGGATGTCTGCCTATGCTGATAACATTTCCTATATTATTTGCGTTATATCGTGTTATTTATAATATTCCGGCATATGTACCTCAAGTATATGATGTTTACAGCGGAATCGCACAGCAGATTAAAAGTGCGGGAGTAAGCGTTGAGCAGCTCTCAAAGATGGTTTCATCAAGCACATATGTTGTTACAAATGCTGTATCAGCAGCAAAAAATAGTGATAATATAAGTTATTTTGTAGATGTACTTGGACAGTTCAATACGAATGCATGGACACAGCTTGCAGCAAAGTGCCCTGATTTAAAGACAGCTATTATGGAAGTAGCAGAAAAATCAAAGCATATCAACACATTCTTAGGGTTGAATATTGCAGATACTCCGGCAATAAAGAGTGTAAGTGTTATTATTCCGATTTTATCGGTGGTGACACAGATACTCAGCACGAAGATAAGTATGGCAGGAACACAGCAGCCGGATGCATCAGACAATCCTACGGCACAGTCTATGAAGACTATGAATAATGTAATGCCATTTATTACCGGTCTGATGTGTTTTATGTTCCCAATAGGTGTTGGTATATACTGGGTTGCAGGTAATGTATTTCGTATATTCCAGGGAATTGGAATAAATGTCTATTTCTCAAAGATAGATATGGATGCCGAGATGGCAAAAAATGTTGAGAAGAATAAAAAGCGCATGGAAAAGATGGGGCTTGATCCTAATACCACAATGCAGGATATAGCTAAACAGAGGACGAGTTCCATTAACAATAAGACCACGCAGGCTAAGAGTTCAAATAAAAACAGCGGGATAAATAAAAATGCAAGTACAGTCAGTAAAAAAGACTCACCTAATAATGGCGGAAACAAGAATTATAAAAAAGGCAGTATAGCGGCTTATGCAAATATGCTGGCTCGTGATACCGGTGACAAAGATAAGAAAGAATATCGTATAAATTCGCAGAGCAGCGGTAAAAGCCAGACAGAGAAGAAAAAGTAAGGTTGCTGTTTATAACACTTAGTGTGAATATCAATAATCGCATTGACTGTTATGGAAATGGAGGAGAATATGTCAGATTGGAGAGAATTTACAGGAAAAACAGTTGATGATGCATTGACAAATGCATTGGTTGAACTGGAAACTACAAGTGACAAAGTGGAATATGAAGTTTTAGAAGAAGGAAGTTCAGGAATACTTGGATTATTCAGTAAAGTTGCTGTTATCCGTGTCAAAAAGCTTGATGATATAAGAGAAACAGCGGTAGAATTCTTAAATGATGTATTCAAGGCAATGGAGATGGATGTCGATATTGAGATTGAATATAATGAAGTTGAAAATCAGATGAATATTGAACTTTCAGGAGATGAGATGGGGATGCTCATCGGTAAGAGAGGCGTTACACTTGATTCGCTTCAGTATCTTGTAAGTCTTGTGATAAACAAAAAGACAGAAGAGTATGTTAAAGTAAAGATAGATACAGAAAATTATCGTCAGAGAAGAAAGGAAACTCTTGAAAATCTTGCAAGAAATCTTGCACATAAGGTTAAGAGGATTCATAAGAGTGTTATTTTAGAGCCGATGAATCCTTATGAGAGAAGAGTGATTCATTCTACACTTCAGAATGATAAATATGTTGAAACTCACAGTGAAGGTGAGGAGCCATATAGAAAAGTTGTTATTTCTTTAAAGCCGGGCTTTGAAAAGGAATACGATAAGAAGAAAAAGTATGGTTATGGTAATAAGTCAAGATACAGAAATAATGGTGGTTATAAAAAGTATAATAATTCATATAGGAAAAATTATAACAGATACGATGAAAATAAAGATGTAGTTCTTGATGAAACAAAAAATGCAACAGACGGAGAATAGTTGCTGGCAGATGGTAACTATGAATAAGGAAAGGGGCTGGTTTTCAGTCCCTTTTGCTTTATATTAAATTTGGAGGTTTTGATGCATACAAAAACTATTGCGAGTATTGCAAGTGGAATGGGCGGTGGAATAGGAGTAATAAGAATAAGCGGAGATGATGCTATGACTATCGCCGGTAAGATATTTAGAAAAAGAAGTCAGATAGACCTGTCATCAGAATGTGAGAAAGAAGATGTGCAGTCTGATGATAAGTTTTTTGAAAAAACAGATACACATACGATACATTATGGATTTATCGTTGATGAGGGGAAAGTTGTAGACGAGGTTATGGTTTTGGTTATGAAAAAACCTAACAGTTATACAAGGGAAGATGTGATAGAGATTGATTCACACGGAGGACCATTTATAGTAAAAAAGATTTTGGAAACGGTACTGAAAAACGGAGCTGCTCTTGCTGAGCCGGGTGAATTTACCAAAAGGGCATTTTTTAATGGAAGAATAGATCTTGCACAGGCTGAAGCTGTAATGAAGCTTATATCATCTGAAAATAATTATGCTTTAGACAGTGCACTGAGCCAGCTTGAAGGAAATTTATCAAAATATATTGAGGATATAAGGCAGGACATACTTTATGATATGGGATATATAGAAGCTGCACTTGACGACCCTGAACATTATGACCTTGGAAAGTTTAGGTTTGAATTAAGAGATAAACTTGAGAGGGATAAAGATAAGCTTAATGAGCTTGTTGAGCATTTTGATGATGGCAGAATGAAGTCAGAGGGGATAAATACGGTTATAGTAGGAAAACCAAATGCCGGAAAGTCTTCGCTTATGAATCTGCTTCTCGATGAGGAAAGAGCCATTGTCACAAATGTAGCAGGTACGACAAGGGACATTCTTGAGGAGCGAGTTAAGCTTGGGGATGTTATTTTAAATCTTGTGGATACGGCAGGAATACATGAAACGGATGATGTTGTAGAAAATATCGGTGTAAATAAAGCAATAGAGTATGCAGATAAATGTGATTTTATAATATATGTTGTTGATTCAAGTGAAAAATTGGATGATGCAGATTTCCAGATAATTGATATATTGCAGCAGAAAAAGGGTGTAATATTAATGAATAAGTCTGATCTTAACCCGGTTACGACTGCCGACGATATTCAAAAAAGGCTTGACTGGGAATGTATTACATTTTCTAATGAGACAAAACAGGGAATGAAAGAGTTAGAAGATTATGTTAATAATTCATTCCTTGACGGAGATATATCGTTTAACGATCAAGTACATTTGACAGGTATAAGGCATAAAGAGGCGGTTATGGCTGCAATAGAAAGCATAGATGCCGTGCTGCAGGCAATAGACGATGAAATGCCGGAGGATTTCTTTACAATAGATATGATGGATGCTTATAAGGGACTTGGTCTGATAAACGGTGAAACGGCATCAGAGGATTTAGTCAATAAAATATTTAAAGAATTTTGTATGGGAAAATAAGATGGAGGTTAAGAAAATGCCATATACTTATGAAAGTTATGATGCGGTTGTAATAGGTGCGGGTCATGCCGGCTGCGAAGCTGCTTTAGCAACAGCAAGGCTTGGCTTAAAAACGCTTATATTTACGGTTAGCGTTGACAGTATTGCAATGATGCCGTGTAATCCAAATGTAGGTGGAAGTTCAAAAGGGCATTTGGTTAGGGAGATAGATGCGCTCGGTGGCGAGATGGGAAAAAACATAGACAGGACATTTATTCAGACAAAAATGTTAAATATGTCTAAAGGTCCGGCTGTTCACTCTTTAAGGGCACAGGCTGATAAAAAAAATTACAGTAATTCAATGAGAAGAGTGCTTGAAAATACGGATAATCTCACGATAAAACAGGGTGAGGTTGCACAGGTGCTTGTGGAAGATGGAAAAGTTGCGGGGGTTAAGACAACTTCTGATGCAATTTACCCTTGCAATGTTGTTATCATGTGTACGGGAACATATTTAAAGGCAAGATGTATATATGGTGATGTAAGCCAATATACAGGTCCTAATGGACTAAGTGCGGCTAACAGTCTCAGTCAGTCGCTTTTAGAACTCGGAATAGAGCTTAGAAGATTTAAAACGGGTACACCGGCAAGAGTTGATAAGAGAACGATTGACTTTTCTAAAATGGAGGAGCAGAAAGGTGATGAAAATATAGTTCCGTTTTCATTTACAAATACACCTGAAGAGTTGGAGAGAGAGCAGGTATCGTGCTGGCTTACCTACACTAACGAAGAAACACATGAAATTATTAGAGAAAATATTGACAGGTCACCAATATACTCTGGAAATATAAAGGGAACGGGTCCCAGATATTGTCCGTCAATAGAGGATAAAGTTGTTAGATTTGCTGACAAAAAAAGACATCAGGTATTTTTAGAGCCTGAGGGTCTATACACAAATGAGATGTATATAGGTGGAATGTCAAGTTCACTGCCGGAGGATGTGCAGTACAGAATGTACCATACAGTTCCGGGGCTTGAACACGCAGCAATCGTGAGGAATGCTTATGCTATCGAATATGACTGTATAAATCCGTTGCAGTTAAAAGCATCATTGGAATTTAAAAATATATCAGGATTTTTCAGTGCAGGACAGGCAAATGGAAGCTCAGGATATGAGGAGGCAGCAGCCCAGGGGATAATTGCAGGAATAAATGCGGCAAGAAAGTTCTTGGGAAAAGAACCGGTCGTTTTGGACAGATCGCAGGCATATATAGGTGTGCTTATAGATGATCTTGTGACAAAGGGGACAAATGAGCCGTACAGAATGATGACATCAAGAGCAGAGTACAGGCTTTTGCTAAGACAGGATAATGCAGATATGCGTCTGACGGGAATAGGTCATGAGATAGGTCTTATAGATGATGAGCGTTACGAAAAGCTGCTTGAAAAAGAAAAACTTATTGAAGAAGAAGTGGAGAGGATGAAAAAGACAACTGTAGGTGCGAGAGCAGAAGTACAGGAACTTCTTGCAAAATATGAAAGTACACCGTTACAGTCGGGAACAACTCTTGCGGAACTACTGAAAAGACCGGAATTGTCATATGAGACAATCAAGGATATAGACAAGGACAGAAAAGAACTTCCGGAAGATGTAAAAGAACAGGTAAACATTGAACTCAAATATGATGGATATATAAAAAGACAGTTACGACAGGTAGAGCAGTATAAAAAACTTGAAAATAAAAAAATACCTGAAGATATTGATTATGATGATGTTTATAGCCTTAGAAAAGAAGCAGTCCAGAAACTAAAAGAATTAAGACCGGCATCGGTGGGACAGGCATCAAGAATATCGGGAGTATCACCGGCGGATATATCGGTGCTTCTTATATATCTTGGAAAGTGATTTTTGTAAACAACGGTGATATACTGCTGAGTTAAATAATAAAGGTTATATTTAATTGCTTGATTTGATTATAAAGGAAAGATTAGCTTTTTTTAGAAGAGAGGTGGAATAATGGGTGAAAAATTAAAAGAAATTCTAAAAGATGGAGCGTTGGCAGCAGATATTGATTTGACTGACAGTCAGCTTGATAAGTTTGAAAAGTTTTATGAACATTTGATAGAAAAAAATAAAGTGATGAATCTTACTGCTATTACTGATGAGAGAGATGTGGTTTATAAGCATTTTATTGACAGTATTGCATTGATTAAAAAGATTAACTTTGACGGTAAAAAAGTTATTGATGTGGGAACAGGAGCAGGGTTTCCGGGAATACCACTTGCTATCGTGACTGACAATGCAGAATTTGTTCTTATGGATTCGCTGAATAAAAGAATAAAATTTTTGAACGAAATAATAGAAATCTGTGATTTGAAAAATGTTACAACAATTCATGCGAGGGCGGAGGAACTAGGAAGAGATACGGAGTATAGAGAAAGATTCGATTATTGTGTTTCGAGAGCTGTTGCAAATATGTCTACACTTTTGGAATATTGCATACCATTTGTGAGAGTAGGAGGTGTATTTGTGTCATATAAATCCGGTGATGTGACAGAAGAAATTGAATTATCAAAAAATGCTCAAAAACAATTGTTTTGCGAGATAAAAGATGTTATTGGCTTTTCAATCCCAAATACAGATATAAGCAGAAGTTTTGTCGTGTTTGAAAAGAAAAAGGAATTAAATAAAAAATATCCGAGACAGGGCGGTAAGCCAAAAAAGAGTCCCTTATAAAATGGTTCATTTGTATCACCCAGATGGAACTAAACAGAGAATATTAATATTTTGTGTTTTGCTGCCAGCAACAGCGGATAGTGTTAAGGGCAAAAAAGAGATGGTTGTGAATATCTGTTTAGAGTAATTAATTATTTTTAAATAGTTAATTACTATCCAAAAATATTGTTTGAAATATAAGTTTGATTTTAAGTTTTAGCATTTCTGCATAACTTTGGAAAAAGGGATAATTTGAAATTTCAAATATAGTCAATTTTTTGCTTAAAAATAGTAACAGTTCTACCATAAAAAGGGACTTAACAATACAATGAACAAGCTCATTGTATTGCCAATTATCTTTTTATGGCTGAACTGTTACTAAAAATATATAAATATTTGTAAAGGACAGTAGAAGATTATTAATAAAAATGGTATAATGTTTCACGTGAAACATTATACCATTTTTGAATTTGAAAATCAGTGTAGTGTATCTCAGATTTTAAGTTAAACGACATAGAGTGGATTTTCGTTACGCACGGTGGAAAAATGTGCAAAAGAATGTGGCGGTTTACAGTTGACGCAATGAAGCAGATGAAAATTTATACAAATTATTTGGTGAAATATTAATGTTACATTATATCAGGGAAGGAAAGGCAAAATAAATTAATGGGACAAATAACAATATTAGTTAATTATAAGGCAAAACATGAAAACAGAGAGATATTTGTTAATGAAGTAATCGAAAGTGAAATCTTAGACAAAATAAAAAAAGAAGATGGATTTATTTCTTATGAATATTTTTATAATGTAACAAATTCTGATAGTTTACTTCTGGTAGAAAAGTGGATATCTGAAGAAAAACAACAACAGCATTTAAAAACAGAACATATGAAAAAGTTAAAAGCTATTAAGGAAAAGTATATATTAGAGACTGATGTGCAGAGTTTTAGAGAATAAATGGATAGAAGCACAGAGTTGATTTTTAAAAAAGAACTATTACCAAATAAAAAAATAAGTATTTGTATTTAAAAAAAGTTCTGTTTGTTGTAAAATAGAAAATGTCAAAAGTAAAATACAGCTAGTGAAATCAAATAATATTGATAATATTATAATGTTTCACGTGAAACATTATAACATTATCAATATTACTATTTTACTGTACAGGAAAATGCTCGTAAAGTAGTGTGGCATCAACGAGAATAGCGAAACAATTCTTGGGGAGCAAAACGCTGGTTTTACTCTTTTTTACGGCTGATATTTAACAAGATAAAAGAAATGAGGTGAAAAAATGGGGAGAATAATTGCAATATCAAATCAAAAGGGTGGTGTAGGTAAAACTACTACTGCAATAAATTTATCAGCTTGTCTGGCTGAAAAAGGTAAAAAAGTTTTGACGATTGATATGGATCCTCAGGGAAATACAACGAGTGGGTTGGGAATTGACAAAAATGAAGTTGAAGATACGAGTTATGAAGTCCTTTTAGGCGAGGCTAAGATAGAAAATGCTATAACTAAATCAATTATGGATGGGTTATTTGTAGTTCCGTCAGAAAGAGGCTTGGCCGGAGCTGAAATTGAACTTATTGGGAAAGTAGACAGAGAGTTTATATTAAAAAAGGAAGTTGAAAGAATAAAAGATGACTATGATTTTATTATAATTGACTGTCCACCATCATTAAATACGCTTACTGTTAATGCAATGACTACGGCTGATACGGTGATAGTACCTATTCAATGTGAGTATTATGCATTAGAAGGACTCAGCGAATTAATGTACACAATTCAGCTTGTTAAAGAGAGATTAAATAATGAACTTGAAATTGAGGGAATCGTATTCACTATGTATGATGCAAGAACTTGTTTGTCATTACAGGTTGTAGAAAATGTAAAAGAGAATATCGATAAGAAAATATATAAATCAATTATTCCAAGAAATGTAAGGCTTGCGGAGGCTCCAAGTTATGGACAGCCAATTAATTTGTATTCGCCCAGATCCGCTGGAGCGGAAGCATACAGGGCTTTAGCAGATGAGGTTATTGCAAGAAAATAAGTTATGAAAGGAAAACATATTATGGCTAAGAAAGGTCTTGGAAAAGGTATCGATGTATTGATACCGCAGGCAAAAGAAAAAACTAAGTCAGAAAAAGAAAATATAAAGACAAAAGAAGTTATCAAAGAGGTTGTTAAGGAAGTTATTAAAGAGGTTGATACCATAGATATTAATAAAATAGAACCTAACAAAAATCAGCCTAGAAAGAGTTTTGATGAAGATTCTATACATGAACTTGCTGAGTCAATTAAATTGAGGGGGATCATTCAACCACTTGTAGTGCAAAAGGGCGAAAAAGGGTTATATACAATTATTGCAGGAGAGAGAAGATGGAGGGCTGCAAAAATAGCCGGACTTAAGGATATTCCGGTAGTTGTGAAAAATTACAGCAATCAGGAAATAATGGAGATTGCACTTATTGAGAATATTCAAAGAGAAGACTTAAATCCCATTGAAGAAGCAGAGGCATATGAACAGCTTATAAAGGAATATAATCTGAGACAGGATGAAGTTGCTGAAAAAGTGTCAAAGAGCAGGGTGGCTATAACTAATTCACTCAGACTTCTCAAATTGGATGAGAGAGTAAGACGGATGGTTATTGAGGAAAAATTAAAAAGTGGTCACGCAAGAACGCTTATTCCAATAGAAGATGGGGATTTGCAATATGAAATTGCACAGAAAATTTTTGATGAAAAGCTAAGTGTAAGAGATACAGAAAAACTTGTTAAGAATATTTTGAACGGAAAGAGTAAGAAAAAAGAAAATAAAAAACAGGTAAATCCTCAGGAAGAAATAATCTATAAGAGATTTGAAGAAGATTTAAAAATGACTTTTGGAACAAAAGTTAATATTAACAGAAAATCAAAAGATAAGGGAAAAATTGAAATTGAGTATTATTCACAGAGTGAATTTGAAAGAATACTTGAATTAATTCATGGAATTAAAGACGAGAGAGAGGCTGACTAAAAATGAAATTATTTAATGAATTTGGAATTGATATTGGATATGTTGTGTTAGGTATGGCAGGAGTAATATTGCTTATGTTTATTATGCTAATTGTGACTATGGCAAAAAACAGTAGTACAAGAAAAAAGTATAAAAAATTTATGGCTGGCGAAAATGGAAAAAATCTAGAAAAAGCTATTTTAGATAAGTTTTCGACAGTAGATGTGCTGGAGGCAGATGTCCATGAACTTAGTGAGAGAGTTGAAGATGTATCTGGGAAACTTGTTTCATCATATCAAAAAATAGGACTTGTAAAATATGATGCATTTAAGGAAATAGGTGGAAAACTTAGTTTTGTACTTGTTTTGCTTACTGAAGAGGATAATGGTTTTATTATAAATTCTATGCACAGTTCAAGAGAAGGCTGTTTTACATATGCTAAAGAAGTTGTAAACGGAGAAGCCTTTGTGATTTTATCTGAAGAAGAACAGCAGGCTCTCGAGGAGGCAAAATCAAATATCGGTCTTAAGAAGTTTTCAAATGGAGAGTAATATATATAAAAATTGTTCTGGAGAGTGAAATACAATAATTTTTTAGACCGAGAGTGAGATATAAAAAGTTTTCTGTTTGAAACTGAAATAAGAATATATGAAATAAGAGTATATGAAATATAGAAAAAAGGTTGCTGGAAAATTCAGCAGCCTTTTAATTTTAGTGTATATTCGTAAATATAATTTTATAAATAACATTATAGGACTATCAGGAAAATGGCTTCTGATAATCTTATAAGTAAATAAATATATGTGTTATGCTTTTTGAAAATAAATGTAGCATATATGCAGCACTATTCTGATACTACACTGCCATATAGAGATTTTAATTCTGATGGAATAGTATCAGATTTTTCTTTTGAAATATGTGCAGGCAAGTCATCTGTAACAAATGAACCGCCGTTAAAATCATCGTGGTAGTGTTTTACATCTTCGTTGATAGAAAACATTTTCTGGTCAAGAAATGAGATAATATTTGCACATTCTTTAAGTTCTTCCCTGATACCATCAGGAGCTTTTCCGTCAAATTTGTAATATATCTTATGCTCAAGGCTCGCCCAAAAATCCATAGCTATTGTGCGTATCTGTATTTCAACCTTTGTATCTATTTTGTCATTAGAAAGAAAAATAGGAATAGATACTATCATATGGTAGCTTGTATATCCATTAGGCTTTGGATTGGCGATATAATCTTTGACACGCAGTACAGTTACATCGCTTTGCTTGGCTATAGCATCTGCTATACGGTATATGTCTGAAGTAAAGGTACAGATGATGCGTACCCCTGCAACATCATTTACATATCTGATAATATTTTCTACGGTAAGCTCTCTGTTGTTTATACGCATTTTACGAGCTATACTGTCAGCAGATTTAATACGCGAAGATATATGTTCTATCGGGTTATACTGATGAGCTAGTTTGAATTCGTTATTTAATATTTCTATCTTGGTACATATTTCTTTTAATACTGCATCGTAAAGCAGTAATGCTCTCTGCCATTCTTCTTCTTCATCATAATATATTGGTACTTCCATAAAAACCCCCCTTGATATAAAATGTACTACTAACTGTTTGAAAAGTAAGTTTGGTAATAATTAGCTGAAAACAAAAGAAAAAGATTTTTGTTTTGTGTTTTCAGTTTAAAATATAAACTTGATATTAGTTAATTGGAAATATCAAATTAACTAATAGTGTTTAGCTGTTTTCAATTTAAAATATAAGCCTGGTATTATTTAATTGAAACCGTAAATTTTGTTACAAAAACGATATCCAAGAATAATCACCTGTCTTCCGACTTTGCTCTTTAATTGTAATGGTCTGCCAAATTTTTTGTTTGTTATGTCTCGATACACACGCTTGCTGTTGCTTTTTAAATAATCCCAAAGTTCCTGTCTTTTTCTAAGACTTTCAGGTGTACCGTCTTTAACAAGCAGAGCAGAACTGACTATCATCATCATAGCGAGATATTTTGTCATGTATGATTGTAACTTTCTATTTTTTATTGATGAAAGATCATGAGAGTCAATCATAAGCTTGGTAACTTTAAGCTGCTGGTCGATTCTTTTTATCATAATGGCTTCATTTACAGACTGGTCTTCACGCCCGATAAAATACCTATACAAATCTACATCGAGGTAAAATATAGTGTTTACATATGGTAGTGGAATGTAGGCGTATAAGTTATCAACATAAAATGTATGCTCAGGTAATTTGAGACTGCAATCTCTTAAAAGTTTTGTTCTGTAAATTATGGAATGCATAAGTAAATTTTGACTCATTTTAAAATGTTTTACATCTTTCCAGCCTATAAATTCATTGCATGGAATTGCACTGTGATAATTAATAGCCTTATGTTTATGTGCACTAGGTTTTTCATATACATAATTGCTTATAAGCATATCAAGTTGTTTGGAATCAGTTACAATTTTGCGTAAAAAGTCAAGAACTTTGACCAGGCTCTCTTTATCGAACCAGTCGTCACTGTCTAAAACTTTGAAGTAAAGACCGGTGGCATTTGCAAGACCCGTATTAACAGCCGAGCCATGTCCGCCATTTTCTTTATGGATGGCACGCACGATTCCCGGATATTTTTTTTCATACTTAAGTGCTATATCAAGAGTGTTGTCCGATGAACCGTCGTCAACAACGAGAATTTCAATGTCATCCCCACCTATAAGTGCTGAGTTAATAGCTTTTTCCATGTATTCCTGTGAGTTATAACTAGGAATAGTTACGCTTAATAGTTTCATAATATCTCCAATCATTATTTATTAATTGTAATCTTCCCTGCTGAAAGTCAAGAAGAGTTTCCAACTGTTAGCTGGGTTATTTATAGTTTACTTTAACACTATTATATAATGAAATTGAATTATATTAAAGGAAATAATTCTTAATTATTTATAACATTTGTGATTTATAACTTTTTAGCAAAAAAAATTAAATACCGATGTCAAATGATTCAGAGTCAGTGTAAATAATATAGCCGGATGATGCCTGAGATAATTTTTTTTGCAATAGGGTTGAGGAGAGCGATGAAAAGAATGTGCTTTTGATTTTTCCATAGCTGTCATAAGTACATAAAACGGTATTTTTATAACTGCTGTCCTGTGGAAGATTAGCTGCATTCAAAAGTATGTCAGAAAGAATTGGAAGTTGTTTTGATTTTATGTCAAATGCATTATTGTCTGAAAAAATCAGAGAGTCATCATCAAAATACATAATGCTATTTTCAATTTTAAATGGAGCAAGAATGTCCGACAAAATTATGTTGTTAGTATAATCTAAAGCCCTAAAAACTGCATAATAAAAATTACCGTTTTTAAGATAGAGTTCTGATGAGTTTATCTTTGATGCAAAATCGGCAGGTGTGTTCTCACAAAAATTAAAATAACATAAAGGAGCCGGTATGCCAATCTGGTATAAATCAGCATGATAATAATTTATCTTTTCTAAATCAATATTACTGCCCGGATTAAGGGGCAGTAAGGATAACGGAAAAATGGTTTTGTTAGTTTGGTTTAGAGTTATATCAAATATGAGATTGCATGAAGTAAAGTTATCAAATGAAAAATAAAATTCACAGTCAGCTTGAAGGCTTTTGTTAGCAGAACTAAAAATTTTCACATGATATTTTTTCTGATATAAAAATGGATAACTAAATGCTGGATAGTTTTTGGTTTCTATATTTTCTTTATGAGAAATATTTTTATTTGTTGAAGAAAGTGTAATAATGTCAGCATCGGACAGAAGCTTTTTTGAAGTGAGTGCATCATCCGGTGAGATAAAAAGTCCGCCTGACTCATCAGTGGTAAAAGTCTGAGAGTCGCTGTAAGCATCAGCGGTTGAATTGTTTGACAAAGCGTTGGCAGTTGTATCAGATAACAAAGTATCGACGGTTGAATTGCGTGATAAATTGTTAGAGGTTGTATCAGATGATGAAACACCAGCAGTTGCATCACATGAAGAAATTTCGAGCTTTACGGGCTGTTTATCATATGACCGTATATTAAAATATGCAGACAGTAAAGAGCTGTTTTTGTCCGAAGTTTCCTTTTTATGCATTATAATGTTTTTACAGACAGATTTTGGGATTTTCAAGTAAATATCTTTTATTGTGCGAGTATAGTAATTGTTGCATGATACAGTTAGCACAACAGTTTCAGGTTTTGGAAAACGAACATTATAATAACCGTTTTTGTCACTTGTTGTATTTACGGTAAAATTATTGTTGGATATAGTTATATTTGCATTTTCAACCGGATTTCCTTCGGGAGTCATGACAAAACCTGTTACAGACTGACCAACAAAGTGTTCTGCATAGTTAATGTTTAGTTTGCGTGAAGAAAGAGAGCAGGACATAGTATAAGTTCCATCCATTGTTCTATCACCGGGAGTAAGCTGTTTTATAGCGTCATTATCAAGTTCATAGGTGATATATCTGCCGTTAGCAGATAAATTTTTAAACTGTCCTTTTAGCTCATGTTTCTGTTTTACAAGTTGTATATAAGATGATTTAACTTCGGATGTCTGCATAATCTTTGCTGCTTTTAATTTTACGGTATAGTTTATACTGTTGACATAAGTTGATGGGAGAGAAAATGGTATTTCAGCGTTATCTTTTTTGACCGTTTTCAAAGCTTTTATTTTAACTGTTTTTTTGAGCGTAAGTTTTTGATTTTTATTAATATCAGTAACAAAAGCTTTAATGGTTACGCTGCCTTTTTTGCGTGGATATAAAATACCGGAGTTTTGATTTATTGTTGCTAATTTGTTGTTGCTGACAGTAAATTTTATTTTTGCTTTTTTAGGAGGATTGACAATATTGTATTTGTAAGTTTTTCCGATATATATAGCATTATATCTGTTTTCAAAGCTTGTTTTGGTTGTTTTTCCGTGAGAGATTATAGGGGGAAATGTCAGTAATAAAGCCAGCGAAAAAATAGCACAAAAACTCATATTAATAAATAAAAAAAATATTGCACCGTTTGCTCTCAATGTACAGTGGTTAATTGCTTTAAATATTGTCGGGTGTATCGTCTTTTTATTAGTTGTTTTTCTCATATAAAGTTCTCCTTTTTATTGATTTTAAAATATAATTTAATGCCTTTTTAAGTGTGATTTTTTGGTTATGGATTAATATATTATTTCACAATCAGGCAAGCTTTCTTTTAATTTTTTTATGGTACCTTTAGTGACCGCAGTTTCATTAATACATAATAGCTTTAGCGTTTTTAGTTCATATAAGGCAGAGAGGTTTTTAAGTTTTTTGTTATTGGATATATCGAGGTTCTCAAGGTTTTTTAGTTCCTTTAAGGAAGTTATGTCATCAATTAAGTTTGAAGATATAACAAGTGTTTTTAGATTGAAAAGCTGTTTAAGAGAGTCGATATTTTTTATACGGTTGTCAGATAAATATAGTTCTCTGACTGATACAAATTCAGATAATCTGCTTATGTCAGAGATATTATTATTGTTCGCTGAAATAATAGTAACAGAGTTTATATCAAAGTTAATATTAAGTGTACTTTTAATACAATCTTCAGATAATGAAGTAATATTCTTGTCCGCAATATCAATTTCTTTAACAGAAGATTTATTTATGTTGTCTTTCTTAATTTTTGAGTTATCGACATTGTCATTGCAATCAATTTTTGTGGTATTAGTGTTTTTGTCATTGCAATCAATTTCTGCAGAATCAGTGTTTTTGTTACTATTATCAATTTCTGCAGAATCAGTGTTTTTGTTATTAGTTTTATTTTCTTCGATAATTGCAACAGGTTCTTTTGTCTCATAGGAGATGGATATATTTTGGATGTTGTGGGCTGCAATTTTATCGGCATTATTAGGAGTGTAAAAAATTTTATACAGACTCAGTATTGGTAAAATAACGGCTAATAAAATAGCAACAGTCATAAATGCAGGCGAGTTAATAATTTTTTGTATTGCAGGAGTAGGTTCTTCAATATGTGGTTTCACCATTGGTCTTGTTTTTGTATTATTGAAAGGGTTATTTTCTGAATTAAAACTAATATAATACTTTATTTCGGAAATATCGTACTTAGCTTTAAAAGAGAGCAGTTCAGTTTTAAAAGCATTGATAGATGGATAACGATATTCCTGAATTTCAGAGGATGCTTTATTCAAAATATCAAAAAAATATTCAGGAATGTCCGTTGTATCTTGAACCGGATGGTCTTTAGCAGAAGTGTTATATCCGTGGCAAAGACTCAGAATTGTTTTTGCAAGTGAATATTCGTCAGACAGTTCATTTATCTGTACCAAATTTTTGGAATATGCTTTAAATTCAGGAGGAGAGTAGCCTTCTGTAAAATAAATATTGCGGCGTATTTTATTATTACTTTTTTTCTGGGAAAATGAAAAGTCACCAATACAAAAAGTATTATCATCATTAAGATATATATTATTTGGTGATATATCCAGATGAAGAATATTATTTGAATGAAGCCTGATAATGCCGTCGCATAAGTCTAGGGCGAGGGTTAGAAGTTCATCAAAACAAAGTTTACCGGAAATTATCTTATTTATAACAGACACTTTATAAGGATATACGGAAACAGTAAAATCCTTATACTTTTCTACCGAAAACGGAGTAAGCAGGTGCACATCATTTATATGTGAAACAGACTTTAAAATGCAGTGCTGTTTATGAAGATAGGGAGTTATCTTAATAATACTATAGTTGCCGCTGTCAGCCTGCTTAGACTTGTAAACACAGCAGTCATGAGTTATGTATATTAATTCGGTTATCGGATATTTTCTTAAAAGTTTTTTAGGTGCATTATTTAAAAACATAGTTACCTCCTTTTTTATAAAAGATTTATTTATGTAACGCGAATTGTGCATATTGCCTTTTTGCATACGGTCCTGTCTTTTATTGTAAGTGTTATAATAGCTAATCCCTTGTGGTGTGCTGTTATTTTATGTTTGTTTGTTGAGACAATATTTGTATTACTGCTTGTCCATATTATCTTGGTTTTGTTTGTTATTTTTATATTTGTTCTATATGTAAGAAATGTATTTTTAGTGCTTTTAAGTGTAATAAATTTAGTATTAAATTTTACATATTTATTATTTACATTTTGATTTTTAGTCTTATTTTTATCAGTTGTTTTATGATGTGTAATATTGTTTTTGCTCTTATTTTTATCAGTTATTTTATGATGTGCAATATTGTTTTTGCTCTTATTTTTATCAGTTGTTTTATGATGTGCAATTTTATTTTTGTTGCTTTTTTTGGCTGCTGCGTTGTTATTTGTTTTTCTGCGTGATTTATTGTTTTGGTTATGTATATTATTTTTTTTAGGCTTGCTTTTTTGAACTGTTTTTTTGTGTATTGCAGTTATGTTTTTCTTGTTTTTTGCAGGTGCTTTTTTTGTAGTGCTTTTTTTTGTTGCGTGTGTTTTGGTATCTTCCTTATTTGCAGCTTTTTTTATTATGCGTTTTTTAGTATCTTTTTTATATGTCTTTTTTTTAGTGTTACTTTTGGTTATGCTTTTTTGTGTGTTGCGTTTGGCAATGCCTTTTTTATCAGCATTATTATTATTACTTTTTGGTGTCGTAATATTTTTGGTATAAATAATTTCTATATTGCTTGTTTTTCTGCTGCCTGCCGTTATATAAATACGGGTGGCAGAGGGGGCTTTTGCTAATAGTTTTTTTATATCTATATAGAAATAATTTTGCTGTCTTATAATATTGGTGTTTATTTCGTTGTTTGTATCATCAAAAAATTGTATTTCATTGGTGGTTAATTTACCTGATACACATTTTATACAAAATAGATTTGTGGCAGCAGGGTTGTTGATATAATAGTAAGTTACTGAATTGTTTTTTATGGTATCTTTATATAATATATTTTGCTTTAGCTGTGCCGAATTTGTAAGCATATAGTGGGTTTCAGATAATGTAAGTGTTTGTTTTACGGCATCAGAACTAAACAACGTTGATATATTTGTGTTGTCAGTTTTTGTATGACAGAATGTTTGTATAGGTGGTGTTATTATAAAAAATGTGATTAACATTGTGATAAAGACGGCGGATAAATTTGCTGCCGTTTTTATATGATATTTTTTTGAACTTTTTATGTTACAAAAAAATAATATAAATGATAATTTTGAATGTGTGTGGTACATAGCTTTCCTTTCCACACATCATCTAATAAAAATAAGATGGTCATATTCTATTATATATAGTAAGAGTTTTCCAGCTTAAAATCATACAAAAAAAATATTTTTTTTTGTGAAATGTTCACAAAAAATTATTATGAGGAACATATATTCGTGGAACGACACTCTGAAAAAGCAAAGTAAAAAGCCGGTTTGAATTCCCAAATCGGCTTTTTTTAATTTGTTTTTACATATAACTTGCAAATCTATATCCAGCATCCTTAAATGTATGCTCAGCAGAAGTTAGTGAAGTAGTATTCTTTTTGTGTGTTACAGGGTCTAACCATGTAACAGTCGATGTTGTGTAACCTGTTATGACAACTGCGTGTGAGTCGCTTAGCATACCAATCACAGGTTTGCCGCTGCTTACAAAATACAATACTTCGTCAAGGGTACAGCCGGTAAGATCAGCAGGTTGTTTTATATGTGTTTTTAGCATTGACATTATCGAACTGCCTTTTAATGAACTTTCGTCTGTTTCTGACTGGGCTGCCTGCAACAGCATAAGAACTGCTGCTTTTTTGCTGTCTGCGGTGTCAGGATATGACATACCGGATACTTCTTTTGATATGAACTTTCCACCTCTTTCCCAGACAACATGGGACCTGTTATCCATTACGACACCCATCTGCTCATCAGCCTTTTGAATTGCTTTTGCAGGGGTTGTAAAGCTTGCTGTAACTTCTCCGTAGGCATATATATAATATTTAAATGAGCTGCTGCTTTCGTCAGCGAGATGAAGAGTGGTGTTTTCTGTCACCATTACATGTTTTGCTTTTTGTATTTCAGGTGTTTTTTTCATTTTGTAACCTGACGGCAGGCATATATATTTTTCGGCGAGTGACTGTTTTGTAATTCTTGATGCAACATGAACAGTCTTTTTTGTGGCTTTTTTCTGGTTCAATATACTATCAGGATTTGTCGGTTTAAAACCGCTGCCTGTTTTTCTGACTCTTTTTAAGGTTATTACATTATTCTCAACGGTTGCCGAAATAACATAAATATTTTTGTTTTTATATTCACGCATGATATTTCCATTGCAATCGGAAATGACAAGTTTGTATGCAGGTTGTACGGTTTCACCGTTTGAGCCTTCATAAATGTCTTTATTTTTGACAAAGCCGTAAACCACATTTGCATCAATAGTTCCGAGAACTACGATACTTTGATTTTCCGGTGCGGTTACTTCAAGTTTATTTGCCGTATCAAGATTTAATATTGTAATCTTTTGCGAGTAATCCGACTTTGACGCATTAGACCAGACAAAGCATTTTGCATCTTCCATCATTGAAAAATTATCTTTTGCTATATTTTTGGTAAGCAGTTCGTATTTTTTTGATGAAATGTTATATGCATACATGACATTGTTCATTGAGAAGTAGAAAATATTTTGTTTATTAACATAGCAATATTTTCCAAAATCCTCTTTTAACTGCTGATATGTTGTCTCAAGCGGAATATATACACGCTCTGTAATAAGATTTTTGGCAGGGTCGTAATTGTAAAGTATTACAGCAACACGCCCCTCATAATCACCGCAGTTCATATAACCATAGACAACAAAATTGATTGTATTATTGTCATCAAAGTTAAGGATTTTTATATTGTGCTGGTCATAGGTGTCTCTTAAGTAATCAGTTTTTTTCTGTGCAAAAGAAAATACTTCGTGGAGATTGTCTTTATCCATGTCGTAGTACCAGAGTGAACCATTGCGGACAAATGCAAGCTCATTTGCCTTATCGTTTAAAGTCAACTGAAAGTTGCTTTCATTGGATACACCTATTTTAAACTGGCTTTTTCTGACGGAAGTAAGTTTTGGATTAAAGACTGCTTCCATCGTACGCCTGAAATTTAACAGATAAAGTCTGCTGCCAGAATAGCGTACACGATAAAATTCTTTTACAAGAAAAGTTTCGTTGCCGGATGAAGTTTTAGCCCTTACATAATAAACATATTGTATTGCGGCTGTCTCGACATTTACCTCCTTTATTGTAGGAATTGTCTCTGAGAGAAGTTTTGGCTTTAATTTGCCCCATGTAACGAGCTCAGGAGAGGAATTAATCCCTACATTGGCATACGATTTGTTTGCTGATGTATTGCTTTCAAGGTATTTTGCGTATTTAAAGGATTTGCCGGGATTAAATGTCGCATTATGAAAGCCTGTAACAAATTCGAGTTTCTGTTTAAGGAAAAAATCAGTATCGTAATATTTTATTCGTGTATAGTAATGGATTTTTTTGCTTAAATTGGTCGTAAGTACAATATCCATTCCATATTCGGTACTTGTATCAATACTTTCCGACAACTTTATTTTAAGCGTTTTAAGTCCTTTTTTATTATCAAAAGCAGTAAGAGTGTCTGACTCGATTACTTTATTGTTTGTAATATCTTTGAGATTGAAAGTAAGTTTTTTTACTTTTGTCTGATTTTCTTTAAATTTAACAATAAATGATTTGTCCGCTTCAAGAGGTGTAATACATTCTCTTACATTGGAACTGTTTAATTCGCTGCTGTAACCGTGCAAAGTGTTTACGGTATAGCCATTGCCTATTTCAAGGTACATTATTGGAAATGTTGCTGTCTGAAGCGTTGTGGCACTTGATGTGCCCGCTGAAGCCTCCGGTATCATTTTTCTAAATAAAAAAATTGAAAGACCAAATATTAAAAATAATGCAAAAAATTTATATATATGTTTCAAAATATACCTCCTGATTTTTATTATTTATATGAGTAAGCAGCGAAACGAATTATTAATATCCATGGCACTTACTGTGTGAATAGTAATTTTATTTATATTTTTTTGTGTGAAACTGCTTAATATAAAAAAAGAAAGTAAGCTGTTCCGTACAATAAATTAGTATAGTGTTTTTTGAGCAAAAAGGCAATGAACTTAATGAAAACTTAAGCATATAATATGTTAAAAAATGTTTTTTATGTTATGGTGTGATAATAATTTTCATATTATATGTAAAAAATGCCAGCGGAAATGAGGTTTATTGTGAAAGAAAACATAATAAGAGGGATGTATGATAATGGAAATCTGATGATATATGCAGCAGCAGACGGTGTGAAAGATAATAAAAATTCCTGTATTTGTTCGGAGTGTGTTTCGGAAAAAGGCGAAAAAAAGTATGACTATCTTATGCCTGTCAATCTTAGAATAATACTTATGTATGTCAATAATGAATGTGATAAATATGAGTATGATGGAAGCCCAATGTTTGATGAGCTACCTGATAAGAGATTTATTGACGGAATTGTTGAAAGAGTTTTAAAAGATTATAAGAATAATGAGAAAGATAACATAAATTTTGTGGATAAAAACCCTGATTTGTTAATCTATGCACTTTTGTCAGGCGTGATTGTTTATAGAAAAAACAGACACGCCTGCATATCAAATAATAAATTATTTTAAGAGGGTATTATATACTTCTCTTTTTGGGATGCCTCTGTCGAGTGCGACCTGTTTCATGGATGATTTTTTATCCATTCCCTGTGAAAGATAAATATCCATATGTTCCTGTATGGTGATTTTTTCCCATTCCTGTATCGACTGTTTTTCCAGTTCTTTATGGGAGATACCTTCGATAACCATGACATATTCGCCTTTTGGCGGAGTCTGCCCGTAATATTCGATTGCCTGACTTAAGGTCATTTGCTGTACAGTTTCGTGCAATTTTGTGAGTTCTTTACAAAATGTTATCTTGCGGTCACCAAGATATGAGTAAAGTTCTGAAAGTGTTGCTTTCAAATGGTGCGGTGCTTCATATATTATAATGGTGCGTGTTTCTTTTTTTAAGGAGTCGAGTATTGCACGGCGTTCTTTTTTGTCAACAGGAAGAAATGCTTCAAAACAGAATCGCCTTGTTGAGAGACCGGAAAGTGTGAGAGCAGTAACGCAGGCACAGGCTCCGGGTAAGGAAGTGACTGTTAAGCCGGCTTCATATGCCTGTTTGACGAGTTCTTCTCCGGGGTCGGATATACCCGGTGTTCCGGCATCTGTAACGAGTGCAATATCTGTTCCGTTTGTTATTTTTTCGACAAGATATTTTGCTTTTTCAATTTTATTGTATTCGTGGTAACTTGTCATTGGAGTTTTTATCTCAAAATGATTTAACAGTTTTATCGTATTTCTTGTGTCTTCGGCGGCAATAAGGTCTACTTTTTTTAGTGTTTTAAGAACTCTGAATGTTATGTCTTCAAGATTGCCTATAGGTGTTGCACAGAGATAAAGTGTGCCGGGAGTGGTGGTATTCATATCAGTTTTCCTTTCATTTGATTTAAGGTGTATGCTGCTGCAAACCGTATATCTCTAATAATTGTTCAGTGTATTTTCCAGGTGTTTCATAAACTATTATCGGAGGTTCAAATTTGACAAAAGGTTTTCCGTTTTTTACAGCTTCGATAAGCAGCATATTAGGCTCTTTTGATACAAAAGGATGAACCATGCAGATGCGTTTTGTTTCAAGCTTATATTTAGCTAATGTACAAATTATCTCGGTCATTCTGAACGGGCGGTGTACCATATAGAAACGCCCCTGTGTCTTTAAAAGTTTTGAGCTTTCTCTTGCAATGTCATCGAGATTGCATAATATTTCATGTCGTGCTATCGCTTTTGGAACATCCGGATTTTTAATGCCGTGATTGTCATTCATATATGGGGGATTTGTTGTGACAGCATCAAAAACAGCCGCACCGAAATTTAGTGAAGCTGTTTTAATATCGCCATGAATAATATCTATTTTTTCGTCAAGACCGTTTAAGTTTACACTTCTTTTTGCCATATCAACGCTTTCATCCTGAATTTCAAGAGCACTGATATGTGCCGGCTCAGCTTTTGCGGATAGGAGTATCGGAATGATACCTGTACCGGTACCTAAATCAAGAACTTTGTCTTTCTTTCGTATGCTTTTGGCACAAAATGATGACAGCAGAACTGCATCCATGCCAAAGCAGAATTTTTCGGGATTCTGTATTATGTGTAAACCGTTTAGCTGGAGATCATCAAGGCGTTCTCCGTCCTTTAAATAATTTTCTTTTTCCATATTAACCCTCATTGTATTTCTTATTCAGGTTTAATGTTGTTGTAGCCATTACCATAACCGCCGTTTCCGCCGGATGATTTGTGATAATTTTTGCGTGGCTGATTATTGTTATTATTGTTGTTGTGACGATAGTTATTGTTATCACGCTCACGGTTATAGTGTTTACCTTTTTTTCCTGAAAAATTTTCAGCCGGTTTATTTTTTGTATCCGGATATTTAGGGCGTTTATTGAAATTCTTTTTCTGGTAGTGATTGTTTTTGTACTTTTTATTCTGTTCTTCTTCTTCGGTCATATCTTCAATATCGCCTTTTTCCATCTGCTCAAGTTCTTTTAAGGCATTTTCGTCTAATTCCTCATCGGGTAAAGCTTGTCCCGGCGATACGGAAGTTCTTGAAGCTGATTTCTCAAATTTAAGGTCGTCAACATGATATTCACGGACTTCTTTTTCGTCATTGTCTTTTGTGATAATTACTTTTACAAGCTGTTTTAATACACTTATGCTCTGCACAATACCGTTGTAACCGTCTATGGTTTTTACATCTTCATTTATGTGAGGGAGTTTTGCATTGAGATATTCGTAGGCTTCTTCCTCGTTTTTCAGACAACACATAAGTCTTCCGCATACACCTGATATTTTGCTTGGATTAAGCGAAAGATTTTGTTCCTTTGCCATTTTGATAGACACAGGGGCGAAATCTGAAAGATATGTGTGGCAGCAGAGTGGTCTTCCGCATATACCTATGCCACCTATAAGTTTTGTCTCATCACGAACACCAATCTGACGAAGTTCTATTCTTGTTCTGAAAATAGAAGCAAGGTCTTTTACAAGTTCTCTGAAATCTATTCTGCCATCTGCCGTAAAGTAAAATAGAAGCTTGTTTTTATCAAAGGTGTATTCACAGTCGATAAGTTTCATCTGAAGTTCATGCTTTGCTATTTTTTCAAGGCATATTTTATATGCTTCTTTTTCTTTTTCTTCGTTCTCAGCGTGTATTTCATAATCACTCTCGGTTGCTATTCTGATAACATCTTTTAATGGCTGGACAACTTTGTCATCAGTGACTTCTTTTTGACCGAGAACAACAAGTCCGTATTCTATTCCTCGTGCCGTTTCAACTATGACATGATCGCCTTTTTTTATATCTAGTCCGTTTGGGGCAAAATAGTACACTTTGCCGGATTTACGGAATCTTACTCCAATAATTAAAATCATTTTTTCCTCCATATACAATTAATCTTTCATTGCAAGAATCATTAATTCTATTGTCACATCAAAGTTTACATTTGCTTTGAGACGAACTTTTGCCTTGTCAATGGCAGCAATAATGTTTTCAATATTTTCATAATCGCGTTTTGTTGCCTGCTCGGAAATGGCAGAATATTCATCGCTGTATAATAAAAGATTTGCATCTTTTGTAACTTTAAACATAAGTACATCGCGATACCATAAAAGCATAAGGTCGAGATAATCATTTATATCATTTTTGTGCGTTGAAAATTCTTTAATTGTATCTATTATTGAAGCAATATCCATTGAGTCGAGATTTTTAAGTAATTTTAATACCTGATTTTTCATCTCTATAAAATCACTTGAACTTGCAAAACGGATTGCTTTTCCTATATTTCCCTGACAATAATTTGCTGCTATCTGTGCCTGTTCGGGTTCTAATTGAAATTTATTTTCAAGGTAGGTACATATTTTGTCTTTTTCTATAGGATTCATCGTGAGAGTGACACAACGCGATCTTATTGTTGGTAAAAGACTGTCGCAATTTTCCGTGAGCAATATAATAATTGCATACACGGGTGGTTCTTCTATTGTTTTTAAAAGTGCGTTCTGTGCCTGCTCAGTCATTTTATTTGCATCAGGTATAATATAAATCTTATATTCGCTGCTGTATGGTTTAATGGAAATATCGTTGTTGAGCTGCTCTCGAATATCATTTACACTTATGCTGGTCTTATCATGAGTGATATATTTAATATCAGGGTGATTGTGCGATTCAGCCTGTTTGCATGATGTGCATACTCCGCAGGCATCAGTATCGTCTGTTTTTGACTGGCACTGAATTGTCTTTGCGAGTGCAGAAGCAATAGTCTGTCGTCCTGAACCGTATTCTCCGTTGATTATATATGCGTGTGACAGATTGCCTGTTTTGATAGCTGTCTGCAAATGTTTTTTTATACTTTCCTGGCCAATAATGTCTTTAAAGTTTGCCATAACTAAACCTCCAATTATGTGATAATATCAAGTATCAGACCTCGAATCTCATCAATTTTTCCAAGTATCGCCAAGTGGTCTTTTTCTTCTTTGAGAAGTTCTGCGGCCAGTTCGTCTAAGGTCTGATTTATCTGTTTTACAATACCATATACACGGTGGCGGCCTTTTTTGTCGAGAAAATTTTCGCGGCTGAATTCATGTGTATGTGAGGCTATCTCGTTCATAAATTCTTTGATGAGCCTGCGGTAGTTTTTCATATCTCTTATGTCCATGCGTTTGCCGAGTTTGTCACCCTGCTGGGTTATCTCCTCCATCATGGTAAAAAGGGTAGCCTGAAGTTCCTGCTCTTCTATGGTACTAAGCAGAGTAAAGCGAAAGGAACCATCTGATTCGTTTGTTTTTGCAGCCTGTTCAATTTGCTGTAGCTGCTGCATAGGTGTTATTTTAAGATCCAAACAGGTGCCTCCTTTCATTTTTATGTATATTATTGTACCACAAATTTATATGAGGTAGCAATCTCTGGAAGATATATAAGTATTTTCTTATTTGTAAAAATGAGCGACTTTATCCCATATCGCAGCGGAAATATCTTCTATTGAATTGTTTCCATCAATAACAATAATGTTTTCTGTTTCTTTTAATTTTTCTATCAGTTCGAGATAACGGTTTCTTACTTCTGTAAGTCTTTTTTTGTTTTCAAAAAGCTCCGTCTGGAAACGGCCGTTTTGCATACGGTCGAGTGTTATCTCAGGGTCTACATCAATGTATATGTGACAGTCGGGGCGGAGAGTATCAAGTGATATGCGGTTTAACTCCATCACCCATTCGAGCGGGGCTTTCACGCTCTGGTATGCATAGTTTGAGAGCACAAATCTGTCAGATATTACGGATATGCCCTCATCAATTTTTGATTTCAGACCGTTTACGGAGTTGTTAATATGGTCAAGTCTGTCTGCAGCAAAAAGTGCTGCCAGAGCCGCTTCGTCCATCTTCATTCGTCCGGTAAGGCACTGGCGGATCATGACACCGACAGGACCATCTGATGGCTCACGGGTTTCTAAACATTTTGTCCCCGTGTTCTCAATTTTTTGTTTGAGGAGATTTATCTGTGTGGTTTTGCCACTCCCGTCAATTCCCTCAAATACAATAAATTTTCCATTTTTTGATGCCATGTCCGTTTTCCTCCGTGTGTTTAATTTGATGTTTTTTACTCTTTTAATCCTAATGTAACAGTGTAATCTTTGCTTGTGCCATCTTCAAAAGTTACTGTAAACAGCCATGTTTTGTTGTCTTTTGTTGCAGGCTCAGTAATATGTTTCACTGCTATATTTGCGTTAGGTGTGTTTACCGCATTGTAAGTTTTTTGTGTTACGGTGCAGGTTACATTTGTGAGATCACTCAGTGCGACAGGGTTTACGGCAGTATTACTGTATTCTGTTGCACCGGCTGCAATGTACTGTGCGGCAGTAAATGTTGTTTCAAATGATGAATCTGCGGCTTTTATATCTGTTATCCGGTTTGTCGTTGTTCCGAGTTTGACAACGATATTGTCAATAATTGTGCTTGTGTCAAGCTGTGCCGGTGATAATGTAACCGGTACATTTACAAGTGTGTGGTCTGTGTCACCGAGATCAATGGTGAATGTCCAGTTCATGCCACCGTCAATTGTCTCAACATTTGTAACCTTGTATTTTGATTTTTTGAGTACATATGTAAAGCTGCCGGCTGTAAGACTTGAAAAATCAGTACCATAGTCAATATATCCGCCATAGCTGTCATAGAAACTGCATGATAATGAGTTGGTATTTACAACACCATTTATTGTTTTATCATTGTGTGTGTAAGCAATGCTTCTAAAAATCTGGCTTGCTTTGAGTGTATCAAGGTCAGGAAGATCACTTGTATCTTCTTTTACTGTTACTTTAAAGCTTCCGATTTTTGTTTTATCTGACTCACCGGAAACAGTTTCGTAAACTGATATTGAAGTTATTCCAACCTTGAGTGGTGATATAACAAGATAATCCTGATCCTGTTTGTCGCCACCTGTCGTGACAGTACAGATTGATGTGTTGGCAGATTCATAATGATACAGTTTTGTATGGTTACGGCAGTCAACAGGGTAATCACCGTAAACATCACCGTCAACCATTGTTGTAAAACCGTTTAGTGAAAGTGATTTCTTTATTGATGCAGTAGTAACCGTTACCTGAACTGTCTCAGGAAGAGTGGTTATCTGGTTGTTATAATATTCTTTTACTTCAACGGTGGTGGTTCCGTAATTAACGGCAACCATATCATTTGATATTATATTTGTATCTTTAGGTGTGAAGAAATAAGACGCACCGGCACGAGGGTTTGTAATGCTTATTCCTTCGTAATCAGATGCCTGGATGGTTGAACCAAGCCCTACTGTTATACTCTGGTCTGAAGCAGATATAAATGGCTCGTTTGTGAGTTCAACTTTAAATGTTCCGAGAACTCTTTTAATGCCGTCGGGAGTTGTCTCGGTAAGCGTGATATTGCTGGTCTGGACAGTGTTGCCGGTTGTGGTTGATATAACTCCACTGTCATTTAGCTCAAAAAGCTCCGGATGGTCTGAAGTAAAGCTGTATGTAGCTGTGTTGTCAATATTTTCTACAATGTCATCGATTGGAAGCTGTTTTAAATATGCGAGTTTAAATGAGTCAGCACGAAGAGAAGCTCCCATTACAGTGAGTTCCATATGACCTATAGTGCGGCTTTTTTTGTTGTAAACTTCGTGGATTGACAGATTTGTATAACCTGCTTTCAAACAGGTTATAGCACCGCTTGTCACGGCACTGGCAACTTTTGAGGATGTGTTTGTAAAAAGATATTCAGCCGATTTGTTTACGCTGTTTAGATAATCAGACGGCTGGAATACATCACCTACAGTAGCAGTGAATTTTTTGTAGCTGCTTTTTAATGACGCTTTTTTGACAGTTACCTTAAATGTACCTACAGACTTAAATTCTTTTTTATATTTGTATCTTACACTTATTTTCGCTGTACCTTTACCGCATCCGGTAATAGCACCTTTTGCAGATACTTTGGCTATTGATGTTTTGTTTGAAGTATAAAAATAAGTAGCATTTTTAAGTTTGTTTTTAAGTGAGATAGTGTATTTTCCGTTTACATATATTGTTGCTGATTTTGTTTTTAAAGTTGTTTTTTTTGTAGCTGCCGATGACTCTGACGGAAGGTAAAGAGCAGCGGCGGCTATTATTAAAATACTTAAAACGGCTATTTTAAATATTTTATTTGTCGTTCTTTTTGCAGTAGTCATATTCATACTTAGTCCCCCTTATTTATGTGATGTACTCTAGGTATCTTCTCAAACCGGGTCATTTCGGATGCTTTTCCGATATACTGTTTGAATTTTCTCGTTGTATATCGAAAATCCATCTCGAAATTCTTCGTTCAGAAGATTTAGAGAGTACATTATGTATTGTTCATTTTTATCGTGTTCTGCTGTTTACTGACATTTGACGATATGGTAAAAACGGTATCTTCAAGAGAATGAATCCGGTTGTATTGCAATATTCCTGCATTCACGGTGAAAGGCTCGCTCTGCCGTATTTTTATTGACTTTAAAAATTTATTTACGGCTGCTTCTGCCTGTTTTTCATTTGTCTCGGCAAAAAGACATACTATCTGCTTATTTCCGAGACGGCCTATAATGTCATTTATACGACATTCCGTTTTTAAAATACTTGCACATTGGCAAAGACAGTAGATTTCACGCTCCGGTCTGTAGCAGTCTATCTGAAAGACGGCAAAACTGACCGGATTATGGTAGCGTTTATGTCGTTCTATCTCTTTAAATGAATCGTCATAAAAGCCTTTTTCACTTAGCAGTCCGGTAAGCGGGTCTGTTCTTGATACAGCATTATTATAAATCATAATCGGGTCATAATTTTGTCTTCTTGATGCCATCAGCTTAAATTTTAATGTTGCTTGTTTAAGAGAGTGCATACCGAGACATACTTTCCATGAATTTCCGTCATATGCAACATATTTGTGAGACATATTTTGGGAAGTCTGTGAAAGCTGAAGGTCGGTATCAGTTATCGTGACTGCAAATTCCTTTACGAAAGGATATACGGTACCTTCAATGCGGCATTTGCTATAATTTTTATAAAAAGAAATCCTGTAATCCTGCATCTCAAAACATGAATTTACTGCATCTTTCCAGGCAGAAAATTCGTCAAGGGTAAAGTGTTCCTGGTCCTCAAGAGTGAGACAGGCATAAGCGTTTTTCCAGTTTTTTGTAAGAAGTGCATGAAAAAATCTGTCAAGTACATCCTTTGCCGATATGTCTGATAAGGATGCGTTAAAAGCAGAAGCGGGGTGAACCTGTCTTGAGCGGTCTGTACGGTTTTGAAGCCAGAGTTTATGATAGGTTGTCCGTTTTTCTGGATTTGAAAGTATGCTGTAGGCTTCGTTTATATCGAGCATTCGTTTGTCTTCATTTGGGTTGTGGCTGGTATCAGGATGATACAGGGTACAGAGCTTGCGATAAGCTGCTTTAATGACATCAGGAGAAGCGTCATAATGCACCTGTAAAATCTGATAATAATCTTTAAATAAATGCCTGATTTTAATACACCCCCTCATTATAAGCAAGGGCAAGCGTGATGCTTGCCCTTATATAGGTTTAACCGACTTTTAATTTAAATTTCATCACGGCACGTTCATCATCAACCGGAATCTTTTCCATGGACGCACCTAGAGCGGTTATTTTTCCCTCAAAGTTTTCGTAACCGCGTTCGATAAAGTGTATTGAATCAATAGTAGTGTAGCCTTCTGCAACAAGACCGGCAACGACGAGTGCAGCACCGGCACGAAGGTCAGGGGCAGAAATAGCCGCACCTGTAAAGCCCTCAACACCCTCGATAATGGCAACATTGCCCTCAACTTTTATTGAAGCTCCCATACGGGCAAGTTCATCAACATATTTAAAACGGTTTTCAAATATGCTTTCCGTAACCGTACTTGTACCCTCTGAAAGGGCGAGAAGAGTGGCAATCTGTGGCTGCATATCCGTAGGAAATCCAGGATATGGGAGAGTCTTTACCTGAGTGTGACCGAGACGGTGGTCGGCAGATACACGGACTGCATCATCGTATTCCTCAACGGTTGCACCGATTTCGATAAGTTTAACGGAAATTGCCTCTAAATGTTTAGGAATAACATTTTTGATAAGGACATCACCGTGAGTTGCGGCAGCAGCGACCATGAAAGTACCAGCTTCAATCTGGTCGGGAATTATAGAGTACTCGCTCGAATGAAGTTTGCTCACGCCATTTATACGGATTTTGTCTGTACCGGCACCTTTGATGTCTGCACCCATACTGTTTAAGAAGTTTGCAACATCAACGATATGTGGTTCTTTTGCAGCATTTTCAATGACTGTACGGCCCTCTGCCATACATGAAGCAAGCATAATGTTTATCGTCGCACCTACTGATACAACATCGAGGAATATATGATTTCCAACGAGTGAGTCAGCAAATGTGTTTATCATGCCATGTTCAATGGTAACTGTTGCACCAAGTGCCCTAAAGCCCTTTAAATGCTGGTCAATAGGGCGGCTTCCTATGTCACATCCGCCAGGGAGAGCTACCTGTGCTTTGTTGTATTTTCCGAGTAACGCACCTAAAAGATAGTAGGATGCACGGATTTTTCTGATTGAATCATAATCTATGGTGATATTACCTATGGTACTACCGTTAATCTTGACAGTGTGAGAGTTGATACGCTGAACTGTTGCACCGATTCCCTCTATTGCCTGTAATAATACATTTATGTCACGGACATCAGGAAGATTTTCGATAGTTACTGTTTCGTCTGTCATAATAGCAGCGGCAAGAATACCTAATGCTGCATTTTTTGCACCTCCGATTGTTACCTCACCTTTGAGAGGGGTGCCACCTTTTATAATATACTGATTTTCCATTTTACACCTCATTAGAACGGATTTTTATTTATTTTTCTATCTATATTAAGTCTGTTATATTCAAGTAAATCTTTTTTTATACATATCTGTACTTTTGTAAAAATATAGCTGCCAAACACACATAAGTGTGAGCAGTATATATATGTGTTGGTAAAATGCCCTGAAAAACAGTGATTTAATCACAATAGGCAGAGTTCAACACATAAAACTATTATAGTCAAATGTACAGTTATGTCAACCTAAATTTTATTAAGAAAAGTTTAAGTCTTTGTAACAGTTCAGCACAAAAAAGATAATTGGCAATAAATAAGCTTGCTTATTTTATTGTTTATTATCTTTTTAGGTAGAACTGTTACAAAGTATTTTATTTCTTTCTGTTTTCAAAATAAACAAAAGCATCTATAGCATCAAATATATCTTTAAAGGTGTCTCTTGGTGCAACATCAATATATTTTTGTAATATTTCCTGTTCTGCCGTTCCATGATACCTGCCGTAAAATATATCGAAAAGATTATGACCGCGTACATAAATTTTTATGTTTTCAATGTTGTCTTTTATGTCTTGTTTTGTCTTTATGTGTTTGCCGATGACACGCTGCATTTTTTTGACACTTGTAAGCTTATACAGATAGTCCTTATACTTTTTGAAAAGTATGTTATAAAAATCTTCTTCTGATTTTATTACTCCTATCCTTGCCATTATTTTCGGGTCGAGAAAATAATTTTCAAAGGAATAATATTTTAATATAAGAACATTTTTTGGCTCTACTCTCGGCAGGTTTCCAACATCTTCTTTTGCACGCTGTGAGTAGTAACTGCACAACTGTTTTTTTAGATATTTTGGATTTTTGCCGTCGCTGTCCCTTATCATAAGGAACTGGTCTTTAAGGTAAAGTTTGTTTATATATTTAAGGTTTGCGTAAGTTTTTATATTGGTGCAACTGTTTGTCGGAATTATTGTAATCCTCTGCAACTGCCCGTTTTCGTCATAAATCTCCGAGTAATATTTTTTGAGCAGGAGAGGCAGACGGTTGCTGTCCTGTTTGCCCTCAACGATAAATACAAAACTGACATTCATAAGGTCGTTTGCCGTATATCCGAGGTCATTGAGTATCATGTCAATGTCAGTATTTTTTCTTATATCAGTATAATATTCTTCATTTAATATAACTTCCCGTATCTGTTTTGTTGAGAAGTTGAATATCAGGTTTGGTGAGTGAGTTGAGAAGATAACCTGATTTTTCTTTGAAAGGTTATATAAGATTTCACTCGCCACTTTCTGAAGCTGAGGATGAAGATAAATCTCAGGGTCTTCCATAAGTATTATGCATGGGAGAGTGTCTTTCTCATCAATATATGCTTCAAGTAATGAGAGTGTGTAGATGCTTTTTAGTCCCTCCCCGAGTACATTGAGTGAGCCGATTATCTTTTCTCTTTCTTTATTGTAGACTTTTGTTTCTACCTTGAGGAGATTGTCGATATTTGAATTTAATTCGTAGCGTATTTCCTGTGACGGACTGCCGTTAGCACGAAAATATTCATTGACTTTATGCTCAAACGCACTGAGGTTTGTGTGGAAAAGTTTGAACTGAAGCAGGCGTATAGTCTCAAAAAGCGTCAGCTCCTCAGGTGTTTTTTTGTTGATGAGTCCTATACACTGGAAACAACGGTTACATTTCCTTTTTGGGTCAAAGGTACACTCATTGTCTTTAAGTTTCTGAAAAGATTCCTTGTCATAAAAACTAAACACATCATTTTGTAATGCATCGAGATTGCGTGTCTGGTCGATGTGGTAAATGCGTGGAAATATCTTTTCGATATAAGGATTGTGTTTGCTGAAACCATCACTGTAGCGTGTTGCACCGTTTGGGTTATTGTGGAAAGTAAAAGATACAATTCCATTATTATAAGACGGTATCTTTTCTTTGAATTCTTCAAACCACTTTTCAAAATTATTTGCCTTGCACAAAATTCCTCTTGAATAATAATAATTAAGGTCATCTTCGGTAAACTCTATCTGCATGGAAATCTCGATGGGTTTGTTTATATCGAGAAACTCATGTTCTGATGCAGCTTTTAAGTTTGATGCCAAAAGTATAGCATCTATTATGGAGGTTTTACCTGTATTGTTCTTACCGACAAGGATAAGTGCATTTTCAATGTCGTTTATTTCAAGTTCTGATATTGATTTAAAATTTTTGATTTTTATATAAATTATTTTCATACGGCTGCCTTCTCTCTTTGTATAATAATTTTATGTTTTGAGGTACTGTTTTGTTACCGGCTATAATGTTTAAACGGTAAGTTTTGTCTTATATTTTGTAAGTGCTTTTATTTATGTTTTTTTATTCGTTTGTTTTTTACAGTTGTTTTGCTGTGTTTTATGTTTTGCTTTGCCATTACTTTTTGAGACATACTCTTTTTTTCTTTAACAATTCGTTTCTTGTCTGTGTGTGACTTTTTTTCAGCTTTTTGTGAACTCTTTGCCGCTGCCTTCTTTTTTCGGATAGAGTAGCCGAAGGTTCCAAGTTCATTTCCAAGTCCAAAATAGGAACCGTGTGAGTAGGCGAGCAGGTTTGAATCATTTAGGTGGAACGAATTGTTTTTATCCATATAACTCTCATCGACATGGACGGCGGTTACATCGGCGATAAACATATGGTGAGAGCCAAGTTCTTTTATCTCAGTCACTTTGCACTCAATGTTTACCGGGGACTCGGCAATAAGAGGACATTTTACAGTGTCGGCTTTTTCTTTTGTGAGATTACATTTGAGCCATTTATCTACATCCCTGCCGGAGCGTACACCACAAAAATCGGTGGCTTTTATAAGCTGTTCGGTTGTGAGATTTATCACAAATTCACCTGATTTTTTAATCATGTCATAGGAATATCTCTCAGGACGGACTGATATGTATGCCATCGGCGGATTAGTACATATGGTGCCTGTCCATGCAACAGTGAGGATATTTGACTCTGTTTCAATATCACCACATGAAACCATGACCGCAGGAAGCGGATATATCATGTTGCCTGGTTTAAAATTTATCTTGCTCATTCTTTGTCCTTTCTTACATCTACATATAGATATTTGCGGAACTCTTGTAATCTGCTAGTCAAACGGATATTCGTAATCCGCTCTGCTGCTTGCTCATAACACTATCCAAAAGAATTTATCTGCTAGTGTTACAAGTGTGCAATTATCACAGCATATAGTTAGCTTCGCAATTACCTAACCATATTATATATAGTATAACAAATCTTGTGTTCAAAAACACTATTCAAAAGAAAATAATTGTGATAGAATTGTAATAGAAATTGCGAGATATATCTAAATTGGAAAAATACTTCATGTGGAGCATGAAGCCTTATAAGATAAAAATAAAATTATTTTAATATACATAATGAAAGGCAGGGGATAAGGTATGGCAAACTATTTGGAGTTTGAGTCCATGAGTGCAGGTATGGAAAATAAGGTAAAGCAGGATCTCAAGTTTAAGACAGGCAATTTTGTATGGAAGATTAAGTTTAATGTCCCACTTGATCCTAAGACGGTAAATAATGTAAATCTTTATGTTACATCATTAAATCTTTCGCCGTTAAAGACTGCTATAAGATATAATTCACTTGAAAATGAGATAGAAATAGAGCCTATGGAGGCATACGCACAGAATGAATCTTATATTTTAAACATTACGACAAATGTAAAGTCTTTAAACGGAAAACCACTTAAAGAGCCGATACAGGTTCAGTTTAAGATTGATTAATCTGTGAAGTGTTGTTAATATCAATTAAATAATATAAAAGCAAAACATTAAAATTAAAGCGAAGCATTTATATAAGTGCTTCGCTTTAATTTAGGTATTTTATTGTTTGGTTCGCTGCATACTGATGCCGTGTATTGCAGCATTTTAGAAATCGGCATCAGTTTACTTTAATATCGCCTTAAGTTTGAGTGCGAGGATACGATCCATATGATTAAGTGCGAGTGAACCCGGAAGACCTGATTCAAAGTTTACATATAAATATGCACCGTTTATGGCGATTCCCTCATTTAATGCAGGCATTGTTATCTTTTTTAGTCTCTTGCCAAGACGCATGGAAGTTGTTCCCGGTTTTGACGGTTTGTAAATGTCAAGCTCATTTGTATATCCGTATGCTCTTGAAACGATAAGCTTTCCGCCGGTTGCAAAAGTGATACCCTGAACTGCAGGAGGGAGGGTTACGCTTGAGCGTTCTTTTAATGTTGTATTTTCTGAATTTGGATTGAGAATAGTGTAACTTCTGAGTGTTCCATTTTTTGTATATTCAAAGTTACCTGTCCAAATCTGCTTCTTATAATATGTAAGGAATGAACACTTATAGTTTGTTGCAAGTGTTTTAGTATATTCAACTTCTTTGTAGGCAAGTTTTTTGGATGCCGCACAGTTTATGTCAGTAAAAGCAACACCGCTTATCTTTTGACCGTTTGTAACCCATACGGTCTTGCCGTCATAACATATGCCACCGCCATGTGTCTTGTTTGGAAGCACGATAACCGTAAGCAGCCTTCTGTTGTATTTGTTCATTACATATATTACTGATTTTTCTTCTGAGTAAGTGTCATATGCTGTTATAAGCAGATATTTTCCGGCAAATGTAATTGCCTGAGGACACATTTTTGTACTCTCAAATCCGGCAACATTTGTTGAACGGATACCGGGGATGGTTATGCATTTTTTGTAATTAGCATATTTTTTAACATAAGGAACTTTGCTCCACGCATAACTTGAAGTCAATGCTTTCTTCGTGGAATAGTAACTTGGTGTTGTAAGTGTTTTCTTTGTTTTTACCGGTTTTACGGTTGTTACAACAGAATTCTGACCGATAAATTTCTGACTGAATGCATTTCTATAAGCAGTTACTTTATATTTGTAGGAAGTGCCTATAGTCATACTTTCGTAAACTTTAGATACATTTGATTTGCCCTTTAAGGTATCTATTAGTTCGTAACTGCCAGCTTGAAGCTGATAAATATAGTAGCCGCTCGCACCTGTGGTGGCAGTCCATGAAAGCCTGAGTTTTCCGTAGCCGGCTTTTCCTTTTACCGTAAGTCTTGCAGGTAAAGTAGAAGTTTTTATTTCATTAGAATAGCTTAAACTTGGATGCTGTTCGGTATCTGCATATGCAAGAAGTTTATATCTGTAATTTGAACCTGATGCAAGGGAAGTGTCTGTATATGATGTCTCAGTCGTGCTTGTGAGATATACATATGAGCCGGCCCCTTTTTTTCTGTATATGATATATCCTGTGGCAGAGGTATTTTGCTCCCAGTTAAAAGAGATGGTTGTAGCAGTGCTTTTTTCTATAGCTGCACCTGTTACGGCAGTTGGGCGTGATGCACAACGCAAAACACTGGTTAATGTACTCTCAAGTCCTGTAGTTGTGTTTACGACAGAAATCTGATATGAGCAGACAGTTCCGGGTTCCAGATTCGTGTCCGAATAGGATGTCTGTTCAGTCTGTAAAAGAAATTCTGCAGGTCCGTCATTGACACTTCTGTATATTTTGTAGTAATTACCGCTTGTATTTTCGTCCCATGAAAGGTCAATCTGTGTTTCCGTTTCCGAGTCAGCAGAAAAACCATATACTGTGTAAGGGAGCGTTGTAACGGAAATAACATCTGAGGCTTCGCCAACATTGTCCGGTGAAAGACAATATGCCTGAACATAAAAATCATAGTTTTCAGATGCTTTAAGCTGTGATATAACGAGTGAATTGGTTGTTGCAGTTCCGGCTAAAGTATAGTCAGAAGCATTTTTTTGTTTGTAGTAAACATTGTAAAGAGCGTTGCTCATGGCATCCCAGCTCAAAGTAACCTGACCGTTATCTTCTAAGGGTGAAGTCCTATCTGTAAGTGTCAATCCGGTGACTTTTGTCACGGAAGAACTTGTGGAAAACTCAGCAGATGGAGAACTGTAAATTTTTTGACCTAAAATTGTCTTATAAAAGCTCAGATGATAAGAAATAACTGTTGCAGGTGACAAGTCTGTTATATTGTAAGTGTTTTCAGTAGTTTCGATTGTAGTTGTATTGTTGTTATATGTAAGGGTAAGGCTGTAACCCTCGGCATCTTCGACTGGTGTCCATTCTATAGACACTGCAGAAGTCGTGGCGGATGTAGTGTGAGATTCCGTAACCGTGCCATCGAGGGCAGCGGGAATCGTAGGTTCAGGTGTGGCTTCAGGTGTCACATCGGTTGTGTTGTCTGATGGTGAGCCGTCTGCTGATGAATTATCCGAAAATGTTTCCGAGAAAATGCTGATAAATTTATTAGGTATGTTGTCAGCAGAGTCGGTTGATGAGGCGTGTGCCTTTATCATACGGGCTGCAAAACAGCATATTGAAAGTGCAAGTGCGGCTTCAAAAAAAATAAATATTTTTTTCTTCTTTTTCTTATTAAACATATAAAACTCCATTCTGCCCAAATAAATGGCTTTTACCCAACTTATTATACTTAGGTGGAAAACTAAAAATACCAGTAGTTAAAACACCTTGTAAAAATATATATAAGTATAAAATAAAATTCAAATAA
>OGRR01000249.1_pt1 | contig 52253 bp, 26 predicted proteins | sample 1553511 | NCBI WGS metagenome assembly OGRR01 (sample SAMEA2580040, study PRJEB22360) | human gut metagenome | biome: human gut; feature: human-associated habitat; material: faeces | place: Denmark | collected 2008/2010 | reverse complement strand
GAGCCAGTGACGGGAGCGGACCGCGCCGCGGGCCCAACATACGGCGGCGCCACACCATACGGGACCGGCGGAACACCAGACCCACCGACAGGACCGGCCGGCACAATACGGCCCGCATCCCTCGCACGCCGCATCCTGCGGACCAGCACCACCGCCAGAACCACGCCAGCCAACACCAACACGCCGGCACCCGCCAGCACCACGGGAACCACCCACGACGGCACCACGGACGAACCCGAAGCATCCGACGCCATATCCCCGGCGACCTTCCCATCCTCCTCATCGGCCGTGGCCGTCGCGGAATACTTCATGCAATCGCTCCCGCCGTCCGCACGGCACGACTCCACCTTCTCCCACGCGGCCTGCTGACGCTGCAGCTCACGACCCACCAAAGCCGTATCGGGCGTGTACATGACCGTGTCGCCATCAGGCGAGAACTCCCCCGTATCCGCAACCCCATGCTCGCCCAGCGGGGACGGATACTCGTACATGCCCTTGGTCTCCTCATGCTCCCCGCTCGTCTTCACGGCCCACTCCAGAAGCGGATTCACATCCGGGTACTGGGCCGGATCGACCGACAGCAACTTGCCTGGATCCACGATCCCGAAACCACGCTTGTGTTCCGGATCCAGTTTCGGCCCGCTCGACGCGTTCCCCTTCGTGTTGCGAATCAGGGACTGCAGGATCTGGTTGCCCGTCGCATCCGGCCACCGCTGCATCACGAGCGCGAGATACGCGCTCAGATTCGCCGCCGCGGTCGACGTGCCGCCGCCAGTCAAATCCATCTCACGCGAATCCGTGCTTCGGTAGGACGGCACGCCCACGCCCGGACTCAGCACCGACACGTTCCCGTCCATCACATCCGACGACTCCTGCAGATTCCCCGCCGAATCCACCGCGTTCACCGTCACCTCACCGGGGAAATAGTTGTTCATCCCCGGCTCGCCGACCAGGTCGTACATGCCGGCCCTGACAGAGTTGTCCCTCGCCGAGACCACCACCACGCCGTGACGCAGCGCGTACAGGATGTCGTCACGCACCCCGCTAGGATCGCCGATGTCATCCACGTACGACATGTTGATGATCCTCGCGCCGGAACTCACCGCGTCACGGATGCTCGGCTTGTCCAAGTCAACACCCTTACCGGCATCATCCACACATATATCCGCTCCCCTCCCAATCGTCCTTCACGTTGGTAAAAGACCATGTAGGCGGTCACGGAAGCGCCGGGCGCGATGCCTTGGATGCCCGCGCCGCCGTCCCATCCATTGCCATTGCCCACGATCAACGACACCACACTCGTACCATGGGTTATCACGAACCCGCTGGACGAATCAAGAGTGGGATCGTCCGCGGACGTGGTCTGCGACGGATCGGACTTCCTATGACACGGCTGGTTGCTCTCGGTCATGAGCTTGTACGACACGTCCGCGCCCGCCAGCGCGGGATAGTCGGACACAATCGGATCGTCAAGCACCGCGACCTTCACGCCCTTGCCCGTGATCCCCTGGGCCCACGCGTCACGCACGCCCATATCGTCGATACGCCAATCCACACCATCCGAAGCCACCGCCGACGGCACACACAACCCCACACAAGCCAACACCGCCACCAACGCCGACACCACGCCGCGCACCTTTCGCACATGCGATGCACACAAATCTCGCGTCATCAATAACCCCTTCTCGTATGGAAATAACAAACGCAACACGTCACTTAATCAGCAAATTCAAAGAGTCTTCGGCGGTAGCGGAGGAATCGAAAGCACATTCACCACACTATCCACTAATGACAGCAGCGGCTCAAACGCCTCATCGCTCTCGTTCTTCTTAGAAGTCTCGTGTATGTCGGATGCTTTACCCTTTGTTTTTCCAACAACAGGTGCAGCCTCCTGAACTGTTACCTCAGCCTTATTGATAGAAGCCACCTGCTGTTCTTCGGCCTGTTCAAATATTTTCGCAGCGCTGCAAACGCGCTGCGAAAAACCGCTCATGGCTTCGCCTATATTTGCCCCGGTTCCCTGCAGCAGCCGGGTATACGCGGAAGCGCTCCTCATGAATTCCTTGCCAAAAGCAGTATCGCGGCTATACGCTTCCTGGCCGCAACGCCCTGCAGATTCAGAAACCGACTCGCCATATGAATCCATGTCATTCGCTATCGCACGCGCATTGTCAACATCCGCTTTGATTTCAACTACCATGCCCGATCCGCTCCTCGTCAACACCCATATTCCCAACCGGAAAGATTCCGTGTGCGCCCCACACCTTTCGTGGAACACACACGGAATCACACGACATCAGAAACGACCCGCCGAACGCGCGTCAGACTCCACGTACTGCTGTGCGATCTGTGAGGTGGCTTGGGAAATCTGGCCAAGAATCTGATTCATTTCCTGCAACTTGCCATCCCAATTGCGTTGCGCCTGATGATATGCCTCACGAGCGGAACCGTCCCACTGACCAATCAAAGCGCTCACCTGGCTATTGAGGTTTTCAAGCTCCTGAGCAATGCTCTTGGCATCGGCAGCGATATCGCTCGCCAAAACATCCACCTGCTCCGGACGAACCGAAAAAGAACTTACCATAATATGTTTTCTCCTTGAGCTTTCTAGTTCAATTCGATGATGTCAGCCAAGCAACGCCTGCAACTTGGACGTACGGGACTGGTTGTCTTCCTCATTCGCAGCCTGATCCTTGGCTGTACCCCGTAGGTTATCCGAAAGATCAATGAGAATATTGTTCAAGGACGTGGCCTTCTCCTGCCAACTGGACATCAGCGCGTTGAACGACACGGCCGCGTCACCACTCCAGAAAGAGCCCAGCTCCGCCATCTTCGCTTCGATATCTTTGATTCGGTTCTCGATACCCGAGCGCGCATTGTCGACCGCAGTGGCACCCTTCTCAATTGCCCCTTCTTCGGCTCTGATCTGTTCCGCCATCTTGTTTCCTTCCTTGGAGGCATTCTTTCTTAGGGAAGCCACAATGAGACACGACTCCCCCAAGGAATAACAATAACAGCAATAACAAATTCAGTAAAATTTAAATTCATTAAGTATCCAAAACCCGAGATGAACTCACGTCAATCGTTTGACGTTAACTTAAAAGTCACTTAGTCATAGCAATTTTACTGAAAATTAAGCAATTTTTTCAGAAACAAATGACAATCACTGCAAAAATGCAATCATTTTTCTCAATGCCTTATAGTTGTATTGTTTATAGACACGATACAGCGCCTTACGGCATTCTCTAAGGAAGAGCATGAACATCTCCCTGCCACCGCTCCCGCACGGAAGACAAAATACCCCATCTTCACCCCCCATCAATACGACAGATACACTCCAAATCACCGTCTCCTATAAAACGCGCACAATCGCGCTGCGGGTGAACGACGGCCCCATCATCGCCGATCTTCTACCAGACATAGCCCGACGACTCGGCATACTCGATCCGTCGATCGTGTACGGAGGGTACAGGCTGCTCACCAGCGACGGCGATCCACTCTCCCCCGCAAAGACTCTTCGCGAACAACACGTTCCAAACCACTCCACGCTCACGCTTGAGCCCGGAGCATCATCAGACACCGACATCATTTACGATGACGTCGTAGAGGCAGTAGGCGCCAGCGTACAGCACGTATACCGCCCTTGGACCAGCGACCACACCACATTCACGTCACTTGTCATCGGCCTCGGCATGCTTGTTATCAGCGCCGGATGGATCGCGCTTTCCCCCGCATCCATATGGGCATCGGTTCTCGCATTTGGATTCAGCGCAATACTTCTAGCGCTCACAGCCGCATTATGCGGCAAAAACCTGCTCGTGCAATCAACCGCAATCGGACTCATCGCCAGCATTTTTACTGCGATTGGCGGATATCAACTTGTCAACCTGCTCGCAGGCAAACAGCCACTGCATGCCCTGCCACTTCTTGGAGCGAGCCTGGGACTCGCCGCCGCAGGCATACTCATGAGTCTCGCCGCATCCAAAACACGCCCATACAGTTATATTCCCATTTTGATAGGTGCCATCTGCGCCATACCAAGCGTCCTCAGCACACTCATGCCGCAGCAGATGGGGCATATCTGGATCCTCACATCAGCCGTAACCGCACTCACCGCGAGCGCCCTGCCTTGGATGTGTCTGTCTTTTGCGAGAATCAGCGTAGACAGTCCGCATAGCGAATCGGAAATCTTCGCGCTTCCTAACGACATTGACTACCAAGACATCAAACGTAGATATATAGCAGGCTCGACCATGCTCTTCATCGGACGAATCTGCGTCGCCGCGCTGCTGCTCATAGCGGCACCGCTCCTCAACACGTTGGACACGCCACTCGGGTCAGCATTATGCCTCGCCGCATTCCTCGGCATGCTGCTCGATTCCAGGCAGATCTATACGTTCCGCGAAATGTGCGTAACTGTAGGCGCCGCAGGCATAGGAATCATCGTGACCGGATCGCTCAGCGTGCAAACGCATCAGGAATTCAGCATTCCGCTGATTCTACTCATGCTCGCATGCGCCTTCGCGACCATACTGTTCACCTATGTCTTACGCAAGCATACGCTATTCGCCACACGCGTGGCGGACGCCGCAGAAACCATATGCATCATGCTTATTTTGCCGCTCGCATACCTGGCAATCACGCTGTAAGGACGCTCATGGCCAACAAGAAAGACCTTGCCGAAGCTCAAAGCTACTCGCGCCGCAGACTTGTCACCGCTTTCAGCAGCGGCATTCCAGACGGCGTGGAACTCACTCCGAAGAAAAACCAGTCTCCCGTAATAGCGGGTGTAGGGCTTACCGTCATAGCAATACTTGTCAGCCTTTTCTACGGCATGGTAAGTCCATCATTGCCAGACGGTTGGGAGAACAACAAGCTCATCGTCGCAAAAAACTCAGCGGCACGATATGTCAGTTCAAATGGAACGTTGCACCCCGTCATCAATGCCATCAGCGCACGACTGCTCATTCCGTCATCCGACTTCAAAGTGCTCACGGTAGCCGACGACCAGCTCAAAAACATTCCTATCGGTTCCACCATAGGCATCCTCGGCGCGCCAGATTCGCTACCGGAAGAAAACAATCTCATCGCAGGATCCATCAATAGCTGCGTCTCCGACAGCAACATCACAACCACACTCAGCAACGCTTCGTCTCAAGTCACAGACACGGCAACGGCAATTGTCGCCAATGTGGACGGCATCAGCTACCTCGTCAACGGAAGTCACCGATACCAGCTTCCTCAGGAAGCGACCTTACGAGACGCGTTCCTCAGAGCATTCGGCATTCCCGAAACCGCTTCCACCGACGCAACCGCACAATGGATCAACCTGTTCGAGCAAGGAAGCCCGATCGAACAAATCTCGGTGGACGGAGCAGGCAACAGCATTACCGTCCACGGCGTTGAAGCGCTGGTCGGCAGCGTAGTCATGCAGCAAGGCGATGCCAAGAAAACCAAATATGTGGTTCGTTCCGATGGATCGCTTTCCCCACTCACCGATTTTACCTACGGCCTGTACATCACGGGAAAAACGGATGAATTCACACAGCCGAACGTTCTCAGCGCGGCCGACTTCCAATTCTTCTCAAACTCCACCGAATCCGCAATTCCGGAAGATTGGCCCTCCGAAGAGCTATCGGCAACATCCGGAAACGTCTCCGCGTGCGCAATCTACAATTTGGAAACGGCAGGAAGGAAAAAAGCCGACACCCATGTAAATTTAGCAGTCAAACAAAACAACTCAGCACATAGCGGCACATCCAAAACAAACCCGTCAAGCAATACCAGTTCAACAGTGAAGCTCAAAGGCGGCACCGGAGCATTACTGCAGGCCTCCATCGGCACATCCGACAAAGGCTACATTTTCGCCGTGGATTCCACAGGAACCGCGTATCCCATTGCGAATGCCAACAAAGAAACCCTCTCAAACGGCTTGGATACGCCAAAAACGACGTGCAAGCCATTCCCCGCGCATGGATAGACCTATTTAGCCAAGGCGTCGAACTATCAGCCCAAGCAGCAGGATCCGCTCCAGGAAGCAACCAATCCAGCGCATCGCAAACAAACGATGGCGGCAATGCGTCGTCATCAACCGCCGATACGACCACTGACGCAGCCACTAACGCAACGGATGATCCTGAAACAGGCGCCGCATCGGCAGACGCGCAAGCACAATGCCAAGCCGGCGTCGAAAACTACATCAATGACACTCCTTGGACCAACACGCTCTTCGACTTCGAAACACTGCACCGTCAATCCACGGGCAAAGGCGTAACCGTGGCGGTAGTCGACTCCGGGGTAGATGTGGATAATCCACATTTGGCAAACGCCGTAACACCTGGGGTAAGTCATATTTCAGGAGACGCCACCAACGGCATGACCGACATATACTCCCACGGAACCATCATCGCAGGAATCATCGCGGCGCGTGCAGTAGACGGGTCGTCCGTAGAAGGATTCGCCCCAGACGCGACCATACTGCCGATCCGCATATTCGAATCACTCCACGAAGAAAACGGAAAGCAAACCGGCGGACCAAGCATGGAAGACGTCAGCAAAGCGGTAATCGAAGCCGTGGACCACCATGCGCAAATCATCAATATTTCATTAAGCGACATCACCGATCTTCCTCAAATGAGGCGAGCCGTGGATTACGCAGAATCACATGGCAGTCTCATCATCTCCAGCGCAGGAAACCGGCTCACGTCAGCCAGCACCAAGGACGGACGACGATTCCCCGCAGCCTACAGCCAAGTCGTAGGAGTCACCGCCGTGGATACGGATTTGAATATCACCGACGATTCCGTCCACGGCACCCAAGTGGACATCGCGGCCCCCGGCGCATACGTTGCCTCAACCGTCCCCGGCGGCGTGGACTGCCTTTACGCCACCGACGCAGCCTCAACAAGCTTCGCGACCGCATATGTAAGCGGCGCGGCAGCCCTCATCGCCTCACAATATCCGAATGAAACACCCGCACAATGGCGGCAACGACTGCTCGTTTCAGCGAATCGACCAAATTCCGACCAGCGAGACAACAACATTGGATGGGGACTGGTGGACCCACAAACCGCGCTGAACATAGCGCTTTCCGACAGTCTTCGAGGCCCGACTTCAACAGGTGGCATGCACGCCCAGAATAATGCCGAAACGTCCATGAAACCGCTTGTATTGCACAAAATCCAAGATCCTGATACGAATTTCAAACGATTCGTGGAAGCTGCCAGTATCGCCGTGTTTTGCGCGTATATGGTGGCATGGCTTGTACGGACCGCGCGAAAGACCGCGCGAAAGAACACTTCGCAAAGTATATCAACAAATGAGCATAGTTTTAAACAAATAATTAGATATTTTCAGATAGTCATTTGAAATTAATGCCGATCTGAACACTTATTCATAGAGAAACGAACGGCATCCGCCTTATGCAGTCCCTCGCGAAGTAATCACTCGCCCATAGGAAAGGAAGATCATATTAGCGTCCCATGGCGCTGACGCCCATTCAGCTCGTTTTGCCACCGTACGACAGTCCGCCGGAATACACCCACATGCCGTAGTGTGCGGCACGCGGATCGTTCTCCAACGGAAACCGCGGGTCGCACTGGTCCGGCCAGACGATGTCGCCCATGCAGGGTGCCGGGATTTCCCGCTGCAGCTGCTCGTAGTAGACGCGGTAGGCGCGGAACAGCTCCAGCTCCGTGTACGGCTCCAAGGCGCAGTGCATGGCGACATGCGGTTCGCGGCCCGCTTGCAGCATTCGGTTGATCCACGCGTACAGGTACCCCTTGTAGACGAAGAATCCCGGCTTGTGGGGGAACGTGTTCATCAGGTCGAGCATACGTTTCGAACATGAACCGTTACGCAGGTCGGCGTATGGCGTCCATGCCAGCTCGCCGACGCTGCATGCGGCGTATTGGAACAGGTTCAGGTCAACGGTCAACGGGAACGGGGCCCTTACGGCGACCCCTCTTAGACCGAATCGTGAAATCATCGGATCCACCGATCGGAAACGATACCGTCCCCCATCGGCGAACTCGTCATAGTACAGAGGCTCGCTGTCCAGAACGACGCCATCCCAGCCGTCGCGATGATGGGCGGAACGACAGTAGCAGTGTTTTTCGTACAGTCCACCGGTCCAGCCGCGTATCGGCTCGTTCCAGCCGCCCATGCACATGTAGACCAGCCATCTAGGCAGGGGATAATAGGAGCCCGTCGAGCCGACATCCTCCACCCAGCCACGCTCCTCAAGCGAATACGGGTCGTCCACCTGACGCCAGCCGAAAAAACCGTCTCGTTCCGATACCAGAGACATATTTGGCTCCCATCTGCAAATTAGTGAGAATGGATTCGGCCTGACCGTTATGGAAACCAGCTTTTGTTTGGGATGGCTTGTTTGGAGGCGAACCAGCCCGGACTGGCAGCGGGATAAGCCGCGCCGCCGGTCCGGTCTTGTAAGGCAATATCACAAGAGTGATATCAGATGCAGTTATCAGAAGTAGCTACTAAGAATAGCTACCGGAAGTGGCATTTAGAAACGGCATCAGAGGGACGCGTTGAAATCGCGCACCTTGAGCGTGCGGTGCGACGATTCGACATTGCCGCGCACAATACGCTGCAACGCGTTGTCGGCGTCCGCATGCGAAGCCAGCCAAGCATCACCGAGATCCACCAGCGTGGCCGGATCGGCATAGCTCGGATACAGGCCTTCCAGCAGGGCCTCAGCCATGTGGAAGGTCTTGTTCTGCCAAATCCAGTCGGCAACCTCGAAATACTTGGCCGCATACGGTTCAGCCAAGTCGACGCGCGGAGTGGAGGCGAAGCCTCGAGCCACGGATTCAAGCTGCATGTTGGTCAGCTCATCGTTGTGCAAAGCCTCGTTCCAAGCCCATTCCTTGGCCTCCGCAGTGCCTGCGACCGCGCGAGCGCCCAATGCGAACTCACGGTTCTCAGTGGTTTCACGTTTGGCAAGCTCCGCGTCGATATCGCTCTGGCCGATGGCGTTGATTGCGCTCAGCGCGTTGATGATGGTCCAGCGGAAGTTGTTGTCGATTTCCAAGCCATCAAGCTTCACGGAACCATCGAGCAGACCCTTCGCATTCGCTTCGAATGCGGCGTCGCCCGGCTCGCCATAACCCAAGTAGGCGGTGATCAGCTGGAACTGCTCGTCGGAACCGGCTTCGGCAGCCTGAGCCAGCTTGAACAGTTCGGCAGCCACATGCTCCACCACTTCGGCACGGTCGGCCGGAGCGGTGTAATGCCATGCGGTGGTGCTGACCTGCGCCAGAGCGTAACGGAACGTGGTGGACTCATGTTCCGTGGCAAGCGCAGCCAAAGAGGTTTCGATGAACTGCTTTGCCGGCAATTCGCCGTCACGGGTCATATCCCAGAATGCAAGCCAAATCACGGAACGAGCCAACGCATCGTCGAAACGATACAGGTTCTCCGCAGCGAACTTGAGGCTCTTCTCGTCGAAGCGCAGCTTCGTGTATGTCAAATCGTCGTCATTCACCAAAATCAGCGCCGGACGTGCCTTGCCGGCAGCCGCTTCGACAATCGTCAGTTCGCCGTCAACATCAAGTTCGAACTGGTCGGTACGCACGATCTTGCCGGTTTCCGGATCCTCATTGTAGAAGCCGACAGCCAGACGATGTGCGCGCAGCACCGGATGCTCAGTCGAAGCGGACTGGCGCAACGCAAGCTGGCGAATCGTGCCATCCTCGTTTTCCTCAACTTCGGTGGCGATGGTGTTGATGCCGGACTGTTCAAGCCACTGGGCGCTCCACGCCTTGAGATCGCGGCCGGACGTCAACTCGAGTTCAGCCAGCAGATCGGCGAGCGTAGCGTTGGAGTACGCATGCTTGTTCAGATAATTGTTGATGCCCTTGAAGAACTTCTCACGACCCACATAGAACACGAGCTGCTTCAACACGGAAGCGCCCTTGGCATAGGTGATGCCGTCGAAGTTGACGTACGTGTCGTTCAGATCGTTGATCGGCGCGACGATCGGGTGGGTGGTGCTCAGCTGGTCCTGGCGCAGTGCCCAGCTCTTCTCGCCGGAGCTGAATGTGGCCCAAGCGTCCTTCCATTCCGTGGCTTCGGCAGTGGCGAGAGTGGACGTGAACTCGGCGAAGGATTCGTTGAGCCACAGGTCGTTCCACCACTTCATGGTCACGTAGTCGCCGAACCACATGTGTGCAAGCTCGTGCAGCACGGTGACCACGCGGCGCTCGGCATACGCGTCGGTGACCTTCGATTCGAACACGTACTGGTCGCGGATGGTGACCATGCCGATGTTCTCCATAGCGCCGGCGTTGTATTCCGGCACGTAAATCTGGTCGTACTTGGCGTACGGATACGGCACGCCCCAAGTCTTCGCATAGAAGGCGAAACCCTTCTTGGTGATGTCGAACAGGTAGTCGACATCCTTGGCGAACGCTTCGGCGAGCGCCTGACGGCAGTACATGGACATCGGCACGGTGCGTCCGTCTTCGTTGGCGTATTCGGTGTGCCATTCGGCGTACGGTCCTGCGCAGATGGCGGTGAGGTAGGAGCTCATGGTCGGCGTGGATTCGAACACCCACAGCTTGGTGGTTTCGGCTTCGTGCGTGCCGAGCGTGCCCTCTTCGGTAACGGTTTCATTGTCGGTCACGGATGCGGCAGGCATGTTGGAGGTGACGATCCACGACTTGGCTGCAAGCACGGAGAAATCGAACACGGCCTTGATGTCGGGCTGGTCGAACACGGCATACACGCGGCGGGCATCCGGCACTTCGAACTGAGAGTACAGGTAGATGTTGCCGTCGGAAGGGTCGACGCTACGGTGCAGGCCTTCACCGGTGTTGGAATACTGGCACAGTGCCTTGACGGTCACTTCGTTGTGCGCTTCGAGGTTCTTCAGTTCGATACGGCTGTCGGCGAACGCTTCGGCCGGATCGAGAGTTTCGCCGTTGAGTACGATTTCGCTCACTTCGGTGGCGATCAGGTCAAGGAAGCTGGTAGCTCCCGGCTCGGCGTCGAACGTGATGGTGGTTTCGGAACCGAAATTCTTGGCTCCACGGGTCAGATCAAGTTTGACCGTGTAATGAACCGGTGCTGCGATAACGCTTTTGCGTTCTTCCGCTTCGATTCGGGTGAGATTTGCTCCTGGCATGTCACTCCTTATTTGTGTTGAGATTCCTATTTATTGAATAGGAGACGGCGCAACCGGTTGTGCCGGTTACGCCGTCCTTCTTTTGATTATGTAATCAACAATTATTGACGATCTGTCGATATTTCAATATTATTCCAATATTGATTTCGCTGGAATCGGCGATATTGCGAAAAATATTGACTATCTGTCGATTCATCATTGCGCTGCGTTCAATCCCATCGCTTCGTCAACATCCTGTGCGATATCGGCAACGACCGGAACGATCATCGGCTTGCGATGCAGCTGACGTGCGACCCAGCTACCCAACGTACGACGCATGATCTGCTGCAACTTGTATGTATCGTGCGTGCCAGCCATCATCGCATCCTGCAATTGCTCGACGATCTGATGACGAACCTTGTCGAATTCGCTTTCGTCTTCGGCCACCGCGTTGAGATAGATCTTCGGACCTGCGACAACGTCAGCCGTTTCCGTATCGACGACGACGAAGCTCGACACGAAACCTTCCGTGCCAAGAATACGACGCTTCTCAAGCTCGTCCTCGGTAAGTTCGCCAACGGAATCGCCATCGACGTACACGTAGCCGCATGGCACGGAACCGACAACAGCAGCTTGGCCGTGGTACAAATCGACCACATCGCCGTCTTCGGCAAGCACCACATTCTGCGGATCGACGCCCGTCTTGACCGCGATCATGCCGTTGGCCACCAAGTGACGGTTCTCGCCGTGGATCGGCATGGCGCACTTCGGCTTGACGATGTTGTACATGTACAGCAGTTCGCCCTCATTGCAGTGGCCGGACACATGCACGGCGGCATTGTCTCGATTGACCACACGAGCGCCAAGCTGCACCAGCTTGTTGATGATCTTGTACACGCCATGCTCGTTGCCCGGAATCAGGGAGCTCGCAAGAATGACCGTGTCGAATTCGTTGATGGTGATGTCGCGATGATTGCCGTCGGCGATACGGCCAAGCGCGGCCATCGGCTCGCCTTGGGAACCGGTGCACATGTAGACGAGCTTGTCGTCCTGCACGTCATGGGCCTTCTTCAGGTCGATGACCGTGTCTTCCGGAAGTCTCAAGTAGCCCAAATCCGCAGCGATGGACATGTTGCGAACCATGGAACGGCCCACGAACACCACCTTGCGACCGTACTTGTGGGCGGCGTCGACAACCTGCTGCACACGGTGCACATGGCTGGAGAAGCTGGCCACGATGATCTTGCGTGTGGCCTGGGCGAACGCCTGATCAAGAGCTGGGCCAATGGTGGTTTCCGGCTTGACGAAGCCTGGAACCTCAGCGTTGGTGGAATCCATCATCAGCAGATCCACGCCCTTTTCGCCGAGCTTGCCGAACTCCACCAAATCAGTGATGCGATGGTCGAGCGGCAGCTGGTCAAGCTTGATATCGCCGGTATCGATGAGGCTTCCGGCCGGAGTCTGCACGAACACAGCCAGAGCGTCCGGAATGGAATGCGTGACGTTCACGAACTCAAGATTGAACGGACCGACCTTCAGCTTGTCACGACCCTTGACCTCAACCAGTCGCGGATTGATGCGATGCTCCTTGCACTTGGCTTCAACGAAAGCCAACGTGAGCTTGGAACCAATCAGCGGAATGTCGGGGCGGAGCTTCAGCAGATACGGCACGCCGCCGATATGATCCTCGTGGCCGTGGGTAAGCACCAGAGCCTCGACCTTGTCGAGACGATCCTTGATGTAGTGGAAGTCAGGCAGAATCAGATCGACACCCGGCTGCTCCTCTTCGGGGAAAAGCACACCGCAGTCGATGAGCAGCAGGTGACCGTTGTATTCGATCACGTTCATGTTACGGCCGATTTCGCCCAGGCCACCAAGCGGCACGATGCGCATGGAGCCCTTACGGTACTTCGGCGGAGCGATCAACACGTCATCCTGCTGGGGCGCGGTGGTCTGCGGAGCAAGACGGGAATTGCGACGGCTTCCAGCAGAAGAGCTTGCCGCGCTGGAGTTCTTGGGACCTCTGGAGTTCTTCGTGTTCTTTGCGGCCTTCACGTTTTTCGTGCTCTTCGAGCCCTTGGAGGAGCCGCTGCCGTTGCCGCGAGAACCGCCACGAACGGAACCGGACGCATCGCCCGCACGATTGCCACGGCCACCGCCACGGCCAGAAGACTTCGCCTTCTTGGAAGTCGTTTCAGCCTTGCTGACCTTCTCAGAGCTCACAGACTTCACGGATTGCACATCCGCGGTCTGCGTGTTTTCAGTGCGCTTGGCAGCTTTGCTGCCGCGCTTGTGCGTAGTTACTGTTTTGGTTTCTTCTATAGCCATTTCCTAGTTGGATTTCTATTACTAATTGTCTCCGCCTGTGCGGAAACGAGGAATTCAGTTAGTTTGCCGTATTACGGCAAACCCAGCAAACTTGTGATCGCAACAATGCCCGGAATCAGCGCAATCGCCGACAATCAAGCGCTTCGCAATCACAAGTTTCGCAATCACAAGTTCTTCAATTACAGCAAGCCGGAAGCGCGCATGCCATCTTCCGCGCGCTTGATCTCAGCCTCGCCCGGACCGACGTTCGGCAGACGCATCGTCGTGGAGTCGAGAATGCCACGCACCTTCAGCGAAGCCTTGGCCATAACAGCCTGGAAACCGTTGCCGTTCATTGCTTCGACCAGTGGAGCAAGCTGCACGGCAATGCGCTGAGCCCCATGAATGTCACCGCGGTCGAATGCGGCAGCCAAATCGCGCATCGGACCGGAAGCAGCATGTGCGATCACGGAAATAATGCCGACTGCACCAACCGAAAGGAACGGCAGGAACAGACCGTCATCGCCCGAATACCAAGTCAAACCGGTTTCCATACGCTTACGCACGGCACCCGCGATATCTCCGGTGGCGTCCTTCACCGCCTTGACGTGACCAAGCTCAGCCAAACGACGGTAGGTTTCCAACTGAATGTGCAGACCGGTGCGGCCAGGCACATCGTAAACGATAATCGGCTTGTCCGCGGAATCATTGACCGCCTTGTAGTGACGGAACACGCCTTCCTGCGACGGGCGCGAATAGTACGGAGCGACCACAAGCACCGCATCGGCGCCCGCCTCCTGAGTCTGCTCCACCATGCGCACGGTGTGGGCGGTATCGTTGGAACCCGCACCGGAGATAACGGGCACGCTCACCACATCCTTGACGGCCTGAACCAGCTCGACCTTCTCCTCCATGTGGGTGGTGGGAGACTCGCCCGTGGTGCCATTGACCACAAGGCCATCGGCGCCATCGGCGACAAGCTGCTTCGCAAGCTTCTGCGCGGCCTCGAAATCAACGGAACCGTCGGCCTTCATGGGGGTGACCATGGCCGGAAGAATACGTCCGAAAGGAGCAGGATCAAGAAGATGCATAGTACCGTCAGTCATAGTGCCAACGGTACTTCCCGCCACGGACGCCGAAGCGCCCGAGTTCGCGACCATATCGCAATATGAACTGCCTTCCAGAGACCAAAATCCCCCACCCGCTGGAACAATCCTCCCGTTGCCGAGCCTCCCAGAGTCCCGAAACCTCCAGTCACTGGAACAATCGGTACGCTAAACAACCCCTCACATTCCCAAAACCTCCACCCGCTGGAACAATCCTCCCGTCAACCAGCCTCCCAGAGACCCAAAACCTCCAGTCACTGGAACAATCCTCCCGCTGCCAAGCCTCCCACAGTCCAAAATCCCCCAGCAAGTGGAAGAATCGGTACGCTTAGCCGCATACTCAGGGGGATTCAAGCCAAATGACTTCACGATTTTGATCTGGTGACCGCACGATTTCGGAATATCGCACGATTTTGCTTTCCTGACCGCACAACACTCCAAAACAGTGCGATCACCAAGAGGGAAAAGTGCGCCCACCAAAACAAACTCAGGCAAGGTATTGGGTGGGGTTCTGCTCGAACTTGGCGGCGCAGCCCGGGTTGCAGAAGTAGTAGGTGGTGCCGTTGTATTCGCGGGTTGCTGCGGCAGTGGCCGGATCCACGCTCATGCCGCAGACCGGATCTTTGGCGGGCGCGCTCTGATTGCCGTTGGCAGTGCGGCCGCCACAGCAGGAGTGCGCGCCGCCCATGCCTTCCATACCCTCGTGCATACCTTCCTTCTTGGCCTTGTGATCACTGAACAGTCCCATGATGAATCCTTTCTGACTATGGTTGTTGTGATTATTATCGTTCGGGTTCGGCTGACGAACCTGATACGTCTTACGAAGCGCCTTGCCTGGATCGAACAGGCGCAGTCGGCTCGCGTTCGTCACCACGCATAGCGACGAGAATGCCATGGCCGCGCCCGCGATCATCGGATTAAGCATCATGCCGGTGAACGGGTACAGTACGCCCGCCGCAATGGAAATGCCGACGCTGTTATAGCCGAGCGCAAATCCAAGATTTTGCGCGATATTGCGCATGGTGGCGCGGGTCAAGTCGAGCGCATGCACCAAACCCATCAGCGAGCCATTCATCAATGTCACGTCTGCGGATTGGATCGCCACATCAGTGCCGGTACCGATGGCGAATCCCACATTCGCGCGGGCAAGCGCCGGAGCATCGTTGATACCATCGCCGACCATTGCCACCGTATAGCCTTGCGCCTGCAGTTTCGCGATTTCATCCGCCTTGTTTTCCGGGCGCACTCCCGCGATCACATTGCCAACGCCAACTTGATCGGCCACGGCACGCGCCGTCGTTCCATTATCTCCAGTGAGCATCACCACGTTGACGCCACGCGATTTGAGGGACGCGATAGCCTGCTGCGAATCGGCTTTCACCGTATCCGCAACGGCCACGATTCCCGCAAGCTCACCGTCGATTGCTGCGAGCATCGGCGTTTTCCCTTCCGCCGACAGCCGTTCCATAGTTGCGATAATGTCGTCAAGATCCTCATCGCCGACGCTCGGCATGCCCACGTCAAGATCGTCGATCAGATCGGTATTGCCGACCGCAACGTTGTACATTGCGGTTTCGGGAGAAGATATGGATGATTCGAAGGTCACGGAAGATGCAGAGGATTCGTCAGCTGCAACAGTCGGATTATTTGCAGATATTAACGGCAACGCGACTTGCGCAGTGACGCCCCGACCGGAAATCGCACGGAATTGCGTGGCCTCGCCTAACGTAAGATGCTCCTCTTGCGCGCCCGCAACGATCGCGGCGGCAAGAGGATGTTCGGAATCCCGTTCGGCACTGGCGGTAATTGCCAGCAGATCATCCGGCATTTTGCGCCATTTTCCAAGCGGAAACACGTCGGTCAACGATGGCTTTCCAGCGGTGATCGTGCCTGTTTTGTCAAGCACGACGGCATTGATTTTGCCGCAGGTTTCCAATGCTTCGGCGGAACGGATCAGCACGCCCATCTGCGCGGCACGACCAGTCGAAACCGTTACGGAAAGCGGCGTGGCAAGACCCAACGCGCACGGGCATGCGATCAGCAGCACCGAAACCGCAGCCACCAACGCATGCACCACGCGTGGTTCCGGCCCAAACGCAAACCACAACGCGCACGACCACACGGCAATCAGCACCACAATCGGCACGAAAATGCCTGAAATCTTATCCGCCATGCGCTGCACCGGCGCTTTTGAACTTTGCGCGGATTGCACCAATCCGATAATCTGCGCGAGCACCGTGTCTTTGCCGACTTTCGTGGCACGATACCGCAGCGATCCAGTGCCATTGATGGTGGCGCCGGTCACGGAACCGCCGGCCTGCTTCACCACAAGCATGGATTCGCCGGTAATCATGGATTCGTCAACAGCCGACGAACCAGCAATAACCACACCGTCAACAGGAAGTTGTTCGCCGGGGCGAATCGCAATAATATCTCCGACCGCCACCTGCTCGACCGGAATTTCCTCTTCAATTTCACCTCGTACCACGCGAGCGTTTTTCGGCTGCAATCCCGCCAACGCGCGCATGGCCTCTCCAGTACCGACACGAGCGCGCGCTTCAAGCAATTGGCCGACCAGCATCAGCGTAATAACCACACCAACCGCTTCAAAATACGGTTCGCGAGCATTCTCAGGCAGAATCTGCGGAATAAACGTGACCACGCACGAGTGGGCAAACGCACATACGGTACCCAGACTGACCAGCGCATTCATTTCCGGCGAACGGTGAATAATCGCCGCGAAACCACTGCGGAAAATCGGTAATGCGGCATAGCACATCACCGGCAGCATCAGCACAAATTGCACCCAATTCGGCATCGGATACAGCATCAACATCGTCGAACCGAATACTGGAATCGTAACGATGGCTGACACAATAAGACGCGCAATCAGCGTTCGCATCTCACGAGATTCGGAAGAATCGTTTGACGAATCAGAAGAATCTGAAGAAATATTGGAAGATTCAGCGGATTCATACGATTTTTCATCAACAACAGTTTGTTGCGATTGCATATGAACGTGAGATTCAGCAATATTCGAGTTTTCTTCCGATTCCGAATGTTCTTCCTGCATTGCGGCATGATGTTTTCCTGGCACCACCCGTAATGTGCCATGCAGCATGTTCATGCCGCATGCGAAACCGTACTCCCCCGGTTCGTTAGGATGAAGAGTCAATGTCGTCGTACGAAAAGCAGGCAATGCCAGGTCGATGCCAAAATCGGAGAACACCACATGCGACGAGCATTCGCCATCTTCTTTTCGATCGAAGATCAATCGCAATGGCAAACCGGCCTCAGCTTCGATGATTGCCGGACTATACCCGCCTTTGACTTCGACGACCGCCTCTTGCACGCCGTTGTCGACGCGGGCGCGGAACGCTTTGCGCGGCGCGAAAAAGAACCACAAAACTGCTACCGTCACAGCCAATGCGACGATGATGGCGATCAGAGCCTGCATGTTTTCACCGGTTTCCATGTTGCATTCGTTTTCGATTCGGACAGTCACACTATATACCCCGGTAGGGTATATTAGCAAGAAATAGGAGTACATTTATGCGGTAGGTATATACGCAACCAGCGAAAGTCGGCGGACCGAAACGCCGAATTGACGCGAACCACGCACACGCAGAGAGGCGAGGAACATGGCGGAGCAAATGCAAAACGATCAACATTACGTAACCACGCAGCATGGGTATGCCGACGATCAAAAGAAAATCATCACACGGCTCAACCGCATCGAAGGACAAGTGCGAGGAATTCGCCAAATGACGGAAAAAGGCGAATATTGCATCGATATTCTGACACAGATTTCAGCGGTGAACAGCGCTCTCAAATCGGTGGCGTTGCTGCTGGTCGACGACCATCTCAGTCACTGCGTCAAGCAGGCCGCAGCACAGGGAGGCCCGGTTTCCGACGAAAAAATCGCCGAAGCGAGCGCAGCCATCGCACGACTTGTCAAATCATGAGAAAGCGAATCATAGGAAAAGAAATGCCGGTTCCGACGATTCAATACAATTGATGCACGTTTTGAAAATATAAAAACGAGCGCCCACCATGCGGTGGAACGCCCGAATAGGGAACAACAGGCCGAGTCTACCCGACCTTGCCAACCTGTTTGCCGAATCGCGGATTCACCGATTTACAGGTCGAGGAAGTTGTCGAGGCCGACGGTCACGCCTGGGTATGCGCCGGTGGAGACCTTGCGTACGGCCAGCAGCACGCCCGGCATGAAGGAGATGCGGTCGAAGCTGTCGGCACGAATGGTCAGCTGCTCGCCGTCATTACCGAACAGGGCCTCCTCATGGGCGTTAAGACCGCGCAGACGTACGGCGTGCACGTGAATGCCGTCAACCACCTGGCCACGGGAGCCGCCATCGGTTTCGGTGGCATCCGGCACAGGGCCAAGACCTGCGGCCTTGCGGGCTGCGGCGATGCCCTGCGCGGTGTGGAATGCGGTGCCGGACGGAGCATCCACCTTGTTCGGGTGATGCAGCTCGATCACTTCAGCGGATTCGAAGTACGGAGCCGCAACCTTGGCGAAATAGTCGGCGAGCACGGCGGAAATGGCGAAATTCGGCGCAATGAACACACTCTGGCCCTCGCGAGGCGCGGCAGCGAGCGCGGCACGCACCTGATCGAGCTTCTCGTCGGTCCAGCCGGTGGTACCCACCACCACGTCGACACCTTGCGCCACGAGTGCGAGCACATTGTCAAGAGACACGCTCGGCACGGTGAACTCCACCACCACGTCAGTGTTGCCGGGGGTGATTTGGGTGAGGTCGTCGCCGGCGTCAAGCGCGAGCGCCAATTCGGTGTCGGCCGCGTTGTTCACGGCATCGACCACATGGGAACCCATACGTCCTTTGGCGCCAACTACAGAAACCTTGATCATTGCAGCTCCTTCAAGCATGTCGCACGTACGAGCGTACGAACAGCATTTCAAATCAGTCTCACTCATTCTACTGAGGAATGTTCCATTTACGAATGTAAAGAGACGCTTCGACGCGTCACCGCCCAGCCGATCAAGGCGAACGGAATCGAAGCAAGCACGAAAATCCATGGCAGCATCAGGCTTATGTCTGGGCTGAAATGGTCGAGCATGATTCCCGTGGTCATCGAACCGAATGACGCGCCGATGGTTCCCGCGGTGCTCACCCACGCGAGGCCTTCGGTCAGCGATTCTTCCGGCACGGTCTCCTTCATAACGAGATTGCCCGAAGCGAACACCGACGAAACGGTAAGACCCGTAAGGATTTCAAACACTCCCATCATAATCAGATTGCCTTGGCACATGTGAATGATGAAGAAGCCTACCGTTATGATCGCGAGGAACGTGATCATATGGCGCCAGCGGGAGCCCTTCAGCTCGCGCGTGCCGAAAACCAGCGCGCCTATGCACGAGCCGACCGCCAACATCGCAAGCTGCACACCAAGCAGGGAATCAAGATGCAACGCTTTCATAACGGCCGTCATCGACGTATCGAATGCGGTGAAACTCATGTTGAACACGATGAATACCATCAAAAGCGGAATCACGCCCGCATAGGTGAGCACATTGCGTTTCTTGCGATTGTCATTCGACTTCAACTGCGCGACGGTCAGTTTGTCTTGTTGTTTGTCTTGTTGCACGGAATTTGCGCCGCCATTATTTCCAGTATTGCCGTCAACCGCCAATCGCACGTCCGCATCGTCGGAAGATGCCGAAACAACAGTGATTTCACGTACTACCGGCGGTTGCGTGTCACGCAATGCGAAGAACACCGTGCCGCCGATCGCGCACGCAATCGTCGGCACAAACAACTGCGAAACGGGATGCACGGAAGCCGCCAGGAACGCGGCCAGAATCGGTCCGAAAATGAATACGATCTCATCGATGGCGGATTCCAATGCATACGCAGTGTTCAGCAATGAGCCGTTGCCGGTACGGTCAAGCACATACGTCCAACGGGTACGCACAAGCGCGCCGAACGAGAATTGCGTGAGCCCCATCACCACAGCCAAGGCGAACAGCAGTGGAATCGGCACGCGCACCAATGCCGCGAACGCAAAGCCAAGCATGGCGATGATTTGCACGACAAGCACTACCGATCCGACCTTGCGCTGGCCGAATCGGTCGAACAGTCGTGCGTACAGTGGCGTGACCGCCGCCGTGGAAAGCACATATGCCGCGCTCATCACGCCTGCGATCGTCCAATTGTCATACAAATGGTTGAGTGCGAGGATAATGCCAAGGCTCATCATCGACATCGGCAGTCGCGCCAAGGCTCCGGAAGCACAGAACGCTTTGGTTCCCGGAATGGAGAACAGTACGGAATATGGCGACTTCGGGATTTCGGTTGCGCTGGTGGCAGCCATGATTATCGCTCCTTAACTTTCGTTGCGTCCGGCACGTGTGCCCGCCCACACATGCTGCACGAGGGTAGCGGCGCTCCTCCACAACGCTGCCCATAGTGCGTTACCCTACGGGCAGGCTGGAAAGCGCCGCACGTTCGGCGCACCAGCACTAGTCGTTGTCGGATTGTTCCGGAATTCCGTAGCTCAACTCGGCAAGGATCTCTTCTTCTGTTTTGTCGGCGGCATTGAGCTGTCGATCGCCCTCAATGGGTTCACTCAGATAGTAGAGGCAGGCGTCGATAGCGGTGAGCGGTACGCCCTCCATTGCCGACAGCAAGATACGATACATATCCAACTGTGCTAATTTTTTCTGAATTTCCTCTTTTTTGCGAGGTTTTTTTCCAGTTTTCCAATCGACAATAGTATATTGTTTCGACCGATCCGCCCCATCGAGACCCCCGAAGAACACCGCGTCGAGCTTGCCGTTGACGATGGTGCCCAATTGCGGCACGTTGACGACGATTTGCCGTTCCGCCCACGCGGGCTTGCGCCGTGCCCATGTCGACGTTGCGAGACGCTGTTGCCAATCGAATATCCCGTTATTGTCTGCCCCATTATCGTCTTGATTGTCTTGCGATTGCGCCGCATTGTTGCGTCGCAGCTCGGCAAGCATCGCCAATCGCGATTCAGCTACGCGAGTACCGCCATTGCCGCTCGCGCCAACGCCAATGCCGGCATCATTCGCATCGGCCATGATGAACCGTTCCGCCCAAGCATGGAACTGCGTGCCCAGTTGCGCGGCCGGAGACGCTACGTTCGGTATCGGACGCACCAGCCCACGCCAGTAAGTGCGGGCGCCACGCTCGTCCATCATGCCTGCGCGCGCCTGCAGCGAGGTGACGTTCTGACGACCGGACGCAAGAATCCTCTCGCCCTTCGCACGCACCGCGCTGTCGAACGCATCCTGCGACGCCTCTCCAAGCATGTCAGGCATGAGATTGCTGTCGGCCACCAGCAATTGCGCGCATCGCAGCAGCGAAGCACCCGTATTTTCGCAACGCCCAGCACCTTCGCCACCGACAGGCTCGCCAACTTGCCCGCCGGCCCGTTCGCCAGCCCGCCCATCAGTCTGCCCGCCAGCATTGTTCATCGCCGAATCCACCTGCAACGCAGACAAACGCAACGTCTGCAGGGTCTCATCGCTCAACTCGCACGGCCATGGCAGGAACTGGTTGCCTTCCGACGGCTCGAGCGGCGCATTCCAAGCGTCGCCGACCACCGCATCTTCAAAATCGCGGGCATGCTCGCCCACAAAAAATCCATCCGGCAACGGCGCATCGATCGAATGCAGACTGGTCATGCCGTTTTCGGAGGAATCGACATCCTCAACTTCCGCAATATCGGCCAGGTTGCTCGGCTCAGCCGCTCTGGAAACGATATTGAGCATGGAATCGCGCACTTCCACTAGGAAATTCGACGGTTTGGACACACGTTTGCGATCGCCCACGGCACGCGGATCACGGCTTTCCGCATTCGTTGCGCTGCAGGTGAGCAGCGCCTCATGACGGGCGCGAGTCAACGCCACATACGCGAGGCGACGCTCGTCGGCATGCAACCGACGGCCATACTCCTCGATTTGCGTCAAATACAGTCCGTCCGGATCAATACCTTCCATGTCATCGACGCTCATATTCCGCAAGGTGCCGAACACTTCGTCGTCAATGATTTCCGCATCCTCCAGCATTTCCAACGCTTCCAACGGATTTCCACCCACAAGCGCGTCATGGGGGAATCGCGGCAGAATATCGGCGTCCACACGCACCGGAACCGGCACCGCAGCAGGATCGGTCAGCCACGTTTTGGCGGTCTCATGATATTCGGGCGGCGTCCACACGCCATCCTGGAAACCGTTGAGATGCTCTTCATCAACGACCACACGCAGATCGCTGCCCTTGTTGGTGGGGAATCCGCCATCGGTCATGCCGACCACGGCCACGGCATCCCATTCAAGGCCCTTCGACTGGTGTACGGTCATCAGCACCACGTCGACAGGCACATCGGGAGCCACCGCGTGCTCCTCGCGTGCGTCGCGCAGCGAATCCGCCCATGAGATGAACGCGCGCAGGCTCGGCGTTCCCTGCGACGCGATCTCCTGCATATACGTGTCGACGAGCTTCAGCAACGCATCGATCGGCGATTTGGCGAGCGCCACCCGGGATGCGGCGAGCGTGGCATCGGCCTGACCGCCGCGCATATGCTCGGCCAGCTGCATGTCGATATCGAGATTCAATGCGACGATGGCCTCACGAACCACTTCCGGCAACGGGTGGCCAAGCATGCGCTGCACCTGACGGATCGCATCCGCGGCGCGAAGCACTTCCTTCGTCCCCTCACGACTCACCCTGCCGTCAATGAGTTCCGCGAGATCGTCACGCAACATGAGGTCCACAAGGAAAACCGCATTCGGCACTTGATCTCGATATTCACGTACGATGGCACGGATTTCAGCATCGGAAGGACCCGACTTGGGAGTTACTCCATAAATTCCCAGATTTTCCGGTTTTTCTTCCTTGTTGGATTGCTCCTGCACGATTCCAGCTGAAACAAGCGCACGATACCGGCACATCGTGTTCACCTGTTCCGCGGTATCGGCGAGCGCCTGCAGATCGTTGGCGCTGATGGAGAATCGCGGCGTGGCCAGCAATCGCATAAGCGCCGCACTGTCGGTATGATCGCTGACGACGCGTAGCAAAGCGAACACGTCCTGCACCGCCGGGCGTTCCAGCAACGCCGACCGCCCCACTACCAGCGTGGTCAGGCCTGCGCGTTCGAGCGCTTCCGCGAATTGCGACATGATTCCTTTGGAACGGAACAGCACCGCCACGTGCGGACGATTGTCTTTCATGCCATTGTCGAGGTCGCGCGAGGAAGGCGTGTGCAGGGCGATCGCATGTTTGGCGAAGCGCACGACCGCGTCGACCTCCTGCCCGAACGTGTCGAACGCAAGCACGCCCACCGTTCCTTCGGGGGCTTCGTCGGTATTGACGAGCGCCGGAACGTCGACTTCGCGCATCAGCGAGCTGCTGAGGCGTCTGGCAGGCAAGCGGAGCGGTTTGGTGAGATTGTTCGCCGCTTCGAGCACCATGCGTGAGTTGCGCCGCGTCACGGTCAATGCGAATGGCCTGCTGGTGGCGTCCATGCCGAAATCGTGTTGCAGCATGCGGAATGCGCCAGGACTCGCCCCTCGCCATGCGTAGATCGATTGGAAGGGGTCGCCGACCGCGCTGACCGCGCTGCGATGCGTGTCGTCAGCGTGGAACAGCGCGCTCAGCAGTGCCGCCTGCGTGGTGGACGTGTCTTGGTATTCGTCGAGGAGCACATGCGAATAGCGTTTGCGGTAGGCCGCTCCGATGGACGGGAATCGGGAGACAAGCTGGAATGCCGCGATGGTGAAATCGCTGAATTCCGCCATATTGCAGGCGCGTTTTTCGGCATGATAGTCAAGCACAAGATCGAGCAGCAGGTCGCGTTGCTTGGCGACGAATGCGAGTTGCGCGCTGTTGAACACGCACATGTCGTGCCCGAGTTCGCGGTATTTCTCCAGTTTCTTTTCGTAGTCCGCGTCGGAATCCTTTTTCAGTCGTTTCGGCAGCTTTGGCGATTTCGGCTCTTCCGTTGGCACGGTTTCGCCGTCAAGCGCCTTGGCGATCTGTTCGACGAACGCCTCATCCCAGTCGCGCACGCGTTGCACGGCTTCGTCGAAGCTGGTGCAGTCGCCGCCGATCATGGCGCCGGAAATGGCGTTGGACAGGGCGAACACGTTGCCCGCTATGGTGTTGAACGATTTCAGATCGCCGTCGAACGCCATAAGATCATCCATATGCCTGTCAAGCACGGTGTGGATGAGCTGCATGGCACCTGCTTCGCTCAATGGCTGCGTGTTCTGGTCAAAGCCGACAAGCAGTCCATATTGGCGCACGATGGATTGGAAGAAAGCGTCGTACGTGGAGACTTCCGGTTTGAGGAACGTCATGTTCGCTGATTTCAGGCCGCGTTCGCGCTGGTCGCGAGTCACGGCCGCAGACACTCGAGACAATAGTTCCGAGGCCGCTTTGCGCGTGAAGGTCAGTCCGAGGATCTTTTCGGGGCTCACCCCCTGTTCGATCAGCGTGATGATGCGTCTGGTCATCGTGTAGGTTTTGCCGGATCCAGCGCCGGCCACCACCACCACATCCGCATACGAGGGCGCTTGGACGACGGCAGCCTGCTCAGGACTGTCGGTGAACTTCATGGTTCCGCTCATGCCGTTCTCCTTTCGAATACGGTGTTCTGTTCGCCCGCACAGGCCGGGCAGATCGTAGTGTTTCTGCAGTATCTCACATGTTCCGTCGTCGGTCTTGCGGTGATTTCGTTCGCCCTGCTGGCCGCGGCCGCATAGAAGACCCTCGCGATCATGGTGAGGGACCATACCGCCATCGTGCCGCGTAAGCCAAGGAACTCATTCCAATGCTCGTCGCTCACTTCCAACGGAGGAAGCATGTCATCGAGTCCGTCGTGGAAATCCTTGTCGAGTTTTTTGACGTAATAGCGCGGTATGAATTCGCCGGTATTGAGACTTCCATTGGCGAACAGCGCCTGCTGCATATGCGATTCGGCGGCGGTGTCGCCATACGGCGCAGGGTATGCGTGCTTGGCTACATGGAATAGCGCGCTTTGCGTGATGTTCGGCGCGTTCGCCACCGCCTGCGCCCCGCGCATGCCGCTTTCCTCGGGGAATACGAGTCCCAGCTGATAGCAGACGAGCTGCAGATCGTTGAACAGGCCTTCGCCGGTCGGACTGACACCGGTTTTGTAGTCGATCAGACGCACCTGCTGCGTGCCATCCGCCATTTCACGCCGTTCCAAACGGTCGATCCTGCCGGTCAAACGCACGGTGAGATACTCGCTCATGCCGGTTTCCGGCCATCCTCCGACCAACGCTCCCATAATGGCGATCAATTCGTTCCGTGAAATCGCGTGAACGCCGTCCATCGCATTGTAGGCGTCGAGAATATCGTCGAAATCGAATTTTGCGGTAAATTTCAGCTCAGGTTCGGCTTTCGTAAGTTTTCCAACGCTGAATGCATCATTATTTTTAATCGGATAATCACCATGATTCGATTGCACGAAATACGTGGCGATGTTACGCAACGCCTCCTGCGCCTGCTCATCTTTCTTCAACGCCTGATACCGTTGCGCGGGATCGGCAATGGCGTTGAAATCGCCGCATAGACGCTTGTATTCGGCATACATCCATTCGGTGATCGCATTGATATTGTCCACGTCGCTGATGGCGGTATGGTGTTCCGGCATATCAAGTCCGGCTTCGGTGGCCTGTTGCGCCACCTTGTGGATCAGCGAGCCGAAACTCGTGGCGACGCTGCCCATGCGCGGGCCGGAGAAGCGGTTTTCCAACATCCAACACACCGGGCACGCCCACAGATTGTCTACCGCAGAAGGAGACAAAGTCACCACGTCGGATCGCCGCGATTTACCGTTTCGGCCCGACGTCGAGCTTTCCGACGTGTCGCTCATGCCCGTCCGCATGACGGCCGCGATCTTCCGCATGGTGGCCTCGACCGTCTCCCCCATAAACGGCCAACGGTCAGGGTCGGCCGCCGTAACACCATGCGAAGCCAGCAATGCCAACGCTTCCGCGGCATCACGCGCCTTCGGGCTGTCCTCAGGTTCCGACGCAAGCACGCTTCGGGCGGCCGCGACCAGACCACGGGGATCGGTTTCCAGCCCCGCGTAATCGCCTTGGCCGCCGACCGACGCATATTCTCGCCGTTCCATATCGGCGTCGCGATCGCGGTCGAAGCACTCCGGCATATATCCGTATAGAAAATCCGAAGGCACATTGTCGTCATTCAGCACGGCGCTCACCACCACACGCTCGCTGGCACGGGTCAACGCCACCAACAGGCTCTTCTGCTCGGAGGCGAGCACCGACGCCAGTTGCGCGTCCTGCCTGCCCGCCGGAGTGACGATCGTGTCGGACAATACGCCGTGCAGCATCACATCGGCCAGTTCCTCACCGCCGAACAACGTGTTGCGTGGTGTGAGATTCGGCCACTGCCCCTGCTGCAAAGCCGGCAGAAAAACCAGATTCCAGCGCTTTCCCGCCGCTCCTGCGGGAGTCGTCAGGGTCACCGCCTGATCAATGGGCGCGGTATGCGCCAGCGAATCCGCCTCAATGGTCAGCAAACGCACCTGTTCGATGAACGCCTCGATGGTGTGTACCGCGAATTCCCCGCTTGACTCGCCGCCTGAAGCATAGTTGAACAAACGCATCGCCGCGTCAAGCCGATCATTCGCGGCACGGCCGGCAGCCGAATGCTCCAGCGCCACACGCTGCCAGACTTCCGCCTTGCCGCAGGCCCTCCATGCGCAATCCAACACATATTGCGGTTCACGCGAAACCAGTTTGGCTTCCGACTCGCATGTTTTGTCAAGAACCTTCCACAATGATGCGAACGCCTTGATCTGCGGATCCGCGCCCAGCACGGAGGCGATCGCATCGACCACGCGATCGGTATTGCCCTCCATAAGAAGCACGTACAGCGCTTCCATACTCAGCGCGAAATCGCCTTCATGCTCGTCTTCATGCTCACTATCATGCTCGCCATCGGCGCGAATCGCATGATAGTCCGTCATATAATCGCGCCAGTCTTCCATCAAACGAGGGAGCAACGCCTGTTGTTCGACGGCAGCGTCCGCCGCATCCTCATCATCTTCGAAATCATCTTCAAAGTAATCTTCGAAATCATCTTCGTCGTATTCTTCGGCAGCATCCTCATCATGGTTCGCAGCCTTGCTTTCCACAATCGAAGCGAGCGAAACCAACGCGTTCATCGCGGATTCGATGGATGCGAGACGGGCCGGACGCCCCTCATGCCGTTGATCACCACCGACCGTAATCAGCGGAGATCCCATAATCAGCGCCACGCGCGAACGAATATAGGATCCGGCGGTCTGCAGGTCCATGGTCGAAGCCGCGATCGTCTGGTTTTTCAATTCGGCCAACTCGATCAACGCGAACAGACCCTGCACGAACGGCTCATCCTTCAACGGCCGGGTCACGCTGGAATAGCGCACGGGAACGCCGTCAGCGCGCAACCGCTCGCCGAATGCGCGCACGGTGGCATTGTCGTGCGCGATCACGGCCATGTCGTTCCATACACGGGAACGTTGCAAATGCTCAGTTTTGATCTTCCACACCACGTCGTCGAGCTCTTCGGAAGAGGAACGGTACAAGGCCGTTTCCACACTGCCGTCGGCCGGCGTGACACGAGCGCCCGTATCGTCGGCCGGCAACGTTTCGATGGGCATCGCGCCTGGCATATCGCTCATTTTGCCGGGACGATCGGGCAGAGGCACGTCCGTCGACTCCGTGCTTGCGATCGACAGGCTCACTCGCGTCGCGACAAGCGTGCGATAGTCGCCATGCACGCCTTGCTGGTTCGACACGGTTTGCGCGGTATCGCCTTCGTGCGCCGTTTGCAGACCTTCGATGCGTTCAAGCCTCGCTCCCATGCGCGTCTGCGCCTGGTTGAACAGATATTCCGGATATGATCCTCGGAACGTCTGCACGGCTTCGTCGGGATTGCCAACCAACAGCAGGCGCACCCCGCGTTCATGCAGGGCTTCAAGCAGTGCGAAACCAGCCAACGTCGTATCTTGAAAATCGTCGACGATCAGCATGTTCGCAATATCGGCTTCCTGTATGCCAGACACGGCTTCGGTGGCGTCGATCATCAGCTGCGACGCGTCGAGACGATATTCGCCAGGATAAGACGAACGGATCGCCTCATTGTATTCCTCACGCAAGGCGAAGGCGAGACGCCATTGAGTGCGCAGGCGTTCGCGACGTTCGTCAAGCATGCCGTCCCTGCTGGCCGCACGGGCGATCAGCATGTCTTCGAACTGCGGTTTCGCGCCAATCTCGTTCATGCGTGCGAGCATGTCGCGCAATTGGTTGGCGAATGCGTCGGTGGAATCGTCGGCCACCAGTCCTGACCATTCGGAAACCGCGAAATAGGTGCGCAGCAGATCGCAGGTGGCGCAATCGTCGCCATGTTGCCTATGCTCCACATGCGAAGCTAGTACCTTGCGGATGATCACATCCTGTTCCGCACCGTTCAACAGTTTCGGCAACGGTTCGCCTTGACTTGATCTCACGGCCGTCAGCAGACGGAATGCGACGGCAGGCAACGTAGTGACCGGTCGCGCCTGCGACACGGCCGACAATTCGCGGATCGCCCGATCGCCCAACGCATCGGCGATCTGCCTGCCAGACACCGTCATCACGGCATTCCCGTCACCATACCGCCTCATTGCGGCAACCAGCATGCCCAGCGCAAACTCGGTTTTTCCACTGCTCGGCGCGCCCGCAACCAACGTGACGCGGTCAAGGTCTTCCAAATTCATCATGCCTCCCAACACTACTAGTCTCGCCCTCCTTTACCTGACAAATCCGGAACCTGCAAAGTTGTCTCGAAGCCAACCTTTATCCAACACGATCTGCGGTGCAACCACTCCTTCGTGGCATCTGCAGCAACGCCGACAACACATCAATGGTCATTTCCATTTGAGCCAGATGCCCGTCATCCAGCAACTGAATGTATGTACCCTCATCGTCGCCACGAAGGCCGTCTCTTAAGGTTCGCACGTTCTTTCTATCACTACGACTTCTATTATTCAGCCACAACATGTCTCAGATGCCCGTCTTTGTATATGGACATTTTGACCCCTTGCTGATAGGTTTCTGGGTTGGTCTTCAGTTAGGATAGGATCCAGAGAGAGCGGCCGAAAAGCATACGCACCACGAGGAAAGAGAGCATATGGAAGCCATGAACGGCATTCCCCCTCAAATCCCTGGGTATACATTCGCCCAAAAGTTGGGTTCAGGTTCCGAAGCGAACGTGTATTTGTACCAGCAGCTTTCCCCCAGCCGACAAGTGGCCATCAAGGTCAGCAAGGGAACGCTCGATCCGCGCGCGGCGTCGCGGTTCCGTTCCGAAGCGAACTTCATGGGCAGGATCTCCTCGCATCCCTACATTCTTTCGGTGTACGAAAGCGGCATCACCGCCACAGGCAACGGCTACACCGTATTCGAATACGCTCCGGGAGGCAATTACAAGACCTTCCTGGAATCCAACAGGCTCAACGCAGACCAGATGCTCACCGTCGGCATCAATCTGGCGAGCGCCCTTTCCACAGCGCACCGCGAAGGCATCATCCACCGCGACATCAAGCCCAGCAATATTCTCATCAACACGCATGGCATGCCCATGCTTGCCGATTTCGGCATCGCGGGAACGATTTACGGGCGTCCCGGCATCGGCTACACCATCGCGTGGGCTCCGCCGGAAGTGCTTGCGAAGAACGGCGGAGGCAACGAATCCTCCGATATTTATTCGCTGGGGGCGACGCTGTTCGCCATGCTGACGGGCCAGTCGCCATATGAATACGGCTATTCCGCGGCCCTCGGCTCGACCAGGGGCAAAGAACGCGGTGCTCTGCTGAGAAACATCATTCTCACCGATCCGCTCCCTAAGCTCAATAGGCCGGATATTCCCCCGCAAGTGGAGCGGATTTTACGCAAGGCGTTGAATAAAGCGCCGGAAGACCGGTATTATTCCGCATATGATTTCGCGCGTGACATGCAGCGTGCGCAGCAGGAATTGTATGGCCATGCCACGCCGACCACGGTCGAAGGCGAACCGCCGTTCCCGCAAAATCTGTACGCACAGTCCCAGGCGAACATTCAGGTTTCACCGACCGTCCCAAAGCAGCGCAGCACTTGGGCCAAGCCTCTTGCGATCGTTGTTTCGGCGGTCGCCGCGATTGCAGCCGTCGAACTGGCGTTCGCGTATGTGATCTTGCCGAATATGGATTCGGCTTCCGACAATAGCAGCGTGCAGATCAAGACTCCGGGAACGCACGATCAGGACAACGATTCGCCTGATTCGGCCATCACCACAAGTAGCGTGCCCAGTGTCGAGAATCTGGCCGGCTCATATTCCGCCGATGGCAGCAGCGTGCAGTTCACATGGGTGAACCCCGACCCTCAGGACGGCGATTCGTACGCATGGTCGCTGGTAGGCGATGCAGGAGTAGACCCGAACGCCCAAGGAACCACCACCACCGACACGCGCATCAGCATCAAACCCGCCGACGGCTCGCAGACCTGCATCCAGGTGAGCCTCATCCGAGCGGACCGGCAGATGTCGCAGAATCCTGCGATCGCGTGCGCGGCCAAACCATAAGCATCACAGCACTTCCCAACAGGGTCGGCCGACGGCATTATTCCATCGCAGGCGATGTCCGGAACGAACACAACGACCATCGGAACACTCAAGGAAGAACCGAAAATGGACAAACGCAAGAACGCAGCCGATCAGCCGGCACAATCGCACGAACGTCAATTGCGCTTCGGATCGATGATGCGCAAACTGCTGTTGCCGTCGGGAAGCAGACGGTGGATCACGCCGATCGTCATGCTGCTTCTGCTGCTGGGTATCATCGCAGGCGCGTTCATCGTCAGTTCGGTGACGCAACGGCATGTGCAACTTGACGACGGCACCGTGTGGATCACGTCGCTGAAGGACCGCAAAGCCGCACGATTCAATGCGAAGAACAAGGATGTGGACGCCGGAGTCTCATCCGCAGCCTCCCGTTTCGACGTGGCACAGCATGATGGCGACACAGTGATCTCCGAAGGCACCAAAGCCAGCAATATCGCGGCTTCCACCATTAGCGAAACCGGCAACACCGCCATCAAAACGGATATCGAAACCATTATCGGAGGCAATGCCGCAGCGTTCATCAACACCAAAACCGGCAATGTGTGGGTGGGATCCGCTGCCGATGTGAAATCCGTCAACCCCACCACCGACAAGCCGAACATGAAACTGGGATCCGGCGGAAAAATCGCGGTGACGCATGACGGAACCGTATACGGATACCGAACTTCCGATGGCGCGGTGCTGAGCATCAAAGGGCCGCAAGACACGCGCGAGCAAGTTGGCACGATAGGAGGCGCACCGTATGCCGAATCGTTCACCGTCATCGGCGAAACCCCGGTCGTGGCGGCAAAAGGCACCGTGTATTGGCCGCAGGGAAGCGCAGCCATCAATCTGCAGGGCAGCATGACCTTGCAGGCCCCTTCCACGGACGGCAAACAGAACGGATGGGTGGCCGTGGCGACACCACGCGGGCTCGCAACGGTGAACCTCAGCACCAAGAAAACCTCTGAAACACCGAATTCCGGCAAGGGCGAGGCCGCCCAACCGGTGTCCACAGGCGGATGCGTGTTCGCCGCATGGGCGCAGAAAGCCAACAATTACGCCAAAGTGTGCTCCGTAGACGGTTCGGATACGGCATTCGACACCCTGACCAACGTCAACGCCACTTCGGAACTGATATTCCGCACCAACCATCGTCTGGTCATACTCAACGACGTGGTCAACGGCAACGTTTGGAATCCGCAGGAATCCACCAAGGTCATCAAAATCCAATGGAACAAGGTGGAAACCAAACAGTCGAAGCAACAGGAACAGAACAACGACAGCGCCAACAACCAGCATAATTTCAGCAAGACCTGCTCGTCGCAATCCGGCCAGATCAAAGCCGAAGATGATTCGTTCGGCGCGAGAACAGGATCGCAGCAGATCCTCGACGTGCTCCGCAACGACGAACAGACCGACTGCTCCGTACTGCGCATCACCTCGGTAAGCGCCCCCGACGGCGCCAACATCAGCGTTTCCCCCGTATACGACGGACGATATCTGCAGCTCGACGCTTCCGCGGCAGCCGAAGGATCGGCATCGTTCAGCTATGAGATTTCCGACGGACGCGGACAGACATCCAACGCTAAAGTGAACCTCACCTTGGTCGGAGGCGACAACAACGCGCCCCAGCAGACCGATACGCCACCGGAAATCGACGTGGAACAAGGAGCGGCCTACACCACCAACGCGCTGGGCAGCTTCTCCGATCCCGACGGCGACCCGCTCACCCTCGTATCCGCAACCCCGCAAAACACCGACCAGGTGACCGTTTCCACACGCGCCGACGGGCAGCTCGTGTTCAACGCGGGATCCATGTCTTCCGGACGCGCCGGCATCGAAGTGACCGTTTCCGACGGCCAGCAGACCGGCACCGGCATGGTGTATTTCTCAGTGAAACCGGCCAACACGCTGGCCGCGGTGATCGATCCGGCCGTCAAGCAGACCACGCCAGACACCCGCACCACCATCGCGCTCAAACAATACGTGCATGGCACCTCGGCCGAACCCGCGCAGCTGACCGCCGTGGAAACCCCATCCGGCGCATCCACCACCATGAACGCCACCGATATGTCGTTCACCTTCAGCGCATCCAACCCCGGCACCTACTACGTGCCCTACACCATCACACAAGGATCCATCCCCTCGACCGGCCTGGCCCGCATCGAAGTGCAGGCGGTGACCGGAGACTCCGCCAAGCCCATCGCAGCCAACGACGTGGCACTGCTCGGCGCCGACAACACCGCAATCGTGGAACCACTGTCTAACGACGTCGACCCGATGGGTGGTGTGCTATCCGTGACCAGCGTGACCGCCGATGCGGCGAGCGGCATCAAAACCGGCGTCGTAAGCAACAAGCGCGTCTACATCACCGCACGACAGGTACCGACCGAGCCCGTGCAGATCAAATACAGCGTCGCCAACGCGGCAGGCACGTCAACCGGCGTGATCGTACTGCAGCCACCGGCACTGACCACCTCCAACTCCGTGCCGAAAGCCGACAACATCACCACGCAGGTACGCACTGACGGCATCGTCTCCATCGACGTGCTCGACCACGTGACCTACTCCGACGGCACCACGGTAAGCCTGCAAAACGACCTGCAATACGACAAAAACACGTTCAAAGGACTCGTATTCGTATCAGGCAACACCGTACGATACCAAGCATCCGACCAAACCGGATCCTTCCCCGTAACGTACACCGTCAAAGACAATCTCGGCAACGCGGCATCCGCCACAATCACCATCAACGTGCATCAAAAAGACGCCGAAAACAAGGCGGCGCCAACACCATCCGACGTTGAGGCACAGGTTGCGGCAGGGCAGAAAGTCCGAATCCCGATCACCTTGACCGGCATCGACGCCGATGGTGACGACGTGCAGCTGCTCGGTCTCGGCAACAAGGCGCCGACACTCGGACGCATCAGCGAAGTCGGAGCCACCTACCTGGTATACGAAGCCTATGCCGACTCCACAGGAACGGACACCTTCTCATACGCCGTCGAAGACTGGACCGGCCAACGATCCCAAGCGCAAATCCGCGTAGGCGTATTCACATCCGGCACCGACTCGGGCGTATACGCGCGCGACGACGAAATCACATTGCGCCCCAACACCGCAGCAACCGTGCCCGTGGCGCAAAACGACATCTCCGGAGACAACACCGACCTGGCCGTCAGCGAAAACGTCGAATCGCAAGACATCAGCAATGTGACCGTGGCGGACAATGCGCTCGCCTTCACCACTCCTCAGCAGGCGGGCACCTATTACGTGGTGTATACGGTCAAAGACAAGGCAGGATTGTCCGACACCGCGACATTGACGGTGAACGTGGACGACAACGCCACCATCGAACCGCCGACAGCATACGACTACCGTGTGCCATCTTCCGCGACGATCGATAAGAAATCCATCGACGTGGACGTTTCGCAATGGATCGCGAATCCTTCCGGCAGCGCCGACGAACTGCAGGTGGCCGTGGATGATTCCGCCACCGACCATGCGCATGTCAAGGGCGGTGACAAGTCCACGACCATTAGCGTGGAATTGACGGACGAGGCACGAGCCGTGCCGTACACCGTGACCAACACGACATACAACATCACGTCCACTGCGTTCATCCAAGTGCCCGCGTACGGCGTGTTCCCGCCGACCCTTCGACCGAAGGCGCCGGCATTGAAGGTGAACGCACGCGAGACGATCACCATCAATATCGCCGATTATGTGCGCGTGGGCGCAGGCAAGATCGCGTATGTGGACGGCGCCGATTCGGTGAGCGCCACGAAGGCCGCGGACGGCGACCTGTATGTGAACGACCAGACGTTGAAGTTCACCGCATCAAAGGATTATTCCGGTCCAGCGTCCATCACCTTCACCGCGGTGGATGGCAAACGCGACAAGAACGATAATGTGAAAATCATCAATTCGGCGGTGTTGACGTTGCCGATCACCGTGATCGGACGTGACATGCCCGCGCCGACGTTCTCCTCGTCCACCATTGACGTGGTCGCAGGAGAAAGCGCCACCACCATCGATCTGACCGCGTTGACCCATTCGGCGTCCGACCTGTATGACGATGAGAAGCAGTACACGTATTCGGGTGGCACCGATTCCGACCAGGTGAGCGCCAAGGTGAGTTCGAACGGCAAGCTGACCGTGTCCGCCGACAAGACCGCTTCGCCGGGAACAACGGTGAGCGTGCCGATTTCGATTCAATATTCGAAGGGCACGGTGAGTGCGGGCGTCACGGTTCGTGTGACGGCCTCCAACAGGCCTTTGGCACGCATCAACGCGAAAACCGTGAAGGTCAAGGCAGGATCCAGTGAGGAAGTGAACCTGCTGTCCGATGCGTATAATCCGTTCCCCGATTCCGCATTGACCGTGACCGGATGCACGTCCGATGGCGCGTCGAAGCTGACCGTGGACTGCCCGTCCAACGGTGTGGTGTCGATCAGCGCCTCGTCCGATATCGGCGCGAGCACCAACAAGGTGATCGTCAACGTGCGCGATGCCACCAATACGAAGGAACGTGAGGTGACGGGCACCATCAACGTTTTGGTGATGGACAAGCCGGATGCGCCGCTGCTCTCCCCCATCGCCGGAGACCCGCAGGATGGCGCGGTGAATCTGAGTTGGACGGCCGGCTCTTCGAACGGCAGTCCGATCAGCGAATACAAGGTGTCGTGGGGCGGCGACGGTTCCGGCGAGAAATCGTGCGGATCCGTGACCTCCTGCCAAATCACCGGCTTGAAGAACGGCAAGACGTACTCGTTCAAGGTGCAGGCCAAGAATGAGGTCGGCTGGTCGAAGGAGTCGAATGGCGTGGAAGGCATGCCTGACAAGCTTCCGGACGCGCCGACCGATGTGAAGGCCGAAGCTAGCAAGAACACCATCACTGTCACATGGAAGGCTTTGGAGGGTAATTTCTCCGCCGTCGACAAGTATCAGGTGACGTTGAGCGGTCCGAATGTGGCGAATCCGGCCCAGGAAGTCACTGGCACCAGCATCACGTTCAAATTCGACGACAATGCGATCACCGACGGCGCATCCTATACCGCCACGGTCAAGGCGCATAACAAAGTGAACTGGAGCCAGCCCTCCACGGCATCCAATGCCGTTTCGCCTTGGGGTACGCCTGACAATCCGACTATTTCCGCCGATCAATCAGGCGACAAGATCGTGGTGAGAGGACGGATCAATGACGCACGTAACTCGAAATACCAGTCGATTACGGTAAGCATCGAGGGCGAAGACAAATCCGTGGAGACAAGCGCCAAGGATTATTCCGTCGAATTCGACATTAAGAACGAGTGGTACTACAGAAAACTTAAGCCGACGATTACCGTGGTTACGGAACGCAGTGGCTCATTGCGCAACGAAGCGTCCGTTTCGACTTTCACAGCAGTCGATCCTCCAACCAATGTGAAGCTGGAACTCAACAACAACACATGTGTGGCGACCTGGTCCAGAAAAGGTGGACGCGTCACAGGTTTCGTTGTAAAGGCCAAGGGTTATTACGATGATGATGTTCATGAGAGCAGAGCCGAATGGCCGCTTTCCGGTGATTGGAGCACCTGCGATACGGTAAGCGTGCAACAGTACTTCATCGACACCTCACATCTCAGCGACCCAGCAATCGCTACCGATAATACCGTCGGCAACAAAAAGCCAGCGGAAATCACACTGCCATCCTCATTGACGTGGGATACACAGAACGCCAACATCATTCATGTCAATGGCGGTAGTTGGGAGGCCCACGGGCGAAGTGTCAAAGGCCAGATCGTCATCACTCCGGCAGGGGAAAGCTCGCATACCTACGATTGGCCAGCTAACGGCACACTGGATGTTTCCGACATCACCAGTCCTTCCGGTACCAGATGCGATTGGGAGGTTCGCGTGATCACCACTGCCGGGGAACCAGAAATCAATGCGACCAAGAAAAGCTCTGATCCCGTGACCGGAGTCCGATACGAGGAGAAAACCCCCGATCCGGAACCGGGACCAACCCCTGATAATGGAGAGACGCAATCCTCGATAGACACCAATGCTTCAGCCATCTCATTACGAACAGGGTTGGCAGGAAAACAGGCGCGAGGCATCTCATTCACCGTCAAATAAGCAAATTCAACATCACAACCAATCATCAATACGATCAATAGAAGCAACCAAGGAGTACCTATGAGCAACGAAAACGACGACGCCACCCAGCTGGGTTCCATTGGGCGCCATATGAGCAAGCCGCAACAGCCCGGCAATCCGCAGGCACGCCCCGCATTCCAAGCTCCAAGCCTGCCGACGCATCCGCAGGAACAGGACGGAGACGAAGAGGGCACGGTACTCAGCACGCATAACGCAACTCCTTCCAGGCCGACGAGGCCTACGGTTCCAATGGCGCAGCCCATGCAGGCGCAACCGACGCAATCCGCTCCAACACAACAGCCGCTACCACAATCGCAATCGGCTCCCGTAATGGCAACGCGCCAATTCCCGCAGACTACGGCACCAAGCGTCAAGCCCGCGCAGCCGGCCATGGCTTCTTCCATGATGTCCGCGCCGCAGGCCGACATCACCGAATTCCATGAACTGTTCGCCCAACTGGTCGGCAACGTCTCCCAAGTCGTGGTCGGCAAGGAACAGCCGATCCGCCAATGCGCCACCGCCATGATCGTCGGTGGCCACATTCTGCTCGAAGACAATCCGGGGACCGGCAAAACGCAGCTGGCCCGCGGCCTCGCCAACTCCATCGACATGTCGTTCAAACGTATCCAGTTCACTCCGGATCTGCTGCCGTCCGACGTGGTCGGCGTAACCTACTACGACCAGAAGAACGGCGAATTCGAATACCGCGAAGGTCCGATTTTCGCATCCATCGTGCTCGCCGACGAAATCAACCGAGCCTCGCCAAAAACGCAGTCCGCACTGCTCGAGGTCATGGAAGAGCAGAAAGTCACCGTCGACGGCGAAACCCATGCGGTACCGCAGCCGTTCATGGTCATCGCCACTCAGAACCCCATCGAACAACTCGGCACCTACAAACTGCCTGAGGCGCAGATGGACCGTTTCCTCATCAAAACAACCATCGGCTATCCGAGCCATGACGTAAGCGTGAACATCCTCAAGCAGGTCAACGTCACCGACCGTGCCTCCACCGTACATGCGGTGCTCACCGGCAACGACGTGCTGCGCATGCGCGCCATCAGCGAAACCGTGCGTCTCGACGACGCGATCATCGAATACATCGTGCGCTTGGTGGAAGCGACGCGCCACAACGAACGCATCCAAGTCGGATCGTCCATGCGAGGCGCGCTCGCACTGACCCGATGCGCCCGCGTGTGGGCCGCGTCCAGCAATCGCGGATACGTGGTGCCCGACGATGTGAAGCAACTGGCCGTCGCCGTGCTCGCACACCGCATCACGCTCACCGCGGAGGCCACATTCGCGGGATCCACCCCCGAACAGATGATCGAACAGATCCTCAATGAAGTGCCTTCACCGACCGTGGGCGCCACCGCCTGAAACGCACGGCGCAGCCAGCCGCGTACGACACGGCACACGCGAAGCGCACACCCCACACGAAACGTTCGTAAACCCCCGAAAGGTCAAGCATGCGACAATCCAAAACCATGCAGCGCAGGAGAACCATGCAACGATCCCTGCGACGCATCAAGCATCGCATCAAACGACTGGTCACCTCATACGTGTCGCCGCTCGGATGGGCCGTGACCGGACTCGCCATCGCCTCACTCATAGCGTTCACAATCCTCAGCTGGCATGAACTGCTGACCATGGCGATCGTGTTCGCATGCATGATGGTCGCCGCCATCATGCTGTCGCTCGGCAACACGTCGTTCACCGCCACCATAGACGTGTCCAGCAGGCGCGTCACCGTGTCAGACACGGTGAAAGTCGATGTGTGCGTCGACAATCCAGGGCGCACGCCAACCACATCAGCACGCGGCGACCTGCCCATCGGAGACAGCCACGAACGATTCGCCATCCCCATGCTCGCCGCCGGCCAATCACGCCAAACCACCGTGGAATTCACCGCCGTCTCCCGCGCGGTACTGCCGGTCGGTCCCCTGTCCATACGCAAAGGCGACCCATTCGGACTCGTACGACACGAAAAGAAACTTGTCGACCAAATCAACGTGTTCATCCACCCGAAAACCGTTATGCTGAACACACTCAACGCCGGAATTCCGCGAGATCTCGAAGGCCAGCCAAGCGGCGAAATCGTCGACGACGACCTCGATTTCTACGGACTGCGTGAATACGAGCCAGGCGACGACGTACGCAACGTGCACTGGCTCAGCTCCGCAAAAACAGGCGCACTGATGATCCGTCAATACGAGGCGACCCGACGCACCGACACCGCATTGACCATCAGCGTGAACCCCGACGACTATGTGAGCTCCGACGAATTCGAACTGGCGGTATCCGTCCATGCCTCCATCGGCGTGCAATGCCTGCTCCAAAACCGACCGGTGACCTCACACGCGGGAACCGAACACATCATGCCACGCAACTCCACGGAATTCCTTGACGGCTGCAGCGCCATCTCCCCCGATATCAGCGACAATCCGAATCTGGCGCAAACCACCCTCGCCCATGCCCCCGACTCATCGTTCTACTACATCACCGTCGGCAGGCTCAAAAACATCGACGAAATCAAACACATGGCGCTCGCACTCCCCCGATCCGCAACCTGCGTGGTACTGCAAACCGCCATCGGACAGCCACGCGCCATCAAACGATACGCCGATTTCACCCTGGCGACCGTAGGAAACCTAGACGATCTCCCAATGATCATGGGGGTACTGGAATGAGCACCACAGGACTTTCCACCCACAACACCAACACCGGCGACACCGGCCGCACCACCGGATTCGGCAACACCTTCACCGGAACCGGCACCGGCTCATGGGCCGACTCCACACACTCCGTCATCTGGATGTCACGAGACGGCAAATCACAGGCACTCCCCTACCTACGCCGGACACGCGCCTCGCAATACGCAAGCCTGCTCGTCGCAGCCCTACTCACCCTCGCCGCCGCCAGCAACCTCATCGACGTCTACGGATCGGCCACATCCTGGGCGCTCGCCGCCATTCCGGCCACCATCATCGGATCTCTCGTGGCGCTCGCAGGCACGGTTCCGGCACTTCGTCTCTGGTGGCAGATGCTGTTCATGGCCGTCGCCCAGCTGGTTGTCGGCCCTGTACTGTTCCTCAACGACACCACCATCGCCCATATTGTTCCGACCTTGCGCACGCTTACACAAGGCTGGATGAACATGCTCGGATCGTTCAAATTCATTCTGTCGGTCGAACCTCCTACCGGTACCGCCGATGGCTGTTTGCTGGCCGTATGGACCATCTGCCTGTGGTTCGCGCTACTGACCGGCATTTTCGCAGTGACTGAAGATGGGCGATTCACCATGATCGCCATTATTCCCGTTACCGCCAATCTTGCGATTTGCGCGCTGCTCGGCTCATCTTCCGGCTATTACCGCATGTTCGTAGGCACCATAATGGCGCTCATATTGGTGATTTGGATCAGCGCACGTTGGAAATTACTGGAATTGGGACGTTGGCTCAGTTCCGTCGTGATCGTGGTGCTTTCCGTCGCATTGGCTATTGGAGGATGCCTCGTCGTCGATCAGGACCGCACCATTCTGCGCGACCATTATGATCCGCCGCTTAGCCCGTACAATTACACCAGTCCGTTAAGCGGCATGCGCTCGTACATTACAAACAGTAAGGACGATGTGCTCCTCACCGTCGAAAACCTGCCCGCTGGATCAAGCGTGCGACTAGCGGTCATGGACCGTTTCGACGGCAACGTATGGAATCTGTCCGACTCCACCATGTCATCGGACTCCTCCAATTACCGACGTGTCGGCACCTCCATCACCAACAATGCCGAAGGCAAGAAATTCACCGCCACATTCACCGTGGACAAAGGACTCAGCGACTACTGGCTGCCCATGGCCGGAGCCGCATCCAGCGTGACATTCGACAACAGCGAAAACTCCGACTCGTTCTACTACAACAGCGACACCATGTCGGCCATCTACCCCTCACGCACCTCCGAAGGTCTCACCTACACGGAAACCGGCATCATGCCAACGGTTCCCACCGACAAACAGATCGCCAAAACAGACGCGGCCGCCATCAGCCAGCCAAAAGCCGAAGATGTGCCCGACTGCGTGGACAAACTCGCCACAGCCATCGCCGGAGGCCAATCCAAAGGCGGCGAAGCGGCCCAGGCCTTAGCCGAAAAGCTCAAAGAATCCGGTTGGTTCTCACACGGATTAAGCGGCGACTACCCGTCAACCGCAGGCCACGGCAACTACCGCATCGACCAACTGCTCGCCGGAACGGCCATGGTCGGAGACAGTGAACAATACGCCTCCGCCATGGCATTGATGGCACGCAGCCTAGGTCTTCCCAGCCGTGTGGTACTCGGATTCCTGCCAAAAGACGACGAAGGTGAAATCAGCGAAAGCCGCACCGAAGAACAAGGAACAACCACCATCACGAAATTCACCGGCAACGACGTGACCGCATGGGTGGAAATCAAACTGGACGGCTACGGTTGGGTGGCATTCTATCCAACGCCAAAGGAAACCAAAGTCCCCGACGAAAACCAGAACCTCACCCCACCGAATCCGCAAACCCTGGTACGCCAGCCCCCGGTACCACTCACCGACCCGCTACGTGACGACACCCAGGCCAAAGGCAAGTCCTCAATCGGCGGAAGCATGGCCGACGAAACCTCAGCCAACCTGTTCTGGCAGCATTTCGGCAGAATCGCAAGAAAAGTAGCCATCTACGGAAGCCCTCTATGGACGCTGCTCATCATATGCGGTCTCCTGCTCGCCATCAAAGCGATCGCACTGGCACGATCAAGAAAACACGGCAGCACGCAGCAGCGTGTGGCAGCCGGCTGGCAATCGGTCGCCGCGCTCGCACGGCAAAGCGGACTCGACATTCGAGGCACACGCAGCGAACAGGCGGTTTCGATCGCGAATCAGATGGATATTTCCCGCGAGACCTTGCTCGCTTTGGGCGCGCAAGCCGATTACGCGGCCTTCTCCGGTAATTTCGTCAACGAAGAGCATGTGCAGCAGTATTGGCGCGATATTGCACAGGAACGCAAGTACATGCTCAAGTCATTGCCGACGTTACGCCGATGGCGTGCCAAACTTTCGCTTGCCGACGTTTTCCACTTCCGCAGCAACCGCAGCGGGCGGAACAACGGCAGCGATCGGAAGCACAATCGTAAGAAAGGACGGGACTCATGATCTTCCGTAGCATCGAGGCCGGCCTGAATAGCAATGTCGGGTGCAAAAGAAAAAACAACCAAGACAACGCTCTCGCCAGCCGTGGCGTATATGTCGTATGCGATGGCATGGGCGGCGGCAAAGGCGGCGAGCGGGCCAGCGCACAGGTGGCGGCATGTTTCTCGCAGCTTGCCGAACAGCCGTCGCGCAACCGTACGTCCATCGAACATGCGTTGAGCCAATCGCAGCAACAGGTGCTCGAACTTGGCCAGGAGCTTGGCGGCATCGCCGGAACCACCATCACCGGCGTGGTGCTGCCGACTCGCGTTGAAGATAGCGTGCATGAACAAGCCATCGATGAGTACTGCTACGTCATCAATGTCGGAGATTCACGCACCTACCATATGCGCGCCGATGCGGAAGGCCATTGGATGGCGGAGTCGCTGACCCGGATCACACGTGACCATTCCGAACGGCAGAACGCCATCGACACCGGCGAAATGCTACCGGACGAGGCGAACCGATGCATACCGCGCAATATCATCACCCAATGCGTCGGCGCTCCTGACGGCATTCAGCCGGACTGGTATGCGGCGCGCTCCACGGGACGTTTCATCATCTGCTCGGATGGCCTGCACGCGCAGATCGATCGGGAACTGCTCGCCGATGTGGCAGCCTCATATGGCGATCCGCAAGTCGCCGCGGATATGCTGGTGCAGTCCGCGCTCGACGCGGGCGGCAACGACAACGTCACCGTGATTGTGCTTGATATATGCGGCAAATCATCGGATTATTCGGCAAATGACGATTGGAACGTCAGCAAAATCGACGATCACGAGGATATCGGCGATTTACAGGAAAGCACATTGCAAACGTTACGTGCCGTCCAATAATGCGCATGTTCTCGCAATGACAATCGTCAATAATCGGATTTGTCACGTTATATCAGCGTATTCAATACAATATTTACAGAACACGAGATAAGGAGATCATGATGGTCGATTTCGATGCCGCGGTGGCGGCCGTGCAGGATCCGAACGCAGATCCCGTGTTTCTGGCGAAAATCGCTTACGAAAATCCGGAATTCGGCGCGAATGTGGTTGCCAATCCGCGTGCGTACCCAGGCCTGAAGCGTTGGGTCGCCCAATTCGGCGATGAGCGCGCACGACAGCAGCTGGTCGCGATGGGGTGGCCGGTTCCGCAGGACGGAATCATGCAGCAGGAGGCCGAGACGGCTTCTGAACAGGCGCAATACCAGATGCCAAGCGAGCAGGCGCAATACCAGATGCCAAGCGAGCAGGTGCAATACCAGCAGCCGCAGCAATCATCGGAAGTGCAATATCAGGCGCAGCACCAGCCGCCGGCAACCCAGCAATGCCAGCCTGAACCGTTTGCGGCAACACCTGCATCGAATATGGCGAACGATGCTTCGACGGAATACGTCGACCCATATACCAACCCCGCAGACCTGTCTGAAGTGGCTGATTTTTCGCCGATTCAGCCGCAAGAGCCAGTCGCGTCGAATGCTGGTTTCACCGCGGAATTGGCCATGACCACGGAAGATCAGATGCTGATGGCTGAAATCGCAAGCAAAGCTCCGGAGCTGCACCCCTTCCTTGCGCGCAATCCGCATATCTACCCGGATCTGCTCAACTGGCTTGCCAGTCTCAATGATTCCGCCATCAACGCAGCCATCCGTCTGCGACGGTAACCCTTGGTAGAACTTGGCAAAAGCCCGACGAAAGCCGCCAAACAAGGCCTAATAAGGCCTAATAAAAGCCGCTTGCATTGGTAAGCTTTCGTACCATAATATGTTCGTTGCGCCGTCATCCTCATTTATGGATTGACGACGCAACATGTATCGCGGCGCGAAGGAAATCAGCGCTGTTCGAAAGTGAAGAACTGGTCTCCGATACGCACCGTGCAAGGCGCGTCAAGCTTCATCGGCTTGCGTTCGACCTTGATCTCCTCATTGCCTTGAATGATGTACGTGCCGTTGAGCGAACCGTAATCCTCGATCCACAATACGCCATCCTGATCGAAGCTGATCGCCGCATGATTGCGTGAGATGGTGCGCGTCGGATCCTCCAACTTCACGAATTTCGCACCTTCCGGCACTTCAGCGGAAGGCTTGCGCCCCAGCAGCACACCCATATCGACGATCACTTCCTGGCCGGTCTGCTCGTTGTAAAGCACATACTCCAGCTTCGGCTGCTTCATGGTGAACGCCGAAGACAGCACCGTGCCATCCCAGTCGATGTCATCATCGTCATTGACCGGTTCGACGTCGGACGGTTCCAGCGCTGCGGCAGCCTGTTCCACCGGCTGTATGTTCGCCGCATACGATTCCGCGGATTCCTGCACATTTTCCAATGCTTGGAATGCTTGGAATGCTTGGGATTCCGGTGATTCGTATGTTGGCTGCGATGTTGGCTGCGACTGCGCAGCCTCCGCCATGGCGGGCTCAACGAGAGAAGACATTACTGTGGCATCATCGTCATACCAACCTGGTTCAGGTGGAGGCGGATATGGAAGAAAGCTCATACCTTCATTGTAATTTGCCATGCGATTTTGCGATGAAGATATCCGCTCTGCAATACGTACGGTTCCGCAATAGGCTGACTGTTGTCGTAGGGATCGCAGCAACTGCAGTTCCGCATTAAAAATAGTTCCGCATTAAAAAATGGGGATCAGCTGTTTCCAGCCAATCCCCATTCATGTATTGAGATGATTTCAGACGTTATGCCATTCCATCATCGCTTTTCGGATCACAGGGTGTCGCCCAAATCCATCTGACCGCCATTGTCGTCCAGGAAGTCATCCGGATTGAAGTCGTCGCCGAGCTTCAGATCTCCGAAGTCGATGTTCGAGAAGTCGACTTCGGACAGATCGGCGTCGCCGAAGGCGGCATCGGACTCGTCGCCACCCAAACCGAAGTTCGGGTAGATGGTGTCGCGAATGGCCTTGTCAGGCTCGACCACGGCGTTACGGTAACGGGCAAGGCCGGTACCTGCCGGGATGAGCTTACCGATGATGACGTTCTCCTTGAGGCCCTTGAGGTCATCGACCTTCTGGCTCAGAGCGGCTTCGGTAAGCACGCGGGTGGTCTCCTGGAAGGAAGCCGCGGACAGCCAGGAATCGGTTGCCAGCGAGGCCTTGGTGATGCCCATCAGCTCCGGACGACCGGCAGCAGGCTTGCCACCTTCCTTCACGGCCTTCATATTGGCGGCCTTGAAGCGGGCCTGATCCACCAGTTCACCCGGAAGAAGGTCGGTATCGCCGGAATCGATCACCGTGATACGACGCAGCATCTGGTGCACGATGACCTCGATGTGCTTATCGTGGATATCCACGCCCTGGGAGCGGTACACGGTGTGCACTTCCTCCACAATGTTCACCTGGGCAGCACGCGGGCCGAGGATGCGCAGGATCTTCTTAGGATCGACGGAGCCTTCGATCAGCTGGGTGCCGGCTTCGACATGATCGCCGTCCTTGACCATCATCGGGGCGCGACGGGTCACCGGGTAGGCGATCGGCTCGACGGAATCGTCGTCCGGCTTCAGGATGACCTGACGGCCGCGCTCGGTGTCTTCCACCTTGACCACGCCAGCGAACTCTGCGATCGGGGCCTCACCCTTCGGAGTACGGGCTTCGAAAAGCTCGGTAACACGAGGGAGACCCTGGGTGATATCGGATGCGGAAGCAACGCCACCGGAGTGGAAGGAACGCAACGTCAGCTGGGTACCAGGCTCGCCGATGGACTGTGCGGCCACGATGCCAACGGCCTCGCCGACATCCACCAGCTTGTTGGTGGCCAGCGACCAGCCATAGCACTTGGCGCACACGCCGCGCTTGGATTCGCAGGTAAGCACGGAACGGGCCTTGACCTCTTCCACGTCGTGGGCAACAAGATCGTTGAGCACGTCCATGGACAGCGCGTCACCGGCCTTGTACAGCACGGTCTCGCCGTCGGCGGGATCGATCACGTCGGTTGCGAGCAGACGGGAGTACGGACCGCCATCGGCGGCCTTGACCAGATGCAGGTTGCCTTCAGCATCACGCTCGCCGACCTTCATCGTCAGGCCACGCTTGGTGCCGCAATCCTCTTCGCGCACGATTACGTCCTGGGAAACGTCCACCAGACGACGGGTCAGGTAGCCAGACTCTGCGGTACGCAGTGCGGTATCGGCCAGACCCTTACGTGCACCGTGCTGGGAGATGAAGTATTCCAGCACGGACAGGCCGTCACGGTAGTTGGACTTCACCGGTCGAGGAATGATCTCGCCCTTCGGGTTAGCCACGAGGCCTCGCATGCCTGCGATCTGGTTGATCTGCATCATGTTTCCTCGTGCACCGGACTGCACGATGATAGCCAGGTTGTTCTTGGAGTCGAAGTGTTCCTCGACCGCCTCAGAAACCTCGCTGGTGCACTTGGTCCACAGGTCGATGAGTTCCTGACGGCGCTCCTCTTCGGTGAGCATACCGATTTCGTAGTTCTCGTTGACCTTGTCGGCTTCGGCTTCGTACTTCTCGATGTACTCGTCGCGCTCGGACGGCTGGATAACGTCGGAGAACGCGAAGGACACACCGGACCACGGTGCGCGGGTGAAGCCCATATCCTTCAGCGCGTCCAGCGTTGCCGCCACCTGTGCGGTGGAGTAACGGGTTGCGATGTCGTCGACGATCTTGCTCAGACGCTTCTTCGGAGCCTGATCGTTCACGAACGGGTAATCCACCGGCAGCGTGCTGTTGAACAGAATACGGCCATAGGAGGTTGCGAAAAGCACGGAACCATCATGGAAGCGCTCTTCCTTCACCACGGCCGGGCTGCCCGGTTCCGGATCGACGACTTCGATTTCGCTCGGCTCCCAGCCCTTCGGCAGCACAAAGTCTTCCGGAAGGCGGATAAGCACCTTGGCCTGCATGTCGATCTCATGCTTGTCGAGGGCCATTTCGGCCTCTTCCAGCGAGGAGAACACGCGGCCCTGGCCCTTGGCACCGTCGATGACGGTGGTCAGGTAGTACAGACCGAGGATCATATCTTGGCTCGGCATGGTCACGGTGTGGCCGTCAGCCGGCTTCAGAATATTGTCGGAAGCCATCATCAGGGAGCGTGCTTCAGCCTGGGCTTCAGCGGACAGCGGCAGGTGGACTGCCATCTGATCGCCATCGAAGTCGGCGTTGAATGCGGCACAGGCAAGCGGCGGCAGGTGGATGGCCTTGCCTTCCACCAGAATCGGCTCGAATGCCTGAATACCCAGACGGTGCAACGTAGGTGCACGGTTCAGGAGCACCGGATGCTCGGCGATGACCTCTTCGAGCACGCCCCACACTTCGGAGTCGCCGCGGTCCACGAGACGCTTGGCGCTCTTCATGTTCTGGGCATAGTTGAGGTCGACAAGGCGCTTGATGACGAACGGCTTGAACAGCTCGAGGGCCATCGGCTTCGGCAGACCGCACTGGTGCATGCGCAGGGACGGACCGACCACGATCACGGAACGGCCGGAATAATCCACACGCTTACCGAGCAGGTTCTGACGGAAACGACCCTGCTTACCCTTGAGCATGTCGCTCAGGGACTTCAGCGGACGGTTGGAGGCGCCGGTGACCGGGCGGCCACGACGACCGTTGTCGAACAGGGAATCGACGGCTTCCTGCAGCATGCGCTTCTCGTTGTTGAGCATGATTTCAGGAGCGCCGAGCTCGATCAGTCGCTTCAGACGGTTGTTACGGTTGATCACACGACGGTAGAGGTCGTTGAGATCGGAAGTGGCGAAACGGCCACCGTCGAGCTGCACCATCGGGCGCAGATCCGGCGGAATGACCGGAATCACGTCGAGCACCATGGCCTCCGGCTTGTTGCCGGTGGTCAGGAAGGCGTTGACGACCTTCAGACGCTTCAGGGCGCGGGCCTTGCGTTGGCCGGTACCGGTGTCGATCTCTTCGCGCAGCTGCTTGGAAGCGGCTTCAAGATCGAAGTCCTGCAGGCGCTTCTTAATGGCTTCGGCGCCCATGCAGCCTTCGAAGTAATCGCCGTAGCGGTCTTCCATCTCACGCCACAGGTCGACGTCGCCTTCCATGTCTCCCGGCTTCAGGGTCTTGAAGCGGTCGAACACGGCGCTCAGACGCTGGATCTGCTCGTCGAAACGAACGCGGATGGCGGCCATTTCACGCTCGGCGCTGTTGCGCAGCTTGGCGCGTGCGGAGCCCTTGGCTTCGCCTTCGGCCTCAAGTTCAGCCAGATCGGCTTCGACCTTCTTGGCACGCTCTTCGATTTCCGCGTTGCGGCGCTTCTCCAAGTTGGCGATATCGTTGTCGAACTCGTCCTGCAGACCCGGAAGATCCTCATGACGCTGTTCCTCATCGACGCTGGTGACCATGTAGGCGGCGAAGTAGATGACCTTTTCCAGATCCTTCGGAGCGATGTCCAGCAGGTAGCCCAAACGGGACGGAACACCCTTGAAGAACCAGATGTGGGTCACCGGAGCGGCAAGCTCGATATGGCCCATGCGCTCACGACGCACACGGCTCTTGGTGACTTCCACGCCACAACGCTCGCAGACGATGCCCTTAAAACGCACGCGCTTGTACTTACCGCAGGCGCATTCCCAGTCGCGGGTAGGTCCGAAGATCTGCTCGCCGAACAGGCCGTCTTTCTCCGGTTTCAGGGTACGGTAGTTGATGGTTTCAGGCTTCTTGACCTCACCGTGGCTCCAGTTACGGATGTCGTCGGCGGTGGCCAGGCCAATCCTCAGTTTGTCAAATGCGTTGACGTCCAGCACTCTATTGTCCTGTCTATCGATTCTTAATGCTTAATCACGTTTCATCAGGCTGGTCGCGCCGCGCTGTCAGGCAACGCGACCAGCCTTGGGATCACTGGAATTCAGGTTCTTCCACAACCTGGTCTTCCTTGGCGGCCGCGTCAGGACGTGCGCCAATGTTGAAGCCCAAATCGTCGGAGGAAGTAGACGGATCGTCGTCCTCGTCCTTCATGTCGATGGCCACGCCTTCGGCGTTGAGCACTTCGACGTTCAGCGACAGGGACTGCATTTCCTTAAGCAGCACCTTGAAGGATTCCGGAATGCCTGCCGGCGGCAGGTTGTCGCCCTTCACGATGGCACCGTAGACACGCACGCGGCCGTCGACGTCATCGGACTTGGTGGTCATCATTTCATGCAGCGTGTAGGCGGCGCCATAGGCCTCGAGGGCCCACACTTCCATCTCGCCGAAACGCTGGCCACCGAACTGAGCCTTACCGCCCAACGGCTGCTGGGTGATCATGGAGTACGGGCCAGTGGAACGCGCGTGGATCTTGTCGTCGACCAGGTGGTGCAGCTTCAGCATGTACATGTAGCCAACGGAGATCGGCTTCGGATACGGTTCGCCGGTACGGCCGTCGAACAGCACAGCCTTGCCGTCGTCGCCGACCAGCTTGTTGCCGTCGCGATCCGGAAGGGTGCAGGACAGCAGGCCCTTGATGGTTTCCGGACGAACGCCGTCGAACACCGGAGTTGCCACCGGAGTGCCCGGCTCGCCCTTTTCGGCGCCCTGCGGAATGTACTTCTTCCAAGCGGCTTCGGTATCCGGATCAAGGGAGATGTCCCAGCCGGCGTGCGCGATCCAGCCCAAGTGCAGTTCCAGCACCTGGCCAAGGTTCATTCGAGAAGGCACGCCCAGCGGGTTCAGCATGATGTCGACCGGAGTACCGTCGGCAAGGAACGGCATATCCTCTTCCGGCAGAATGCGGGAGATAACACCCTTGTTGCCGTGGCGGCCAGACAGCTTGTCGCCCTGGGTGATCTTACGATGCTGCGCGATGTAGACGCGGATCATCTGGTTCACGCCGTTCGGCAGCTCGTCGCCGTCTTCCTCGGCATCCTCGCGAGTGATCTCCTTGACGGCGATCACCGTACCGGTTTCGCCGTGAGGCACGCGCAGCGAGGTGTCACGCACCTCGCGGCTCTTCTCGCCGAAGATGGCGCGGAGCAGACGCTCTTCCGGAGTCAGCTCGGTCTCGCCCTTCGGGGTGACCTTGCCCACCAGAATGTCGCCGGCTTCGACCTCGGCACCGATGCGAATGATGCCACGCTCGTCGAGGTTGGCCACCGCGTCCTCGCCGACGTTCGGCAGATCGCGGGTGATCTCTTCGGCACCCAGCTTGGTTTCGCGGGCGTCGATCTCATATTCCTCGATGTGGATGGAGCTCAGGGTGTCGTCCTGCACGAGACGCTGGGAGATGATCACAGCATCCTCGTAGTTGTAGCCGTTCCACGGCATGAAGGCGATGAGCAGGTTCTTGCCCAGTGCCATTTCGCCCTTCTGGGTGGCCGGACCATCGGCAAGCACGGTACCGGCTTCCACACGTTCGCCGTCGTGGATCAGCGGAACCTGGTTGTAGCAGGTGGTCTGGTTGGAACGCAGGAACTTGGCCAGCTTGTAGGAGCTGGTGGTGCCGTCGTCGTTCATCACACGGATGATGTCGGCGGAAACATACGTCACCACACCCGGCTTCTCAGCCAGAATGACATCGCCGGAATCGACGGCCGCACGCCATTCGGCACCGGTGCCCACCAGCGGGCGCTCGGATTCGATCAGCGGCACTGCCTGACGCTGCATGTTGGTACCCATCAGCGCTCGGTGGCCCTCATCGTGCTCCAGGAACGGAATCAGGGAGGCGCCGACGGAAACCATCTGACGCGGGGAAACGTCCATGTAGTCAACGGAGCTGACGGGCACATCGACTGCTTCTTCTTCGCCGACTCGGGCAAGAGCCTGCTTCTTGACGAAGTTGCCGTTCTCGTCGAGTTCCTGGTTGGCCTGTGCGATCACGTGCTCGGCATCGCGGTCTGCGGTCATGTATTCGACCTCGTCGGTCACATGGCCGTTGATGACCTTACGGTACGGGGTCTCGATGAAGCCGAACGGATTGATGCGGCCGAAGGTTGCCAGAGAACCGATAAGACCGATGTTCGGACCTTCAGGAGATTCGATCGGGCACATACGGCCGAAGTGGGACGGGTGCACGTCTCGCACTTCCATGGATGCGCGGTCACGAGACAGACCGCCAGGGCCCAGAGCGGACAGACGACGCTTGTTGGTGACGCCTGCCAACGGGTTGTTCTGATCCATGAACTGCGACAGCTGGGAAGTTCCGAAGAACTCCTTGATGGTGGCGTTCACCGGACGAATGTTGATCAGGGACTGCGGGGTGATGGCCTCCGGATCCTGGGTGGTCATACGTTCGCGGACCACACGCTCCATACGGCTCAGACCGGTACGCAGCTGGTTCTGGATCAGTTCGCCGACCTGGCGGATACGACGGTTGCCGAAATGATCGATATCGTCGACGTCCACGCGCAGATCCACATCCTGGCCGTCACGCTTGCCCGGGAACTTGGTGTCGCCGGCATGCAGGGTGACCAGGTACTTGATGGTGGAGATGATGTCTTCGCGAGACAGGCTGCGATCGTTGACATCCTTTTCCAGACCAAGCTTGCGGTTGATCTTGTAACGGCCAACGCGGGCCAGATCGTAACGCTTGGTGTTGAAGTAGAAGGAATCCAGCAGGTTGCGGCCAGCTTCCGGCGTCGGGGTGTCGGCCGGGCGGATCTTGCGGTACAGATCGGTCAGAGCCTCGTCCTGGGTCTGCACGGTCTCCTTGGCAAGCGCGTCCATAACCAGCGGGTAATCCCTGAACGCATCGGCGATCTCATCCTTGGTCATGCCGATGGCCATGAGGAACACGATGGCGGACTGCTTGCGCT
>OGRR01000237.1_pt1 | contig 54101 bp, 37 predicted proteins | sample 1553511 | NCBI WGS metagenome assembly OGRR01 (sample SAMEA2580040, study PRJEB22360) | human gut metagenome | biome: human gut; feature: human-associated habitat; material: faeces | place: Denmark | collected 2008/2010 | reverse complement strand
TTGAGCAAGCTCATGTATTATTGACTTATCTTTTTTGGGGCTGAACTGTTACAAAAACGATACAAAGAATTGCGATATAGAAGAGATTGTGATATTATAAAGATGGTTTTTGTTAAAAAAATGGAGAATACATACATTTAGAGGTATGGAGTTTACGGAAGTAAATGAGGCACAGGATTATGAAAAAAAATAAGATGATAAATTTAAAAAAAATATGTTATCTGCTGTTGATTATATCTGTATTAAGTGGGATTTTCACGGTAGTATGCTTTGGCAGAGAACTTAGAGGAAATAATGTAAGCAATATAAAAAAGGTTGTAAATAGCAATGCATGTATTGGAAAAGCTTATTTTGAAGAGATATTTAGTGAAAGAATTTCCAATATGGAGCTACTTGCTGAGAGGATTTCCGAACAGGATCTTAGTAACAGAGGAGAACTTGCAGCCGTATTTGAAAAGCTTAATGGTTATTTTTATGATATATCCATACTTGATATAAACGGTATAAGATTATACGGAAACTGCCTTTATAAGTCCGTGAGCAACAGCGAGGAATTTGAAAAAGCACTTGATAAAAAAGCAAATGTGGCTGATGAGATAACGATAAATTATGAGGGAAATGATGAGATAAACATATTTGCACCGGTTATATATAAAAATAAAGTCAGGGCAGTAATCGTAGGCTCAATGCTTCTTCGTGATTTGAAGAACAAACTTATTGCTTCAGGAATAACAAAATATGGCAGTGTAATCATTGTATCCGACAGTGGTGATGTGCTTGCAGATACGAATGTCAGCTCAAAACTTGAAATATCGGCAGATACAAATATTTTTACATATCTAAATGAATGTAAGGTATATGGAGGAATTGACAACAGTGGAGTGAGAACAAGCATAAGGAACGCAAGAGAGACAGATTTTTTATTCAGGCATAACAAATACAACTATATAGTGACCACGGTTCCAACACGTATAAATAATTGGTCGTTTATGTTTGTATCAAAAGGCAGCAGAAATAATTTGTCGGAGTTTTTTATCACAAGCAAAAGCATGAACTTTATCAAGATACTTTTAGTTAATCTGATATGCATTATGACGCTGCTTATATTTGCGGTAAAAAGCAGGGAAAAGTTATTGGATATTGAGAAGATTTACGATGCAGTCAGTAAAATTGACAAGACTATAATATTCCAATATTATTTTAATCCTAAAAAATTTGAACTAAAAGATAAATTTGGGATAATCATTGATAAAGGAACAAAACCGCTGATGGGTGAAGCTATATATGATGTTTATGATTATATTCATCCTGACGATTTATCTATAAGGAGCAGATTAAGAAAATTTTTTGAGAGTAAAGAGGATTTCTTTACATCTGAAGTCAGAGTGCTCAACAGGAACGGTGAATATGACTGGTACAGGGTGTCAGGTTTTGTGAAGAGGGGGGATAATGGTTCACCAAAATGTTTCATAGGTAAACTTATGGATGCTTCAAAGCAGATTACAATGGAGAAGAATCTTGTTCAGAGAGCAGAAAATGATATGCTTACAGGTGTTTTAAACAAAAAGACGATAGAAGAAAAGATGGGATTGCTTCTCAATGAAAATAAACCAGACAGGTACTATATATTTTATATGGTAGACCTTGATAATTTCAAAAATGTCAATGACACTTTAGGACACATATATGGTGACAAAGCAATAGCTGACACAGGGGCAGAGCTTAGCAAAATCTTCAAGAACGATGCTTTAGTAGGAAGGCTTGGAGGTGATGAGTTTGCCGTCTGTTCAGTGTACGATGCCTTTGACGATGAGAGCCTTAAGGAGTATATCATAAAAAAGGCTGAACAGGTTAAAAAGGCAAATCAGCGAAGTTATACGGATGGGGTAAATGTTGTCAATATAACGAGCAGTATAGGGGTTTCGGTTGCACCAAAGGATGGAAATGATTTTGAAACGATATATAAAAAGGCAGATTCAGCACTATATCATTCAAAAAATACGGGTAAAGACCGTTATACATTATACAATGGAGAGTTGTGGAAAAAATGATAAATTATATCTATGCGTATGAAATCGTAGCTTTATTTTTGATAGGACTGGTAACCTTTTTTTATCATTATAAAAACTGGCTGCCGTTATACAGGAACAGGTTCTTTTCAGATCTGCTGCATATATTACTTGGAGTAGTCACCATAGAGTTGGTAAAGAGACTTGGAGAAAGTGGACTTATAAGGCTTTCAAACAGTGTCAGCGTCATACTTACGGCATTTTCTTTTGCAGGGGTTATAGTGGCATCAGTATTATTCTGGCTGTATTATCTTGCACAGACATTATCTCTTACATTTTTAAAAAGAAAAGTGGCAGTCATAATGTTTATACCTGCAGTTATTACGATGGTGGCGGTATTTGCTTCGATTTATAATAAAAAAATCTTTTATGTCAGAAACGGAATCATATATTATAAAGAAAATTCATTGAGATTGTTTTCAGTTGTTATAATATTTTATGTTCTTTCAGGTATTTATGCACTTACTAAAACAAGAAAAAAGCTTGGAATAAAACAGTATATCTTTATGCAGACATGGAATATCGTAATAATATGTTTCTTAGAATTATATTATCTTCCGAAAAAGAAGCTTATGCTCATATATTATTGTGTTGCGGCAGTAATCATAATATATTACCTTATCAGACACAATGTAGATATGTATATTGTGAGTGCAAGCGGCTGTTTCTCAATGGCAGGATTTAAGAATGTTATAGAGGAAAAAATAAAATATAATAAAAGTTTTTATTGTATTTCAGTGTGTGCAAGCAGTATGCAGAATATGTCAAATTACTGTCTTGAGGATGAGATAAACCAGGTTCATGCTATTCTGGGTGAACTACTCAGAAAATTTGGTGGACGGCACAATGTTTATCATATACACAGTTATGAATATGTAATAGTAGTAAAAAACAAAAAAGATGTCAAAAGAATTTATGATGAACTCAAGTATGAACTTCCCGGGACAATAAGGATAAATGATAAAAATATAAGTATGTATTATAAATTTTACATTGTGGGGAATGTTGATTCACAATATTCGTTATCTGATTTTTTGCGAATTATCCTCAGTATGAAAAAAATTGCAACAGAGGATTCATTAGACAGGGAAGTTGTCTTATATGATGGTGAGGTAAAGGAAAGGATAGAAAGAGAGCTTGAGAATATAAGACTTATAAGGTCAATGCTTGAGAATGATGAATGTAAGCTTGAATGTATGCCGGTATATGATGTCAGCAAAAAAGAGGTAAACGGACTTGAGATAAATCCGGTCATTAAGACAGGTGACAGAAGAATTTCTATAGAGGAAGTCTGGGAGATGTCAAGAGAAATAGGCTGCAGCAGAGATATAAATATAATGTTCTTAAAAAATATATTAAAGTTTACCAAAAGGGAAAAACTTTTTGAAAAGGGAATCAGTCATATCAGGGTAAATGTAGCCGGATTTCATATAGTATCAGAAGCAATATGTGAAGAATTTATGAGTTATATAAGAGAATATGGCATAAATCCTGAAAATATAACTTTGGAAGTATATATCGGTGTGGAACTGCCTGAGGATGTTCTTGCAAAAAGCATAGCATATTTCAGAAAATACGGAGTTTCTGTTATATGGGATCACTTTGGAATAAAAGCATGCAATCTTAAAAATCTTATGGATATGCCTTTTTCGGGTGTAAAGATAAGCCATCAGCTGGTAGCCAGATACTGCAGTGAAAAGAGTATGCAGCTTATATATCTTATACGCATGTTTAAAAAAAAGGGGTGGATAGTATGTCTGGATGGAGTTGGTTGTCAGGAGGATTTTAAATTGGTTACAAAGATGAATGTCGATTATGTTCAGGGAGAGAAAATGATAGAATTTATCCCGGAAGACAGTATAGAAAAATTCCTCTCAGAGTTAGCGGAAGGAGGAATTTTAAATGATATATAATATACATTTTGAACTGGCGACGGCTGTAATGCTGTTTATACTGGTTTTGGTATATTTTATCAGGGAAAGCCTGCCGATAAGAAGAAACAGACAGTTTTTGAAAACTCTTTTCTTTCTTATTGTTGATACGATTTTAAGTGCATTACAGTGTTATGCCGGTGGCTTTGTTGGGAAAATACCGGATATTTATATATGTGTGCTTAATATATTTGTTTATCTGACAGGTATCATATTTATTGTATGCTATAACAGTTATGTATTGTCAATTTTTCATTATAAAAAAGTGATAAATTTTTATTCCGTTATAAATTATGGTATTTTCCTTGCAGCAGCTATTTTAATCGTTACAAGTCCACTGACAGGGTGGTATTTTTATATAGGAAGTGATGGGATAATTCATTCTGGAATGGCGAGAAACATAATGAATGTGCTGTATATGATGACAATGTTTATGACGATAGCTGTTGCCGAAACGTCAGGAAAAAAGAAAGATAAGAAATTATACAGAATGATACTTGTAACCGATATTATCATAACAATGGCAGCGATTGCTGATAACATTAATAAAAATAGTGTTGGAATTACAATGATTGTTGCAAATATGTGTACATTTTTGTTATATTTTTCAATGAAAAGTCCTGATTATTATCTTGACATAAGAACAGGAAGATTTAATCTTAATGGTTTTATGGAAGTGCTCAGGGAAAAAATTGATTACAATGAAGGTGTGTCATGTTTTCTTATAAGAGTTCAGAATTATCATGCAATATGCAGGATATACGATGAGGAAAGCTTACAGGAAGTTCAGAGACAGATTGCTGAAATATTATATTATAAGGCTGAGGATAAAAACATATATCATATAGGTGCAGCAACATTTGCGGTATTTGTTGACAGCACGGAGATGGCGAAGAAACTGTATGAGAAAGTGGTTAAGGTAATGCCGCATCAGTGGAATGTCAAGAGAGAGGCGTTATCACATGAGTACAGTTATTATTATGTGACATATCCGGATGATTCAGATGATGCCGAAGATATAATTCAGCGTATCCACTATGCGAGGTCAGATCATAAAGGGCACCACAAGCCAAATGAACTTATACATCTTAGAAAGGAAGCTCTTGAGGAAGCGAGGAGATTTAAGGAAGTTGCCCACAGGATTGAGGAGGCTATTCTAGACAATTCCCTTGAGTTAAATTTTCAGCCGATATATTCTTTTGAAAAAAACAGGATTACATCTCTTGAAGTTTTGTCGAGATTAAAAGATGGAAAACATAATTATATAAACCCTGAGTATTTTATTCATGTGGCAGAGATAAATCATACAATAATACAGTTAAGCAGGCAGATGTTTGAAAAGACCTGTCGTTTTGCTGTTGACAACAATATATTTGACAGGGGAATAAATGATATGAACATCAATATTTCGCCTATTCAATGTCAGGATAAGCATCTTGTTCAGGATTTAAAAAAGATTGCCGCAAAATATGGTATTCCATTTGAAAGATTTCATTTTGAAATAACGGAGAGCAGGCTCACCGACGAAAAAGCGGTAAGAGAAACTCTTACTAAATTAAAGGAAAACGGAGCCAAGATAGCACTTGATGATTTTGGAACCGGTTATTCAAATATTGCGAGCATAATGCTTATGCCTATTGATTTTGTTAAAATAGATAAGAGTCTTTTGTGGTCATACGCAAGTGGTGATAATGAATTTTTGAATGAACTTATGCCAATGATAAGAGGAGAGGGAAAAAAGATAATTGCAGAAGGTATAGAAACGGAGGAGCACATTGAGATACTTAGAAGAATGGGTGGAGATTTTCTTCAGGGATATTATTATTCAAAACCATTAAATGAAGAAAACTTTATCAGATTTTTAGATGCCCGTAACAATGGTGCAGAAGCATGATTAAAAATAAATTTAGGAGGCTTTAGATGACTAAGAGTATTAAGAGTTTAAATGAAGTAAAAATACCTGAAACTTATGAGTTGGTAAATGGAGAGTATGTAAAAGAAGTTGACAGCTTTATGCTCACACTTAAGCATAAATTGAGTGGTGCGAGAGTTCTTATATTCAGCAATGAAGATGATAATAAAGTATTTGATATTGCATTCCGCACACCACCTAAGGATGCGACCGGAGTGCCGCATATCATAGAGCATACAGTGTTATGTGGTTCGGAAAAATATCCTGCAAAAGATCCGTTTGTGGAACTTGTAAAAGGTTCATTAAACACATATCTTAATGCGACGACATATCCTGACAAGACTATGTATCCGGTTGCAAGCTACAATGATAAAGATTTTGCAAACCTTATGAGTGTTTACATGGATGCCGTTTTCTATCCAAATATATATAAGCATGAGGAAATCTTTAAGCAGGAGGGCTGGCACTATGAGCTTGAGAGCAAGGATGCACCGCTTACCTACAACGGTGTTGTTTACAATGAAATGAAAGGTGCTTATTCTTCAGAGGAGAGTGTTTTAGAGAGATTTACGATGAACAGCCTTTTCCCTGATAATACTTATGCACATGAGTCTGGCGGAGACCCTAAAAACATTCCTGACCTTACTTATGAGGATTATCTTGAATTCCATAGAAAATATTATCATCCGGTAAACAGTTATATTTGTATTTATGGAGATGTTGATATAGAGGAAAGATTAAGCTGGATGGATGAAAATTATCTTAAGAATTTTCCGGCAATAGAGATTGATTCACATATTGAGCCACAGAAACCTTTTGATGAGATGAAAGTTCTTTCAACAGAATATGCGGTCGCAACAGATGCAGACTGCTCAGAAAAGACATATTATTCATTCTGTACGGCAATGGATGTGACACTCGACCAGGAAAAGTGCAGGGCATTTGAACTTATCTCATATGTACTTCTTGAAATGCCGGGTGCTCCGCTTAAACAGGCAATTCTAGATGCAGGTATCGGAACAGATATAGATGCTGATTTCTGCGATATTTTAAGACAGAGTATGTTTAGTATTACTACAAAAAATGCAAAGCCGGGACTCAGGGACAAATTTTATGAGGTAATAGTGTCAACACTTAAAGAAATCGTCAAAGAGGGAATTGATAGAAAAGATCTTGAAGCTGCGATAAACAGTACGGAATTTAGGGAGAGAGAGGCTGACTTTGGGGGATTTCCAAAGGGACTTCTCTATGTATTAAAGACATTTAAGACATGGCTTTATGATGATACGCTTCCATATGACGGACTTATATATGAAGATATATATAAAAATCTCAGAGAAAAACTTGGAACAGATTATTATGAGAAACTTATCGAGGAATATATATTAGGCAATCCTCATGCAGTTCTTGTAGAGATGAATCCAAAGCCGGGACTTGCACTAGAAAACGAGAAAGCAATTGCGAAAAAGCTTGAAGATTACAAGGCTTCACTCTCAGATGAGGAGTTAGATGAGCTTGTTGCACAGACAAAGGCTCTGAAAGCATACCAGGAGGAGCAGTCACCTAAGGAAGTGCTTGAGAAAATTCCGCTTCTTAAAAGGGAGGATATAAGAAAGAAAGTAAGACCGCTGCACAATGAAGAAAAGCAGATATGTGGAGTAAAGACTATTCACCATGACATACACACAAATGGAATCATATATCTTGATATGCTCTTTGATGTGAACAGTCTTTCGGAGTATGTACCGCAGATAAGTTTTCTTGCAACACTTCTCGGATATATGGATACGACAGAGCATACATTCAGGGAGTTTGACACGGAGACTAATTTCTATTCGGGTGGTATCGGCTCTGACTTAAATATCTATTCATTATATAATTCAGAGGATGTAGAGCTTAAGTTTGATGTAAAGACAAAGACATTGGCAGGCAGGATAAAAGATACTGTAAGGCTTATGGCAGAAATGATGTTTAAGACAGTGTTCACTGATGAGAAGCATTTGAGAGAAGTCGTGGCGGAGACACGCTCAAGACTTAAAGTGCGTCTTATGTCAGCCGGACATCAGGCAGCGGTAAGTTACAGCATGGCAGGAATTACGGTTGACGGATGGTACAATGACTATTCAATGGGAATAGGATACTATGATTATCTTGTAAAACTTGACGAAAACTTTGACGGAGAGAAGGAAAAACTCATCAAAGGCTGTGAAGAACTTGTAAAAGCAATGTTTAAAAAAGAAAATATGCTTATATCATGTACCTGTGATGATGAAGATTATGCTAAGTTTGAAGAAGCAATGAGCAGTTTTATCGGAAAACTTGACGACTTTGAAAAGAAAAATAAGGCAGATGTTTCCGCACTTGAGAAATACAGACCTGATGTGAAATACAGAAAAACAGCATTTTCAACACCTGCTGAAATACAGTATGCGGCAGTGTCAGGTTCATACAAAGATGTGCCGGATGTAAATGATGGTGCGATGACAGTGACAAGACATCTTTTAAGTTATGGTTATCTCTGGAATGAAGTGAGAGTCAAAGGCGGAGCATACGGAGTAATGTGCAAATTTACAAGAGACGGCTCGGGAAGTTTTGTATCTTACAGAGACCCTAATCTCTCAGCAACTTATGAAGTATATAAAAAAGCAGCAGATTACCTTGCAAATTATGAAGCAGACGAGAGAGAAGTCACAAAAACTATCATAGGAACGATAAGCGGATTAGACACACCGCTCACACCGGCAATGGATGGAAAACGTTCAATGAACATTTATCTCACAAAAACACCGCTTGAAGTATTGCAAAAAGAGAGAGACCAGATACTCGCCTGCACAAAAGAAGATATAAGAAAAACAGCGGACGCAGTGAGAAAAGTAGCAGATGCAGAAAACATCTGTGTAATCGGAAACGAGCAGCATATAAAAGATGAAGCTTCAATGTTTGAAGTAATCAAACCATTATCTTAAGGTTATATACGGAGGATTTACATGAAGAAATTCAAATCGGGTTTTGTGACCCTTATAGGCAGACCAAATGTCGGCAAATCAACCCTTATGAACAGACTTATCGGTCAGAAGATAGCCATAACATCAAATAAACCGCAGACCACGAGAAACCGTATCCAGACTGTTTATACAGGTGAGGAAGGACAGATAATCTTTCTTGACACTCCCGGTATTCACAAGGCTAAAAATAAACTTGGCGAGTACATGGTATCCGTTGCCGAGCGTACATTAAAGGAAGTTGATGTTATATTATGGCTTGTTGAGCCAACGACCTTTATAGGTGCTGGTGAGAGACATATCGCCGAGCAGCTTAAAAATGTTGACACACCCGTGGTTCTTGTTATCAACAAGATAGACACGGTTTCAAAAGCAGAAATACTCACTTTTATCTCAACTTACAAAGATTTGCTTGATTTTGATGATATTGTTCCGGTATCGGCACTTAAAGGTGAAAATACGGAAGATCTTATGAAAACTATATTCAGTCATCTTGAGGAGGGACCTTGCTATTACGATGAAGATACTATTACGGACCAGCCGGAGAGACAGATAGTTGCCGAGATGATAAGGGAGAAAGCTCTTAGAAATCTAAGCGAGGAAGTACCGCATGGAATAGCTGTCGGCATTGACAGGATGAGAGAACGCAGAGGAAGCAATATCATAGATATAGATGCCACGATAGTCTGTGAGAGAAACTCCCACAAGGGTATTATAATAGGAAAGCAGGGAAGTATGCTCAAAAAGATAGGCTCAGATGCGAGGAGAGATATTGAAAATCTGCTGGACTGTAAGGTTAATCTTAAGCTGTGGGTCAAGGTCAAGAAAGACTGGAGAGACAGCGATTTTCTTATGAAGAACTTTGGTTATGACAGTAAGGAGCTGGAGCAGTAAATAGCATGCCGAAAAAACATATACATAGTTTTTTGTAATAGGTTTGTTCAAATCTAAATTTGTATTACCATATATGGAAATAAATGCAGGAATATAATCGTTTCATCATACAAATCATATTAGTAGCAGATATAGAAATGTACTCTCGGTATCTTCTCAAAACGAGTCATTTCGGTTGCATTTCCGATATACTGTTTCAATTTTCACTGCGAAAATGTCATTGTATATCAAAAATCCATCTCGAAATTCTTCGTTCAGAAGATTTCGAGAGCACATAGAAACACAAAGGAGGCTTCTTTATATGAGTGTGGAGATGATGGAACATGATGAGGATTTATGGACGAGATTTGTCAGTACTGGAAGCGTAGAGGATTATCTTAAGTACAGGACTGAGATAAGAAACAGCTTTGATGACAGTGAAATTGCTGATAAGGAAAGAAAAGATGGCAGAGACAGTTACATTTACCGGGATGATACTGACGGCATCACCGATGAAAGAATTTGATAAGAGGGTGGAGGTTCTCACAAAAGAAAGAGGTCGTATATCAGCGTTTGCAAGGGGTGCCAGGAGATTAAACAGCACCCTTTCGGCGTGTACGGTTCCTTTTACATTTGGAAAATTTACCTTTTATGAGGGAAGAAATGCTTACAATCTTGTGAGTGGAGATATAGAAACTTATTTTGAAGAGATTACGACGGATTATGATGCATTGTGTTATGCATCATATTTTGCTGAAATGGTACAGTATCTTTCAAGGGAGGGTATTGAGGCGGCGGAGGAACTTCTGCTGATGTATATTACTATGCGTGCACTTCAAAACAGAAGAATATCGTTTGAACTTATAAGAGTTATATTTGAGATGCGTCTTATGCTGACGGAAGGTGAGGGGCTGGAACTTTTCAGGTGTCTGCACTGCGGAAAAGAGGAAGTACATAGTGTATATCTTTCAGAGGGCGGTCTTATCTGTCGGGAATGTGCGGCAAAAGACAAAAAGCTTTCAAAAGAATATCCGATAGTGCTTAGTGCAGATGCGAAATACACATTACAGTATATACTTACAAGTACCCCTGAAAAGCTTTATGCTTTTACAGTCACTGACAGTGTGCTCAATGAATTAAAGCGGTTTATGAAAAGTTATCTTGCAAGGTATCTGCCGCATAAATTTAAGACTTTGGACTTTATTGTATGAAAACATTGCAATAAATGAGGTTCAATGGTATATTTTTGTATAAGTGTTTGAATACCTGCGGAGTTAGCCGGTTGCAAGGACAATGAAGCAGGAAACCTGTTGGTTTTATACAATGGGTACACATATGCACAATAATAGTTATGGTTTACTTATTGTGTGCGTAATAAACAATTTAAAACGAACTAACAGAAATTGGAGGAAAACGACATGGAAAAGACAATGGACAAGATGGTTGCACTTGCAAAAGCAAGAGGTTTTATTTATCCGGGGTCAGAGATATATGGCGGACTTGCAAATACATGGGATTATGGAAACCTTGGTGTTGAGCTTAAAAATAATGTTAAACAGGCATGGTGGAAGAAATTCATCCGTGAGAGCAAGTACAATGTAGGAATCGACTGTGCAATCCTTATGAACCCTCAGACATGGGTAGCATCAGGTCATCTTGGAAGTTTCTCAGATCCGCTTATGGATTGTAAAGATTGTCATGAGAGATTTAGAGCAGATAAGATTATCGAAGACTATATGCAGGAAAACGGCATTGAGATAGAGGGAAGTGTTGACGGCTGGTCAAATGAAGAGATGCAGAAATACATTGAGGAACATGAGATTGCCTGCCCTTCATGTGGAAAACACAACTTTACTGAAATTCGCCAGTTCAATCTTATGTTCAAGACATTCCAGGGCGTTACCGAAGATGCTAAAAATACGGTTTATCTCCGTCCTGAGACGGCACAGGGTATTTTTGTAAACTTTAAAAATGTTCAGCGTACATCACGCAAGAAAGTGCCATTTGGTATCGGACAGATAGGTAAGTCATTCAGAAATGAGATAACACCGGGTAACTTTACATTCCGTACAAGAGAGTTTGAGCAGATGGAACTTGAATTTTTCTGCAAGCCTGACACAGACCTTGAGTGGTTTGCATACTGGAAAGATTATTGTATCAACTGGCTTAAAACACTTGGCATTAAAGAAGAAGAGATGCGTGTGCGTGACCATGAGAAAGAAGAGCTTTCTTTCTACAGTAAAGCAACATCTGATATAGAATTTCTTTTTCCATTCGGATGGGGCGAGCTTTGGGGAATAGCTGACCGTACAGACTATGACCTTACACAGCACCAGAATGTATCAGGTGAGGACATGAGCTACTTTGATGATTCGACAAATGAGAAATATATCCCATATGTAATCGAGCCATCACTCGGAGCAGACCGTGTGACACTTGCATTCCTCTGCAGTGCATATGATGAGGAAGAACTTGAGGGAGGAGATACCCGTACCGTAATGCATTTCCATCCGGCAATCGCACCTGTAAAGGTTGCAGTCCTTCCACTTTCAAAGAAACTTTCAGAGCAGGCAGAAGAAATCTATACAAAGCTTAGCAAAACATACAATTGTGAATTTGATGACAGAGGAAATATCGGAAAGAGATACCGCCGTCAGGATGAGATAGGAACTCCATATTGCATCACATATGACTTTGATTCAGTAGAGGACGGAGCAGTGACAGTTCGTGACAGAGATTCAATGGAGCAGGAGCGTATCAAGATAGAAGACCTTGAGAATTACTTTGCAAATAAATTTGAGTTTTAATTGTTATTAGTAACAGTTCAGTCTTTCATTTCTTACATTCATAAACCTGCCAGCTAGCTGTCAGCCGCTGCTTTGCAGCTTTTGTTTACTTCATGTCAGAAATGAAAGGCTATTCTAGCATAAAAAGAGAATTTGGCATACAATGAACAAGCTCATTGTATGCCAATTATCTTTTTATATCTGAACTGTTACTAATTAATTATCACCTTAAGAAAAATGTAATATTTGAAAAAAATGTGTCATGACACAACAATACCATAATTTTTAGTGCATATTATATAAAAAAATGCATGTAAATCAATGTAAATTGTGGAAAAATCACATATAACATATGACTATTGTTAAAAATTGCCTATAATAATGAAAAATATACAAAGTTTTTAGGACAATTTACGATTGCGTGATTTTATAAACCATGCTAAAATCCTTGATGTAACTAAAATTAAACCAATATTAAGGGGGAAACGAAAAATGAAGTTATCCACAGGAATGAAAAAAGCCCTTTCTATGTTTCTTACAGCTGCACTTGTAGTTTCAGGTGTTTATGTAAGTGATGGAAAGGCATCTGCTAAAGAACAGGTTTTAGCAGTAACAGCAGGTACTACAAACAGTATCAAAGTTGAAACAAATGTAAAAGTTGCAACAGGTGCAGAAATAACATTTTCAAAACCTACAACTTTCGCAGGTGTTGAACTTACTGGTGCAGCAACAAACGGTGTTGTAGCAATAGCAAAGGCAGCAACAAATGCAGCAACAGCAGAGTACATAGTTGATGTTTATGCAAGCAAAGTTGTAACAAAAGAAGCTGTAGAAACAAAAGCTCCAGAAGCAACAAAAGCTCCAGAAGCAACAAAAGCTCCAGAAGCAACAAAAGCTCCAGAAGCAACAAAAGCTCCGGAAGCAACAAAAGCTCCAGAAGCAACAGAAGCTCCAGCAAAGACAGAAGCTCCAGCTAAGACAGAAGTTCCAGCAGCAACAGAAGCTCCAGCAAAGACAGAAGCTCCAGCTAAGACAGAAGCTCCAGCAAAGACAGAAGCTCCAGCTAAGACAGAAGCTCCAGCAAAGACAGAAGCTCCAGCAAAGACAGAAGCTCCAGCTAAGACAGAAGCTCCAGCTAAGACAGAAGCTCCAGCTAAGACAGAAGCTCCAACAGCAACAGAGGCAACAAAAGCAACACAGTCATTAAAATCTTCAAAGAAAGCTGCAAAAGCAGTTGAAGAAAAGACAGTTGAGAAGGTTGTTGAAGAGAAGACAAAAGTTGCTACAATCGTTGTTAAAGTTACAGCAGCTACAAAGCCATCAACAACTCCGTCAACAAAACCAGCAGCAACAGCAACAGCTCCAGCAGCAACAGCAACAGCTCCAGCAGCAACAGCAACAGCTCCAGCAGCAACAGCAACAGCTCCGGCAGCTTCAACAACACCTTCAGCAGTTCCTTCAGAGCAGCCTACAACAGCTCCTACAAAGAAGCCTGCAAAGAGCAAAGCTAAATTTACAGTAGCTAAGAAAGTTGTTATCGCAGCAGGAAAGTCTAAGACAATTAAGTACACAGCTAAGGATACAAAGGGTAAGACAATCAAAGCTAAAGTATCTAAGAAAGCAAACAAGAAGTACGCTACAGTTAAGGTTACATCAAGCAAGAAGATTAAGATTACAGTACCTAAGAAAGCTAAGAAATATAAGGGATACTATGGTACAGTAACACTTAAGGCTGGAAAGAAGACAGCTAAGATTAAGATTTATGTTCAGAACAAGACAACTAAAGCTAAGGCTGCTAAGAAGAAAGTAACAGTTAAGAAGAATAAGACAGCTAAGGTTACAGTTAAGGTTAAAGCTCAGAACAAGAAGAAAGCTACAACAGATACAGTTAAGGTTACAATTCCTAAGTCTAAGAAGAAATATTTGACATACAAGTCAGCAAAAGTTTCTAAGGGTAAAGTAGTTGTTTCACTTAAGGCTAAGAAGAAGAAAGTTAGCAAAGTACCTGTAACAATCAAAGTAGGAAGCAAGAAAGTAAAGGTAACTGTTAAAGTTAAATAATTGACCGAGCGATAGTGAGGGAAAACTTTAAAAAGTTGATAAACTTATCTTGATAATACAAATTATATACCAGCCACACGCAATAGCGTGTGGCTGGTTTTTCTTTTTTAGAAAGGGAATGATGCAAAGGGGAAATAGGGCAGACAGGAAAGAAAAGTAGGTTGGAAATTAATAATGCCAAAAGTAATAATATAAACAAGAAAGTAGTGTAAATAGAAAAGCAAACAAGGAAGTAGAGTAAAAAGAAAAGTGATACAAATAAGAAAGTAAAACAGACAAGTAATAATACAGGCAAGAGAGTAGAGCAGGTCGGAAAGCGAGGCAAACAAGAAAAGTAAAGCAAACAATGATTACATCGGCGTTTACAGTAGATAAGCGTCGATTTTTTTGTCATATATTCACAAAAAAGTCAGAGAAAATAATGCACATTGCATAAAATACTATTTGTTTGATTATTATAAAATTATCTATGTTGCAATAAAACATATAAATTATTTCATACAATATATACATATTAAAATTAAAAAATATCTGATATGATTAAATCACTAAAGGAAAACGAAAATAATTCATGAATTATAATTTTCTAATTAATCATCTAAAATCACAGATGTTCAATGAAAAATTCAACAAAAACAATAAGTATCGGTCATGCCGTAGGTGTGGACATGTAACTAACAGCATTTATACGAAAATGAGGAGGAATATGGAAGACAAAAAGATAATAAAAACACATAATGTAAAAAGTGACAATGTCAAAAACAACAATATAAAAAGTAATAATGTAAAAAGTAATGATGAAAAAAATAACAATACAGAAAGTGATAATGTAAAAAGTAACAAAGCAAAAAGTAGTAATGCAAAAAGCAATAATATCAAAAGTGATAATACAAAAAGTAATATCAAAAGTAATAATATAGAAACAAAAGGCATAACAAAACTAAAAAGATATATAGAAGAAAATTCATGTCAGGCAGAAGAACTTGAACGAAGATTATCAAAAAATCCATTGCTATATCAGGGTTATCTTGCCCTTTCAGGTGAATGGAAAAGGCGGTTTCAGGAGTATATGGCGGGAAAGAAAACATTACCGCTTACATATGACCCTTTTTTCAAAAAGCTGTTTTCAGTTGACATTCATTCAGAAAGATTATCAGATTTTATCAGTTCGGTGCTGGGTGAAAAAGTAACAGTAAAATGTATGCTGCCAAATGAAAACAGGATAGTTAATGAAGCATCACTTCTCATAATGGATATGCTGGTTGAACTGGAGGATGGTTCACTTGTAAATGTAGAAATACAAAAAATTCCATATACATTTCCGGGGCAAAGGATAACCTGCTACCTGGCTGACACAATGACGAGACAGTATGCAAAGGTAAAATCAGAAAAAGGAAATTATTTTACATACAAAGATCTTAATAAAGTGATAACAATAGTAATATACGAAAATTCACCGTCAATCTGTAAATCTGAGAATTTAAAAAGTGAATATCTGCATAAGGGAAGAATGAAATTTGACACTGGACTTGATATGGAAATGTATCAGGAATGTTATATAATAGCACTTGACGAGTTTAAGAAAAGCGAATATTATTTAAGTAATGATAAAGGAAATAATAAAAGAACGGATGTAAATGCATGGCTGTCACTTCTTGTAACTGATGATATAGAGAAGATAGATAGAAATATCGAAAAATATCCGTGGCTGGAAGAAATATATATTGAGATGGCAGAATATCTTGTAAAACCTGAGGAGGTGTTTGATATGTATTCAGAAGCATTAAGAATATTAGATGAAAATACGGTAAAGTATATGGTAGATGAACTTAAGGATGAGAATAAGGAGTTAAGAGGTGAGAATACAGAACTGAAGGGGAAAAATACTCAGCTAGAAGGAGAGAATACGGAACTTAAGGGAATGAATGTAGAACTAAATGACAAGATAATTGATTTTCAGAAGAAACAGTTGCAACAGGACAAAAAAGAAAAGGAAGTTATCAAAAATATGTATAAAGCTAATCTTACGATAGAGCAGATAGTTGAAATCACAGGAGATGATATTGAGGTGATTAAAAACATTATTAAATAAAGCAGACTACGACAGAAAAATTCCACATACAAATATATTTAGAGAGAATTTTTTGTTGTGTGTATGTGAAAATTCAAGCACAAAAATTTCAGTGTATATGAGAATAGCTGGGGGACAAAATATTTTTGTCCCAATATTACAAGTATATAATGATGTAACAGAAAGGAAGAAAGATATAATGAAATACAGGAAAGCACTTACATTCAGTTATGATGATGGAATAGAGCAGGACAGAAAACTTGTTGAGATATTTAACAGATATGGTATGAAAGCAACATTTAATCTAAACACAGGAATACAGTCTCCTGAAAGTAATTTTGAAATAGAGGGTGTGCACATAAACAGGATGAAACAGGATGGACTTGCCGAGCTTTATAAAGGACATGAGATAGCAACACATGGTCTTACTCATGCAGCACCAACAGATATGACAAAAGAGGAACTTGACAAAGAATTTATAACGGATATGAAAAATATTGAAAAAATATATGGCACATATCCTGTAGGAATGGCATATGCGTATGGCTGTGTGAATGATACGGTAGCCAAGTATCTCAAATCAATCGGAATAAAATATGGAAGAACAGTAGAGTCATCACATTCGTTTGAAATACCAAAAGAACCTATAAAATTAAAAGCAACCTGTCACCACGATGATGAAATGCTGTTTGAACTTGCCGAAAAATTCATAAAAGCAGAACCAAAAGAGGATGAGCCGATGCTGTTTTATGTGTGGGGACACAGCTATGAATTTGATGTAAACAATAACTGGGACAGAATAGAAAAATTCTGTAAAATGATGGCAGGCAGGGACGACATTTTCTACGGAACCAATAGGGAGTGTCTTGTTGATTGATTTTGGATTATAGTATATTTTTTGAAATTATGATAACAAACAGGAGAAGCCGTATATATAATTCTGTAATGGCATTTACAAGCATGCCGGTACTTACGCACCGTATTTAGGTGCGTTATGTATCCGCTGCGTGCTTAGTAAGCGTACGCGTGCCATCGAGGAATTATATATACGGCTTCTCCGTCCGTTAGCCGTTAGCCAAATAAATCACTTAAAAACCTTCTTAAGATTAGCAATCTCTTTTGCCGCTGCTTTTCTGTTGAGGTCAGCATATGAGAACAGAACATAACCGCTGACTTTCTTAGTGCTTCTTCCATATAAAACTTCACGCTTTAAGATGGTGTTGCTTTTTGACCAGCCTATGTCGTACACGGCTTTTGCCTGTGCCTTTGAAAGACCGGCTCTGTATCCTGCAAGACCTATATAGAGTTTTACATTTTTATTTCTTTTCAGATTTGCCCATCGTTTGCAAGTTGCTTTGTAAGGGCATACAGTATGTGTGAATGTCCAGTATATCTGAGGGCAGATATAGTCGATATAGCCGGTTGATGACATCCATTTTTTAACATCACAGTAATAACTGTTGTTTAGATAGAGATTGTCAAGATTTCCGGCAGGACTTACACCAAAGACAGCTTTTTTTCTTGTTGTTTTTACTGTTTTGTAAACTTTTTTGATAAGCAGGTCAACATTTTGTCTTCTCCAATTTACGATGCCGTAATATTTTTTGCCACTCTTTTTTCTGGCTTTGACATAATAATTATATTCAGGTCGGTCAAAGTTTTTCTTGTATGCAGTTCCAAGATTTGGGTAGAAGTAATCATCAAAATGTATTCCGTCTACATTATAATTTTTAACTATCTCTTTTACTCCGTTGTTGATGAGATTTCGCACATCAGGTTTTGCGGGATTGTAATAGAGTCCACCATTGTATTTTAATACATTTCTTCTCTTTGCCTTTGAAGAAGATTTCGCCCATTTATATGCATATGAGCTTTTTGGAAGTGTATTTATGTTTGTTGTCGATGAAGAAATCCTGTAAGGATTGAGCCATGCATGGACTGAAAGTCCCATTCCATGAGCTTTATCGACCATTATTTTTAACGGATCAAATCCCGGATTTTTTCCGGCAGTTCCTGATGCATATACTGACCACGGGAAATATTTAGATGGATACATTGCATCTGAAAACATTCGTGCGTGGACAAATACCGTGTTATATCCGTTTGATTTACACTTTTTGAAAACTTTTGTTATGTAGTTGGTGAAACTTTTCTTTGTGTATCCCTTGCTGCTATAGCTTAAAAATGACACCCACACACCGCGAAGCTCTTTAGATGAGACAGCACTTCCGCTGGAGACAGCACTTCCCGAAGCAGCAGTGGCAGCCGCTTTCACGGAATTTACCTGTGTGTTATTCTGTGATGATGCATAGCCGTTATTTTGCTGTCCGGTTATACATACGATAATTGCACAACAGAGAAAGAGGGCGAGAGCCATAAAAAACGGCTGGCGGCCTGAGTTGTGTTTGTTAGTGTTTGTTGTTTTCATATTTATCCCCATTTCTGCACACTTTTTAATATCATATTTGTGTCAGGTGTGCACAGACACAAAATTTGTTTTAATGTATAGGAAAATGCCTGCCACTGAAAAACAGGGGCAGGCACTTCATTTGTATGCATATATCTTATAATGTTGTGGTCAAAAGGCATTTTGCCCCAACTGATGCCATGGACTGCAGCATTGCTATCTGCCTTTGACCTTTGCATCATTTTATTTGTTTTCGTCCTGATATTTAAGTGCAGCACCAACAAATCCCTTGAATAAAGGATGTGGTCTGTTCGGTCTTGATTTGAATTCAGGGTGAGCCTGTGTTGCGATAAACCACGGATGAGTAGGTATCTCACACATCTCAACAATTCTTCCGTCAGGAGAAAGTCCTGAGAGGAGAAGCCCTGCTTTTTCTAAATCTTCACGGTAGTAATTGTTTACTTCGTAGCGGTGTCTGTGTCTCTCATGGATAGTTTCCTCACCGTAAAGCTCATAGGCTTTTGAAGTTTTATCAAGTACACATGGATAAGAGCCGAGTCTTAATGTACCGCCAATGTCCTCGATACCATCCTGCTCAGGCATAAGATGGATAACAGGGTGTGTGGTCTGAGGATCAAGCTCGATACTGTGTGCATCATGGAAACCTACAACATGTCTTGCAAACTCAACTATCGCAAGCTGCATTCCGAGGCAAAGACCGAGGAATGGAATGTTGTTTTCTCTCGCATATTTGATGGCAGTTATCTTACCGTCTATTCCTCTGTCACCAAATCCGCCCGGAACTAATATTCCGCTGACATCGCCAAGAAGCTCTGAAGCATTGTCTTCATTTAATTCTTCGGAAGGAATCCATTTGATGTTGACATTGCTCTTATGTGCAAGTCCACCGTGTTTTAAGGATTCAACAACACTGATATAAGCATCATGAAGTGATGTATATTTGCCGACAAGTGCGACAGTGACATCTTTATCAAGGTTTTTAAGTGTGTCAACCATATTCTGCCACTCAGTTATGTCAGGTTCTGGGCAGTCAAGACAGAGTTTTTCACATACTACATCTGCGAGGTGTTCTTTTTCCATTGCGAGAGGAGCTTCGTAAAGTGTCTCCACATCAAGATTCTGCAAAACACTCTTTGTAGGAACATTACAGAAAAGTGCAATCTTATCCTTAAGCCCTTCTTCAAGAGGGAGTTCTGTACGGCATACGATAACATCAGGCTGGATGCCCATTCCCTGAAGTTCTTTTACGCTCGCCTGAGTAGGCTTTGTTTTCATCTCGCCTGAGGCTTTAAGATAAGGAATAAGTGTCACATGGATAAGGATAGCATTGTCGTGTCCAATATCATGCTGGAACTGACGGATAGACTCAAGGAAAGGCTGGCTTTCAATATCACCTACCGTACCACCCACTTCGATGATGGCTATCTGTGTATCCTTGCAGCCGTCATTGCGGTAAAAACGGCTCTTTATCTCATTTGTGATATGAGGGATTACCTGAACCGTACCTCCGCCATAATCACCACGGCGTTCTTTGTTAAGAACTGACCAGTAAACCTTACCGGTTGTCACATTTGACTGTTTTGTAAGACTTTCATCGATGAAACGCTCATAATGTCCGAGGTCAAGATCTGTCTCAGCACCATCATCTGTTACGAAAACCTCACCATGCTGTACCGGATTCATAGTACCCGGGTCAATATTGATATATGGATCGAACTTCTGCATTGTTACACTGTATCCGCGCATTTTGAGCAATCTTCCTAAAGATGCTGCTGTGATACCTTTTCCAAGACCGGAAACAACGCCACCAGTTACAAATACATATTTGACTGCCATTAAAATATCCTCCTTGTATTTTATTACTTTTAGTATGTCAAAAAATGTTATCAGATTGTTATCGACTCTAGTGTATTGCATCAATGATACAGTACGCTAGTCGTAGATTTTGCTTTTCATAAATAAATGTTTTTATTATCGTTTTTCTTATTTGTCAATAACAAATATCTTCTATTATAACTCATAAAGTATATTTTGTTCAATTAGTATTTATGACAGTATTTATGATTTTTTTTGTATAAAATACACAAAAATGTATGCGGTTTATATTTTATAAAGATTATTTCACATTTTATTCAGATTGTAGGTTATTGATTTATACGGCAAGTAGCTTTATAATAATACGGATAGAATGATGTTAGGGTCAAAAGTAGATAGCAATGAAGCAATCCTAAGCATCAGTTAGGGTCAAAAGACTTTTTGACCCCAACATCATAGAATAAAACGGGGAGGTCTTGCAGATGGAAAATAATAATAATCAGGATCCGAAAAAAAATCAAAATAGAAGAAGCATAATAGTTTGTCTGGTTGTGGCATTAGTTATATTTCTCATGTTCTCATTTATGAACAGTCAGGTTGAGAAAGCTTCAAATAAGGAGATAACTTACGACCAGTTTTTACAGATGCTTGATAATGGTCAGGTGTCAAAGGTAGTTATAACATCAGATGAGATTAAGATAACACCGGCACAGCAGACAAATAATATTTATAAAGTAACATATTATACAGGTGTTATATCAATGGATTATAACCTTATAACAAGGCTTGAAAAAGCGAATGTTGAGTTTTCAAAAGAAGTTTCGTCAGGTTCTTCAAGCCTTATGTATATGCTTATAACAACATTGCTGCCTATATTACTGCTCTGGGGCGGACTGTTTTTTGTTTTCCGCATGATGTCAAAAAATTCAGGCGGTATGATGGGAGTTGGAAAGAGTACGGCAAAGATGTATGTGCAAAAGGCAACAGGTGTTACATTTAAGGATGTTGCGGGACAGGAGGAGGCTATGGAGTCTCTTAATGAACTCGTTGATTTCCTTAATAATCCGGGAAAATATACTGAGATAGGTGCAAAACTTCCTAAGGGTGCACTTCTTGTAGGACCTCCGGGAACAGGTAAGACACTTCTTGCAAAGGCAGTTGCGGGTGAGGCAGGAGTACCTTTCTTCTCACTCTCAGGTTCAGATTTTGTTGAGATGTTTGTCGGTGTAGGTGCATCGAGAGTAAGAGATTTGTTTAAACAGGCACAGTCTATGGCTCCGTGTATCATCTTCATTGACGAGATAGATGCGATAGGAAAGAGCAGGGACAGCCAGTACGGTGGCGGAAATGATGAGAGAGAGCAGACACTCAACCAGTTGCTGTCAGAGATGGATGGTTTTGATTCATCAAAAGGTCTTGTAATACTCGGTGCTACAAACAGACCTGAGGTACTTGATAAGGCACTTCTTCGTCCGGGTCGATTTGACAGGAGGATAATCGTTGAAAAACCTGACCTTAAGGGTCGTGTTGATATTCTTAAGGTTCATGCAAAAGATGTACTTATGGACGATTCTGTAGATTTTGATGCGATTGCACTTGCAACGAGTGGTGCCGTAGGTTCAGATCTTGCCAATATGATAAATGAGGGTGCGATAATGGCGGTCCGTGCAGGAAGAAAAGCAGTAAGCCAGGCAGATCTTTTTGAGGCAGTCGAGGTTGTCATTGCAGGTAAGGAAAAGAAAGACAGGATATTAGGAAAAGAAGAAAAGAGAATAGTTGCTTACCATGAGGTAGGTCATGCTCTCGTAACGGCATTGCAAAAAGATGCCGAGCCGGTGCAAAAGATTACAATAGTTCCAAGAACGATGGGGTCTTTAGGTTATGTTATGCAGGTGCCTGAGGAAGAAAAGTATCTTATGAGCAAAGATGAGATATTGACAAGAATAACGACACTTTTCGGTGGACGTGCCGCAGAGCAGATTGTATTTAACTCAATCACGACAGGAGCGTCAAATGATATAGAACAAGCTACATCACTTGCAAGAGCGATGGTAACTCAGTATGGAATGACGGACAAGTTTGGAATGATAGGACTAGAATCGGTTCAGAATAAATATCTTGACGGAAGAACTGTATTAAACTGTGGTGATGCGACAGAAGCAGAGATAGATCAGGAAGTTATGCGTATTCTTAAAGAGTGCTATGCAAAAGCTGAGGAGCTTTTAAGAGGTGACAGGGATGCACTTGACAAACTTGCAGAATTTCTTATCAAGCATGAGACAATCACCGGTAAGGAATTTATGAAGATATTCCGCAAAGTAAAAGGAATAGAAGAACCTGAGGGTGACCTTTATGATGCGATAGTTATCGATGTTGATGGAACTTTGCTTGATTCAGACAAGCAGATAAGCGAAAAGACGGTAGAGACAATCGTTGATGCTCAGAAGAGAGGTAAGAAGATTGCCATAGCATCGGGACGCTCAATAGCAGGTATCAGAAAAAATGCGTCACAAATACAGCTTGAAAAGTTCGGTGGATTTGTTATCGCTTACAACGGAACTACTGTAGTAAATTGTAAGACAGGTGAGTGCATCTATAATCAGATGGTTCCTGGTGAGATATTAGAACCGGTATATAAAGAAGCAGTTAAGGCAGAGGTTTCAATAGCTGTTTATAATGATGCCGAAAAAGAACTTATCGCCGCAAATGGTGTGACGAGATATATAGACGCTGATGCAAGGGCTTGTGATGTTGCTGTCAGGGAGACAGACGATTTTGTCAAAGTCGTAAACTTTGGATTTAACAAGATAATGCTCAGCGGTGAGCCTGACAGCATGAAAAATATTGAAAAACATATGAGAGAGATGTTTGGTGACAAGGTTAATGTGTTCCGTTCAGACCCTCACTTTGTTGAACTTCTTCCAAAGTATGTTGACAAGGGAGTTGCAGTTGAGAAACTTATGCGTTATCTCGATATAAACAGGGAAAAAGTTATCTGCGTTGGTGACAGCATAAATGATATGCCAATGCTCAGATATGCCGGAATGGGTGTTGCAATGGGCAATGCACAGGACAAAGTAAAACAGGCGGCAGACTATGTAACACTCTCACACAATGAGGATGGTGTTGCAAATGTTATAAATAAATTTATGACACCTGCTTCAAAGAAGAAAGAAAATGAAGAAGCTGCACAGGACAGTGAAGATAAAAAAACAGTAAATATAGAGACTCAAAATGCAGAAGCAGAGAACAGAGAAGTAGAGAATACGGAAGCTCAAAGCACAGAAAACAAAACAGTTACATTGTCAAAGGAAAATGCAGAGGACACTGACGAAGAAAAATTTTAATAAATTGCTGTTATTAAAAAGGGAGGGGCAGGTGGTTAAAAAAAGTGTTTGACATAAAAGAAGAATTAAAGAAACTGCCTGCAAAGCCCGGTGTTTATCTGATGCATGACAAGAGTGATGCCATCATATATGTAGGAAAGGCGATAAGCCTAAAAAACAGGGTGAGACAGTATTTTCAGGCGGGCAGGAGAGTATCTCCAAAGATTGAGAGAATGATTTCCCAGATAGACCATTTTGAATATATAATCACTGACTCCGAGGTGGAGGCTCTCGTTCTTGAGAACAATCTTATAAAAGAGCATGAGCCGAAATACAACACAATGCTCAAGGATGACAAGACTTATCCTTATATAAAGGCAACGGTTTATGAAGATTTTCCGAGACTTATTTATTCAAGACAGACCAAAAAAGACAAGTGCAAATATTTCGGACCGTTTACGAATGTGACGGCTGCTAGGGATACGCTTGAATTTGCACATAAGATATACCGGATAAGAACCTGCCGCAGAGTTCTTCCGAGAGATATAGGAAAAGAAAGACCATGCCTTAATTATCATATCGGAAAATGCAATGCACCGTGTCAGGGCTATATCAGCAAAGAGGAATATAACAAGAATTTTAATAAGGCTTTAAAGCTGATAGAGGGCGATTATAAGCAGGTTATCGAATATCTTGAGGAAAAGATGTATGAGGCATCTGAAAAAATGGAATATGAGCAGGCGGCAGTCTGCAGGGATTTGATAGAAAGTGTAAAGAAAATGTCCGTGAAACAGAAGATAAATGATTTTGGCGGAATGGACAGGGATGTTGTTGCACTTGCGAGGACAAATGAGGAAGCTGTAGTACAGGTTTTCTTTATAAGAGAGGGAAAACTTATCGGCAGGGATCATTTTCACTTAAAGGGAAGTTACGGCGAGAAAGAAAATGATATGCTTCAGGCATTTATTAAACAATTTTATGCCGGAACACCTTTTATTCCTCGTGAAGTCATGGTAGAATATGAAGTGACGGAGTCTGAGCTGATAGAAAAGTGGCTCAGTGAAAAAAGGGGCGGCAAAGTCAGTATCATTGTTCCGAAAAAGGGACAGAAAGAAAGACTTGTCGAGCTTGCACATAAAAATGCCGCTATGGTTCTCACAAAGGATATGGAAAAGATAAAGCGTGAGGAGGAGAGGACTACGGGAGCCATGAAACAGATTTCAGGATGGCTGGGTCTTGAAGATGTATCGCGGGTTGAGTCCTATGACATATCAAATATAAGTGGTTTTTTATCGGTCGGCTCAATGGTTGTATTCGACGATGGCAAACCTAAAAAAAGTGAATACAGAAAATTCAGGATAAAAACAGTAGAGGGACCAAACGACTATGCCAGTATGTATGAGGTACTAAAACGCAGATTCAGTCATGGTCTTATGGAGATAGAACAGTTAAATGAAAAAAATTTTTCTACTGAGTTTGGAAGTTTTACAAAGTTTCCGGATCTTATAATGATGGATGGAGGTGTCGGACAGGTTCACATAGCAATGCAGGTTCTCTCAGAGCTTGACATAGACATTCCCGTGTGTGGAATGGTAAAGGATGACAACCACAGGACGAGAGGACTGTTTTTTGATGAACATGAGATACCTATAGATACAAACAGTGAGGGATTTCGCCTGATGACAAGAATACAGGACGAGGTACATCGTTTTGCCATAGAATACCACCGCTCACTCAGGAGCAAAGAGCAGGTAAAGTCGATACTGGATGATATTCCGGGTATCGGAGAGAAAAGGCGTAAAGCTCTTATGAAACATTTCGCATCAATAGAAGCGATAAAAAATGCAGCGATAGATGAACTTGCACAGGCAGAAAGTATGAATGAAAAAGCAGCGGCAAGTGTTTATAAATTTTTTCATCAAGGAGGAGCAAAGGAATGATGCAGGGAGAATACAGCGTGTCTCTTAAAGATATGATAGAGGCACTTAAATTGGAAAATTGCACACCGGATGTCGATATAAACGACATTAAGATAACGCAAAATGAAGTAAACAGACCGGCATTACAGCTTGCAGGATATTTTGACTATTTTGATTCAAGCCGTATTCAGATAATCGGTCATGTAGAACACACATATATGCAGCAGAAAGGCATGGAGCATAGTGTGGCAATGATGGAAAGAATCATGGCAGGAAGCGAGGATAAAGGGCAGCCACCATGTATCGTGTATTGCAGGGAGATATGGGTAGAGGATGAGATAGTTGCTCTTGCAAACAAATATCGTGTACCTCTTCTTAGAAGCCGCAAAGCTACATCACCGTTTATGGCTGAACTTATAAGATGGCTTGGAGCTGAGCTTGCACCAAGATGTTCTGTTCACGGCGTACTTGTAGACATATACGGTGAGGGTGTACTTATCATGGGTGAGAGTGGAATTGGTAAATCAGAAGTAGCACTTGAGCTTATCCACAGAGGTCATCGTCTTGTTTCGGATGATGTAGTTGAGATAAAGAGAGTGAGTGACAACTCACTTATAGGAAGTTCACCTGATATTACAAGACATTTTATTGAGCTTAGAGGCATAGGAATTATTGATGCAAAAGCACTTTTCGGTGTTGAGAGTGTTAAGGACTGGCAGGAGATAGATCTTGTAATCAAGCTTGAAGAATTTAATAAAGAACAGGAATATGACAGACTCGGACTTGAGGAGCAGTATATAGAGTTTCTTGACAGCAAGGTAGTGTGTCATTCGATTCCGATAAGACCGGGTAGAAATGTTGCGATAATCTGCGAATCCGCAGCAGTAAACCACAGACAGAAAAAGATGGGATATAACGCAGCGGTAGAGCTTTACAACAGAGTTACAAATAATCTGGCTGAAAAACGCAAAAACAATAAATGATGAAGTGAAAGAGAATGAAAGTGGAGGGAAGAAATGTTATTTGTAAAAACAGAAGATTTAAAACCCGGGATGAGACTTGCAAAACCTATATATAACAGAAATGGGGTTATGCTTTATGAACGCAATTCTAAAATTACAAGTCAAGGTATTATAAGCGTAAACAATTTTGGACTGATAGGAATTTATATACTTGAGCCTGCCGAACCGGTACCGCCTATGTCAGAGGATGATATAGAGTTTGAGAGATTTCAGGCTATGTCTATATTTGAGATAAAAGAAATACTTGATGCATATTCCGAGGGTAAAAAAGAAAATAATATGTATCAGTTCATAAACCAGCTTTTGAAAAAATATGGCTCACTTCATCATAAGATTAACTTTATACAGAATATCAGAAGCAATGATGACTATGTGTATAAACATTCACTCAATACAGCAATATTGTGTGCGTTGATTTCAAGCAGGCTTGGTCTTGAATTTAAGACACAGCTTGATCTTACGGCAGCGGCACTTTTGCATGATATAGGCGGATTGCAAATACCAAATAATATCAGAAGAAAAAAGACTATAGATCTGACAATGGAGGATGAAAAGAAGATAACTATGTGTTATCAGAATTCATATGATGCGTTCAAGGCAAATTTAGATCTTTCTCCTGATATAAAAAGGATATTGTCAGCGGGATTAATGCTTCTGCATCCTGATATACCGTCGGCAACAGAAAATGTACCTAAGGTTATCGGGGCAGAGATACTCAAAGTCGCAAACTGTTTTGATAATATGACAGCTATGAAGTTTGGTGATGAGCCGTTATCGGAGATAGCGGCAATAAGATACCTTTTAGAGATGGAAGACCAGTTTGACAGGAAAATAGTTGATGCACTGTTAGATAGTATAAATATTTTAAGTCCCGGTGTCTGTGTAGAGTTTACAAATGGTGATAAAGGACTTGTAGTTACTGCAAATGACAGTAATGTATTAGAGCCGTTTGTATTATCTTTCAATGATAATAAGCTTTATAACCTTGCTGACAGCAAGGTTGCAGAGCAGATGAAGATAAAAGACATAATGAAAACAATGGATAACCGTCATGTTGTTGACCGCGAGTTTCTCAGTCAGTACATGGGTAAAACTTTACATATGGGTGAGAAATAACAGTTGCAGGAAAGAGGAAAAATATGTTTATTATAGTTGGTCTTGGCAATCCTGAGAGAAAATATGATGGCACAAGACATAATATAGGATTTTCAGCAATAACAGTTATAGCGGATAAATATAACATATCAATGGATATTAAGAAACATAAGGCTGTCTGCGGAAAAGGTTATATAGAGGGACAGAAAGTCATACTTGCGATGCCGCAGACATATATGAACTTAAGCGGTGAGAGTGTGAGAGAACTTGTGGATTACTATAAGATAGACCCGGAGAGTGAACTTATAGTTATATATGATGACATAAATCTTGCACCGGGCAGACTGCGTATCCGTGAAAAGGGAAGTGCGGGAGGCCACAATGGTATTAAAAATATCATAAGCCACCTTGGAACGCAGGTATTTCCGAGAATACGCATAGGAGTTGGTGAAAAGCCAAAAGGCTGGGATCTTGCAGACTATGTACTTGGACGATTTGCAAAGGATGAAGAACCTGTTATAAGAGAAGCACTTGACAATGCAGCCGAAGCTTGTGGCATTATTGTCGATGATGAGATTAGAACGGCGATGAATAAATTCAATTAAAATGTAAGAAATGAAAAGCTGAACTGTTAATTAAAATTACTCACAGACATTTTGGGTCTGTGAGTTTTGTTGTTAAGGTTAATGAAAGGAGGAAAAGAGATGGCTGAGCTGCTCAAAACACTGCTAGAGCCGTTGGAGGAGATAAATGCCTACAAAACGGTGGCTGAGGATATAGAGCGGGAGAAGTTTCCAGTTCATATATCAGGCTGTATCGATACGCAGAAGTGTCATCTGATATATGGACTATCACATTCAGAGCACTGGAGAGTTATTATTGCTTCAAATGAGATAAAGGCGAGGGAAATATACGATGATTACAAACTCTTTGACAGGGATGTACTCTTTTATCCTGCAAAAGACATAATATTTTTCGGTGCGGACATTCAGGGAAGTGCGATAAGCACTGAGAGATTAAAAGTTGTCGATGCAATGTTAAAGAACAATTCCGGAACGATAGTGACTACAATAGATGCCGGACTTGACTGTATTATGGACAGCCAGGCTTCAAAAAGTTCAAGATTTATTATTGAAGAAACCGATATTGTGAACATGGATATTCTTGAAAAAAAACTTGTTGATATGGGTTATGAGAGACAGACACAGGTTGAAAAGCCGGGAGATTTTTCTGTTCGTGGAGGTATAACCGATATATTTCCAATAACTATGGATTGTCCTGTCCGTATAGAATTTTTTGATAATGAAGTTGATACGATAAGGGCATTTGATGTGCAGAGCCAGCGTTCGATAGAGAGAATGGATAAGGTTGAGGTGACACCTGCCTCCGAGATGACATTGTCGGATGAACAGTTAAAGGCGGCTTTGAAAAAGATTGAAAAAGAATATCAGAAGATGCTTGAAAAGTTCAGAAAAGAAAAAAATCATGATGCGATTAACAGGCTTACCGATACTGTAGAGCAGATAAAAGTAAATTTTGATATGTACCACGGCCGTATGGGACTTGAGAGTTTCACAAAATATTTCGATATATCGACAAGCAGTTTTTTTGACCTGTTTGATGATAAAGATACGATATTTTTTGTTGATGAACCGATACATTGTATAGAAAAGCTGGGGGCGGTTGAGAGTGAGTTCAGGGAGAGTATGCAGGGCAGACTTGAGAAGGGTTATATTTTGCCGGGACAGGCAGATGTCATATATTCATCGTCTTATGTCATGGCAAGGCTCGAACAAAAAAGAACAGTGTATCTTTCGTTGCTTGATATGCTTCCTAAGGAAATTAAAGTAAAAGATGAAGCAAATATAGCAGTACAATCATTGCCATCGTATAACCAGCACATTGAGATGCTTATTGAGGATATAAAAAAGTGGCGGAGTGAAAAGTTCAGGGTACTTATATTATCAGGTTCAAAGATAAGAGCCGAGAGACTTGCAAAAGATTTGAATGAATATGAAATTCCTGCATTTTACCGTGAATCTCTTGGTGATGAATTAAAATCCGGTGAAGTTATGACGAGTTACGGATGGCTCCGCAGAGGTTTTGAGTACAGGGCACAGAAATTTATTGTTGTCACCGAGGGAGATATATTCGGTGCAAAGCAGAAGCGTAGAAAGAAAAAGATAAAAAAATTTGACGGAAAATCAATTCAGAGTTTTAATGAACTCAATGTCGGTGATTATGTCGTACATGAAGAACACGGACTTGGAATATACAGAGGAATAGAGAAGATAAGGGTCGAGAATGTTACTAAAGACTTTTTTAAGATAGAGTACGGTGACGGTGGAAACCTTTATGTTCCGGTGTCGGGGCTTGATGTTTTGCAAAAATATGCAGGACAGGATGTTGTAAAGAAACCTAAACTAAATAAACTTAATTCTTCTGAGTGGAAAAAGACAAAGAGCAGGGTAAAACACGCAGTAAACGAGGTCGCAAAGGAACTTGTGCTTCTTTATGCGAAAAGGCAGCAGACAAAAGGCTATTGCTTTGGAAAAGATACTGTATGGCAGACCGAATTTGAGGATATGTTCCCGTTTGACGAGACAAAAGACCAGCTTGATGCGATAGATGCAACAAAGAAAGACATGGAAAGCAACAAGGTAATGGATAGGCTTATATGCGGGGATGTTGGATATGGAAAGACGGAGATTGCGATAAGGGCGGCATTTAAGGCTGCAAATGACGGAAAACAGGTTGCGTTTTTAGTTCCGACGACGATACTCGCACAACAGCATTACAACACCTTTAAGGAAAGGCTCGGTGATTATCCGGTCAGGGTAGAGATGCTTTCAAGATTCAGGACCCCGGCACAGCAGAAAAAAGCACTGGAGGGATTGAAAAAAGGTGATGTCGATATAATAATAGGAACGCACAGACTTTTATCTAAAGATGTTGAATTTAAAGATTTGGGACTTCTAATAGTTGATGAGGAACAGCGTTTTGGTGTTGCTCACAAGGAAAAGATAAAGCAGATAAAAGGCGATGTGGATGTTCTTACACTTAGTGCGACACCGATTCCGAGAACGCTCCACATGAGCCTTGCAGGAATAAGGGACATGAGTGTGCTTGAAGAACCGCCCGTTGACAGACTGCCTATCCAGACATTTGTTATGGAGCACAACCCTGAGATAATAAGAGAAGCAATAAACAGGGAGCTTGCAAGAAACGGTCAGATATTCTATGTTTACAATAGGGTAAAAGGAATCGACGAGGCAGCTATGGAAATTCAAAAACTCGTGCCTGATGCGAATGTTGCATATGCACACGGGCAGATGAGCGAGAGACAGCTTGAAAAGATAATGATGGCATTTATCAACGGTGAAATAGATGTTATGGTGGCAACGACTATCATAGAAACCGGTCTTGATATATCAAATGTAAATACGATTATCATAGATAATGCCGACCAGATGGGACTTTCACAGCTTTACCAGCTTAGAGGGCGTGTCGGAAGGTCAAACAGAAATTCATATGCGTTTCTTATGTATAAGCGGAACAAAGTTCTTAAAGAAATCGCAGAAAAAAGACTTGCCGCAATAAAAGAGTTTACCGAGCTTGGTTCAGGCATAAAAGTTGCGATGCGTGATCTTGAGATAAGAGGAGCTGGAAATCTTCTCGGAGAAGCACAGTCGGGGCATATGGAGGCTGTCGGTTATGACCTTTATTGCAAGATGTTAAACGAAGCGGTGCACCATCTAAAAGGAGATACCGATATTTCTGAGGAATTTGAGACAGAGATAGATATAAATGTAAATGCGTATATTCCTGAAACTTATATAAGAAGTGAATACCTGAAACTTGATATGTATAAGAGGATAGCAGCGATAGAGAATGTGGAAGAATATAACGATATGCAGGAAGAACTTACCGACAGATTTGGAGATATGCCGCAGTCAGCCGATAACCTGCTGCGTGTAGCACTTCTTAAAGCTGATGCACATAAGGCATATATAAGCAGGATATTACAGAAAGAGGACGGTGTCAGGTTTTATCTGTATGAGGGTAAACTTCCGGATACGGAAAAACTTAAGAAAATGCTTGATGAATATCAGGGCAAAATAAAATATGCCGGAAGTAAAGATCCGTATCTTTTATATATGATGCAAAAGGATAAAAAAAAGGCGGTTTCGAGAAATATGTATAGAATGCCGTCAAAAAATATGATAAAAAAAGAAAAAAAGTTGACAGCAGACGAAATATTTAATATTGTTGAGAGTGTGATAAAAAGCATTGGAGGGCTATATGATAAAAAATAGATATACAAAAGCGGCAGCGTGTGCCGTGCTTGCCGTGTCGATGATATTTACGGGATGCGGAAAAAAAGAGGGTACAAAGACCGCAGATAAAAAAGCGGAGACAACAAAAACAATTCGTCTTGAAAGAGGAGATATTACGGCAAATTCATATGTGATAAAGGTAGGTAATGCCGGTGTTCAATACAGTGAAGTGTTAAACTACTGTTATCTTCTCAAAAATCAATATGAAAGCAGCTTTGGAAGTGAATTATGGAAATATAAGATTGATGATAAGACAACGATAGGGGACAAAGCTAAAAAAGAAATCGTAAGTACACTTACACAGTTAAAGCTTATTGGTGTAAATGCTGCAAAACAGGGTGTGACTCTTGATAATGACGAGCAGGATCAGGCATTGCAGGATGCACAGAAGCTTATAAAAAAGGTTTCAGAAGCTGACAGAAAAAAATATGAGCTTAATGTTAACAGCGTAAAAGAGCTGTTCGAGGACAATATACTTGCAAACAAAATGTTTTATGTTGCGACGGATGATGCGGATACAAATGTGACCGATGATGAGGCAAAGCAGATAAAAATCAGTTATATTGAGCTTATCACTAAGGGAACGGACAAAAACGGACGAAAAGTAAATATGAATGCAGCCGGGAAAGCAAAGACTTATAAGAGAATGAAAGAGATGCTTAAAGAAGCGAAAAAGGCTGATAATTTTTCTGACTATGCCGCTGTCAATACGGAAAGCAGACAGAGTGAGGTTACGATAGGAATGGATACAAAGCTTCTGGATAAAGAAGCCGTAGATGCAGCATTTTCGTTGAAAAAAGGTAAGATGAGCAATGTAATAGGAGGCAAAAACGGATATTACATCATTTATTGTGAAAATGATAATGACGAAGATGCGACATATGCCAGAAAAGAGTCTATTATTGAAGAACGCCAGACGAAGATGTTTAAAGAAAAGTATTCTAAGTGGCTCTCAGAGTCAAGTGTCGATATAAGCAATAAGTTCTGGGATGTGTTTAAACTTTAGGTAACAGTTCAGCCTCTCATTTATTACATTCGTAAACCTGACAGCAAGCTGTCAGTCGCTGCTATGCAGCTTGTGTTTACTTCATTTCATAAATGAAAGGCTATTCTGCCATAAAAAGGTACTTAACAATACAATGAACAAGCTCATTGTATTGCCAATTATCTTTTTATGGCTGAACTGTTACAACTTTAGATGTAAAATTTCATTTACATAAAGTACACGATTTGTTATAATTAAATTTATATAATGCAAGGGGCAAAATAAATTTTGTCCCAACATCATTTAAATGAAACAAAAGAAAAGGTAGGTGATTAAGTGAAGGCAGAACATATCAATCCGTTTATTATTTCAGTATGTAAAATTATGAAAGATATATGTATGCTTGATTTAAAGATGGGTAAGCCTTTCGTAAAAGATGATAAATACGAGGGGGATAGTTCTTTGATTAAACTTGGAATTATCGGTGCCTTAAAGGGTGAAGTTGTTCTCAGTCTCCACTATGAAACAGCACTTGCGGTTATTTCAAAGATGATGATGATGCCCGTCAATGAGATTGATGCTATCGGACAAAGTGCCATATCAGAGCTTGGAAATATGATTGCAGGGAATGCAGCTACGGTATTTGCAAATGACAGTATTATTATAGACATAACGACACCGGATTATTGTGTGGGAAAAGATTACGCAGGCAGCGGTAAGCAGGTGTTTTGTATTCCGTTTGAATCTGATATAGGAGAATTATCAATAAACATATTTATTGAAGAATGATTTTTGGATTTTAATGATTAGGAGAGGATTTTTATATCCTCTCTTTTCCGTGAGTTAAAGATGTAAAGACAGAATTGGAGGAATGATGGATGGCAGCTTATAAAAGGTACAGAAAGGAAGACAGTGTGTCTTATTCACTTGGTATAACACTTACTTTTGAACTTTTAAAGTTTAAGACTGAGTATGTGAACCGAGTATTTGTTCACTCGGCAATGAAGCAGGGTGACACATTGGATAAACTTCTTAAGCTTTGCAAGGACTCAGATATAGAGGTTGTTTATGCGGATAAGATATTTAATGTTTTGTCACAGAAAGACAATTGTTATGTTATAGGTGAGTTTAGAAAATTTGAGTCCGGACTTGATAAGGATAGTTCGCACATAGTTCTCGTAAATCCTTCAAATGCAGGAAATATGGGCACGATTATGAGAAGTGCACTCGGCTTTGGAATGAACCGTATGGCTATTATAAGGCCTGCCGTTGACGCATTTGATCCAAAAGTAGTAAGAGCATCTATGGGAGCAATATTCTCAACGGAGTTTGTTTATTTTGATTCTTTTGATGAATACATGAAAAAATACGGTGACAGGGAGTTATATCCGTTTATGCTCGATGCAAAGATAAAACTTCATGATGTAAAGCCACAGGGTAAATTTTCACTTATATTTGGTAATGAGGCAACAGGACTTCCACATGAGTTTTCTAAGATAGGAAAGTCGGTCATAATACCTCATTCAGACAGGATAGACAGTTTAAATCTTCCTATAGCAGCAAGTATAGCAATGTACGAAGCAACTAAGGCAGATTTTTAGATATATGATGCAAATGTCAGGCAGACAATAGCAATAAGATTAGAGCTGTTTGCAGGAACGTGGTAACTGTATAGATATGCGGTATCAGTGGCATCACAATATTAATATATAATAAAATTGAGAAAGGAAGTTATAAAAATGGCAAAAATTGATATTATCTCAGGATTTTTAGGAGCAGGAAAGACTACACTTATTAAAAAGCTTGTAGCAGATGCATTTCAGGGTGAAAAACTTGTTATCATTGAAAATGAATTTGGTGAGATAGGAATAGATGGTGGATTTCTTAAAGAGTCAGGCATCCAGATAACAGAGATGAATTCAGGATGTATCTGTTGTTCTCTTGTTGGAGATTTTGGAAATGCACTTAAAGATGTACTTGAAAAATACAGCCCTGATAGAGTTATCATTGAGCCGTCAGGTGTAGGTAAGCTTTCTGATGTTATAAAAGCAGTTAAAAATATCGGAGATGATGTGAAGATAAATAGTACGGCAACAGTAGTTGACGCATCAAAATGCAAGATGTATATGAAAAACTATGGTGAGTTCTACAACAACCAGATTGAGAGTGCAGGAACGATAATCTTAAGCCGCACACAGAATGTTTCAGAGGAGAAGCTTGCAAAAGTTCTTACAATGATAAAAGAGAAGAATGATGAAGCTTCTGTTATCACGACACCGTGGGATCAGATAGATGGAAAGAAGATTCTTGATGCTATGGAAAAAGTAAATACGCTTGAGAAAGAACTTCTTGAGGAACATCATCACCATGACGGAGAGTGCGGCTGCGGACATGAGCACCATCATCACGACCATGACGGAGAGTGCGGCTGCGGACATGAGCATCATCATCACGACCATGACGAAGAGTGTGGCTGCGGACATGAACATCATCAAGACCATGACGAAGAGTGTGGCTGCGGACATGAGCATCATCACGACCATGACGGAGAATGTGGCTGCGGACACCACCATGAACATGGCCATCATCATGCAGATGATGTGTTTACAAGCTGGGGTGTTGAGACAGCTCACAAGTTTACAGAGGAAGAACTTAAGGATATTGTATCAAAACTTGCAAGTGATAAGTCATTTGGTGATGTTCTCCGTGCTAAGGGAATTGTTGCTTCAGATGAGGGTGAATGGTTCCACTTCGACCTTGTACCTGAGGAGACTGAGCTTAGAAGAGGTGCCGCAGATTATACAGGAAGAATATGCGTAATCGGTTCAAATCTCAATGAGGATGCAATAAAAGAACTTTTTCATGTGGCATAAACAGATATAAAACTAAATATATACTGTGTTGATTGTGCAAGTATAACAATAATACCGCAGGCACGCTCTCGCTATATTGTCGCTCGTAGCAGTATGTAAGTCAGTAAAAGACACTGACATAAAAATGAATGCTATAGCTCGAAAATAGAATTTTCTCGCTGTTCGTTTCACTCATATAATTTTCAGTAAAAATAATCGTATGCGAGCATACATTATTTTTACTTAGAAAATTGCATTCATTTATGCGTATCAAGGACTGACGGCGACAAAATGTCTGCTTATATTATTTGTTATACTTGCACAATCTAAGATTTATTGATAGTTTTGTGGTATGTGCAATTTATAGTTAGTAGGTAGGAAGGAAAAATATGTTTGGTAAGAGAAAAGAAGAAATGATGGTTTATGTTGTCATGGGATTTCTTGAGGCTGGTAAGACAAGCCTTGTAAGAGATCTTATAGTTGACGATATGTTTGATGATAAGATAAAGACACTTATCCTTGCCTGCGAGGAGGGTGAGGAAGAATATGAGGAGGCTGACCTTAAGAAAGGCTGTGCTGTCTGCGAGTATATTGAGGACGAGGAGTCTTTCAACGGAAAAGTTATCCAGAAATTCCTAAAAAAACACAGACCTGACAGGATAATCATCGAGTACAATGGAATGTGGTCTGCGGCAAAAATTCCTGAGCTTTATGATGAACTTGAGGAAATCTGTTTTGACAGGGAAGTCATTATGCAGACACTTGATGTTGTCAATGATGAGACATTTTCACTTTATATGAAGAATATGCCGTCTCTGATGGTTGAACAGTTTAAGGTTGCGGAGATGATAATTGTAAACAGATGTACTGTTGAGAATACAAAGAAATCTGCGATAAGAGGAAGTGTAAAAGCCGTAAATCCTCGTGCACAGATAGTTTACGAGTCAGAAGATGACGCATTTTATGAGATGAAAGAAGAAATGCCATTTGATGTAAATGCTGATGTTATAGAAGTAAATGAGGGTGACTTCGGACTCTGGTATGTCGATATGATAGACCATCAGGAAACATACAACGGAAAGACATTAAAACTTACCGGAATGATACAAAAACCGGGTGGACTTGATAAAGGTTTTGCGGTATTTGGAAGATACGCAATGACCTGTTGTGCAGATGATGTTCAGTTTATGGGATTTTTGTGCAAGGCAGATGACTGGTCGCAGATAAAGAGCGGACAGTATGTGACAGTAACGGCACGCATGGAGTACAAGTTTATGGCTGAGTACGGCGAGGAAGGACCTGTATTTTATGCGGAGGAAATAGTTCCGGCACAGAAACCGGAGGATGAGTTGGTTTATTTTAACTGATTTTTGGCAGACGGACGAAAGTCAGGGTGACATATGTTCTTAGGCGGCACGCTTTTGCTATGCAAACACGCAGCGGTACTAACGCACCAAAATACGGTGCGCAAGTGCCGGCGTGTTTGAAATGCCGCTTGCAGAACATATATGCACCCTGACTTTCTGTTTTGTTGGTGAGAATATAGTTATTTTTGTTTTATTTAGTGTATATTTTTTGCAACATTTCTTTCTAACTTCTGTCTTTATATGTAAGAAAGGTTTGCTTTCGTTTACATCTATGGTGCAAGTGACAGTGATTACAGGCAATTTCTATAGGATTTAAAAAAGTGTTTTAGGAGGCGGTTTTTATGAAGTTAGGAAAGTTATTTTTTGTGATGGCGGCTGGTGTTTTTTGTGTCGGGATTGGTGTGACGGCAGATAGTCACGAAGCTTCGGCGGCTGTTAAAGTTTCAGTCAGTAAAAATGAAATAAGGTCTTACAGTGGAAGTGGTGCTTTGAAAATAGGCAAAAATATTAAGAGTATAGCTGTTGACCCTACAATTTCAGGAAAGCACAGTATTTCAAGTATTAAGGTTAAGAGTGGTAACAAGTATTTTTATGTTAAAGACGGCGTACTTTTCAGCAAGGATAAGACTAAGCTGATTTTATATCCGAATATGCGTAAGAACACAACTTATACTGTTCCATCGGGTGTTAAGGTGATAGATGAATATGCTTTTGCAGGTGCAAATATTAAAAATGTCACGATTTCTTCTAAGGTAAGTAGAATTGGAAAGAACGCATTTGAAAATTGCAAGAGTCTTAAAAAAGTTCAAGGAGAATTTAATACAAGTGAATTACCGGAGAATATGTTTTACGATTGTACGAAATTAAATTATTTTGTTATACCTGACAGTGTGAAAAAAATAAAATGGGATGTTTTTTACGGTTGTAAAAATCTTAAAGTTAAGATAGGCAAAAATGTTGAAAGTATAAGTCTAAACAGTGATGATTATGCTGCATCATATGAAGTTGACCCTGAAAACAAAGTTTATAAAATTGATGATGGTGTATGGTATTCAAAGGATGGTACAAAACTTTTGTGTTATCCGAAAAATAAAGCCGGTGAATATGTTATTCCAGACACGGTAACTGATATAAAACTTACGGCTGGTTTTGAGAAAAATAAAAAACTTACGGCACTTATTTTAAATGATAAAGTAACGGAGTTTGATGTAAGAAAACTTGAGGGATGCTCGGCTCTTGAAAAAATTGTTTTAGGTGCTTCTGTTAAAGAGGTAAAGATGAATTTCACAAAAGAATATTCTCTTGAACTTGACAGTTTAAAGGAGATAAGCGTATCTGAAAAAAATGACTGCTATGCTTCATATGGCGGTGCTTTGTATTCAAAAGATTTTACTAAGTTATATTTTATACCTGATGCTATGGATAAACTTGAGCTGAATGAAAATGTAGAGGAGATAGATGAGAGGATAGGTCTTGATAAAAATAATTATAATGAGATTATCCTGCCTGATACAAATAAAAATTTTGTTGTAAAGAATAATGTTCTTTATGATAAAGGCATGACAAGAATATTTATTTTTCCAAGTGTTATAACTTCATATAAACTTCCTGCTACAGTGAATGATGTATCGACGATAACAAGCAGTATGTATATAGATGATGGTGATAATGGATATGATAGATTGAGCCGCAGTGCCTGCAATCTTGAAAGTATTGAAGCGGATGAGAAGAGCAGTTATTTTAAATCTAAGGATGGTATTTTATATAATAATGACATGACAGAGCTTGTATTATATCCTCAGGCTAAAAAAGGTAAATATACAATGCCAAAAGGTATAAAAACAGCGGATGTGGGTATATTTTCAAATGCAGCAGGACTTACAGAACTTACATTGTCTTATGAGAAAAGTCTTTCGTTTGACGGTTGTAAGGCATTGAAAAAGGTTACTTATAGTGAGGGTGTTACGAGTGTATCATTGTTCAGAACAAACAGTACAGCGATAAATAATATATATCTTCCGCGAACTTTGAGATATATTTCACTGTGCGGTTCAGGCAGGGGAGCGACAGTACACGGATATGATAAAACACTTTATTACAGTTCTGATGATGAATATTTCAAGACAAAGTTAGATGATTATGTTAAAAAATACGGTTACAAATATAAAAGTCTTGGAAAAGCACATGGAAAGGCTACTGTTTAACTGTGAGTATATGATTACCGGTTATTGTTCGCTTTGACATACAAAACCGCATCTGTTAAGATAATAGCAGATGCGGTTTTGTACTGTTACGAGTGACAGGCAGCGAGAGTGTGCCTGCGTTAGTATTTATTATATTTGTGCTTTAGCACAACATACAATTAGTTTCGCAATTATCTGTGAATTTGTGAGAATGAAAGGTGATATAGATATGAGTAAAATTTTAATAATTGAGGATGATGCTGCTATTGCAGAGCTTGAAAAAGATTATCTTGAACTTAGCGATTTTGAGGTTGCCATTGAGTCTGACGGAAGTTCGGGTGCTGCCCATGCCGTTGATGAGGATTTTGACCTTATCCTTTTAGACCTTATGCTTCCGGGGATGGATGGTTTTGAAATTTGTAAGTATATCAGGGAGAAAAAGGACACGCCTATCCTTATGGTTTCGGCAAAAAAAGATGATATTGACAAGATAAGGGGACTTGGACTTGGTGCAGATGATTATATCACTAAACCGTTTAGTCCGAGTGAACTTATAGCAAGGGTAAAGGCTCACCTTGCAAGATACAAAAGACTTACGGCATCGGGAACACAGGAGAATGATGTTATTGAGATAAGAGGCCTTAAGATTGATAAGACTGCGAGAAGAGTTTATATCAACGGTGTTGAGAAAAATTTCACGACAAAAGAGTTTGACCTTCTCACATTTCTTGCATCAAATCCAAATCATGTATATTCAAAAGAGGAATTGTTCAAAGAAATATGGGAGATGGAGTCAGTCGGTGATATAGCTACCGTGACGGTACATATCAAGAAGATAAGGGAAAAGATTGAGGAAAGCACGGCAAAACCGCAGTATATTGAGACTATCTGGGGCGTCGGTTACAGATTTAAAGTCTGATACCACAAGACGGGCAATTATCATTTTTGCCCGTCTTTTACTTTCAATGTAAAATAAATACTTGTCCCTGTTCCGGGTGTACTCTTTGCCCATATCTTTCCACCGTGGTCGAGTATTATCTTTTTTACTATGGCGAGACCGAGACCGCTTCCACGCTTGGCAGAATTTCTTGACGCATCTGCCCTGAAAAATCGGTCAAATATGTTTGGCAGGTCTTTTTCCGAAATTCCCGGACCGTCATCGGAGATTTCTATGCGTACAAATTCATCCGGTTTTACCGGTGGATTTACATCCGTGCCATCCTTGTTTATCTGGCGGTATAAAGGTTTTTTTGGTTTGTGCGGTTTGTAGGAAAGAGCAATTCTTATATTGCCATGTTCTTTGTCCTTATATTTAAGAGCATTTCCGGTAATATTATTTAAAACCCTGCGAAGCTGCTCAGGGTCAGCAGATACCATGATACCCTGTGGTGCGTTATTTTCATAAGATACATTCATATTGTTTGACTCATAATCAAAAGAAATCGAATCAATATAATTTTCAAGATATTCTGAAATATCAAATGTAACATAATTGTACGGGATAGAATTCTGCTCTATTTTAGAAAACAGCGACAATTCATCTACGAGATATGTCATATCATTTGCTTTTGAATGAATGGTTTTAAGATATTTCTGCTGTTTCTCAGGTGTCTTTGCAATACCGTCAATAAGTCCCTCAGAGTAGCCTTTTATGGCAGTGAGCGGTGTCTTGAGGTCATGTGATATATTGCTCATCATTTCTCTTGTGTCATTTTCGTACTGGATTCGTTCCTCAAGCATTGACTTAAGTCTTATACGCATTTCCTCGAAATCACGGCATAGCACACCTATCTCATCGCAGGAATTTACATGGACGGGATTGTCAAGATTTCCGGCACCCATCTGCATTGTGGCGATACGAAGTATGTTCAAAGGTTTTATGATACTGTGGTATAGCCATATTATAAGGAGAGCTGCAGTTATAAAAAGGATAAGTGTAAACGCTATGGCTATGTCTCTGACGGAACTTTCCCACCTTGGTATGAGATTAGAAAGTTTTGTTATAAGAAAAAGCTGTCCCGTAGTTCCATCAGAAAAATAAAAGTCTTTGCCACGGGTAAGTGTCGAACTTTTCTGGTCAATAAGGATATTATCGTTTTTGCCGTAGGAATATTCACCAAAAGACGGCAGCGTGGAAACACAGCCATAAAAATCTTTATTGCCTATGTAATATTCATTTTCACCTTTAAACACAACGATAAAAGAATCCTTTGAGGAAATAGAACGGGAAGTGTCATTTAAAAAATTTTTGTCAAGTAATTTGTCAGGATATTCGTCCGCAAGCGTAACAAGTTTATTATAATCATTAAGGGTAAGTTTATAAAGAAGCTGTACAGGATTTAAGACAAGACCATAATCATAGCTATTTTCACTTTCGGTACTGTAATAAGATGATAATATATCCGTCTGGTTCTGCACTATCAGGTGAAAACAGACAAGACCCGCACAAAGCGGAAAAATTGCGATAATCAAAAACGAAATAATCAATTTACCTCTAATCTTCATAAAAACCTCCATAAATCAAAGCTATCTGCCCGTTTAAGAGCAAATAGCTTTGTGAAAAAAATATTAGTAAGCATTTTTATTTACTTTTCGTCCAAAAAATGTAAGGAAAAGTATTTTAAAGTCAAGTGCAAGTGTCCAGTTTTCAACATAATAAAGGTCACACTCGATGCGGCCGGTTATGGAAGTATCGCCCCTAAAGCCATTTACCTGTGCCCAGCCGGTCATGCCCGGACGAACCTGGTGCTTTATCATATATCTTGGTATTTCTTCCTTGAATTTATTTACAAAGAATGGTCTTTCAGGTCTTGGACCGACAAGACTCATATCACCCTTTAACACATTAAATATCTGAGGAAGCTCGTCAATATTTGTCTTACGCATAAATTTTCCTATAGGGGTGACTCTAGGGTCATCTTTAGTGGTCCATGCTTTCTTTTCTTCACTTGCTTCCTGAACTTTCATTGAGCGGAATTTATACATATCAAACTCCCTGTTGTGAAGTCCGATTCGTTTTTGTTTGAATATAAGCGGACCCGGGGATGTTGTTTTTACGATTATTGCTGTTATAAGCATAGGAATCGCAAAGAGTATAAGTGCGACTGTAGCACCGAAAATATCAACGGCACGCTTTAATACAATATTGTATGAAGAACTGAGTGGTACATGGCGTACATGGATAACAGGTATTCCATCTAAATCCTCAGTGTAAGGTTTTGTAGGAATGATGTTGTTGTAATCAGGAGCAAATTTTGTATGGACACCTGATTTTTCGCAGATTGCTACAAGTCCTTCAAGTTTTGAATATTCATCGATGCTAAGTGTAATGACTATCTCATCAAATTCATTTGATGAGAGATAATGTTCAAGGGCACTGAGCCTGTCTACAACTTTGATGGTACGGTATTCATCGCCTATTTTTTTGTTATCATCGAGAATACCATGTATTTTGTAACCCCATTCAGGATGCAGTCTTAAACGCCTTATATAATTTTCGGCGGTTCGGCTGTAGCCGACGATAAGGACATGTTTAAGATTTTTTCCGTCTTTTCTCATTTTTCTTAAGATAGAAATAACAACAAGTCGGAAAGCATAGTCGATAATAATATTTATGCAGGCAAAGAAACCGAGCAAAAGTCTTGCGTAATCCCACTGCTTGAAAAAGTAAAGTGCTGCAAGACAGTATATGATACCAAAAAAGTTTGACTTGATAAGGCAGAAAAGCTCCGCACGCCTGCCACTTGTTCTTTTTGGGTCATACATCCCGCAGAAACCGTATATGATGAGATAGCAGGGAACTATCATAGTCAGAAGATTCTGATACTGTGACATATCCTTGTAATATCCGAGCGGCGGAGAAATAATATGCCATCTGATAAGCGGGCTGTTAAATTCATCAAGTCTTAAGATATATGCTAAGTTAAACGATAAATAAATTATTATTGCATCAACAATAATGTGTAAAATGTTTAGTAATCGCTGGTTTTCTTTAATCAATTTTTCATCCTCTCAATCTCTTGTAACTTTTTAAAACCTATGGCTTTTAAAAATAAAATGTGCTAAAATGTTAAATGTTTGTATGTGCATTAATTATTATAGATGTTTGGGCAGAAGCTTTTTATTGCTTCTTTGTTATATGAATTTTCCCCTTGCATCATTATATAAGGTATAATTATTTTGCGCAACAATAAAATTTAATATAATATATGAAATGAAAAAATTATATTTTTTTCACAAGTTAAACACAAAAACTTGCTAAAATCTGTTTTACAGATAGGAAAAAGAAGTTACAGGTCTCACTATAGATGTGGACAGTAACAAAAAGTAAAGGGAGGTACCGATGATGGATGAGAACAACAATTTAAATAGAACAGATAGCGGTCAGCCACAGAATGAATATACCGGAGAGTATGGAAATTCTGTAGAAACAGATGGTTCTGCTGATTCTGTTTACAGTTATTCATATAAAAATGGTGCAAACAATGCAGAGTCTACACATTCAGGTGATTATTATGCAGGAAACAATAATGCAGAGAGTACAATGAATGACAGCAGACAGCAGGGTTACCAAAGCAGCAATGACACACAGAACGGATTTGAATCTTCATACAAAAATGAAAATCCGTATCAGAAAGCTAATCCTTATGAAACGAATATGAATAATAATTATAATAATACAAATCCATATGGAAACAATGGGGGAAACGGACAGAGCTATTCTTTTAATGATAATGAGGAGAAAAATAAATCTTCTAAAAAAGATGACAAGAAGTCTTCTTTAGGAAAAAAGCTTTTGATATGTGCTGCGTGTGCTTTGGTATTTGGTATTGTTGCGGCGGTTTGTTTTGAAAGTGTATGTTACTTTTCAAGTAAAGTTCTTGGTATAAACACACCGGCAATAACCACAAGTAAACAGATAGGAACAACGACAACGGGAAGCAGCAAAAAGGTTGCAACAGGAGCTGCAATAGCCGGAGGTACAAATGATGTGTCTTCAATCGTTGAGCAGACAATGCCGGCAGTTGTTGCCATCACTTGCACAAGTGAGGCTACAAACTATTACAGTTTGTTTGGAAATAGTCAGCAGCAGGAACAGCAGAGCAGTGGTACCGGATTTATAATCGGTCAGAGTAACAGCGAGCTTCTTATAGCAACAAACAATCATGTAATTGACGGAGCAAAGACAATATCAGTTCAGTTTATTGATGAGCAGGTATATGAAGCATCGGTTAAAGGTAAGGATTCAAGTAATGATCTTGCAGTAGTAGCCGTAAAACTTAAAAAGATTAAAAAATCAACAATGAATAAAATAAAGATTGCTGATGTAGGTGATTCAGATTCACTTAAGGTCGGTGAGATGGCTGTAGCAATTGGAAATTCACTTGGTTACGGACAGTCAGTTACAGTTGGATACATCAGTGCAAAGAACAGAGAGATAACAGAGACTTCAGAGACAGATGGTTCAACAAATTCAATCAAGGCAATCCAGACAGACGCTGCTATCAATCCGGGTAACAGTGGAGGACCGCTTATCAACCTCAAAGGTGAAGTTATCGGTATAAATTCAGCAAAGATTGCTGATTCGTCAGTAGAGGGTGTAGGTTATGCGATTCCTATCTCACAGGCAACACCTATCATTGATGAACTTAAGGACAAAGAAGAATTGTCGGATTCACAAAAAGGCTATCTTGGTATATCAGGAAGAACAGTCGGAAGTGAAGCAAGCAGCTACAATATTCCGAGCGGTGTATATGTCGCAGAAGTATCAAAGGGCGGTGCCGCAGAAGAAGGCGGCGTTAAAGTCGGAGATATTATAACAGCTATCAACAATCAGGATGTCAGAAGTATTGAAAGTCTTAAGGAAAAAGCAAACGGTTACCGCAAGGGAACAGAAGTTGAGCTTACGATACAGAGAAGTGACAATGGAACTTATAAAGAGAAGAAAGTAAAAGTAAAACTTCAGGGTTCAAAGTCTCTTGACGGCTTGTCAAATGGCAGCGGTTCTGACAGTTCAAATAATGACAGTAATAACGGAAGCAATGGTTATAATCAGGGTAACGGAAACAGTGGAAACGGAAGTAACGGTTATGATAATAATGGAAACAGCGGTTCGGACAACGGTTCGGACAGTGGTGACGACAGCGGATTTGGCAATTTCTTCTCTAATCCGTTTGGAAATTAAATAGTAGAATTCAGTTTAAGCATATAGTGTTTGGACTGTGGATAACATCAGCCAGCCGTGATGATTAATGCACGGCTGGCATTTGGCGTTTTTAGGAATAAGAGACAAAAATTAAAGCGAATAAGGGGAATAAAATAATGCAAAATGGGACAGCGGGTGAAAAAATAAATGATAACAAAAAGGATGATGCCCGAAAAAATGTACCGGAAACAACAAATGGAGCCATTGGTTATGAGCCGGAAATGGGAACAGGCAGGAAAAAATTTATAAACGATATAAAAAGACTGGGTGTTATTCTGCTGTTTTTGGTGCTTACATTATGGCAGTTTTCATCACTGGAATTATTTTTTAAACAGACCATCAATAATTTCAATACGGAATTTATAATTAAAAATATGGCATTGTTTGCCACTGCCAATATTGTGCTTGTCGCATTGTTTCACAGAATGAAGCCGGCATTTTTAATATCATTTATTTTGACAATGTTCATAGGGATAGCAAATTATTATGTTATATCATTTAGAGGGTATGGTATAGTTTTTATGGATTTTTATGCCATAAAGACGGCGGCAGCTGTTGCAGGCGGATATAAATACGGGGTTGATATTTATCTTATTGCAGGAGTTTTAAGCTGTATAGCGGGAATTGCAATAAGCCTTATCCTGCCGTCAAAAAAGAGAATGTATTTTAATGTAAAAGATATGTGTGCATCTGTTTCTGCCTTGTTTATAGCAGCAGTGTTTGTTGTATGGCTGAACACCTCAGCAACATTCTTTGATAATGTAAGTTCGCTTTCATGGGATCACAGTATAGGGATAAATGACTATGGTTATCTTCTTTATTTTGTTGCAAATGCAGGAGAGTCAACGGTAGATGCACCTGATGGCTATTCAGTAGAAAAAGTCGATAAGATATTATCAAAATATGAGGATAAGAAAAAAACATCGGATTTGCAAGAAAAACATCCTAATATTATAATGATAATGAATGAATCATTTTCAGATTTAAGGGTTTTAGGAAAATACACTACAAATAAAGAAATTATGCCTTTTTTTGACAGCCTTAATAAAAATGTGGTAAAGGGTTATGCCGAATCATCAGTTTATGGAGGATATACGGCAAACTCTGAGTTTGAGTTCCTGACAGGATGTACAAAAACTTTTCTGCCTGGAAATCCGTATCTGCAATATATTGATGACTACCTGCCATCTGTTATAAGTAACATAAAAAGCCAGAAAGGTTATGGTGAGGCGGTTGCCGTGCACCCTTACAACCCGTCAGGCTATAACAGAAACAGAGTATATCCGTTATTGCATTTCGACAGCTTTTTAAGCATAGATGATTTTAAAAATCCTTTGCTTATAAGAGATTATATAAGTGATAAGTCAGACTATGAAAAGATAATAGATTTGTATAAGAATAAGAAAAAAGACAGCTCATTGTGTGTATTTAATGTTACAATGCAAAACCATAATCCATACAATTTCGACTATGTAGGTGAAGTGAAAGTGACAGATTTTTCAGTTTCATCACAAGTGGAACAATATCTTTCTCTTATGAGAAAGTCGGATGATGCCTTAAAGGAGCTTATCACTTATTTTAAGAAGTCGGATGAGCCTGCTATCATTTTAGTGTTTGGAGATCATCAGCCGCATTTGCCGGATTCATTTTATGAAAAACTATTTGGAAAAAATCCGGTGCAGTTTAGCAGGGAGGATAGTATGAAAGAACACTTGATTCCTTTTATGATATGGGCAAATTATGATATAGGAGAAGAAAATATAGAGAGGACATCCATAAATTATCTTTCTTCGCTGCTTCTTGAAAAGGCTGGTCTTAAGATGAGTGATTATAACAGGTATTTGCTGGAACTTTATAAGGAAATTCCGTCGTTGAGTGCAACCGGATTTTATGACAAAACCGGAGTATTGCATGACAATAAGGAAAGTACCGGAAAGTATGCAGAGATGTTGAAGGAATATGAAATGATTCAGTATAATTATCTTTTTGATAAAGATAACAGATTGGATAAACATTACAATGTAATGAAATAAACATTATTTAGGATTGGAGAGGGCAAAATGACGACAATGTGCATTTATGATGATGATATAGAATTTTCATTATTGTTTGAAAAACTATTGTATAGATATGCAGAGGAAAATGATAAAGAGATTGATGTGGAAATCTTTCAGGGTGGTGAAAATGCGGCTTTACAAATAGCACAGAATGAATATGATATACTTTTTCTGGATATAGACCTCGGAGATGTGAAAGGTTTTGAGATAGGCAAACAGATACGCGATGAATTAAAAAATAATAAAATTCAGATAGTTTATATATCAGGAGATACCAGTTATGCTATGGAGCTGTTTAATACAAGACCATTTGATTTTGTTGTAAAACCGGTAGAGAAAAAAAAGCTTTTTAAGATGTTAGATACCTATTTCAGTATATTTTCGGGTAAAAATAAATATCTGCATTACAGATGGCTTAAGCAGGATCATATTATAAAACAGGACAATATTATTTATCTTCAAAGCATTGGCAGGAAAGTTGTGGCAAAGACATTTGATGGTGATGTTGAATTTTATGATAAATTATCTAAAGTTATTGATAAACTTGATGATAATAAATTTTGCCGTGTGCATAAATCTTTTGTTATCAATTCAATTTATGTTGATGTATTTAAGAGTGATAAGGTTATAATGTGCGATTCAGCTTGGATACCGATAAGCAAATCATACAAGAAAAGTTTTAGGGAATGGCTGGTAAAACACAATGCATAAATTTGATGACAGTGTCTCATGCTGTTAAAGTTCTGTGAAAAAATTGAAAACTGACTTTTTTTTACATATAAACAGCCTTTTTTTACATTTTTTTGTTTTTTTTGATTAATTAGTGTAAATTTTGCTTTATTTTTTTATATGTATATGGTAATATGTAAATGAAATGCAAAGATAAGGCATACTATTTTAAAAGAGAGTGGAAGAAAGGAAGGGCAATTTTACTATGAATAGAAGAACTACGGAAATTTCACAGTGTGAACTTACTGTAATGAAGTGTATCTGGGATCTTAAGGCTGAGACAGGTGAGGTTACATGTGCACAGGTCATGGAAAAGCTAAAAGAAGATTATGGTCTTACATATAAAGACACTACAGTATATACTTTTTTGAAAAACCTTATCAATAAAGGCTTTGTATCATCAGAGAAAAAAGGAATTACATACTATACACCTATTCGTAAGGAAGAAGATTACAGAACAGATCTTTTAAAGCAGTCTAAAAAATTCTGGTTTAATGATTCTGTAGCAGACTTTGTCGAGGCAGTGCTTAAATTAGATACAATTACTGCTGAGGACAAGAAAAAGATTAAAGGACTTATTAAATAAATTGTCATTAGTTAAAAAAGTACCGTATCTACATCTTAATTGATGCAGGTACGGTACTTTTTGTTTTTATTGTATAGGAAAATGCCCGTAAAGTAGTGTGACACCAGGAGCAAAACGCTGGTTATACTCTTTTTTAGATAAGCATAAATTAAAATGTTTATTTGTTTTCACTTTCATATGCTTCTCTTACGGCAATAGCAAGCTGGTCAGGACAGGAAGTAGGTTTAAAACCACATCTGATACCTTTAAGCTTGTTTTCAATCTGCTCTACGGTAAGTCCGTCTGTAAGTGATGAAATTCCCTGTAAGTTTCCGTTGCATCCTCCGGTAAATCTTACATTTGATACAATGTCTCCGTTTAATTCAAAATCAATCTGTGTTGAGCAGGTTCCTTTTGTTTTGTATGAATATTCCATGATATTCCTCCTTAATTTGTTAATGTGCTCTTGGTATCTTCTCAAAACGAGTCATTTCGGCTGCATTTCCGATATACTGTCTTCATTTTCATTGCGAAAATGTCATTGTATATCAAAAAAACATATCGAAATTCTTCAATCAGAAGATTTTAAGAGTACATATTATTAATTGCGAAATTGTTTGTATGTTGTGTTAATTTTGCAGATATAACAAATACTGACGCAGGCTAAGTATGCCAAAATGAGTGATAACTCAAATTTGTGAAAATACTTCACCAAGACCACACTGTAGCAGTAAGTCTGCATTGTTGTCAAGTGGAGTTGATGATTTGTTTATAAGTACAAGACGGTTTCCGGTGTAGTATTGTAATAGTCCGGCTGCGGGATATACGGCAAGCGATGTACCGCCGACGATAAGCATATCCGCATTTGCTATGGCTTTGATGGAATTGCTTATGGTCGAATCATCAAGTCCCTCTTCATATAATACCACATCAGGTTTAATAATTCCGCCACAGTCACAGAGAGGTACACCCTGACTGTTTTTTATGTAGTTTACATCGTAAAATTTATGACATTTTTCACAGTAGTTTCTAAGGGTTGAGCCGTGTAACTCATAAACGGTCTTACTTCCGGCTGCCTGGTGAAGTCCGTCGATGTTTTGAGTGACGATTGCCGAAAGTTTTCCGGATTTTTCGAGTTCTGCAAGTTTTAAGTGTGTAATATTCGGTTTTGCATTTTCAATAAGCATTTTGTCCCGGTAAAATTTATAAAATTCTTTAGGATTTCTGATGAAAAATGAGTGACTTAAAATTGTTTCCGGCGGATAGTCATATTTTTGGTGGTACAATCCGTCAACACTTCTGAAATCAGGAATACCGCTTTCGGTAGAAACTCCGGCACCACCGAAAAATACTATATGACTGCTTTCAGATACCCATTTCTTAAATAATTCCAAATCTTTTTTGTCAGGCTGCATGATGTCCCTCCTTTTAAAAAATCAGGCACCTTTTGGATGCCTGATGGTATTAAATTGAATATAGCACAAATTATTATAATTGGCAATCGTTATGGTTGGAAAGCGTTATCTTTTTATAGTAGAATAGCTGTTTGTTTATTATATTTATAAATCAGCAAACAGGTTGTCAGTCGCAGTTATGCGGCTTTTCTTGTATTTGGATTTTTTAGATGGTATCATAAAAGAAATTGAACGCAGAATAAATATTTCTATACTGACAGGTTAAAAAGCGGCTGCGTTCATGAGCAGGCAGAGAAAGCGGATTTTGAATGTCCGTTTTACAATAAAAGCACAGAAATGGAGTAGTATATGACATTATTAACATATCAGGTTTTTAAGACAGTGGCAGACCACGGTAGTTTCAGAAAGGCGGCAGACATACTTGGTCTTACGCCGTCGGCAATAAGCCATGCGATTTCATCAATGGAAAATGAACTTGGTTTTTCTGTTTTGAACAGAAGTAAATCGGGTGTTACTCTCACTAATTATGGAGAAAATCTTCTCCCATATGTAAATGCTGTTTTAAACAGTGATGAAAGTTTATGGCAGGCAATAGCAGAGTTTAACGGATTAAAAAAAGGAAAGGTGAAAGTTGGGTGCTTTTCAAGTATTTGCACAAGCTGGCTGCCTGACATTATGAATTCATTTAAAAAAAAATATCCGGATATTATGATAGAAGTCTTTCAGGGAACATATGATGATGTTTCTTATTGGCTGAAAAACGGTGTTGTTGATATTGGATTTTTGTCGGTGTCGAGTGCAGGCGATATTCCGATAGAACCCCTTTACAAAGATAAACTTGTCTGCGTTGTTCCAAAAGGTCTGTTTGACAAAAATACGGATGAAGTAATGCACATAAGCGAACTCAGGAATCATCAGTTTGTTACACAGAGAGAGTCGACGGATGCAGATATTCAGAATTTCTTAAAAGAAAACTCATTGAATGTCCAGTCAAATTATCATGTGGTAGATGATCTTTCAACTATAGCACTTGTCGCAAACGGCTTTGGAATATGCCTTATGCCCGAACTTGTAATGAGAGATATTCCGTACGAGGTTGACTGCTATCAGATAGAGCCTGATGCATATCGAATTGTGGGGATAGCGACGATGAATTCTGATTTTATGGCACCGGCGGTCAGGACAATGTATAATCATATAATTAAGAATTATAAGAACATATGATAAGAGTGAAAAAAGCAGAATAAAAGAAGTAGAAGAAAAGAGGAATTTTAGATGAACAGATTACAGAGTGAATTGAGAAGAATTGACCACAGGGGGTATCCGGCATATAAGGATTTGCGTGGAAGTTATGATTTTGGTAAGTATATTTTAAATATTGAGCATATTCAGGGGGATCCGTTTGCTTCTCCGTCTTCTTTGAGTGTGAAGATAAAGGGGAAAGTGACAGGTTTTCCAAAGGAATATTATAACGGGTATGACAGAAAGACGGCTTTTGAGGATTTTATCTTAAGACGGTTCAGCTTTTTTGCTGCAGGTATCAGCTTTAAGGCGAAAGGTTCAGGAAAGAGCGGTATGGTGTCGGCAAGCCGGCCGGGGCAGGAGATTATGGAGCGTAGTGCGTGTAAGGTAGATGAGAGTACGGGTGATATACTGTTTAGATTTGTTGTGGGATTTCCTGCAAGAGGGCGTTCGATAGATGCGGGAGAGCTTGAAAAGATATTGTTCAGGCTTTTGCCGGGTGTTGTTGAAAAATCAGGGATATTTAAGCTGTTTACGGAAAATGAGAAAGTTAAGTTAAAAGAGCAGATAGAACTTTCAGACGATCAGAAAACATTGAGAAAGGCGGTAGGCGAAAACGGATTTGCGGCATTTATAGCGGATGGTTCGATTTTGCCAAGAGAAAGCGGAGTGTCAGAAAGACCGATGAAAAATGCTGTTTTGTTTAAGTCACCTGAATCGATGAGAGTTACTTTTGAACTTCCGCATAAGGGAAAAATAACGGGAATGGGAATAAAAAAAGGTGTTACGCTTATTGTCGGAGGAGGTTATCACGGCAAGTCAACGCTTCTTCAGACACTTGAAAAAAGCGTATATCCGCATATAGCGGGTGATGGCAGGGAGTATATAGTGACCGATGCGACCGGTGTGAAACTTCGTGCCGAGGACGGACGAAGCGTTAAGAATGAAGATATTAGTCTTTTTATAAGAAACCTTCCTAATGGAAAAGATACAAAAAACTTCTCGACACTTGATGCGAGCGGTTCAACTTCGCAGGCTGCAAACACTATTGAGGCACTTGAAGCTGGGAGCAGGCTTTTTCTTATAGATGAGGACACGAGTGCGACAAACTTTATGATAAGGGATGAACTTATGGAGCGTGTCATATCAGCGGATAAAGAACCTATTGTTCCGTTTATAAAAAGGGTGGGACAGCTTTATGAGCAGAACGGTATATCAACGATACTTGTTGCCGGAAGCTGTGGTGCTTTTTTTCATGTGGCTGACACGGTCATACAAATGGACAGATATATGCCAAAGGAGATAACAAAAGCGGCAAAAGAAGCAGCGGCAGACTATCCTCTGAAAATGCACGGGATTTCCAAAGACGGTATGTGTATTAAAAGCACGGATAATTCACAAAATATGGACAACATAAATGAAAATCCTGAGATAGAGATAAACGGAGAAAGAAAAGTAAAACTTCCAAAATCTGATGACAGGACAAAGATTAAGGTGATGGGCACTGACGGATTTTTATATAACAAGAAAAATGTGGATCTGAGGTATCTGGAACAGATAACGGATGCAGAGCAGATGCTTGCTATATCAAAAGCACTTGAATATCTTATAAAAAAATACGGCGGTAAGGAAATATCACTTAATTTATTGCTTGATGATATTGAAAATCTTATGGAGAAAAAAGGTGTTGAAGCACTCACGGGCAGAGGAAGTGTGCCCGATATGAGCAGACCGAGAAGATTTGAGATTGCAGGATGTATAAACAGGTTTGTGAAATAAGATTTAAGTAACAGTTCAGTCTTGCATTTCTTACATTCATAAACCTGCCAGCGAGCTGTCAGTCGCTGCTTTGCA
>OGRR01000201.1_pt1 | contig 60104 bp, 57 predicted proteins | sample 1553511 | NCBI WGS metagenome assembly OGRR01 (sample SAMEA2580040, study PRJEB22360) | human gut metagenome | biome: human gut; feature: human-associated habitat; material: faeces | place: Denmark | collected 2008/2010 | reverse complement strand
CATGGATGAAATCAAAATCGATGTCATCACAGCCCTGTGTCTCCGGTGTATATCCACGCATGGTCGTGCCGACAAAATCGGCTCCGGCATTGGCACATGCGATTCCTTCCTCGATGGTTGCACAGTCTGCCATCACAAGCTGCTCCGGATATTTTGCCTTGATTGCCTCGATAAACTGTGCTGCCGTGCTTCCATCCGGTCTTAATGCGCTTGTTCCCTGTACCGCAAGGATATCCACACCGCATGCCACCAGCTCATCCACTTCTTTCATGGTAACCGTGATGTACATCGGTGTTCCCTCATAGTCTTTTTTAATGATACCGATAACCGGAAGGTCTACTGCTTCCTTGATCTGTGTGATGTCACGTACTGTGTTTGCACGGATTCCGACTGCTCCGGACTGTGCTGCAGCCTTTGCCATCAAAGGCATGATGCCGCCCTCTTTTGTATACAAAGGCTCATGCTCCAATGCCTGGCAGGAAACAATCAATCCGCCTTTTATCTGATCAAATAATGCCTGTTTATCCATTTTATTTTCCTCCTGCAATTACATCTCAATTTTAATAACTGCTTTTCTCACATGTGTGTGTGATCCGTTTTTGCAGCTTGGTTTGTGAAATTCTTCCGGCAGGAATAAAGCAAAGCTTCCGTCCCCCAGCGTTCCGCCACATCTGCTTCTGCCTGCTGCAAGTCCGCAGTCCGAAGCTTCCTGAAATGTATCTGTAAATTCTGCCTTGTCTGTCCACTCCCAGTATTCACTTCCACTGATATCGATCTGCAGATCTGCATAACGTTTATGATATTCATACTCCGCACCTTCTGCCTCCCGAAGGTCTGCCTCCATGACATTGACAAAAACCCGTTCTCCGTCAATCACCGTTTTTCCGTCTGGAAGTGCAGTCAGATCACATTTTTTCAAAAAATCAATGACGGTATCCATATTTTTATGTAAACCACGATACTGCTCCAGATTCTGTAAGCTGTCTGTAACCATTTTGTATCTCCTCCCGAAATTGTCCTGTAAATCTTATTCTTAATTTTAAATCCGTACATTGGCAGCTGCATCATTTTTTTCTGCAGATACAGAAATAAGCCGAAGCAGTGCGTACACCCCGGCATATTTCTGTATGTATTTCTCTTATTATAATTCTTTGATCGCTGCCTCGATCATCTTCTGAGCCTCAACAACAACAGCCTCATCTTCCGGTGCTAAAGGTGCAAGCGGCAATCTGACGCTTCCAAGTTCTAAGCCATACATTCTGTGTAAAATCTCTTTCATGACTGCATAAAGATTTCCTTTTGCCTCGCACATCTTGTAGATGATCGCATCTGCTTTGTACTGGATCTTCATTGCCTCTGCGATGTTATTTTCGCGGATGAGCTGATCCATTTTTACAAATAATTCCGGCATAACCGCATATGTTCCACCGATTCCTCCGTCTGCGCCGATCGCACGTCCGGATACGAACTGTTCGTCCGGTCCGTTGAATACAACAAATCCATTTTCGCCACGCTCTTTGACACCTTCTGCCTTAAACATCTGGATGTCCTGTGTCGGCATGGAAGAGTTCTTCACTGCGATCACATTCGGATTCTTCAGCATTTCTTTTAACAGGTTCATGGATAATGCCGTTCCTGCAAGCTGCGGAATATTGTAAATAACAAAATCAAGATCCGGCGCTGCTGCACTCATTGCATTCCAGTATTCTGCGATTGCATACTCCGGTAAATGGAAATAAATTGGTGGAATCGAAGCGATCGCATCTGCTCCAACGCTCTGTGCATGTGCCGCAAGTTCCACACTATCTGCGGTATTGTTGCATCCTACATGTACAATGACGGTCAGTTTTCCTTTTGCTTCTTCCATAACTGCTTCCAACACTTTTTTACGCTCGTCCACATGCTGGTAAATACATTCACCAGATGAACCGCCAACGTATACACCCTTTACCCCTTTTGAGATCAGGTGGCGTGTCAATGCTTTGACACCCTCTGTTGAAATTTCTCCTTTTTCGTCATAGCAGGCATAAAATGCTGGAATGACTCCCTGATATTTTGTAATATCTTTCATTTTATCTTCACTCCTCTGTTAGATTTTTGTCCTATTTTTTATACCGCCCTTCTTAAACAAGAAGGATAGTTTGTCAGCCTTTTACAGCTCCCATTGTAATTCCTTTTGTAAAGTATTTCTGGAATAACAGGAACACGATGATGATCGGCAGGGCTGCCAGTGCCGCACCAGCCATGATCAGACCGAAATCTGTGGCATTTTCAGCCTGTAACTTGGCAATACCAAGGGAGATCGTCAGGTTGCTTGTGCTTGATAACATGATCAACTGCATGAAGTAATCATTCCAGCTGTTGATGAATGTAAAAATCGCCAGTGCTCCGATACCCGGTTTGATCATCGGTACTACAATCTGTAAAAATGTCTTTGCCTCACTCGCTCCATCGATCTGCGCTGCCTCCAGCATTTCAGAAGGCACACCCTCCGAGAACTGTTTCATCAGGAACACACCAAACGGCCATCCTACGATTGGGAAAATAACCGCCCAGATCGTATTATATAAATTCAGACTTGACATCTCACGAAGTAATGGGATCAAAATAACCTGTTTTGGTAATGCCATCGCGCATACGATCAATGTGAAAAGTAACTGTCGTCCCACAAATCTCTTCTTTGCAAGCGCATATCCTGCCATGGATGCTGTGATACAGGTAAGGATCATGGACATGATCGCCATGAATACGGTATTGATCAGCCAGCGGACTGCAGCCGGTACCGTCGGTCCTGTCAGTGTCAGTTTCAAATCCCTACTTCCTGTGATCAGGCTGCTAAATGGAATATTAAACTGGAACAGCGGTGCGGTCTGACGGCTGAATAACTTCTGATAGTTCGCCAGTGTCCACTCTTTTGGCCACCAGATCGGTGTTGTGGAGTTGATCGCTGCGTTTGTCTTAAAGGAACCTGTGATAATCCAATATAATGGGAAGGTAAATAATATTGCCAATATCACAATTACAACAATGCTGATGATCTTGTATGCAGAAGGATGTTTTGTACTATTTTTGTTTTCCATATCTGTAACCCTCCTCCTAATCATTCGAATTTCCAAGTTTAAACTGGATTGCGGACAGGATTGCGATCATAATTGCAAGGACAACGCCCATTGCATCGCCGTATCCGTAACGGTACAGTTTAAATGCAGAATAATAAATGTAATACATGATCGTGTCTGTACTGTGGTTTGGTCCACCGGATGTCAGCAACTGGATCAGTGCAAAACACTGGAAACTGTTGATTGTTGTAATAACAACAATATATAATGTGGTCGGCATAATCTGTGGCCACTTGATCTTCCAGAAAGCCTGAAGGCTTGTAGCTCCATCTACATTTGCCGCTTCCACCAAGGATGCATCCACATTACCAAGTGCAGATACATAAAGTACAATTGGCTGGCCAACGGAAGTTGTAAGCAAAATCAGTATGATACATGCAAGTGCATAACGCTCATCACCCAGCCAGTTGATGTTCTGGTCGATGATCCCTGTCTTTGTACCAAGGTAATTGAAAATTCCATAGTAATTGTTAAACATCCACTTCCATACAACGGTAACTGCTACGGAACCAGTTACAACCGGAAGATAAAATACAATTCTGAATAAGGAGGTTGCCCATCCTTTCAGATCTACGATCACGGAAGATACCCATAATGAAAAAACACATGTGATCGGAACGGAAACCACTACGATAATAAGAGTGTTCTTCAACGCCCCAAGGAAAACTTTATCCTGAAATAATTCTTTATAGTTTGCAAGTCCAACAAAAACATCCGCAGAGTTCATTGTTGAATCAAAAAAACTGGTCCACACACATAATACAATTGGAAAAATTACAAATCCCAGAAAGAAAATCAAACTAGGAAGTAAAAAAAGATATGCAGCGGTCGTTTCTTTTCTTACCAATACACGGCTGCGCTTTGATGGTTTTACTGCTGATTTCAAAGAAAACACCATCCTTTCCATAACTTTTTGGCTAAAAATCCCCTCCTCCGGTATTCCTGCGAGGAGGGGATTCCACTTATCATTTATTTAGTTGCTATACGAACTGCTTAGTTAGCTGCTGCTGCGTTTGCTGTTCCAACGAACTCATCAACTGCTGTCTGGACATCAGCGCCGCTTCCAACCTGCTGAAGCATATTCCACCAAGCTGTACGAGCTTCTGCCCAGCCTGGAGTTACCTGATAGTAGTCACCAAGGTACTGCATTAATGTACTGTAATCGCTCATTGTCTGAACATCACCGTAAAGACCTGTTAAATCTTTGCCTTCTACAGTATCACGTACCGGGAAGTATGTAGAAGAAAGAACTGCGTCTGGTGTTCCTTCTGCACTGTCTGCCATGTATTTAATAAAGAGTTTAGATGCTTCGATCTTGTTTGCATCTTTGTTATCAAATACACCAAATCCCCAGATACCGCCACAAAGTTTTGTGTCTGTTGCTTTCTCAGATGGGAATGCCATGAAAAGGATCTCATCGCCATCGTTTGTAAGTCCTGCATCGTTGTTGTCAGCGTTTAACTGCTGTGCAATGTTCCAGCAGAATGCTACATTTAAAACACCCTGACGGAATAAGTTGATCTCGTCACCACCTGCGATAGAAGCATCAAATCCGATTGCTTTGGAATCAACAAGTGCCTGGATTGCTTTTACGTTCTCAGCAGAATCTGCTGTATATTTTGTGTGATCTGCGTCTGTGAATGTTCCACCGTAAAGGTTGTTGATGAGGGCTCTTGTTCCCTGGTCACCACCCTGACCACTACAGTAAACAGCACCTACGGTCTGACCTGTGTGAGCATAAACAGCATCCATTGCTTTGAAGAAATCATCTGTTGTCCATGTATGGTTCTCAGCGTCTACATACTGCATAGCGTCAGCTTCCTCAAATACTGTTTTGTTGATTGCCATACAATGTGCTGTCATACAAAGCGGATATTCATAAGTAGCTCCCTCTTTGTTCACACATGCGGATAATACAGAATCATAAATTTCAGATTTATCTGTGTCATCCAGGATATCGGATAAGTCTACCATCAATCCTTTTGCTCCCCAGTTTGCAACCAGACGTTCCGGTCCTTCCATGATAAGGTCTGGAGCCTGTCCGCCTTCGATCGCTGTATTTACCTGATCATCACCGTTTGTGTAATCAAGATATTCCACTGTCACATTGATTCCCGGATACTCCTTGTTGAAATCCTGGATCAAGGAATCAACTGTCTCTGCATTGCCCCATTCACCGATTGGATATGTCCATAAGGTAATGTCTGCCGAAACATCAGAACCGCCTGCCTCTCCTGCTTCTGCGGTCTCTGTTGTCTGAGTTTTTTCAGGAGCTGTTGTTGTGTCACTGCTTCCTGTTGTCTCAACTGTTGTTCCACAGCCTGCTAATAAGCTTGCTGCCATTGCTCCCACCAGTAAGGTAGCCAAAACTTTCTTTTTCATATTCTTCTTCTCCTTTTCTTAAAAGATTCTATCTTTCGAAGTAATTATATTTTAGAAAAATATTTTCATTTTGTCCATATACGTTTTGTACTAATTTCATTTTGAAAATATAGCACATTTGCACATAAATTTTTATTTATTAGCTTTTAAATAGTGCTAAGTGTATGTTTTATACCTACAATTCCGCATATTCATCCATTTTTCCTTTTGTTTTTGTATGAAAATATTTTTCATTTTTATGATTTTATCTTGCAGTGCATTTCATTTTGACATATACTTTTATATAGTAAATATTAATGTGTTTCTGTAAACGCTTGCTTACGCAGTAAAACATAGGGTAAACGGTAACACTTGCTTCATTTTACAGGGGATTAAATTATGATTAATAAGAATTTCTGGGATCTGCTTGCGGAAAAGCAGGATTCACTCACCAAATCAGGTACGATCATCGCAGATTACCTGACAAAGCATGCCGAGGAAGCGCAGTTTTTATCGATTTCCTCACTTGCCAAAGCTTGCAATATGGCAGAAGCCACAATTTACCGTTTCTGTAAACAACTCGGATTTGAAGGTTATAATGAAATGAAGATTTCACTTGCACAGGCAAATGTGACGCCGACACCGTTTTCTTCCTATTCTTTAGATCCATCCATGCCGACATCTTCATTATGTGACAATGTATGTGCTTCTTTTCAGGCTGCGATCAGTAACACTATGAGCGTTCTTGACTTTGACGCAATTGACGAGGCTGCCCTTCTCTTGCAGCGCGCAACCTCCGTTTACTGTCTCGGTCAGGGTGGCAGCCGGGTTCTGGCAAATGACATCTGGGTGCGCTTCGCCACGATCTCCAATAAATTCCGCAACTGTGGTGACAGCCACACGCAATTGATCGCCGCAAGCCTCATGGGTCCAGGTGATGTCATTTTATTTGTTTCCTACTCCGGCTCCACGCATGACATGATGGACACTTTATCTGTTGCCAAAAAGACCGGTGCGAAGATCATCCTCATCACGCACTATCCGGACGCACCCGGCACAGCCCTTGCAGATGTCGTCCTCCTGTGCGGTGCCCTGGAAACACCATTGGATGGCGGCAGTATCCCGGTCAAGGTCAGTGAGTTATTCGTTGCCGAATCGCTTATCATGCGTTATCTGCTCGACAACCGCGAGCTTGCCAAAATCGCCCGCGATAAAACCAGTGTTGCCATGGTGGCAAAGTTTTTGTAAAACGCAAATAAAAGAAAAATCGTGCAGACAAAATATGATTTCCTTTGTGGTTCTTTCGAACAGGAACATCATATTTCGTCTGTACGATTTTTCTTTTTTATTACATACAAAACTGGACTTGTAAAAAATCCTCTTATAGCATTTTATTCCATCTCAGATAAAGCATCTTCATCTGCAACAATGATCACATTTGGATGAAGTCTTAAGACAGAGCCAGGAACCTGCGGTGTGATCGGTCCGTTTACGACTGCATTTAATGCTTCCGCTTTATCTTTTCCGCTGACTACGAGCAGGATTGCTTTTGCGCGAAGGATAGTTCCAACGCCCATCGTGTAAGCCTGTTTTGGAACGTCATCTGCACTTGCAAAGAAACGTTTGTTAGCTTCGATGGTACTCTCTGTCAGGTCAACAACATGAACATCCTGAGGGAAAGAATCGCATGGCTCATTGAAGCCGATATGTCCGTTACGTCCGAGTCCTAACAGCTGAAGATCAATACCTCCAAGAGAATCAATCAGTTTCTCGTATCTCTCGCACTCGTTGTCGCTGTCAAGATTCGTTCCATCCGGAAGGAAATGGTAATCCGGTCTGATATTGACTCTTGAAAACAAATTTTTATTCATAAAATACCAGTAACTCTGGTCGTTCTCTTTCGGAAGTCCTTTATACTCGTCCAGATTTACAGTTGTGATTTTAGAGAAATCAAGGTCTCCTTTTTTGTACCAGTCTACTAACTGATCATAAATACCGATTGGAGTAGAACCTGTTGCAAGTCCAAGTACGCTGTCATCCTTTAAGATCATCTGTGCAGAAATAATGTTGGCTGCCTTTCTGCTCATATCCTGGTAATCCTTTGTTCTGATAATTTTCATTTTGACATCTCTCCTATCTTTCATCATTTATCCTCGCTGCCTCTTAAGGTGCGCTGGACTTCTTTCTGGATTTTTTCAATATGCACACGGTCATGGTTTACATAAGCCACATAAATAATGTCGATCATCATGAGAAGCGGAAACTGTGGCGAAATCAGATTGCCGTGGTTTAAATGTTGTAAGGAAGGCACCAGTATCACTTCCCTGCAAAAGTCTTCGTATGACTTTCTGTTTTTTTCCGTGATCAGTATGGTGTCTGCTCCCTGCCGGCATCCACGCGCAAGCATATATAAGACTTCTGATTTCGTGCCGCTTAAGCTCAACCCGATAACGAGGTTCTGAGGATTCAGAAACACAGACTGCATTTTTATGTTTTCGTTATCCCGGAGTGCAACCATGTCGATCCCGATCCAGCGGAATCTCGTTGCCATCTCCTCTGCTGCAAGCCCAGAACTTCCTCTTCCGCAGACATAAACACGTTTTGCCATCCTGAGTTTTTCCACGATCCGTTTGATCTGTGCCTCGTCCAACAGATTGTAGACTTTATTCAACAGGCTCTGATACGTGTCTAAGACCAGCCGCGACTCTTCCTGTTCCACTGTGGTTTTCTCCACATAAGAATTACGGTATTCATACACAAATTCCCGGTAACCCTGATATCCGCTTTTCTTGGCAAATCTTGACAGTGACGCAGGCGAAACGGAAAGCTCCGTGGAAATAAATTCTGCGGACAGATCCCCGATTGCATCATTTTTCAAAAAATAGTCTGCAATATGTCTTTCTGTTTCTGTGTATCTCTCATAGTTTGCCTCGATCGTCGGTATGATCGTTTTTGCATATTTTTCCATGCCCATAACATAACCTCATTGAAAGTGATTTTCAATCATTATACTCTTTTTTGAAAGTTCTTTCATCAAAATCTGCAAACTTTTCAAATACTACACAAAAATCATATTTGTTTTTTATTCATATTTCCCAATATAGAAGAAAGTTTTTTCACAAACCGGGAGACGATCGTACTGGTATGGTCTTATCGCTAGATCTGGCAGTTTCCTGTTAAGAATTGTTTAATTTTATTTATATAATTCTCTCAGCTCTATCAGTTTACAGTTGTCTGCTCCTTCACATGCAAATCCTGACCTTGAAAAAAAGCCATATTTGTAACACTCTAACCCGGTCTGTTCCACCTGGCAGATCTCTTCCCGGATCATCTGTTCTGTCACAGGTTCTTTGCGGAATTTTGCTTCATAGAAAATATAGCCTTTGTCATCCTGCGTTACAATATCAAATTCTCCGTTCTTTTTTGCTACCGGATCATCATAATAATATTTTCCTATTTTTTCAAAAATTTCATCCATCAATCCCTTACGGTTTCTTCTGATGAGGTACTGCCTGCACACATCCTCAAAAACTTTTGGGACATATTTTGTTTCAAAATCTTCTGCAATATAACGGTCATAAAAAATATCTGAATCCATGATATTCATGCGGGATGAATTTCTGAAAATATATTTATAGTAAAACAATGACAGGTTATCCGAAATAAAATATCCCGATTTTTTCCGATTATTTTCATCATTGATCGGTGTAATTTTGTCCACAACATCCATACGTATCAATTTGTCAAGCACATCCACAAGCGCAGGACCGCTCGAAACATGTGACTGATCAAGAATGTCCTTGTATCTGGAAAAACCTTTTGCCAGTGCTTCAAACACTTCATTGGCATTTGTGATTTTCGATATCTCCGAGCTTAAATACATTGACACTTCGTTTTCCAGACGCGCCCCCGGTGATGCGATCAGCTCTATGATGTTCTCTCTTACACTTTTCTTTCCATCGATCAGCCGGTTATAATAAGGTATTCCGCCGAACACACTGTAAATCCTCACTTTATCCTCATCCGAAAAAGCAGGATAAAACAGTGCCGACTCATAGTAATCCATCGGTTTCAGATTCAGTGTAAGGTCAATCCTGCCATAGAGTGGATTCTGTTTTGCCAGAAGTTCTTTCATCGTATCTACATAGGAACCACAGATAATAAGCTTCATATTAGAACGGTCACGGTATTCATCGATCACAGACTGCAGCACACTGTCCAGTCCTTTTGCATTTTCACGCAGATACGGGTATTCATCCAAAACAAGAATAAGTGGCTTTTTTTCCGATGTCCGAAATAAGAACCGAAGCAGGCTCTCCATATCGGCAAATGCAGGCTTCGGAAAATCGAATGTTTCTCCTACCAGTTCAGAAAGACTGTCTACATTATTCTGTTCCGTTGTCTGCTTGCACTCATAGTAAATACTTTTTAATTCTGTTTCTTTGAGCACCTGCCGGATCAATTCACTTTTTCCGATCCTTCTTCGTCCATAGATCAGAGAGATCATCTGACCATCTGTTTGAAACATGGAATTTAATTTTTTTCTTTCTGTTTCCCTGCCATAAAATTTCATAATCATGATACCCTGTCTTTCCTGCATCAGAAATTTTGCTACCCTAAAGTTCTCCAACAATAGAATGCTCGCTCTACAAACATTCTATTGTCATCAATTATAAAATAAGTATAATTATTATTTTTCGGAATGTCAATTTTTATTCGGTTAGAACCGAGTCAGTTATAACTGAATAAAAAAGCGTCAATCTCGGAAATTCTCCAAAATCAACGCTTTTTGTTATTTTACATAGTATAAATCACTTACCACTTTCAACTATGCAATCATTATCTCACATAATATACATAGTTCTCTTTTCTTGCGATCGCCTCTTTTGCCGGCTCTGCTGCATATCCGAGTGCGCAGTGGCCGATCCCTTCGTATTCGCCCTGAATACCAAGATCAGCAAGAATTTTTTTGCCGAAATCAGATTCGAACTCCTCTTTCGCCCTGTGGATCCAGATGCTTGCCACACCGAGGCTCTCTGCGGCATTCATCAGGTTGCCCATCACAAGAGAACCATCATACACATGTGTTGGAACTGCCTTATTGGCAAGTACCACAAGAATGACCGGTGCTCCATAGAACGGGTCCATGCTTTCTGGTGCTCCCATGATCTTACGGTTTTCTTCCGAAAGCTGGTCACGCAGTTCCTTATTTGTCACTGCAAGGATGATTGGGGACTGTTTTCCCATTCCCGTTGGTGCGTAGGTTCCGGCTCTTACAATCTGCTCAAGTGTTTCCTCCGGAATCATATCCGGTTTGAAATTGCGGCAGCTTCTTCTTGTCTCTAAAACTTTTAATGTATCGTTCATGATTGGGACCTCCTGATTTTTTATCTGGGATTATTATAGAACGCTTTTGCAGGGAATTCTATTGTTTTTTCATTTCCTATCACTTACTACAGTCCGCTCAGATTAATCTCATAAATCAGTTTTTCCGGCTCTTGTAACATTTTTCCGTGATTTTCTTGTGATTTTGTAACATTATTCGTAACATTTTTCTTTCAGCAGCGTCAAAATCAACCGGAACACCTGCTCCGCCGCATTCCGCATATTTTTCTGCGCAATTTCCGTGTCCATAGCCTCATCCAGTGAACACACACCCGGCAGGATGGAGAAAAATGCATCGATTCCCTTTTCGTTACATTTTTTTGCTTCCTCTGTCACACTTCCGGCAAAAGCAATCACTTTACAATTGTAGTTTTTTGCTGTCTTTGCCACACCGACCGGAACTTTTCCCATTGCCGTCTGAAAATCAAGACAGCCTTCCCCCGTCACCACGACATCTGCATCCTTCAATTCATTTGTCAGCCCGACTGCCTCAAGCACAATGTCGATTCCCGGTTTCAGTTCCACGTTTGGAAGTCCCCACAGAAACGCAAACCCAAGCCCTCCGGCTGCGCCTGTGCCCGGAATTTCACTCAGCTTTTTGCCGGTAAATTTTTCCAGACATGCCGCATAGGACTGCATCGCCCTGTCCATGCTCTCTTTTTCTTCTTCCTTCACACCTTTTTGCGCTCCGAAAACGTAAACACACCCCTGCGCTCCGCAAAGCGGATTTGTCACATCACATGCGATCTGAAAATGGCAGTCTTTTAACACTTCCGGCACACGATTATTTTCTATCTGCACCACTTTTTCCAGCGAGGCAAAAACCGGTGGCAATATGTCTCCGTTTTCATCCATGAAATCATAGCCTAGTGCCGATAACATTCCGATACCGCCCTCTGTCGTCGCACTGCCGCCAATTCCAATGATAAACTTGCGGCATCCCTTTTGTACTGCATCCAGAATCATTTCTCCGACTCCTGTGGATGCTGCTTTCCATGGATTTAACGGTTCTTTTACAAGTGTAATACCGGAAGCCTCCGCCATCTCCATCACAGCTGTTTGATCCGGCAGAATGCCATATCTTGCTTTTACGTGGCTTCCCATTGGGTCTGTCACGGTCACATACTCATAGGTTCCGTTCATCCCTTCTACCAAAGCTTCCACCGTACCCTCGCCTCCGTCCGCGAGCGGTTTTACGACAACATTCATATTATCTGCTGCAAGCTTCCTGTCCTTCGCGGCTGCTGCCCCACCACCACAATGTGCATGCACCGCCTCAAGAATCCCCTCTTTACAGGCATTTCCCGCCTGCACACTTGTCATACTTCCCTTAAAAGAATCAATTGCTACTACCACTTTCATATAAAATGCCTCCACCTATGATTCCAATATTGTACCATAGCCGGAGGCATCAAAACAATGATTCCCATTTTGGTTTTTCCAACCCAAGCTATTTTTCAAAGCAGTTTAAAACAATTATGGAAAGCAGACCACGCGAGTATCGTGCTGCTTCCCATAAGGAGATTTCTACTTATTAATTATTTCTGAAAATATTCTTTTGCAAATTCCATATCCTGTACCAGTTCCATGGTTCCAAGATATTTTCCGCTTTTATCACGGACTGCCATATAAGTGACTAACATGGTTCTACCGTTTTTATCCATCCAGACAGGTACTTTATCAAGCGTTCCCGCTCTGAATTCTTCAATAATACGGCGTACCTGCTGTTCAATCTTCGGCGGGTGGCAGGAGAACACCTCTCTGTCGATCGCCATTCCCGGTCTTTTGAACACTTTTGGACCTTCGTTAAAAAAGCGGTTGATATTGTCTGTGTCCACAAACGAAATCTCCAGTGGGATGGTATTCAGCATTGCTGTCAACTGCTCCATGGTCATGTGACCGCCTGCCATGACAATCTCATCCTGACTGATGGACGGCGTCTTTACGTCCTGTGCCTTCTCTGCGTCCTCCCAGACTCCGTTTTCTACACCAAGACACTCTGCATAGTCTTTTGAGTCCCGATAGATTCCAAACCATTCCTCATCCGTAAAGTTAAATGCACAATTTGGAAAAAGAATATTGGCTTCTTTATAGATCATCTCGTCTGCTCTTGTGAGTGCCGCCTCGAAACGTTTTTTCCACTCATCATCCTGTGAATCCGCTTTTTTCGCCAGCGCAGCAAATTCATCCCGTATCTCATCATCCACCGTCCACATAACATCCGACGGACCGCTGATCTCATACTTTACCTTTAAATGCGGATAAAGAAGATCTCCCTTTTTGGCATAATGGATTGCAAGCTGCCGGACTTCTTCTATAAGCTTGTACTCTACATGCCCATTCTTTAGGGCTTCCCTGCATTTTTCAATCGTTTTGGCAAGTGCTTCATTCTCCAACGTAAATGTGTGAAGCGGATGCCCCGGAATCTTCACAAGCTCCGCTGTCTTTGCAAATCTCTGTTCCCGGATCGAATCCACCGTTGCTTTTTCAGCATTTGCGATCTGCTCTTCTCTATTCATACTTCCTACGCTCCTTTTGGCAATGATACTGTGCGATTTATTTTCATATATAGTTTCCTTTTTTTGTATCTTTACTATACGCAATTGGGAGCAGAATTTCCGTTGTTTTTACAACATTATAGAATTTCTCTGATTTTTTCCTCTACCACATCCATATCCGCTGTCGGCTCAAACCGTTCTACCACGTTGCCATTCCGGTCAATTAAAAATTTTGTAAAGTTCCATTTGATATCTGCGCTCTCCATATAGTCCGGCCGTGTTCTTGTCAGCATACTTTCAAGCATTGGTGTCAGCGGATTGTCCTGATCAAAACCTGCAAACCCTTTCTGCTCCTTCAAAAACTGATACAGTGGATGAGCATCTGCGCCGTTCACGTCAATTTTTGCATAGTGCTTGAATGTGATTCCAAACTTTGCATCACAGAATGACACGATCTCCTCGTTGGTGCCCGGTGCCTGATTTCCAAACTGATTGCAAGGGAAATCTAAAATCTCAAAACCCTGTTCCTGATATTCCTCCATTTTATGCATGTTACACATTACATCTTCCGCTTCAAAATCATAAAGTTTACTCATTGTTTTTCTCTTCTTTTATATTGCTTACAATTTAATTGTGTTCAATCTTTATGTATAATAAAATACAACCTATTGGCATCTTTGTCAATAGGTTGTACACAATTAATTTTTATTTCATAAATTTTCCAAAGAATCCTTTTTTCTCTGGCTGTTTCTCATCCTCTGAATCCTCTTCTTTTCCTTCCTGCTCTTTCCACTTAAAGTACTCAGAATCCAGATTCACGCTGATCTCAGGGGCAGCTTTCTCTGTTTTTTCTTCCGGCTGTTCTTCCTCCAGTTCTTCAAACGAGATTCCCTGCTGTTCAAAATAATCGCGGTTGATCTTGATCTCTGGCTTCACTGCTGCATAAGGAGAAGATTCCGTATCCTCTTCTTTCCATTTCTTCTCCTTCGCGATCTTCTTATTCCGCTCCTCAATAATACCCATGTATTTGTCCGTATCCTTAAGATCCTGCAGCAGACTCTTTAATTCCAGCTTGTCACCGGAAACCAGTTTTCTTTCATTTGCAAGCTTTTCTCCCATGCTATCATAGACCGCTTTCACAGACTCATTCGCCTCATCCATAATATCAAGTATCCGACGGAGCGCTTCATCCGTATACATAACCGACGCAGCATAAACATCCTCTGCCTTTGCTCTGGCGTCATTGATGATTTCTTCCCCGATCTTCCGGTTTTCCCGCTGCGCCTGCTCCCTGCCCTGCTGCGTCAGTTCATACTCATCCATAACTTCTGACATGCAGACTGCAAGCTGTTTTAAAATATCCAACATCTCTTTCTTATTTACGACCAGATAGTTAGAATCTCTCTCATATGGATTGCTTTTTGATAAAAGGACATGTAATTCCCTGAGAACCTTTTCCATGTTGTCCTGTGCGCTCATTTTGAATCTCCCTGCCAATCCCGACTTATGTAAACTTTCTTTTCAACGTATGTCTGAATGATCCACCGATACCGGAAAATTTTTTTACTTTTTCATCTTGCGGGATTTTACTTTTTTCACAATTTTCTTAATTAATACTATAATGAAAATGACAAGTAAAATCAACACCGCAATCGCACCAACAATGATAGCCGTAAATTTATTTGGATTTTTTACAAGGTCAACGATATTCCTACTGTCATCTACCTGTTTTCTGTAATGTGTGGTGCTGTAGTATTCCGGCACATTGGCTATTCCGTCGCCGTCTGTGTCCTCAAATGACTCCATGTATCTTGCGATCGCATCCCACGCTTTTAACTCTTTTCCATTCTCTGTGATAATGACATCCTCGAAGTCTTCGATCGGTGTTCCGTCGGCGTATTTTGGAACCAGTGATAACAGTCCGTAAGACATATCTGTTACGGCACTTAACATCTGTCCGCTGTAAAGGTCTGCGACCACGCGGTATAATTTATCATCCTCAAGCTCAATTCTCTGTGTACCATCGTCCAAATACACATCTGTCACTTTATTTAAGATCATGCGGTTTGGATTGTAAGTAAAATCAAGTCCGCTGCAATATAATCTCGCCGTTGTCATAAAATCAGAAACGGATGCGTCGATCTCCGCTGCCGTCTTTAACTCTTTTCCGGTCAGATACACGCTGATCAGCGGATAGCCAGGCACTCCGTCTGCACCGATTCCAAGGGAAAAGGAATTGAACACCTGCTCCACGGTAATATCGCCTTTTGCATAGGTGTCACGGACAGTGCCACTTGGAACAACTGCCACATCCACCGGGACACCGTCAAAATCTGCTGCATTTTCCACCGCATACACATAGGCGTCTGACATAATATCACCAAGATTGTGTTCTTCATGGATATTTTCCAGATCTTTCTGTGTGGAGAAATCCACGTCATTTTCCGCTAACACCTGATCCTTGGTATAGCCAAACTGTGCCAGATAGTCGGTGTCCACAGTATCCATAAACTGATCAATGGCGTTCTGTGTCTCTGCATCCTGATCAATGTCTGTTGTGACCGGCACAATTTCGTAAGAAGTCATCTCCCAGCGTCCATCTGCTTTCTGTGTCATGGAAAGTTCACCGAGATTCTTACCATATTCACCGCAGGATACCACATAGGTATCTCCGTGGGCAATTGGCTCTTCCAGTGTTGTATGTGTGTGACCACTTAAGATCAGATCGAGATCCGGCACTGCTTTTGCCAGATTTTCATCCTCTGATTTACTCTCGTCCTCCCAAGTTCCGCTGTGGGAAACGCAGACGATCATATCAACATCCTCGTTCTCCCTGATCTCTTCGACCGTTTCTTTTACCGCCTCGATTGGATCTTTGAATAAAAGTTCACAGGTCGGCGCACAGGCAAGTGCATCTTTACCAAAAACGCCTACGACAGCTATGTCTGTATCCCCTTTTTCCAATACAACATAGTCACTGACCCCGTACTCATCAAATGCGTCTCTGATCAGCTGTTGTCCCTCACTTAAGCCTGCTGCCTCCATGGATTCCCAGTCCACATTGCAGACAACCATTGCCGGAAGATCATCCCCGGACTCCGCCGCACTGTTCAACATATTTGCAAGTCCCTTGGATCGGTAATCAAATTCGTGGTTTCCGAGTGTGGTCACATCGCATCCCATATAGCCTAACATGCGGATTTCTGCCGCCTGCGTCTCAAAAACAGTCTGGATCAGTGTTCCCATGGAAAAATCACCGCCATCAATCACCAGCGTGTCAGGATTTTTTGCTTTCTGCTCCTGGATCAAGGTGTTGATTCTCGCAAATCCTCCCACTTCTTTTTCCGCTTCGTCTACAATGGTCGTAAATGTGTTGAGGTGGGAATGTGTATCATGTGTGAATACAATATCCACCTGTTTTGCGGAATCTGCTGTCTCAGCGGAAACAGTCTGTGTTCCTGCAAAAGTTGTCAGGCATAACATGCCTGTGAGTGCCAATGCTGCCCAGTTTTTTCTCATATTTTTCTCTCCTTTGCTATTCCCCGAAAAATACACTGTCTCCCATCGCCTCATATTTTCCAGTAAAAATAAAGAGCAAAACTACTTCAAATATGATCGCAGTTCTGCTCTTTTTGTATTTACTATTTTACATAAATTTTACATTATTGTAAAGAATTCGTGCTCGTTATTTTGCTTTAATTAACAACAATAGCAAATTATTTATCTTTTAAAAATAATAAATAACAGATGTATGTACAGACACTAAACATAAAAAACAATATTATGTATGCATATGTAATTCCAACATATTCTATACATGTTGCCATAATAAACAAGCTCACAATTGATGCTATATTTTCAGATGTTCCCACCAATGAGAAAAAACTGCTCATAAATTGTTTTGGCGCTACTTTTTTCTGCAGAACATCCAAATGCTGATAGAAAACATAAAACAAAATAACTGATACCGACAATAGGAATAATGCTAATTGAGTATTTATCATACTAAATGCAAATATGATTGCTATGAGCCATACAAAAATCATTATTTTTTTATTACTCATCTTCATCCGATTATAAATCATAGTTCCTACTAAATTACATGCTTGAAAAGCAACATAAATAATCCCAAAATAACGTACTGGAATTCCTCCTTGCTGATATAGAACCTGCCAATATTGAAAAAAAGGTTGTACAAATAGTGTTGCTGATGCAAATAACAATATCATATAAAGCAATGGCTTTGATGATTTCAAAACACAAAATCCCACTTTTAATTCATCTCTTAAGTGTCTTTGTTCCCTTTCTTTCTGACCTGACGTTTGTGAAAAAACACATAATGCAGCCATTAAAAATGCCAAAACGAAAAGCATTAATGAAATAGCATACATATAGCTATGCATTTTCTCATAAAATAAACTTCCCAGCAAACCGCCTGCTATTGAAGAAATACTCATTACATAAGATGATGCTACTGAATAAGCTTTTATGTCCCGTTGTTCTTTTTCAAATTCTAAAACCACTTCTGCTTCCAACGTTCCCGACTTCAATGCAACGCTTAATCCATATAATACATAGGCGAATAAAATAACTATAAAGTGATCACTGAAAAACCCTATCAATAAATAGGAACAAAACAATGTAACAACAGCTGCCATATAAATTTGTTTTCTTCCAAATAAATCTGCCCATATTCCACTTGGAAATTCAGTAACCATTGCTACTATCATAAAAACAGATTGTAACGTGGCAATTCGAACTAAATCAAAACCTTGTTCCAATAAAAAAATAGTCAGGATCGCATGTGGAAAAGTACGTCCTAAATTCCAAAAAAAATCAGCTGCACATACAAGCTTCGCATTTCTAGTTAGATATTTTATATTTTTGGTCACAAATATATTCCTCCAATAATTGTTTGTCTTAGCTGCTTGTTATTATACAGATATTTTTATTATTTTAAAGGGACATTTTATGCCCTATTTTCTGACACAAAATGTCCCTTTACATTCAACATTCTAATGTTATATCACCATATAGCGATGTATTCATAGATGATAAAGTATAATTTTTATGATAAATATTTTCTTATTATAGATGCGTTTCTTTCTATATAAAACATCTCACTAATACAAAGTGCATATTCAAAATACTTTCGGCACTGTGGCTTCATAAATATGTTTTTCTCTTGTATCAGTTCATTATATATCCACCCTATTTCAAATAAAAAATTATATAATTTACTTGCATCACCGGAATTGAAACAATATTCAATTCCTTCTGTAGCTATTTTTAATGCTTCATCATAACGAAAAATATCTGTAGACAAATTTTTCCGCAATATCATTAACACCGCTGCTTCCTGATCTCTATCCTCTAACCTTACCGTGCTTTGTACCAATTGTTCCCACAATTCATTTACAATCTCCATTCCCTTCTCTGAATTTCCTGATTTTCTACTTAAAATAGCAGTATAATACATTAACATAAACTCCACCCGCGTCAAAAAATGTTTTGTATTATCAGCGCAACATTCTGAAATAGTATATGAAAGTGTGTATTTTAATCTCTCCTGATACTGTTCTGCCGTGATTTTTTCATCCAGATACAACGCTATATCCCTCATACATTCAACAAATTGCCGATTTTGTGCATATTCAGCTTTATCTCCAAGCGTTTGTACCAAATGCTCAAGAAGTTGCAGTTCCTCCCCTTGCACTGCCCTTTTTCCTACCATTTTTATTTTATCCACAAGTATCAAATCCGCATAATTGTCAGTAATAATATCTGCATTATAAATTCCTAACTTTATCTCCAATTCGTCAAAAAGAACTGCAAGCGTTCCATCGTTCGCATCCCGCATACCATTTTCTAATGCTCTATATGTTTTTTCACTACAACATTTTTGGGCAATTTCTTTTATTGCCTTATTTTTTTCTTGTCTGTATATTTTCAAAACTTCATTTAACAAATATACTTCATAAGTCGGCTTTATCTGCCAAAATGTATAATCATCTATATGAAACTCTGCTTTTATTTTGCGAAGCATATTCAACATTTGTTCATAATCTTTCGGTGCCTGCTGATTAATTTTCTGAAACTCTAAAATAATCCCTTCCAGCAATCTGTCCAATCCCTCTATCTTAAAATTTCTTCTTTTTAGTTCGATTGCTTTTTTATAGAATAAAATCTTTTCGTTAATATCCGGTGTATCCATATATGTTCCAAAAACATATACAGCTCTTCCATATATCTCTACGATTTCTTCGCTGTCAAACATTCTCTCTACATAATTCAATAAAAACCGTATCTGTGCATACTCCTCCTGCCATTTGTCTGGATGAACCGGTAACTTTTTCTCTACATAAAGAAGAATATAGCTAATTTCCTCCATACTCAGACAATTTCTCATTGTCAATTGATTCGGATAATTTTTCACTGTACATACAATTGCATTCTGCATCTGTTCTAAATTATTGTCCAAAAAACCTTGCCAAAAAGTACAAAACTGCCAATGTAATTTTTTATCGATATATTTACCTTTATGTCCTTGATAAATAACATGATGTACAGAATCTCCCCGAAGAATTTGAGCAACCGTGTCCCTGCGCCACAAATGATATTCATATTCAGACTTAGACAACATAAAAATAAAATGCCTTAATGATTTTCCTACTCGTTCAAAGAGAATTTGCATCATATAACTATTGGGATAATTTTCATCATTTTCAAAACGCGACAATGCTTTGGCTGACATTAAACCTGCGCTGACATCTTCTTGTGACAATCCCATTGCCTCTCTGATACCTTTATAAATTTTTCCGATTTTCAATGTCTCACTATGCTGATACAAATTTATCCACCTGTTATCATTTTTATAAAATGTCTGACAATATTATATCGTGAAGCATAGCTTCATGATCGTTATCTACACTCGCTTCACTCACCAGTCTTTATTATATCGTGATTTCTTCACTCAATAATTTCGCCATATCTTTTTTACATATTATCTTGTGTACTATCTAACTGTATTGTACATATATCTAAGAGGTTTTTCAATTTACTTGCAGGAATTTTTTCATACAAAAAGACTGCCATTTTCGTGACAGTCTTTAGATTTTGCTCCCGATCTCCCAGTGAATACAAATTTATTCTGTTTTAAGCTTCCGCTTTTTTTGCTTCCCCTTCCGGGAAAATGATTTTATTAACAAAGAAGAATACCACCATGGATACACCACCATTTAATACGGTTGTTCCGATGTTGTAGAGCCAGTCCGGTACAAACATTCCTGCAACAGCAACCCAGATACAGTTGATAGAGTTTACGATACAGGTTACGATACAGAATGCAATCAGATACCACATTCCCTGATACCAAATGTTACCTTTACTGCGAAATACGAAGCTTCTCTGGATTGGGAAGTTGATACACTCACCAACTACCATTGCAATCATGTATGCACAGAAGTAAGGCAGTCCTCCATGTGCAGCGTCATAGCCGATAATGTTCCATTTGAAAGTCTCTCCAAATAAAGTAATATCGATTCCCGGGAATCCGAAATCAACTTTTGGAAGCCCTGCAAATGCAAGTGGTAAAAACAGTAACATAAAATATTTCAGTACTGTGATAAGGTTACTTACAATAACAAATAAACCACCTTCACGAATCCATTTTGATGCGCCCGGATGCTTCTCTGCAAATCCAAGCCATAAGTTTTTGATTTTCTCCATAATATTAATCCCTTTCTCTCTGAACTGCGAAACACTTCTTTGCAGTTTCTGAATAACTTTCTGCATTTATGTTCCGCTTTACTTGTCTTAATCCTAACATAAGAATTCTTTTATGGAGAAAAATTGCATAATCTGTGCTTTTTTTAGCATAAATGGTATGGATTATCCTATTAATACCTCTTTTCCTTTAAATGCAAACCCATAATGTCTGATCTGCTCTTTTTCAAAACCTCGTCCCAAAAGTTCCGCATCATAATTTTTTTCTTCAATCTGTGAAAGTGCTGCCTGCACGGTTGCTTCTAAATCTGCTTCCTGTCTGCTATTATGCACCTTAAATTCCATGATCACTGCTGGAAGTCCCTGCCTCTTTCTGTCTCTTGGAATCAGCATGACATCATATCTGCCAAATCCGCTTTCCCGGTTAGAGCGTGTTTCGTAAATATCTGCCTGATCTGCCATAAGACCGAGCACAAATCCATGATAAAACCTTTCCGGTTCACAGTCTGCTCCCTGTCCACTTCCAACATCGAAATAGCTGAACGTTGCCATACAAACTCTCTGCATATAATAATTCATTGCATCCACATCACCCTGTATCAGTGCCTTCACAAATGCATTATAATTCGACAACGATCTGCCAAACCAGCCTTTGAACATGTTTGTAAACATACTGATGGTTTCCAGATTTGTAATGGAAAGTGTGTACCATGGCTCTCTTGTAATGCCCTCATACTTCAGATTTTCCACCTTCAGGTAGCCACCAGCCAAGAGAAGACTCCATACCGCATCCTCGTTCTGCTCTAACTGATCGAACACAATCTGTTCATCTATATTGACTGTAATATTTCCACCATCCAAAAGTGTTTCCATTCTGGTTTTCATTTCCGCTGAACCGGTCTGCAGCAGTTTGTCCACAAGACCATTTGAGCTGGTGGATGCCCAGTATGGCTTCAGTTCTTTTTTATCAAGATAATTCGTAATTGACCATGGATTATAAATATCTTTATGTGATCCAAACGTAAATCCGTCATACCATAATTTTACATCTTCTTTTTTATCACTTAGCTGGTATTTTTCCAGTGCCCCAAATACCTCTTGTTCTGTAAAGCCAAACGCCTCTGTATACTGGTCTGAAGTTGTGCTGACAACGTTAAGATTATTCAAATCCGAGAACATTGACTCTTTGGATACCCGTGTAATCCCTGTCATCAATGCACGTTCCAGCGAACTGTTTGTCTTAAACGTTGCATTGAACAGATTTCGCATAAATGAGGTTAATTCCTCCCAGTATCCATATATATATGATTCCTGCATAGGAGTATCATATTCATCCAATAAGACAATTGCCTTCTTCCCACTTATCCGCCCTAAACATTTGCATAGATAATTCAGACTGTCGCAGGCAGTAACATCATCCATATCTACTCTCTCTGCCAATACCTGCCTATATGCCATCTTCTCTGATTCACTTAGTTTTTCATTTTGGAGCAGATATGCATAATCCTCATACAAACCAGCAATCCGCGATTTGATCTGCTTTTTTGCATCTGCTGCATTATCTGCCTTTACCGATGCAAAGCTTACAAAAATTACCGGATATGTTCCCTGAATTTTTCTGTATGCTTCTTCGTTCCAGATATCTAATCCATCAAATAAATCAGACCGGTCTGCATATATATTAGAGAAGAAACAGTTAAGCATGCTCATATTCAATGTTTTTCCAAACCGCCTTGGTCGCGTGATGAGTGTGACATCATCCTGGCTTTCCCACCATTGCTTTATGAAATCTGTCTTATCAATGTAAAAGCACTGGTTTTCTCTTAAAGCTGCAAAATCCTGCTTTCCAATCCCGATCTTTCTCTGCATCACTGTCCCCCGCTTTCTGCTTCTATGTCATAATACACACTTTGGTAATCTTTTATCTGATACAAATTTCATGTCATTATACGTATTTTTATTATAGCTGTATTTATATATTCATGCAAATATAAATATCCACGCAAATCCCCGTTCATGTAAATGCAAATTCTACGCAAATCCCCATTCATTATCTTGCGTTTTCCTATTCCATAAAAAAGCCCCCACATGCTCCTTATCGAACACGCAGGGACTTTCCTGTCATATTTTAAGTTCTGTTATCCTTGCACACAGAGGTGCGGAATAATCTATTCTTCTTTCTTCTCTTCCGGTGTAACTTCTGCTGCTGTTTTTGCATGTTTTTTGCGATAGCGAACGATCACAAGTGCCATGCAGAGTACTACTAATAATACTGTTACAACATCAATTGTCACGAAGAGTTTTGTCATATTTGACATTCCGCTATCATCAGTAGTATTTGTATAATAACCGCTGTTTGCGATTGTATACATAATATTCTTGCATGATGTGCGAAGTGCGTTATTAAGAGTTGCACTTTCTGTATTTGTCAGCTGGTTAGATGCCTGAGAACTAAATCCGAGCATCAGGTCATTTCCTGTACGAACGCAGTGATCTGTGATCATGTATCCGTAAGAACCATCATAATCTGTGATGACCATTCCCTGGAATCCCCACTCATTACGAAGGATTGTTGTCAATGTGTCTTCATTTGAACATGCCGGAACAGTTCCGATCCAGTTGAAGGAAGACATTACTGCGATCTGTGTTCCGTCAAAATTCTTGATACATAATTCGAATGGTTTTAAGTAAATCTCACGGATTGCCTGCTCATTAGAATATGTAAGTAAGAATGCACATCTGTTTGTCTCCTGGTCGTTTAATGCAAAATGCTTGATGTAATTGTATGTGCCTTTTGTTGCCATCGCATTTACCTGGGCGGCTGCAAGTACACCATCTTCCGAATAGTACTCGAAGTTTCTTCCTGCAAATGCAGAACGATGTGTGTTCATTGCCGGACCGTATACACCATAGTTATTTACATCTGCATACTCCTGTCCCATTGCAAGTCCAAGGTCATATAATAAATCTGTATTCCATGTCTGTGCCATTAATACTTCTGTCGGATATGGTGTTCCATAAGTTCCTGTAATGAAGTTGTTAACTCCGGCAGGTCCGTCACAGTCACTTGTTGCAACTTTTCCTACAGAATCGATCTGAGCTGTCTGCCATCCACCAAGGTTTACAAGTAATGACATATCTTCAAAGCTCATCTGATCTAATAACTGATCCCACATCGGATCATCATAAGCCTTGCCTGTTAAATCTGCTAATGTAAGACCATTATCAGATCCTAATGTTGGCATTGTATCTTCTGCATTGTCATATGCTGTAGAGTCATAGTATGCTGTAGAGTTTGCTTCTACTTCTTTTCTTGTTGCATCATCCATTACATAAGCTTCTTCAGCCGGTGCTGCGGTAGCTTCTGCATAGTTTGCAAATCCGTCTGCTCTGGAAAGATAGGTAACATTTCCTGCTGTGTAATCATTTAACTGATTTGTTGCAACAACATTATCTGTTGTGCGTGCACTCTCGCTGTAGTTGATATCTGAATCTACAGTGAAGGTTGCCTGATCTAATACTGTATGGGAATCAGATCTGACAGATACTGTGTATTCGCCGGCTTCAAGAATATATCCGCCGCCTGCTACTTTGATCTCGTTTGCATCATAAGATGCCATATCTTCTTTGTTGATCGTAAACTCAACTGTTTCAGATTCACCCGGTGCGATCTCACCTGTTTTTGCATAATCAATTAAGTTTACGGAAGCTTTCTCGATTCCTCCGTTTGTATAAGGTGGTGTGAAGTATACTTCTACAACATCCTTACCTGCAACATCGCCTGTATTTGTAACTGTTACATTGAATGTTACATTGTCTCCATTATCAGAGAAATCATTCATTTTCTGTTCAAATGTTGTATAAGATAATCCGTAACCAAATGGATATTTTACAACATCCTCATAATTGATCACACCATCATCAGATGCTGTCTCATAATATTTGTATCCTACATAGATACCTTCTACATAATCAACAAAGGAAACTGTTCCTTCGTATGCTGTATCAGAAGCTGCGATTGCTTCTTTTAAATCATCTACATTGTTGTATGCAAATGCTCCAATGTTATTATAGTATGGAGTCTGTGTTAAATCTTTTACATAAGTATCAACTGTTTTTCCGGATGGATTCACAGATCCGTTGATGATCTCACCGAGTGCAGCCATACCTGTCTGACCTGTACCAGGTGCAAGGATTACAGCTCCGATAGAATCATAATTGTCTACCCAGTCAAGTTCCATTGGGTTGTTTGCGTTGATCACAACGATTACTTTACTGAATTCTGAGCAAACCTTATCAAGCATTGCTTCCTCTGTATTAGAGAGTTCAAGATAAGATTCTCCTGCATCAAAATCATCATAATCACCGTTGTTAGTGTAGGAAATATTTGTATATGCATAGTTTGCAGGATTTACAGAAACTTCATCTGCCACATTGTAAGTGCCATGGATAACAGAGTTCATGTCTGTAGGAAGATCATATCCTTCACCACCGCCACGGCTGATCACTACCATTGCTACATCAGAAAAGCTTTCTGCTTCGCCCATGACATCATCTGTATAATAATCTGCTGTAGGTTCCGGCAATGTGATATCAAAGGATCCGTCTCCGCCTAAAATTGTTGCAGCCGGTCTGTCTGCACGGTAATCTGTGTACATTTTTGTCAGGGACTCATTTGTCTTATATCCTGCATCTGATAAAGACTGTAAAATACTTACTACAGAAGATGTATCTGCAGAACCTGAACCTGTACCACCATAGATAGGGTTTGTAGATGCCCATCCAAATACGTTCATGGAATCCACATCACTGCTAAGAGGTAATAATCCATTATTCTTTACAAGAACCATACCTTCTTCGCCGACTTTTTTGATTACTTCATTACTTGCTGCTTTTGCTTCATCGGATACTGTTCCGCCACCGTTTAATACAACGGAAAGGTTTGTGTAAAGCGGTCCGTAGCAAACCATGTTTACCATGGTCACAAGTGCGAGTACCCATGCTAAGGAAGCTCCCCAGCGAACTAAATGTCTTTTTCCTTTTGGTGCAATAAAGTGTGCAGCTACTAATAATACAATCAATACTAAAATAGAAATAAGGATTGCATAAATGTATCCGCTGCAGTTTGTTACATATGTTGTAACGTCTGCTTCACTGACACCGAGGCCTCCTAAAATAGGAACCAGAATTGAAATAATAAACTCGATCATCTCTAAATCCTCCCAAGATTTATTTTGTCCGTTCCGGACTTTGTAGTTATAATCTATCATAAAGTACTTTTCTTATGGAAAAATTGCATAATCTGCATTATTTTTGCATAAACGGTATTACACGTTGTGAGTTTCAGACAAAAATAACGCTATGTTTTCATGCACAATGCACAAACCATAGCGTTATAAATCAAAAAATGCGAATGTTTAACCGTCCGTATTCTATTTGACACAGTTATCCGTTCTGCACTTCGTCAGATGCAGTTTTTTTCATTGGAATCAAAATCTTCAGATCAAACCAGTTTTCTTTTGTGTCAATACTGACTGCGCCGTCGTATTTATTTACCGTATAGCGGATACTCTTGATTCCGTAACCGTGAAACTCTTTTTCCTTCTTGGTTGTCAGGAAACGTCCTTCTTTCACTTTCAAACTACCTTCGTAGTAATTTTCAAAACGCAAGATCAAAAAATTCTTCTGCTGGGACACAGTCACATGGATCAGCCGCTTTTCCTTGTCTGCAATCTTGAGTTCACACTCGATCGCATTGTCGAGCGCATTTCCGAAAATACTGCAGATATCCATGATATCCATAAAATCCAGCAGCGTTCCATCTGCCACGCAGGTAAACGTGATCCCATGCTTTGCGCAGTATAAACTCTTGCTTGTCAGCACTGTATCGAGCACTTTATTTCCGGTCTTGTTCTGTGCTTCGTACTGCCTGATCTCATCTTCCATGTGATTTAAAAACTCATTTCTTTTTTCCGGGTCAGTCTCGCTCCGGAGTACAGCGATCTGATGTTTTAAGTCGTGATATTTATAATTGATGAGATCGATACTCTCACGTGACTGCTTGTACTGCACATACTGATTCTGTAAAACATTCTGCACTGCTTCTAACTCCCTGCGCACACGGAGTTCGCCGCACTGGATCAGGTGCGCATACAAAACCGCAATTCCACCGAGATCAACGATCGTGCGGACCTGACCGATTTCAAGCGCATATCCATTTGCGAACGTATCCGCATTGGAAACAAAACTCAGATTGCTGACCGCAAATACTGCAATGACGATCACTGCTGCGGAAAAATATTCTTTAAAGCTGATGTTCAGCTTTCCATCTTTTGGAAGATGCTGCTGCAATAATTTCCACAATAAAAAGAATACTGCACCATAAACAGCCGCAAGCATGATACTCTTTGTCGCCTTGCCCGGCAGCTCATTTGTCCAGACAGTACATACAATCTGCCATTCCAAAGATGCCATAAATTCCGCTACAACAAATGCGATCATGCCAAAATATCCGGCATCCTGAAAATTCACGTCACAGCAGAAATAAATGAACCCGACCATCAGAGATACTGCGGCGATCATACACGGAATCCAGAAATAGATCGGCACATTTCCGGTTGCCACCAAAAAAACAGACTGCAGCACTAGCATTCCTGCCATGATAAGTCCGCTCTTCCACCATTCAAATCTTTTTTTCAACGATACAATAAAAAGCATGCACGCCATCCATTCCGCAGCTGCTGTATAAATTCGCGGAATATCCGGCATTAAATGTTCCATCATTTCACAACCTCTCCCCAGTAATTCGTCAGTGCTTCCATAAACTCTTTCTTGCGCGAGCGGCTAAGTAACAGCGGCTCTCCTTTTACAACCGCACACCCGTCCTGAATACCGTCCACATGCTGCAGATTGATCAGATACCCTTTATTTCCACGGCAGAAATTAAGCCCCTGCAATTTTTCCTCGACTTCCTTCATCGTTCCCGCCGATTCATAGTCACCAAGGATCGTATGCAGGACCAGATTGTGTCCCTGACTTTCGATATAATAAATATTTGCAATGTTGATCCGGACAGCCCCACCTTTGATATTTACCGTGATCACTTTCTGCTCACGTTTCTTCATACGGCTGATCGCACGGTTTAATCTCTGCGAAAATGCAAAGTATGACACCGGTTTCAGCACATAGTCAAGCGCATCCACTGCATAGCCGCGGATCGCATACTGCGCCATATTTGTAATGAAAATGATGACAACCTCCGTGTCTGCTTTCCGGATTTCCTCCGCGGCAGACATACCATCCATGAACTTCATTTCCACATCCATCAGAATAATATCAAACTGTGACTTGTACTTATGTACGATCTGGTCACCGTCTGAATAAACGGTAATATTGAATACTTCTCCATTCTCTTTCTGATACTGCTGCAAAAACTCCTGCAGCTGCTTTGCGTACATAGCTTCATCTTCAACGATTGCAATATTGATCATCTGTGCTATCCCTTCTATATCAAACACATTTCATGCCCACTCATACATGCAATAATTTTATCACACAAAAAAAGAAAATACATCTGCTTTTTCGTTGACGCAAAATATTTTTAGTAGTAAAATTGTATCATTATACTTTTTTGGAAAGAGAGAGATAAAATGAGTATTTTCAAGAAAAAACTGACAGTGAACGAAGCGATCAACAAGGCTCACACTTCTGAGAACGCCATGTTGATCGACTGTCGTACCAAAGATGAATTTAACCACGGACATGTTGCCGGTGCGGTCAATATCCCATTGAATAAAATCACGGAAGACCGAATCTTAAGAAGATTCCCGGATAAGGAAACTTCTCTCTATATCATCGGCAGTTATAATTTCAGACCGGAAAAAGCGGTCAAAGCCTTTAAGAAACTGGGCTATAAAAATGCCATCTTCGGGGGAAACATGGAAGAGCATTATGGAATGTTGAAAAAATAAGTTCCTTCCTATCGCAAATGCATTTACATGGAAATCCATCCAAATGCATTTGCGACAGAGCTTAATAAAATGATTCCAGCAAAAATCGGACACAGATACTGTATCATAAACAGAAAGACTTTTCTTCTTTTGAATGTGCCGCCACCGTATGTCACTTCTTCTTCGATTCTCTTTACCCCGACAACCCTTGAAACAAAAAGACAGGTAGCAATTGCCGCAATCGGCATCATGACAGAGTTCGTCAGGAAATCAAAAAAATCCAAAAACTGCATGCCAATGATCTTCACATTTGCCAGAGGTCCGTATCCGAGCGAAGACAGACTTCCCAGTGCGATCATGATCACGCCACAGAGCACCGTAGATTTTTTCCGGCTCCACCCAAGTTCATCTTCAAACGTGGATACCGCACTTTCCGTCAGTGCGATTGAACTCGTAAGTGCTGCAAAAAGTACAAGCAAGAAGAACATTACTCCCGCAAAAGTTCCAAATCCCATACTTGCAAAAACTTTTGGGATTGTAATAAACATCAATGCCGGTCCAGCCTGTAAGGTGTCCGGATCTCCGCCAGAGAAAGCAAACACCGCCGGAATAATCATTAGTCCAGCCATAATTGCAATTGCTGTATCAAAAATTTCAACATTCTTTGTAGACTCTTCAATGGAAGTTTCTTTTTTCATATAAGAACCAAATGTAATGAGAATACCCATCGCGATCGACAGCGAATAAAACATCTGCCCCATGGCTGCCACAACGGTCATCCATGAAAAGTTGCTGATATTTGGCACAAGAAAATATTTCACACCAGCCAAAGCCCCTGGTCTTGTCACAGAATAAATTGCAATGATGACAGACAACACAACAAGTATCGGCATCATGAATTTAGAGACACGCTCGATTCCATTGCGCACACCCGCATAAATAATCGCCAATGTGATCACAGAAAAGATCACAAAGCATATTTCCGTGGAAAATCCATCTGAGATAAATGCAGAAAAATAACCATCTTCTGCAACTGGCTGTGCATGTCCTCTGACATACTCAACCAGATATTTTAAAACCCATCCACCGATCACCGAATAATATGGCACGATCAAAACCGGAATGATTGCATTGATCCAGCCTCCCAGCGAAGACCAGCGTGAATTTCCAAAGGACGCAAATGCTCCTACCGGACTTTTTTTCGTCATACGTCCCAACGATGTCTCCGCCATGATCATCGTATATCCAAAGGTCAATGCCAGAATGATATAGATAAGCAGGAAAATACCGCCGCCGTATTTGGCAGCCAGATATGGAAACCGCCAGATATTCCCCAATCCCACAGACGCTCCGGCTGCTGACAGTACAAAACCGATTTTTCCTGAAAAAGAACTTCTTTTTGTCGTTTGGTTTTTCATAATTTTCTCCCCTGATTTCTATTTTGAAACATACTCAGAATATCATAGGGAGTAGGGAATTACAATATTGTGATAATTTCTTTTATCCAAGCAGAGACGTATAAATTTCGCGATCCAAATCCTTGAACACATAAAAAGATGCACCGCCAGAGTAAAACTACTTGAAATATGCATAAATTGTCCTCTTTTTCCATCTTACTTCAAATAATCTGCCAGTTCTTCACAACGCTCCATGGTAAGCTCTGCCATCTTAAGACTGCTGTCCATCTGTGCCGAAGATCCATCGTTTTGATCCAGGATTTCGTTGCCTGCTGCTTCTTTGTCTGCAATCCATTTTCTCTGCTCAGTGAGAATCTCATTGAACTTTTCCTCACTTGTATTGTATTTTACAAGATTCCAGATTTCATTTAAGCAGGAATCGCTGATATCATACATCTGCATAGCGTAGTCGTCCATTCGGGACTGTAGAGTTGCTTTTTTAAGCTCCTCCTCCGCTGCATCATAGGATGCTTGATAAGTATTTAATGTACTCTGCGCTTCCTCATATGGTGTCTGTCTTTCGTAGGAATAAATTCCATACCCCATTTCTTCATTTACAATAATTGGAATCGTCAACGTATCCTGTGTTCCTTCCTCGCTATCGTCATTTGCCCACCGTACCCAGAAATATACATCTTCTGACAGATCTCTCACCGGTGCCCCCGGAAGATACACTTTAAAGGTGTCCGTTCCTTCCAGACCATAAACATCTGTATAAATATACTTCACTCCATCTGCAATTTCTTCTTTTCCCGGAGTCTCATCATAGGTAAGATTCTCCATTTTCATCTGGTAAGTATAATCATTGATTTTGGTCAGGTCAGTAAATTTTCCTGAAAAGCCGCAGAGATACATCGTTCCATTCTCATAGTCATCCCCGGTGTCTCCCATATCAGAATCATGGTAAGATCCCTTGAAAGAGCCATCTTTTTCAATTTCAAAATCGGTAGACCATCCACCTGCACCACTGCAAAATTCGAATGAATATTTTGCAAGATCCGCGAATGTCAGATCACCACTTTGGTTTTCGCTTGCATTTTCTGCACTGTCGCTGCTGCCTTCCGTATCATCGCTTCCGTGATTTTCCTCTATGTCACCCTGAATAGTGTCAGATGTTCCCTGACTGTCCTGATTCTGATTCTGCGCTTCCTGATCTGCCGTATTTTTTGACGCATCCGGTGTCTTGGAACCTCCACACGCAGCTAATGATGCAAGCAACAGTCCTGTTATTGTAAGTATTATAAATTTCTTTTTCATAATTCCGTCCCTTTTTCTATCGTTTTCCGATAACCTGATTATTTACAATATTTTTTCTGCTTTGTTCTTAATTAATTCTAAGGTATCTTAATATTGACCTTATAGGGAATCATTTTATCATTTCATTGTTGGAATAGTTCATACCGCTCAAATGTCCGCTTTCTTCTTTTCTCACAATAAAATCGCTACACGATCTCTGATCAATGTTTTCAGTTCATCCCTTTGCGCTTGAGGCAAATAGGATTCATCCACAAGTGACAACATTTTATTTTCTAATACACATAATTTTTCTATCATTTTTTCTGCTGCGTTTGCAGGAATATCACATACTTCTGCTAATATTTTAAATTCTTTTTTATGAATATTTCTCTTCTTTCCATTAATAGTAAGTGCCATCTGTTCTTTATCTTCCGGCATAATTACATTTACAGGAAGCATATCATATGCGTTTGATAATTGAAACCTTCTGTTTCCCGGTTCAGTTTCTCTTAACGAAAAATTTTTCAAATGCATATCCGAATTTCCAATGATAAAAGATCCCACAACCCGTAAGTATAATTCTGATAAATCTAACCCTGGTGTAATAGAATACTTCTTTATGATTCTTCCGCAGTTTTCATAAGACCCTTTGTATTTATCCTGCGTTAAGCGATTCGATAGCTGGCAAAAATCTTCCATTGCATATAATTTTATCTCATTTTTTTCAATATCGCGATCTACTCTCTTTGTAATATAAGCGTACTCATCATTTATTTTTATCAGTGCATGCGGCACTGTCTGGATTCCCATCAACTCTGCCAGACGCATTGCCAGGTCTTCAAATTCAGGCATATAATCAAATTCTTCTGTCTGTGGCTTTAAAATATACCCTGTTGGATAATCTACAATTGTAAGTCTTGCATTCGTGTCACTGGACAAATGCAAGGATAGTTTTTTTTGAACTCCTGGTACTGTAAGTCCCTCATTGACAGTCTCATTTGCGAGCCTTTCCAATTGTTCCTTCGTAATATCTAAAAAGGGCATTTCTTCTGTCATAAAAAACGATTTCACACATTTTTTATGCCAGCTCCACTCCTTTTCCGCATTAGAAGCATTCTCCCTTATTGTTTTTCCACAACATAGACATTTCATTCCTCTTCCCCATTTCTTATATTGACATCTCCAATACAATCCCTGCATACCGACAACAGCAATCCAAATCTGTCATTCTGATTGATTTTCCAGTTACGGCTTACAACACCAAGGAGCCATCCTTCTGGAATTAACCCATCAAAAAAAGGAAATAAAACTGTCGCTTTATAAGCCTCTTTTTGTAATGGCAGCGTCAAACTTACAGATACTGCATCTTCTCTTTTCAAATAATCCTCATTATAAGAAAACTCATATCCTTCTTCTGTTTCAGCTATTGTTCCGGCAAAAATTTTTTGAATATAAACATATCCTTTTCTATATTCTGACTCCACTTGTTATTCCTCCTTTTCTCCCGGTACAGCTTCTTTCCCGAACATTGCCAATGCCTGATTTACTTTGTCCATACGCACAGTTTCCTTTCCCTGTTCTAATTCTCTTACAAAACGTAAGCCTAATCCTGATCTCATGGCAAATTCTTCCTGTGTTAATCCAGCTTTTTTTCTTTCTTCTTTTATATAATTTCCAATTTTATTCATATCAATCATAATACTCCCGTTCGGGTATAATTTCAACGTTTTCAGGCAAAAAAATCCCGAACGGGTACAATTTAATATTTTTCAATAAATTGTACACCCGTTCGGGTATCATTCTTTTTTCTAATCCAACAAATTATTTAACGCATCCAGACCATCTGCACTGATAGCAGCCTCATTTTCCTGCTGGATCTGTAAATATACTTCTTTTCGGTAAATTGGTACATCCTTTGGAGCAGAAATACCGATTTTGATCTGATCCCCGCGGATCTCTAATACTGTGATCTCAATATTATTATTGATCACTAAAGCTTCGCCTTTTTTTCTTGTCAATGCCAGCATTTCTATTCACCTGCCTTTTCTTTTCTACTTTTCAGCAGGTCATAAATTTTAAAACGTACCGGAAGATCATCTTCCACGATAATCTGTGCCCCTTTATTGTTAGACATATTGATAATGATTGGAGCTTTCAGGTTGATCGACATATCCTGAATATCCTTTGGGACTCTGACGGTTGTAAGTACAAAGGTGTCTTCCTGTTTCATATCTCCCAACGGCTTCAACAATTCCTCGCTGACCGATGGATTATAGTCCTCCTTGATCGTCACCGGATTGATGACCGGAAACGCAGTCTGTGGATCATCCATAGACTGAAGCCACATAATATGTGATTTACTGCCTTTCTCCTCATCAAAAATCAATGTAAACTTCTGCATATCCGGAAAGCCGATCATTCCACTCTCCAAAGTGATGATCTTATCCTCCTGAATATCAATTTCGCCAAACATTCTTGTTTTTGCTTTCATCTTTCTGACCTCCTGGTTTTATAACGTTTTCCTAACGTCTGGTCTCCGACCATCTTATCACACACTTTCCACAGCATGCCTTAAATGTAATTTAACAATGTTGTCTGATTCAGCATTCCTGCCGCCTGTAAAGATGCCTGATAAGCAGTGTAAGCTGCTGTATAATCAATGATGATATCGGAAAGTTCACGATCCTCATTATTTGATTTTAATGTTTTTACGGTCAGCTGCTGGTTTGACATACGCGTCTCTGTCAGTTCCAGACGATCGCCCTTACTTCCTACAGTTGTAATAGCAAGGTTTACATCCGAAAGATATTCATCAAAATTACCGATATAGCTGTCATACAATTTCTGCAGATTGTCATTTGCATAATCTGCTTCCTTCTGTGCTGCCTCTAACCATGTCTGCAGATTCTCCTGTGCCGAAACACCCGAATACGCTGCCTGACTCATCATATCTTTAATCTTATCCACTTTGTCATTGGCATCAATGGCAGCTTTTACCGCATTGATCATCTCGTCCACATCACGTCCGATATCTGCATTGAATACGTCAGATGCATTTGTGTTGACTGTCAATGTCTGGTTTACAGCGATGATATAGTCGATATCCTGATAAATCTCATTACCTTTAGCATCATATTTTTCATATGTAATTTTATTTTTAGCATCTGTAATATCTGTGCAGTTAAAATAATACTCAGGTCTTACTTCACCTGAATTAAAGCCTTTTTTATCATAATTTAACTCAATGGATGCCTTATTCTGTTTCAAAGTCTCGCTTGCCTTATTACCTAAAACAAGCTCTCCTGTTGACTTAATGAAAGCTGCTCCATCTTCCGGCATATTTCCGGCTTTCACTGCTTTCTTCCAGTCATCTTCTGTCTCATAGACCGTTACATTTAAATCACCGGTCTTTGCTGTGCCTGCGTTATCTGTGTAATGATAAGAGAGTTTTCCTGCGGCGCCTGCAGCTATTTCATTACCGTCTTTATCTTTGAGAGATCCGATGTCTCCATACGCCAGCCGGATTCTGTCATAAGTGTACTGCTTCGTATCAGAGGTGGTGACTTTCTGACTCATTTCTTCTGCTGTCTTAAGCTCTACCTGTCCATCATAATAACGATGTTCCCCGATATCTTCATAGCTGAACTTCTGCTGGATATTATACTCCGTATTACTCTCGTCTTCCATAAATGTCAATTTACAGTTCGTGCGATACCCGGTAAAAACGGTTCTTCCTGCATGATCAGAATTACCTTCTGAATAAATCTGCTTACGCAATGACTCTAACTGTGTCAGGATCGTTTTTCTATCCTCTGCTTTCAACTGGTCACTGGCTCCATACGTACACTGGGTACGGATATCTGACAAAATGGTTTTCATATTCTCCAACGCAGTTTCTGTCACATCAAGCCACGCATCTGCATCCGGGATATTCTTCTCATAATACTGATTGATCTCACTTAAATTGCTTCTCAGACGAAGTGCGCGGATGGCAACAACCGGATCCTCGGAAGGTCTTGAGATTTTTTTCTGTGAAGACATCTGATTGTTCAGACTGTTCACACTGTATTTATTGTTATTGATGTTCGAAGTTGTATTACGAAGCATCATGTTATTCGTTACTCTCATAGGATGACTCCTCTCTTCTTATCACGAAATTTTTATACACCTGTCTCATTGATCAGCTTATCATAAATCTCTGCCAGAACAGATACCATTTTTGAGGAAAGGTTATACGCGTTCTGGAATTTTACAAGATCAATTGCTTCTTCATCCTTGTCGACACCGGAAATAGACATTCTCTGCTTGTCGATCGCACTTGAAATATTACTGTAATTTTTCTGGAAAATGGTCGCCTTCTGTGTATCCACAGAAATATCTGAGATCATACACTGTAAGAAATCATCTGCACCACCACCACGATACATCTCTGTATCACTCTTTAACAATAACATTTTCTCTACCAGATCATATGCGTCCGCACCATTGGTGATCTTCTCTGTTGTTGCAATGGTTGTCGGATCTTTGACTGCAATATTGGAAACACATACATTTCCACAGGTAAGCTGATAGTAACTGTTACTTGTTTTTGCCTGGTAAGTACCGGCTGCCTTGTTAAAATGATACTCTTCCCCTGTCTTGGTATGTGTACCTGTAAAGAAAGAAAAATAATTTGTCTGCTTACCATTCAGATCCTGCGCATTATCGCCATTCATGATCTCATTAAATGAAATTGCAAAATTACGAAGGAACTCATTCATCTGTGCAAGATAATAAGGAATACCCATCGCATCGATGGATTCGCCGATAGATGCCTGTTTTCCATCTATCTTTGCCTGCTGATCGGAACTCAACTGATTCTCCAATGTAAATGTATATTCCTTGACATTTCCATCTGCATCCGTCGTAAAAGTAAAGTCTGTATAGTTATAGTTCTTTCCATCAATCGTGAGAACACCCTCTGCCGGCATAGTCATGGCATTGACGTTTGTAATGGATGGATTGCTGATTGTAATTGTGCCTGCTGTAACCCCTTTGATGGAGCCTCGGAAGTTCTCACTGTTGTTACCATCCCGGATATCGAACAACGCTTTCAACGAACCGGAGCTGGAGTCGGAACCTGCTTTAAAACTGTTTCCGGTATCCGCCCAGACAATCTCATACATTCCTTCCCGGTCAGACTGATTGATCGTGTTTTTTCTTGCCACACAGGTAAGTTCACTATACTCGTAAGTATCAACAAACTTCTGTCCATTGATTTTTACCGTATAATAATTTGCACCTGTCTGCATGTCCGGATGTTTGGAATTCGTTACCGGAACTTCTGAAACCTCTGTTGGAACAATAGAGGATAACTCATCGATCAGAAGTGCCCGCTGATCACGGAGTTCATTTGCATAACCGCCCTGTACTTCAATAACGTTGATCTGTTTATTCAAAAGACTGATCTTTTTGCCGATCGCATTGATATTTTCAACGGTAGATTTAATCTCCTCGTTCACACTGTCCTGAATCTCGCCAAGACCGGTTGCCACGCTGTTAAAGTAAGTGGCAAAACTCTGTGCATCTGAGATAAACTGCTGTCTGACATTCACATCACCGGCATTATTTTTTAATGTGTCCAATGAGTTGAACATCTTATTTAAAATGGTTGAAAAACCTTTTTCTGTATCGTCATCAATAAAATAGTTCTCAATCTGCTCCAGATAACTTAATTTCGTCTCATACAGACCAAGGCTTGCCTGATTCTGCCAGTATTTTGTATCATAGTACTCACTTCGGATCTGTTTAATGGAGTTAACCGTAACGCCGGAACCCATACTTCCGTATTTTGCATTGACACGAAGTGCATCCGATGCGGAAAGATTTGCTGCCTGTCTGCTGTATCCCTTTGTCTGTTCGTTTGATATATTATTGGCGGTGGTATTAAGTGCTGCCTGATACGCACTTAAGCCTGACGATGCAATTGTTAATCCAAAAAATTGTGAAGGCATCCTCTCACCTCTCTCTTTCTGCTATGTAATCTGTGAAAGTAACTGTTTTTGTTCCACTAAAAAATCCGGTCTTTATGAGCCAAGCTGTGTGATCATGGATTCGATCATTTCATTCACCACATTGATAAACCGGCTGGATGCATTATATGCATTCTGGAACTTGATCATCTTAGTCAATTCTTCATCAGAAGAAACTCCCATAACCTGTAATCTCTGATTATCTACAGCTGTCACTGTTCCGGAAAGACTTTTCGCTGTGGATTCATAAACGGAACCGATCGTTCCAAATGCTCCCACCATATTATTATAGTAATCAATAAATGTAACTTTATTCGTGTCATCCGGATCCAGGGTAAGATACTCACCCTTCCAGAGAGCTGCTACTTTCTGGGCGAGATCATAATTCACTTTCCCATTTTGTGAAAGATGTGGAAGCAGCGACTCCTGTTCTACCAGCTTATCATTTACACTGACACTCGCTAATGTATACTGTTTGGAAGTATCTGTCTCACTCTCTTCATTGTATACATAATAATCGTTGGTAACGGTATTGCCATTGGCATCTGTCTCCTGCACAGAAACTTTGGTATAACGCTCTGTACCAAGTCTTGTGAACAGCTCCTGTGGCGGAATCTGTTTGTCACTTCCGGTAGAGCAGTTTTTCGTATCCAGCACTTTCATTCCGGATGTGATCGTAACGGTATTACCATTCTCATCTGTTCCGGTAAGGGATGCTGTATTTCCGGTAAGTTCTCCAAGTGTTGTATTCGGGCAAAGTGTATCATTAATTGCTGTGATCATTCCGTGTACTAACTGATCTAACTGTGCCTGTGCCTGTAACATGACAGACATTCCTGTTGCGATGGAATCTGCCGTTGATCTGTTATATTCATCCGATGTCAGCCCTACAATATCTTTATAAGTCGCTTTTCTGTCTCCCCGTGCCAGGATCAGTGCTTTTAATTCTCCAAGATCATTATTAAGATCCGAGGAGATCGGTGTTGTAAAGCTGAATACATTGTCGTAATCGCCGTTCTCGATATCGGAAAGATGTGTCCAGTAAGGTGTGACAAATCCCGTGATCTCATCACGGTTCTTCCCCATCTCGTAACATCTTGCCTCGTCTACAAATTCAACACCTTCGACACTTACCTTTACAATTCCATCAGAATTCTCTTTGTAACTGATATCTACATAAGAAGCAAGTTCGTCCAGCGCATTATCTCTCTCATCACGCAATGTCATTGCAGTCTCAACATTACCCGATTCTACTTTCTGGATTTCCAGATTCAATTTAAAAATGGTATTTCCCAGCTCATTGATTCGATCAATATCATCTGAAATCTGTGTATTGATCGTGCTCTGGTAGTCGGAAAGTCCCGTATAGACTGCATTGGATCTGCTGACAAACAGATTGGCCTTCTGAATGACCAGATTCTGCTGTACACTGTCATCCGGAGCTTTTGCCCATTCCTGAAAAGCTGTCCAGAAATCTTTCAGAGTTGTCTGGAAAGCCTGTCCCTGTAACTCCTGATAAAAAGTGTAAACTTCATCCACTGCCTCATACGTGGCTGCATAAAATGCCTGACGTCCTGATGCGTTTCGATATGATTTATCCAGAAAAATATCCCTCGCATGCACTACATCACCGATCTTCATGCCAAGACCAGACTGCTGCTGACTGATCGATGCAGTTGTATTGAAGGTTGTGTAGTTTCTGTCTACCTGTAAAACCTGCTGACGTACATAACCCTTGGTATTTACGTTCGCAAGGTTGTTTGATGTTGTATTTAAAGCATTCTGGGAATTCTGTAATCCCGATGCTCCGATATATAAGCTTCCAAAGCCGTTAGCCATGGTGCTCCCTCCTTACATATTACTGTTTTGCGTCAAAGCCACTGCTGCCAAGCAGATCACCTGTATTGCAGGCGTTCTTATTATAGTTGGCGGTCTCAGGTGCCTGTCGCATACTCTTAAGCAATGTAAGGTCAAACTCCACCATCTCTAATGCCTGATTTAAAAGGATCTCATTCTGTTCATTAATGGCTGCCATCTCTTTTCCTGTCTGTAACAACCGCTCCTTTACTTCCATGAGCTGTTTCTGCTCGACCGGCTGTTCCTCCAGATAAGAAATCATCTTTGTGATCGTAACCTCCCCCGGATTCCTGCCAAGAACCGTTGCCATGTCGTTGAGTACTCTGGTTCTCTTCTTCGCCAGATTCTGCAGATTGCTGGCAACCTCCTGCTCCGTCGCGGTAATCTCATCCAGCGTCTTAATATCCGCCCGGATCACCACTTCCCTCTTTTTCTTTCCGAGTTCGATCAATCCCTGATACTGTTCTTCTTCCTTATTCAGAACGTCGATCAGGTCTTCCATTAAACTAGCCAAAATTCATCCTCACTTTTACATTAATGATGTGTTGTACTTTTCCAATAATTTTTTCGCAAAATCTGCAGTATCCACGGAATAATTACCAGAGTTAACCTTTGCTTTTAGTTCTGCGACTTTATCTTCCCTGATATCTGCTGCTTCAGTGACTGCCTGTTTTGCGATCTGATAATCTCTGCCAAAAGACGAGATCTGTACTTCATCACGTCCATGCCTTGCATTCTCTGTCTTCTGTAACTTTGCTGCGCTTGTCGTCTTGTATACCTGCGCGATCTGATTATAAGCATCTATACGCATATGAGGCATCTCCTTTCTTCCTTGAAATTCGCTTTCACGTTATTTATCGGACATTTTTTGATTTTCCTTAGAGTAAAATCAGTAATTATTACGTTCTGACCGTTCTCCGTCTGTAAATCAGATTTCCGTTTTGCTCACAACCAGCATATCGCCACTTTCCAGCCGGATATTTCCGTGCGGGATAATGACCTGCTCTCCTCTCTGGATCATGATCACTAACGTATTCTCTTTCTTTGGAATCTCTGATAACAATTTTCCTTTATACTTACTGTTTTCATCCACATAAATCTCAACAAGTGATACACCCTCGACATGATCCGGCGAAGTTGCGCTTAAGACCAGAACATCGTTTTCGAGAAGCCTGGTATCCCCATTTGGGATGATATTCTCTCCATTTCTTTTTAATAATACGACCAGTGTCTCCGGCGGAAGTGTCAGCTCTTTTAATGTTTTTCCACACCAGTGATGGCTCTTTGGAATACTGAGCTGGATAAACTGCACCGGAACTTCATCGGAATAATCATTAAACGTTTTCATGACATCGCCTTTTTCATCGATCATATCCAGCTTCTTTGCCACAAGCGGCAATAACGAGCCCTGAAGCAGGATAGAAAACAGCACGATCATAAAAACAATATGGAACACATCATTTTCTGTTTCCACTGCCATCTCTGCCATAATTGCAAACACGATAGACGCTGCACCCCTCAAACCTGCCCACGACACCAGAAGCTGTTGGGAAATTTTTCCTTTAAACGGTGTGAGTACAAGTGCAACTGCCACCGGTCTTGCCACAAATGTCAGAAATACTGCGATCAAAAGTGCCGGAAGCACCACCTGCGGCAGTCTCGATGGAAATGCCAGAAGTCCAAGCAGAAAGAAAATGAGCATCTGCATCAATCCGGTCAGTCCGTCAAAAAAGTTTACCAGATTCCGCTTGTTGCGGATCTCGGTATTTCCGAGCACAATTCCCACAATATAGACACTTAAAAATCCATTTCCACCAAAAACTGCCGGAAGTGCGTACCCGATCACTGCAATTCCGACCACAAAAACCATGTCAAATCCTGCGGTCGAAAACTTAATTTTTTTCAACAGCAGCACTGCAGCTGCTGCGATCAACCCACCAAAAAAAATGCCAAAAAGCATCTGTTTTACAATGAGAAGTCCAATCTGTCCACCACTGGCGCTGCCCTGCGCGATCGCAATAAATGTCACCGTGAGCATATATGCGCACGGATCATTACTACCACTTTCCACTTCCAGAAGGGAAGCCGTATTATAACGCAGACTCAGCCGTTTTGATCGCAGCACTGAGAATACGGACGCCGCATCTGTGGAACCGATCAGTGCACCGATCAGCATACTTTCCACCCATGCGATATGTAAGGCGTAATGACAGAAAACTCCGGTAAGTGCAGCTGTTATCACAACTCCGGCCGTCGATAACAGCCCTGCCTTTACCGCAACGGACTTCGCCTGCTGCCAGTTCGTTCCAAAACCACCATAAAACATAATGAAGATCAATGCGACCGTACATATCTGCTCTGCAAACGCATAATTATCAAACGGAATCTTTAAAATCCCATCCGAACCAAACAGCATTCCAAGCAAAATGAACGCAAGCAGCATTGGAATTCCAAGTCTGCTTGACACCTTGCTCAGGAATACACAGGCAAAAATAACTACCGCTGTAATAAGAAGATATGTTGTCATAAAGTAACCTCCTTTATAAATGCATGGTTTCTTTTGCTACTTTTGTCCGCAGGAAATCACCTCTCCCAGATCTGTGCTATTTTTACCTGATCAGCAGATATGCTGTGTATACAATATACAAAAGTACACAGACCGCGCCTTCCCATCTTGACATTGTCTTTTTTGTCTTTGCCAACACAAACAAAATAACTGTGCTGATCAATAGAATGATACAGTCCGTCAGGGATTCTCCTAACACATTGAGTGGTGAAATTGCTGCTGACATACCAAGGATAAAAAGAATATTGAAAATATTTGATCCGATCGCATTGCCCAGTGCAAGACCGCTGTCTCCCTTTCTGGTTGCAACGATGGACGTCACAAGCTCCGGAAGTGATGTTCCGATCGCTATGATCGTAAGTCCGATAAAATTCTGGCTGACACCAAAATTTGCTGCGATCACACAGGCATTATCCACCACTAGATCCCCACCAAAAATAACTGCCACAAGACCGCCTGCCATAAACACAATACTTTTTGGCAGCGACAGTACCTTACAATCCTCACCAGTTTCACGATTTTTCAAAGCAGAATAAATCATGCTTACAATATATGCTGCCATTCCTGCCAATAGAATCAGACCTTCGATACGGCTCAGTTTTCCATCCATAAACATGAAACAGAGAATCATTGTGATCACAATGTTGAGAGGCATATCTCTTTTTAAAATATCGAGATTTGTCTTAAAACTTGCTAAGAAAGCACAGATACCGACCACCACAAGACCGTTAAAAATATTCGAACCGACAACATTGCTGATTGCAATGTCATTATTGCCTGTGAGCGCCGCATTAATGCTGACAGATGCCTCCGGGGCACTGGTTCCCATCGCAACAATGGTAAGACCAATGATGACGCTCGGTACTTTCATGATTTTTGCGAGAGAAGAACTTCCCTCCACGAAAAAATCTGCACCTTTTACTAAAAGTACAAAACCAACGAGTAACAGTAAATATTCCATAACGCCTTCCTTTCCTGCGATAAAGGATTGATTATGAAAAGAGACCTTTATCGCATCAAAAAAATTTTTGAGTGATAAAAGTCTCGTTACTTACAATAATAACCGGCCTTTCAGCGTGATGACGACTACTATTCCATCCGAAGATGCTAACTACTCCCTCTTATATTTGTTAGTTTAATATAAGAATGCCTGTCCTGTCAATTTCGTTATAAAAATTTTTCCAAATCTTAACTATTTTTTTATTAATTCTGCCGCAGGATCTGCTCTTTTTCCAGCATCGGATAATGGATCAGTCCACTTCCATCCAGATCTTCCCTGTGCATATCCACCGCTGTGATCTGACGGTTCGTATAAGTTGTGTAATAATAAATACCTTTTGTGGCATTACAACAGGAAGTATAAATCGTGATCTCATATTTTCCTTCTGCCACTTCACAGCATCCTCTCTGCTGCTCCACGGATCCTAAAATATGGAAAAACTGACCAACGCTCTCCTCCTCCGAATCACCAGAAACAGAGTTCATTTTCGTAAAAGCCACCCGGGCAAAACGGGATGCACTGGAAAGATCTCCCGGCAGACCCAATGCTCCCATGCCACGGCTATAGCATTCCAACGGAAGTTTCTCAGAAAAATGGTTTTCCGGCTGTCTTGGTGAAAGTCCCCTGTAATTGTTCAACAGAAACATCTGCTGGTCAAATGGTGGGTTATTTGTCATAACGCCCGCCGGGTTGTCATAAATTTTCAGTCCATCCTTCATGGATTCCACTGTGACAGCCTCATCAGCGTCCGCAATCATCCAGTGCAGGGAAGCCGCCGGCATATTCTCCGCAAAAGGTGTTCCTGTAATATTGATCTTAGCCAGCAATTCACGTACTTCCTTCATGTTGGCACACTGTCCTAACACCCACGGAATAAATTCAAAGGAGGCAACATTTTCTTTTCCTTCTGTCACTTCCGGGAAATAAGCATTTCCGACAAAATTAAGTCCTGCCATCCCAACACCTTTTTCGTTGACCGCATCATAATACAACGGATAATCTGCTGCAACATGCGCCATTCCTATGATCGCATAATGGTTTGCAACATCCCCCATATGCCGGAAATGAAACGGATAATTGCGTGGTGTCACTGCAATCTGCTCTCCATATGAAAATTCATAATCTAACGTTCTTCCAAAATAAAAATCTTTTGTTTTATAAGTTGCTGCTGTACACATAATTTTCTCGCAACGATTCCTTACGAATCCCTGCTTTCCTCCTGATCTTATATTTATTTTAAGTCCTGAAACCTTGACTTTTTGCTCTTTTCTCTTATATTTTCCTTAATCGGGGAGGAATTATACCACGGTCAAAAATGTTTGTCAAAAAGTCTTGCAGTGCGAATTCTTTATTGAATATCCAAATCCAAATGTGCTGTAGTATCGCTGATAGACTTATTCGTATTAGAGTCCATTCCTTATGGGGGATTAGTATGTACTTACAAAAGAAAGAAACTATTTTAATTGTTGATGACTCAAAATTTCAACGTGCAATTATAAGAGAGATGCTCGGAGAACATTTTCATCTCGAAGAAGCCACTTCAGGCGAAGAATGTTTAATGATCCTTGAGAAAAGCAGCCATCTGATCGACCTCGTTTTACTTGATCTGGTAATGCCGGGGATTGACGGATTCGAAGTTCTGCGACGCAGACAGACGATGGATGCATTTAAAGATATCAATTTTTGCAGATGTATCTGATACAACAGATTCCGGCAAATTTATATGGGATACGATAAAAGATGCAAACCCGAATCACGTATGCCCGGTCATTGCAATCTGTAGGGAGGGCTCTTTAGACCAGATACAGACAGCAGTTTCCTCGGGAATCATTGACGATCTTCTTTTTTCACCATTGGAAGTCTCTGTTTTAAAACGCCGGATCAAGGCAAGTATTCATCCTGATAAAAATAATGAAGCCGATGCATAAGCATCGGCTGTTTTTATATACTATGTATTTTCAGTATGCCTGCAATCCGGGTACCCTGTGCAACCCCAGAATTCCCCGAAACGTCCATTTCTTTTTTTCATCGGAAGCCCACATTCCGGGCAGATTTTTTTTTCGACTGCTTTTTTGCTGCCGGCATTTTCTCCAATTCTTTTGCCAGATACTCAAATATCTGCTGATTCATCTTACAGTCTGTCAGCGCCCTGTGTGCACCTCTTGTTGAAATTCCATAATGCTCTGCAAGATCGCTGAGTCTCCTGTGCCGCCACTCTGGGAAACAGAGCTTTGCAACCCGCAGCGTATCAACATAATCATTCGTTAATTTCTGCTGGAAAAGCCGCTCACAATCCCGATATAAAAATTTCATATCAAATGTCTGGATATTATGACCTACCAGAATATCATCTCCGGCAAATGTTAAAAACTCAGGCAGCACCTGCCCAAAATCCGGCTCATTTGCCACCATCTCATCCGAAATATGATTAACCATACTCGCGGCATACGGAATCGGTCTTTTCGGATTCACAAGCTGGCTAAACTCCTCCACAACTTTTCCACTCCGTACTTTTACCGCTGATATTTCAATGACTTCATCATAAATACAAGATGTCCCGGTCGTCTCCAAATCAAAGAGTACATAATCCGGTACATATCCGCATATCATCTTTCCTTTTTTATTTCCTAACATATCTTCTGCTTTCTAATTATTTGAACTGCCAAATATTTTTCTGTGTTTAATTATTATTCACTTAATCTTGTACCGCATTTCGGGCAATATTCAAAATCTTCCGTTGTGGAAAATCCACAATTTCTGCAATGCCTCATCGTATATCCATATCCCTGCTGATTCATTTGCCTCAAATGTTGCGGCAGAATCTCCATATCCTCACCTGCTGCAATTCGTTTTCCAATCTCCGCATCCAACTCATAGACTGTATTACAGCAGCTTGTCTGCACATAATAATGCTTATTCCACTTAAAACATGGGATAAAAAATAACGACAGCACAGTATAGGTCATAAACACCTGAAACCTTCCGTATTTTCCACAGACATCACAGATTATCTGCTGATGAAAGTCAAAGTCTTTTCTCCCATCTGTAATTCCCATCATAAAAAACATATTGTCACCTGCTAAAAGTTAATTATTTATTTTATATCTTCTGTTTTTATTTTCTCCAACGCTTTCTACATCATCCATTTCTGAAAGAATTGCTCTTGTTCTTGCTGGACTCAGATTAATATAATCTGCAATATCACTTGTTTTTAAAAGCCCATTTTTCATAAGATAATTTCTTATTTTTTCCCTATTATTCTCCGTTTTTGTCGCTTGTTTTTTATCGCTCGTTTTTTAATAAATTCAAGCGATAAAATAGTTCTATCCGGGTCAAATCTTTCTTCTATCACAGGCTCTTTCCATCCCTGATTTATCTATATGATAACCGTGAATGATAAATATGGATACTACGTTGATCATAGACATTTTTTTGAACACGATTATATCCCCATGCACACAATAAATATTCTATATCCGCTGTAGACATATTACATTTAGGACCTAAAACTATTTCTGCAACAATATCGTTCATCATTGATTCAAATGATAAATCATAGTATGTAACGATTCCATTGCTATTAACTCTATTTTTTAAATCACTCAATTTCCATCCATCAATTTGATTCTTTATTCTATTATGCACATCTATCTGTGCATTATATTTTGCATCTGTGCAATCGACCATATTTCTAAAAAACATCCTATATTCATTTTCTTCATTAAACAATGTATCTTTATAAAATATTGATCTATTTTCAAGATTTTTTAAGCACTTCCATACAAACTCTTTATAATTCTTTTGTTCCTCTTTATCTTTACATTTTTGCATATCATCTACGCATTTAACTAATATTTCACTTATCTTGTCAAGAAAATTATCCGCATCCTTCTCTTCATAATTTACTTTATCAAATCCCGCAATTTGAATCATCTCTTTTTCACCAGCAAACGCTTTCCATTGTTTTAAATATTTTACTTTAAATCCTATAGCAATTCCAGTACCATTATCTGCATAACCCCTCCATTGACTTAATAAATCTCCATTACCTGAAAAACAAATTGTATATAAAGGTTCATTAAATTTATCACCTTTATATTCATCACCTGGATTAATGACATCTCCAATATCCCAATATTCCTCAGACACTTTTCTTAACACTCCTTTATTCTTCTCCAATTGACTTTGCGTAATCTCAACTTTATCGTTTTTTTCATCGCTTGTTTTGTCATGCTCTATCTCATCTTGTAATTGTTTTAATCCTTGATATGTATATCCTTTAGGAATATACATTCTTGTATCTTCCTCACTTACATATTCTTCAAACAGCTTTTGTGTTATTTCAACTGATTTTCTATATTGTTCATTCCACACAACTTGCGCCATCAGATGATATTTCAATCTATCCAATAAATATTTGCCCTCTAATTTATCATTGCTTTTCTTTACATCCGATAACCATAAGCTTTTCTTGCTCATAATATTCATAAATGCATTTAAATCACAATAGTGATATACAATATATTTATTTTCTTCTAACATAATGCTACTCCTTTATTGTAAAAGAGGAATCATCCATACGATAATCCCTCTTTTCATTTACTCATCTTCTACGATTATATTTAATGTTCTTTCCATGTCCTTGATCAAATCAACCACCAATGCGTTTCCCATCATAAATCGCCGCTTGTTTTCTGGCATTTGAACAACTTTTCCATTAACCATACAATTTTGGGTATGACCTGTCGGAAAACCTTGAATCCGTTCAGTTTCTTCTGCTGTAAGTAATCTTATTTTCCCCGTTTTTTTATCCTTTACAATATGTGTTGTTCTACTAAATCCACCTTCTGAAGTAAGCATTGTCCTTGCGGGTTTATCATAAGAATCTATCATAGGAACTGCTCCCTCAGAAAAAATATATTCATGACCACTAGACGCTTTTCGAGATAGTTTTTTAGCTCCTTTTATATATTGCCATGTTTGTCTGGCTTCTTTTGGTAATCTTTCTCTTAATTCATCACTATGTGTAATATCTGGATTAGTATAGTATAATCTTTCCTCTGGGATAAAATACTTTTCATCTACATAGCCAGTTTCCATAATATCACCAAGTGTAACTTGTTCTCCCTGATAATCAGGAACTGTCTTGATTGTATAAATCACTCCATCTTTCATCACACCTGTGTTTTCAAAATTAAAGCTGAAGTGCGAAGAAATCTCACCTATTCCCGCTGGCAGTTTTACAATTTTTATTTTTTTATTGTCTATGCTATTAACAGGAAATGTTTTTGCAAAAAAACCATCTTCACTCATTATCTGAGACATATTATGTCGATGCAGTTCGTCACCAAATTGAGATTTATAATTCACCAAATTATTTATCTTTGCAGCATATTGAGTAGTATTTTTATAAGCAAAAATAAATGTCCTACGACGCCTTTGCTGATAACCATATTCAGCAGCATTTATAACTCTCCACTCAACTGTATATCCTTCATCTCTAAAACATGCAAGAATAATTCCGAAATCTCTGCCTTTTTGTTTTGCAGGAGATTTTATTAATCTGTCTACATTTTCCAATAAGACAAATGGCGGTTGTTTTTTTTCCAATATTTCTCTAATCGACCACCATAAAACACCCTTCTTTCCTTCTAATCCTTTAGATGATGCAAGTGAAGATGCTACGGAATAGTCTTGACACGGAAATCCTCCAACTAACAATGAAAAATCTGGAATCGCTGATTTGTCAACATCCTCAATGTTTATATTTGTTGTATCCTGATTATTTTTATCTAAACATGTCCCAAAGTGATAGACATAGCAATCATGCGCATATTGAGTAGTTTTTTCTGCTGGTTCCCATTGACTAAACCAAACCGTCTTCCATTTTTCTTTTTCAATATTCTTTTCCGAATATTTAACATTCTTATTTATATTATTTAAACCACACCGGAACCCGCCCACACCTGCAAATAATTCGCATACTGTTTTTTTCATAGTTATATCATCCTCTAATCTTATTATGATCGAACATATATTCGAACGATCGTTCGTATAATATTATAATATAACATTTTATACTATTTGGCAAGATCCTTTTTTACTTTTTAATCTTCCAAAAATTTTTTATCAATTTGAGATAGTATATATGTATTATTAAGCCAAAAACATTGTTTTGTATATTCTCTTCCATCTGGTAATGGATATGTATCTAACGCATTTTGTCCATGTGGTCTCACATGGCAAACCCTATTATCTGATGCATTTGGAAAATTATTCATTCTTTTTCCATTTTTTTCTATAATTTGAACACCTTCCTTTATAACGCTTACAGTTTTTTCCCAAACAGAACGCACTTCTACCTGTAAATCTTTATATGGTATATTCCAAAATTGACACCCCTTTAAAATTAATTCATTTTTTTCATTATATTTATATATCACAAATAAAAAACGAGTTTGTTCCAAATAATTTCCAAATGTAGATGTTTCCCATTTTTCTTTTATCAGTTCTGTAAATTTAAACGTTGGGAACGACATGCTTTCTTTAATTTTATTATTTCTGCCTATACGAATTGTTTTAATTACAATGTTGGCTTTTTCAAATTCCTCTGCATGATTTCCCTTAATACCAAGCATTCGATATGCTAACATTGCCTCTAAATTCTTTGGTCTTTTTTCTTTTACAATTGCAAAATTCTTACATAAATTTTCTACGCTGTATCCTCGAAATGACTCTATTTTTTCTTCTACATATTCTTCGAAATCCTGTGTTGTATTATTCTTTATGATTGATTCATAAGTATCTTTTCCTGGAATAATATAATTATTTAACACATATGTCATGTATGAACTTTTAAAAGAAAAGGCTCTCGGTTTTGCTAGTTCTTCACTAAATGGCTGCTTACGCCTATCTGCGGATGAAGCTGCTTTTGTTGCAGCTCCTAGATACATCGTATCCCCTTCTGATAATTCATGTGCTTTACCTGCTTTGATTTTTTTTACAATAACATCATAATCATGCTTAATAATTTTAATATCTTGTTCTGGTGGTGTAAATAATTTTACATAATCTATTTTATAATCAAGCCGAAATTGTGTTTCTTTTAAATAAAGATAATATACCAACAAAATTAATTTCGATTTATTCCATAAATGACTTGTTTCAAACTCTTCATTTACAACAGAAAAATAATCTATCATTGTTAATATGAGTCTTTCCTTTGCTACCTTTTTCCCATTTGGATTGATCTTATAAGGAGTCACCTTTAACTCCACACCTGCTTCATGAAAATCTGGTCGCGAATCATTATTACACATATAATGAAAATGTTTTTCTTCTATTATCTGCCCTAAATTACCTTTATTGTCCTTATTTTCCTGTGCTCTTTTATCCGATAAATTAATTGATTCATGTTGCATATCTGATTCAGAAATATCAATGTTCCTTAACATTTCATCTTTCCTAATAACATCACGAAATGTTTTTCCGATTAGTTCTTGTCCGTAATTTTCAATAGATAATGGATTTGTTTTATCATATTTTTCTAATTTCCCCATAAACTTATACTCCTCCTACCTCCGATAATTTTATGTCTAATATTGTTTCTTCTATTACCCTTACACATTCATCTGTATTTGTTATAATATCTTTTCCCCAAAAATGAATGACCGTCCATCCTTGAAAAAGTAATTCCTTATCTTTTTCATCATCCCTATCAATATTACGTTGTATCTTCTTCACCCAATATTCAGGATTTTTTCCTTGTTCCAAACGAGGTTTCAGCACTTCCCAATCTTTTCCATGAAAAAATTCTCCATCACAAAATATTGCTATTTTATATTTTGTTAGTACAATATCCGGTCTTCCTGGAATTTCTTTATAATTTTTTCTATATCTGTATCCTTTTTTCCATAAAGCCTTTCTAAGAATAAGTTCTATACTTGTATCTCTACCATGAATTTTACTCATATTTTTATGACTTTTTTCTGATACTTCCCCATGAAAACGTGGTTCATTTTGCTTACCCATTATGTAAAATTTTCTCCCTCTTATGATTATCTTTTTGTTTCCAAATCTCTCATTCCATTTATATATTCTTTGACTAATTTATGATGTTCTTCATTATATTCTCTACTGATATTTTTAGCAATTTTAATGTCTACTTTTTCTTCTTTAATATCCCAGATTGGAACACTGTATCTATTTTCATCAATATCAAATAATCCAATTACCAATATCGGAACCGTTATCGACAATTTTGCCGATGGTATCTCTCTCTTCACTTTTTCAAAATTAGCCACACCTGAATCAATCCTATTCGCTAACCTTGCAGATGGAACTACTATAACGCATATATCCGTAAGTCCATATGCAAAAGAAAGTTGAAATTTAAAATAATTTCTATACGAACTAGCTATATTTCCAAATTCCACTTCAATCTGTATTGTTATATTCTTTCCATTTTTTCGTTTAAATGTCTTTCGGAAATCTGATCTAAGTGAATCATCCATATTTTCTGGTGAAGCTAATGGTTCTGGTTCCCAATTTTTACTAATAAATGCTTCATAAAAATATGTATTCATTAACTGTTGGACAACATCTTTGCTTTTCTGATTTTTTGATTTCCCCTTATAAACAGGTAATGGACAATTTTTAAAAATGTCCATCAACTCATTATAGATTTCAATATTACTTGAATGCTGAAGTATTTCTTCTGCGTACCTATATGAATATGTCTTTACTATCATTTTTCTCTCCAATATATTAATTTTTTCTAGTACCTATATGTTACTACCACACCTAATATCCCTACCTCGTTATAAAATGAAGTATTGCCTATATATTTTTTGCAAAATATCGTAAAATACTTCCGCCAAACGCAAGAGACAACATTAATCTTTGATTATAATTTTTCAAAAATATCCGCCAAACCAATTATTTTAAAAATCCCCAAAATTCCTTTCACAATCCAACCAATCATTTTAAATGCGATAATAATAGGAAAAAACATTAAATAAAAAAGTAAATTCAACATACCTTTACTCCCTTCTAATAAATTCTCTTTTCTTATCACCTATTATATTCATCATATGTCCAATAAATCGTACAAAAAGGTGTCCTGGTAATTTATTATTTACATTTTTCTGCCTTGACACCTTTTTATAATTAAAAATATTTTTAACTTTTTACTCTCTCATCTTCATTTTCTTCAGATAACTATTTTTCAGCTGATTCTCTTCCCTCAATTTCTCATTTTCATCCTTGAGATACTGCATATATTCCCGCGCAAGCTTCACACCACAGCGCACTGCAACATCATCATGCTTTTCCATCTCATCCAGCCACTGAAGAAATGATTTTTCCCGAATATCGTTATACTCACTCTTTTTTGCAAAATACATGATTCATTCCTCTTCTTCTGATTTAACATAAAATGTTATCGTTACTGCACACTTGTACCTCATTTGAACATCATATTATTTTCCGTACACACAGCGTTCTCTGCCCGGCATATCTTCTCCTTTGACGTAACGCGCATTAAATTCCATATTGATTTCCCGCAGCTCTCTTTTCCCGTCAATATAGTCTTGATACATTTCTGCCAGCCCGGACATACAGCCATCACAGCTTGCTTCAATATTTCCAAGAGATTCCTTGACAATTGCCTCTCTCTCTTCTTTTGTTGTTTCTGAAATTAAATACATTTTTCTACCTCACTATACCATCTGTACGAGCCACACATTGCTTCGTACCATAAAATAACCAATTGCTACTTTTATAAGTTCTGTCGCCTGCACAAAAAAATAAACGCTCACAATTCCAAGTCCTGTGTAATGTGCCAACACAAATGCTGTCGGAACTACAACCACCCAGGTAAAAACCGAATCAAACAAAAAAGTGACCAGCGTTTTTCCTCCGGAGCGCAACGTAAAATAAGAAGCATGACTAAAGGAACAAAATGGCATAATAATTGCCGAAACTGCAATAAAACTGGTTGCAAGCTCTTTGATCTGTTCAGAAGTATTATAAATCTGTGGAAAAAATCTACCGATCACAAGCATCACGCCCGCCACAAGCGCACAGCAGAATACACTGAAAACAATCATTTTATTATCTGCGTCTTTCGCTTTTTTCAGTTCACCAGCCCCAAGATACTGACCAACCACAATGCTGATACATGCTCCAAGCTGGATATAGATAATGTTAAACAGATTCGTGATCGTAGTTGCAATATTAAGACCTGCCACAACTTCCAATCCTCGAATGGAATAACACTGGGTAACGGTTGTCATACCTGCTGCCCATAAAACCTCGTTGAACATAAGTGGGAAGCCTTTGATAATAATTGCCTTCAATTCCCCTTTTGGCATTCCAAATCCGGTGTACGCACCTTCCAGATACCTGTTTTTCTCCTTGTGGGAATGTGCCCAGATAATAATGATAAATGCTTCTATGTAGCGTGCGATCACAGTTGCCAGTGCTGCACCAATAACTCCTAATTTTGGAAATGGTCCAATTCCGAAAATAAACAGATAGTCCAAAACCGCATTGCTTCCAACTGCTACAAAACTTGCGATCATCGGCACCAACGTCTGCCCGGTTTCTTTAATATTAGTAGCATAGGACTGGTTTACCGCAAATGGAATCAGACCAACCATCATAATGCCCAGGTATTCCAGACCATACTGCAGTGCCACCTCGGTGGCTCCACTTCCTGCCGTGTCGGTGAGATACAGGGAAATCAGATCTGCTCCCTTTGTCACAAATAATAATATCGTTAATCCCGTTACAAGCAATGTTGCATACAATTTAAAACGGAAAGAATACATATGTCCCTTATGATTTCCTTTTCCGTAATACTGTGCCCCAAAAATGCTGGCTGCAGACGCCGCACCAAATATTGCCAGATTGTATACAAAAATCAACTGATTGACAATTGCAACACCGGACATTTGCTCGGTTCCCAACTGTCCTACCATAATGTTATCCAGAAAACTGACGAGATTTGTTATGGCATTTTGCAAAATCATTGGCAGCGCAAGATAAAGATACCTTTTGTAAAATGCGGCATCGCCAATATATTTTTCCTTAAATCGTGTTAACATATATTTTTCCTTTATTACATATAAATCTATTTTTTCTACATCTTCCGCTAATTATAATTTGTCCTCACATATATATCAATCCCTCCTGTATTCTTTTACAGAACTTATGCAGTTTTATATGCAGGATTACAGCATTAGCCTTTCGCCTGTCTCAAGTTATACACAGTCGCCGAGCCAATGACAAGCACCGCTCCAAAAATGGACAACATACCTATTGTCTCTCCACAAAAAATTGCTACAAGGATAGGATTTAAAATCGGTTCGATCGTAGAAGTCAGCGATGCTGTCACTGGTGAAACACGATCTAATCCTCTGGATAAAAATACATATGACAACCCGAACTGTACAATTCCTAATACCAGAACATATCCCCAGACGGTTGGCGTGAACACTGTCTCTCGCATTAAAAATGGAATTCCCACCACAATACTGATCAGATGAGAGACCATAAGCGACGATTCAAAATCTCCGCCCGGGAATTTTTTGATCAAAAACACGCCTGCGTAGGTCACTCCCGACACAATTGCAAGGATATTTCCCGCCATTCCGCCTGTGCTGAGCGATTCAAAAAAGAAGCAGAAAATTCCACATAACACAAGAATGCAGGTTAAAACTGCGTCCTTTTTTGGTTTTTGCCTGTATACGATCCACACGATCAAAATCAAGAAGACCGGTTCTGTAAACTGCAGTACAATTGCATTTGCTGCGGTTGTCATCTTTGTCGCCATCACGAATGTCAATGCCATGACAAAATTTAAAACCGCTCCAAGCAGCACCATTTTGTTAAAAACAAACTTTCTCCCCTGTGTTCTCTGATAAGCAAATATCAGAATAAATGATAAAACGCTTCGCACCATGTTGATCGACAACGAATTCCACGGAATCGATTTGATCAGCACTCCGCCCAGACTGAAACAGATTGCTGACAATAATACATACACGGTACCCTGTAAACTATTTTTATTGTATTTCTTTTCACTCATAACGTATCTTATTATTCAAAATCTATGAAATAATATTCTCCTTCTCTGCTTATCTTACATCCATCTGATCAATCCATAAACGACCAGCAAAACTGCCAGATATCCCACATTGGCAATCGTAAACCACCTGAAATATTTTCCTTTCTGTTCGTTATAGTGATGTGCATAAATTTTATATGAGATCAGACTTGCCATTGATGCAATCAAGGTACCAAGCCCTCCAATATTTACACCCACTAATAATTTTGCATAATCCCTTGTAAATCCAGAAAGTAATAAGGCTGCTGGAACGTTACTGATCACCTGGCTTGCAGCGATACCGACTCCAACTTCCCGGCCACTCACAAACTCCTGTAACACATTCCTGATTGTCTCAATTTCTCCTATATTCCCAGTAAAAATAAAAAAAGCGATAAATGTGAGAATTAAACTGTAATCTACCGTTTTCAACACTTGTCTGTCCATGATAAAGACCGTCACAAACACAACAATGAAAGCCACATAGTACGGCAATACTCTCACAACGACAAGCAGACTCATCAGAAATAAAATCAGATAAACTGCATTTTTTTGATGTGTTTTTCTTCGAAGATGTAACCTTTCTTTTTCAATTTCATGGTCGCCGTTATTTTCTTCGAGTGTAAATTCAATCTTCTCTTTTTTTCTGCATACAACAGCAACGGATAACAGCAGCAATATACCGGATGTTAACGTATATGGACCTATTATTCCTATAAATGTTGACATTTTCATCTCTGCAAGATTGTAAAGATATAAATTTTGCGGATTTCCAATAGGTGTCAGCATACTTCCAAGATTGGCTGCGAGTGTCTGAACTATGATTACCGGTATTAATAATTTGTCCTGATTACATTTCCGCAAAGTCAGCATTGCAAAAGGAACAAATGTAATCAATGACACGTCATTCGTAATAAACATGCTAAAGAAAAAACATAAAAAGACCAACACAAGCGATAACTGCATTGTATTTTTTGTTCTTTTTAATAGGCTGCTTCCAATCATATCAAACAAGCCATTTCTCTGAAGTCCTGCCATAACCGTCATCAGGCTTAATAAAATGCCCAAGACGCGGAAATCAATATAGTTTACATAATTCAATGTTGGTTTTACAAAAAAAGCGGATACCATTGCAAGTGTCATTGCCACGCATAATACCGTATCTTTTTTTATAAAACCTATTACTTTTTCTTTCATTATTAAATTCTCCAACGCTGTTTTTTGATCTGTTCTTCTTTTCTCAAATAAGCAGCCTCATCCATAAAAGATATTAGTTCAAGAGTCCAAGCCTGTCTAATGCATGGTAAAGCCCATCTTCATCAATATGTGATGTTACCATGTCGGCTCTCTTTTTGACTTCTTCCCTTGCATTTCCCATCGCAATGCCGATTCCGGCATAATCCATCATCTGCAGGTCGTTTGGTCCGTCTCCGATTGCGATACTGTCCTCTCTGGGAATCCCCACATATTCCAGATAACGCTTCATCCCGGTTGCTTTATGGATGCCGTTGATTCCAACTTCGCCACAGTAATCATCCGCCCCGCTCAGGCTTAGTGCCACTACATCAAAATAAGGCTCCAGATCTGCATGCACTCTCGCCACTCCAAATGGTGCATCATAATAGATCAGTTTTTCTTCCTTCTCATTATTCCAGACATCTTCCTGAATAAAAAATTCACCTACAAGCTGACGCAGATGCTCCTCCGTGATTCCCATATCGCTCATAATTTTTAAAATCTGCTGTTCGCTCCGTTTATTCATGACAACTCCTGCATCTGTCTGGAAGCAGTAAACAAAATTATTTTTTTCCATATAATCTACAATAAATTTTCTGTGTTCTTCATCAATGACAGCATGATAAATTTCTTTTCCACCTGCGATCACCTGTGCTCCGGCTGCCGTAACCATTCCACTGAATCCAAGATCCAATAGCATCTGCGGCAATTGAAAAAGACTTCGTCCACTGCACACGACCAGTTTGTGGCCGTTCTCTACCGCCTTTCTGATCGCAATTTGGGTTGATTCCGGGATAATGCCTTTATCGTTTACAATTGTTCCGTCTACATCTAAAAATACAACTTTCTGATTCATACTTTTTCCTGTTCTCTATTTTTTCGACTGTGAAATTACTATCACAATGTAAAAATTATTTTATACATTTTTTCACAAAACAACAAGAGGTTATCACACATAAACACATTTTATCACAGACGCACTCTATCATACATCTGAATATGCCTATGCACTGACAACCTCCTGTCTTTGCGCAATTTATTAATTTTAGATATTGAAGGTCAACTGTGTTGTACCTCTAATGATGTAAACCTTCTTATTTGATATATCCGGCTTTTACTAAAGGATTCTTAATCATCGGTGCTACAATGATCGCCACGATCATTTTTGCGATATCACCAATTATAAATGGGATCACACCAGCCATCAAAGCTGCCTGGAATGTCATTTCTGCCTCATAAGCAAGCCATGCTGTTCCAAGTGCATAACAGACTGCTGTTCCTAAAACCATTCCAACAAAATACATCACTCTTTTTCCCGGAAACTTCTCAATAAACCAGCCACTGATCATTGCCAGAAAAATAAATCCGATCAGATAACCACCTGTCGGTCCAAATAATTTTGCTGGGCCTGCCGAAAAACTTGAAAACACCGGAACTCCAACTAAGCCGATCAATAAATAAATCACATAAGACACCGTTCCTTTTTTCCATCCAAGCAATATTACGGTAAAATAAATTGCAAGATTTGTCAGGGAAATTGGAACCGGTCCGATTGGCACTGATAATGGTCCTAAAATACAGGTAACTGCGGTCATCAAAGCAATCATTGCAATCGTTGATGTTGATATCTTTTTCTCATTCATTGTTAACTTCTCCATACACTTTTATTTGAGCAGCCGTTCTGTCTATCCGTGAATACGTCTGACACACAAAAATAGTGTTACTGTTTATGCGTACCTCGTTCCAGTAACGCTTCGCTCACACTCACTTATTCTATAAAATATCGTTTCGATTGTCAACCCGTATTTTATCCTTAGTTAACATTATTCATTTAACAATTATTACACCCATATTCTTGTACCAAATTGTCAGACATGATAACATGTAAATATAGTGCTGTTTTAGATTGAACTGTTTTTACCATTGATTAGAGATTTCAAATCTTTCATAACAATAGCAGGAAAACATATAGGAGCATTTGACATGTTAAAAGAATACAAATCCATGACACAAGAAGAAATGTACACTCTCGTACATGAAATATATATAGAAGGTTGTATGGAAAACGCCAGAGAAAAATATCCGGATGCAACTGACTTAACTACCGCAATCCAACAGGAAGAGGATTCCTTTGTCTGCTTTTTACAGGATTTTTTTACTTTGCCGGAAAATACTTATTATGTTCTGGAAAAAGACAATATGCCTGTAAGTGCCGCCAGATTAAGTAAAATAAATGATTTTTATTATCTGGAAGCTTTAGAGACACCACCCAAATACCGAAAAAAGGGATACGCCTCCGAACTTTTAAATGAAATGATAACACATCTTCATCAGCAAAGTTCTGTTGATATCCGTGATTGTGTAAGTAAAACAAATACCGCCTGCCTCGCAACCCACAAAAAATGCGGCTTCTTTATTGCAGAGGAAAACGGTATCTATTATCCTTCCAATACGGTTAATAACAAAACTTACGGTATGCGGTATTTTATCCGATAAAGCCGGCAAATCCGCATAATAACACGATGACACCAAGAATGATACGGTACCATCCAAACACTTTGAAATCGTGTTTCTTAATATATCCCATTAAAAATTTAATTACAACGAGCGACACTGCAAATGCAACAACCATTCCCACCACAAGGATTACACCTTCCTGAGAAGTCATAGTTGCGTTCATCAAAAACTTTGCACCTTTCAAAAGACTGGCTCCAAACATAACCGGGATTGCAAGGAAAAATGTATATTCCGCTGCAACAGTTCTGGAAATTCCAAGTAATAATGCTCCGACAATTGTTGCTCCAGAACGGGATGTTCCTGGAAAAATCGCTGCAATCAGCTGAAACATTCCTATCCAGAATGCCAGTTTATAATCAATTCCGACAAGGGTATTCACCTTTGCCTTTTTTCCTTTGTGATAATTCTCAATCACAATAAATGCTACACCAAACAGGATCAACATAATTGCTACTGTCTGGTAATTGTAAAATAATGCTTCCAGCTGTTCATCAAAAAGTACACCTACGATTGCTGCCGGTACGCAGGATACTAAAATGTGAAACCACAGTTTAAATATATCCCATTTTATATACGCACCTGCGCCAGTTTTCGCCAATGGTTCCTTGTTATCCTTTTTTCCAAATGGCCAGATCTGATTCCAGAATAAAATTACAACTGCGAGAATCGCTCCAAGCTGGATCACAACTTCAAACATACTGTAAAATTCATCCGATACATCCAGCGATACAATCTCATTTAGAAGGATCATATGTCCTGTGCTGCTGATTGGAAGCCATTCTGTAATACCTTCCACGATACCAAATAATATTGCTTTTAAAATTTCTATCATTTTTCCCGCCTTGCCTGATCCTGGCAAATACCTTTCTTTCTTTTTTATGCTTCATAAAATGAAAAAAGAACCCATATTGCTATGGATTCTTAAGAGGCGACAACCAGATTCGAACTGGTGATCAGGGTGTTGCAGACCCACGCCTTACCGCTTGGCTATGTCGCCATATTATTAAATTATGCATCACTGCTAGTGACTCCGACGGGAATCGAACCCGTGTTACCGCCGTGAAAGGGCGATGTCTTA
>OGRR01000194.1_pt1 | contig 61682 bp, 50 predicted proteins | sample 1553511 | NCBI WGS metagenome assembly OGRR01 (sample SAMEA2580040, study PRJEB22360) | human gut metagenome | biome: human gut; feature: human-associated habitat; material: faeces | place: Denmark | collected 2008/2010 | reverse complement strand
ACTTTAACAATGGTGTTCTGGATTTAAGCTATACTGGAATGGCATTAAATGAATACGGCTGGTGGTATTTTAACAATGGTCTGCTTGATTTAACATTTACGGGTGTCGGCAGTAATGAATACGGCGACTGGTACTTTAAAGACGGAACAATCGCTTTTGATTATTCAGGTACAATTAGCTTTGGCGGACAGGATTATACCGTAACCAATGGATATGCTGTAAAAGCATAAATCTGACAAACTAAGATTGAATTTATAAAAAGACCGGCAGAGGTGCAGCGCATTGCAGCATCTCTGCCGGTTTTTCTATTTAACAAAAAACCTTAACAAAAAACCATGTAATATTTTATTGAAACAGGTTGGATACAATGGTATAATGAAAATAAGTAGATATGAAAAAAGTGACATAGACGACACGAGAAAACAGCAGTAAAGAGGAACAACATATGATTCAGGCAATGGTCAAAAAATTGAATGGGAAAAGACTGCGGCAGCGTATTTCATCTGCAATTTTAATAGTTGCAATATTGGTAAGTTTTTCTGGTATTCTTGGAGGAACTGCCATGTTAGTAATGGGTATCCAGTACCATCACGCATTAACCAATTATGGTTTTTCGCAGGGTGATATCGGTAAGATGATGATTACATTTGCAGATACCAGAAGTAACCTGCGGGCGGCAATCGGTTATCAGGATAAGACACTGGTACAGGAAACCTACGAAGCGTATGAAACAAAGAAGCAGGCATGTAAGGATTATGCAGCTACAGTAGAAGAAACAGTTGCTTCCGCTGAAGAACGTAAATTGTATGATCAGATCATGAGCGGTATGGAAGATTATTTTACATCAGCTGATAAGGTAGTACAGATGGGTAAAGATGTAACGAATATCGATCAGAGAAATCAGGCACAGCGACTGGCAAAAGATGAAGTGGCACCGAAGTACGAAGCAATTTATGAGAATATGGTACAGCTGCTGGACGTGAATACCAGCGAAGGTGACAAATTGGAAAATAATTTAAAGGTATTAACATATGTCTTACTGGCAATAGTTATTCTTATTATTATTGCGGCGATTTTAATCGCAAGAAAGCTGGGCGATGCGCTTGCGTTAAATATTGTAAATCCGCTCGATGCACTGGCAGAACGTTTTAAGGCCTTTGCACAGGGTGATTTGACAAGTGAATTTCCGGTAATGGAATCAGAAGATGAAGTATCTGATATGGTTACTGTTGCAAAGGATATGGCAGAGAATCTGTCAGCAGTTATTAAGGATGTTAATTACCGTATGGAACTGATGGCAAAGAATGATTATACAGGCTCGTCTGCAATTCCTGAAAAGTATCTGGGTGATTTTGCAGCCATGAATGATGCAATCCATCAGATGAACGAAGATATGAACGATACAATGCGCCACATTGAAGAAGCTGCCGCTCAGGTATCTATCGGTGCAGGCAACCTTGCAGAGGGTTCACAAAGCCTTGCAGAAGGTTCTACAGACCAGGCTGGTGCAGTTGAAGAATTACTTGCCTCTTTTGCAAGTATTACAGAAGGTGTAGAACATACACATGACAGTGCAAGCGTTTCGTATGATTTATCTGTGAAATATGCAAAAGAAGCAGACAGAAGCCAGCAGGAGATGCAGGCGGTTACGGAAGCTATGCAGCGTATGAGTGAAATGTCTCAGAAGATTGAAAGCATTATCGGTGAAATCGAAGAAATTGCTGAACAGACCAATCTGCTTGCATTAAATGCTTCTATTGAAGCCGCAAGGGCCGGAGAAGCCGGACGCGGATTCGCTGTTGTTGCAACACAGATTGGCAAGCTTGCTGACGAAAGCGCTCAGTCTGCAGTGAATACAAGAGAACTCATTATGAATTCTATTCAGGAAATTGAAAATGGTAACCGTGCCGTAGAGAAGACTTCTAAGACGATTATTGAACTGGTTCAGGGTATTAATGAAGTCGCAGAAAAGTCTAAAGAGTTAGAGGAGCTTTCAGAAACACAGACAGAACAGATGAAGCAGGCTGAAGCCGGTGTTAACCAGATTTCAGAGGTTGTACAGAGCAATGCCGCTATTGCGGAAGAATCTTCTGCAACAAGTGAAGAGCTTTCAGCAGAATCTATTTCACTGAACGAACTTGTACAGCAGTTTAAGCTGAAAAAGTAATTTTTGACACTGATATCAGAATATGCTAGAATTTAAAAATGCGTAGACACGCAGTGAAAGCATACAGAACAGATAAGCGTGAAGTCATGAAAAATGGACTTCGCGCTTTTTTGCACAGATGTTTGCTTCTGAGCGAAAGCAAACATCTATAATGACAGATAAGAAATCGCCTATGCGAATTTCTCATCGCCACTTTGTAACAAGTTGCTCAGAAATGGAGATAAGTGTGAAAAATCACACTGATGTGCTGATTTTTCACACAGCATTTTGTGCCGCAGGCGTCACAAAATAGCTTTTATCGCAGAGCCAAATCTGACATTTGGCTCGCGGTTCCTCCGGCATTAAAATGCCTGCGAAGTGTGAACAAGCCATAAACAAAAGCTTGTTCACACAGATGTTTGCTTCCGGGCGAAAGCAAACATCTATGATGGCAGATGGGAAATCGCTCAGAAAGAGGTATGTATGTATATTATAGCAGGGCTGGGAAATCCCGGCACACAGTATATGGGAACAAGACACAATGCAGGATTTTCTGTGATAGATGCGCTGGCAGATCAATATAATATCAGCGTAGACACACAAAAACACAAAGGGATGATTGGCAAGGGTATGATTGAGGGAGAGAAGGTCATTCTTGTAAAGCCGATGACGTATATGAATCTGTCCGGGGAATGTATCCGTGAAGTCATGGATTATTATAAGGCGGATATCGATGATTTAATCGTTATTTTTGACGACATCAGCTTAGAACCGGGCAAACTGCGTCTGCGGGCAAAGGGAAGCGCAGGCGGACACAACGGTATTAAAAGTATTATCGCGCAGCTTGGCAGTGACCGGTTCAAGCGTGTTAAGTTCGGTGTCGGTGACAAACCGAAGGGCTGGGACCTTGCAGACTGGGTACTCGGAAAATTCCCGGCAGATTTATACGATACACTGCGGGATGCCAATCAGAGAGCCTGCGAAGCGGTTGCCTGTATCATGACAGAGGGTATTACCGGTGCGATGAATAAATTTAATGGATGAAATAAAAATTGTAGAATAGAGGAAGTATGAAAACATTTTTTGAGCCTGTGCAGGGGATGGCAGGGATAGAAGAAATTAAAAAGTCTTTTAGCCGGCTGGGGCATGCGGTAATGGTCAGCGGCTGCATTGACACGCAGAAAGCACATCTGCTGGAAGCACTCGGGGAGCAGTATCCAATCCGGGTCGTGATTACTAGCGATGAGGTCAAGGCAAGACAGCTTCGTGAGGATTGTCTCTTTTTTGATAAGAGCAGTATTTACTATCCTGCCAAGGATTTTATCTTTTACAGCGCCGATGTGCATGGCAACCAGCTTGCGGGAGAGCGGCTTGCATGCATTTACAAAATCATTCAGGCGCAGAAGCATATCAGTGAAGACAGTATTTCAAACGGTAAAACAGACGGCATACAGCCGGAAAACAAAAATGCGGCGGGACTTACGGTTGTGACAACGATTGACGGCTGTGCTGATTTGCTCGTTCCGCTTGAAAAATATAAAAATGCCACGATTTCATTTGAAAAAGGACAGGTTCTTGATTTAGAAGCACTTTCAAAGAAACTGGTACAGATTGGCTATGAGCGATGTGCGATTGTGGACGGACAGGGCAAATTTGCGGTGCGCGGCGGTATTATCGACATTTTCCCGTATACGGAAGAAACACCGGTGCGCATTGAGTTGTGGGACGATGAGGTGGATTCAATCCGTTTGTTTGACGTGGAGAGCCAGCGTTCCATTGAAAAGATTGAGCGGTTTGAAGCTTTTCCGGCGACAGAATGCCTGTTAAGCGAAGAAGAAATTGCGCGCGGCAGGGAAAAGTTACAGGAAGAACTGGCAGGACAGCTGACCGCCTTTGGTAATGATAAGAAGAAAAAGACGGCAGAGGATATTGAGAAATGCAACCGTATCCGCAGAAATGTGGCAGATATGGAGCGTACCGGTGATTACAGCAAGGCATTGCGGATGTTTGCAGAGGAACTGACCGGATTTTTAAGCTATTTTCCAAGGGAAGACACGCTGTTTGTATTAGATGAGCCGAACCGCTTAAATGAGCGCATGGAACTTATTTTATATGAATATACGGAAAGTATGAAAAACCGTCTGGAGGGCGGATATATTCTGCCGGGACAGACCGATATGATTCACGGGATTGAAAGCATTTATGCGGGACTTGAAAAGAAACGTACCCTGCTGTTGTCGGCGCTGGATTACAAGCCGGAAAAATTTGCCGCGGCGGAATATGTGCGCATTGATACCCGCAGTATCAGTCCGTACCACAACAGCTTTGAGTATCTTGCGGACGATTTAAAAAAATATAAGCGTTCGGGGTATAAGAGTATCCTGGTGTGCAATTCGAGAACGCGTGCGGCGAGAATTGTGCAGGATCTGGCGGATCTGGGGCTGACGGCGTATTTCAGTGAAGATTTTGAAAATGAAATGCTTGAAGGCACGATTATGGTCACTTACGGCAGTCTGCACAAGGGCTTTGAGTATCCGCTTCTGCAGTTTGTCGTGATTGCGGAAAATGATATTTTTGCAAGCAGGCACAAAAAACGTGAAAAGAAGAAAAAGTATGACGGAAAGTCGATAGCCGGTTTTAACGAACTGAATATCGGCGATTTTGTCGTGCATGAAAGTCACGGACTGGGTGTGTATAAGGGTATTGAAAAAATTACGGTCGAGGGCGTGGAAAAGGATTATATCAAGATTGAATACGCCGGAAACAGTAACCTTTATGTGCTGGCGACACAGCTTGACCGTTTACAGAAATATGCGGCGGCGGATACCGAAAAGAAGCCGAAACTCAATAAGCTGGGGACACAGGAGTGGAATAAAACAAAATCCAAGGTACACGGCGCGGTTGAAGAAGTGGCAAAGGATCTGGTTGCGCTGTATGCGGCGCGGCAGAAGGAAAAGGGTTATCAGTTTGGACCGGATACCGTATGGCAGAGGGAATTTGAAGAAATGTTTCCGTATGAGGAAACGCAGGATCAGCTGACGGCGATAGAAGACACCAAGCGTGATATGGAAAGTACCCGCATTATGGACCGTTTAATCTGCGGTGATGTCGGCTATGGCAAGACTGAAGTCGCAATCCGTGCGGCATTTAAAGCGGTACAGGAGGGCAAGCAGGTGGCATATCTTGTGCCGACAACCATTCTTGCCCAGCAGATTTACAACACCTTTGAACAGCGGATGAAAAATTTTCCGGTGACGGTGGCACAGCTGTCAAGTTTCCGTACAAGCAAGGAAATCAAGGAAAGTATTTCCGAGTTAAAAAAAGGTTTTGTAGATATTGTAATCGGTACACACAGACTGTTATCCAAGGATGTGGAGTTTAAGGACCTGGGACTGTTGATTATTGATGAGGAACAGCGTTTTGGTGTAACCCATAAGGAAAAGATTAAGAAATTAAAAAATGATGTGGATGTCATGACGCTCAGTGCGACCCCGATTCCTAGAACACTGCATATGAGCCTTGTCGGTATCCGTGATATGAGTGTACTGGAAGAACCGCCGACAGACCGCGTGCCGATACAGACCTTTGTAACGGAACATAACGATGAAATGATCCGGGAGGCGATTCACAGAGAGCTGGCAAGAAACGGACAGGTGTATTATGTATACAATCGTGTCCGCAGCATTGATGAGGTGGCGGCACACATTGAGGAACTGGTGCCGGAGGCCAATGTCGCCTATGCACACGGTCAGATGGAAAAACGTATGCTTGAAAAAATCATGTACGAATTTATCAACGGAGAAATTGACGTCTTAATTTCAACCACGATTATCGAAACCGGTGTGGACATTTCAAATGTCAATACCATGATTATCGAAGATGCGGATAAATTCGGGCTTTCACAGCTTTACCAGTTACGCGGGCGTGTCGGACGAAGCAGCAGAACGTCCTATGCATTTTTATTGTACCGCAGGGACAGAATGCTCACGGAAGTGGCAGAGAAACGTTTAAGTGCGATTCGTGAATTTTCGGATTTCGGCTCCGGTTTTAAGATTGCGATGAAAGATCTTGAAATCCGTGGCGCAGGAAATGTGCTTGGACGCTCCCAGCATGGGCATATGGCGGCGGTTGGATATGATTTGTACTGTAAAATGCTCAATCAGGCGGTGAATGATTTGAAGGGCATTAAAAATGAATACGGTTTTGAAACAAATGTGGATTTGAATGTAGATGCATTTATTCCGTCTTCTTATATTAAGAGCGAATATCAGAAGCTGGATGTCTACAAGCGGATTGCGGGTATTGAAAGCGAGGAGGAACTGTCGGATATGTGCGACGAACTCGGTGACCGTTACGGCAGTCTGCCGGCAAGTGCCGCCAATCTTTTAAATATTGCACTGGTTAAGTCTATGGCACACAAAATCGGCATTACCGAGATTCAGGGCGGAACGGACGAAACACCGGGTGCATCGCAGTGGCGGACGGTCATGAAGATTTATCCGAAAGCGGACATTCAGGGGGATAAAATCGAGAATTTCGTAGCCGGATACGGCGGTGCGGTGCGGTTTATCAGCAGTCCGGAACCGAAATTTGTCTGGAGGGTGACAAAGAAGAAATTCAGCAATGCACAGGAATATCTGGCAGGATTAAAAGCCCTGGTAAAGGATATGCAGCAGCTGACGTAAATCGGTTATAAAGCATTTTGGAAAGGATTCTTCTGAAAGGGGTTTGCATTTTGAAAAAAGTGTGCTATAATACGTTAAAGTTTAACGCTTTAAAGTGAAAAATAAAACAAAAGCAGATATTGGAGGAAAAGGAAATGGAACAGAAGGGCGAATTAATTTCTTACAGACCGGATATTAAGGTCGTTGATTGTACAATCAGAGACGGAGGATTGGTCAACAATTTTTATTTTGACGATGAATTTGTAAGAAATTTATATACCGCCAACGTGGCAGCAGGTGTAGAATACATGGAGTTCGGTTATAAGGCTTCAAAGGAAATTTTTGACGTTAAGGAATTCGGCAAGTGGAAGTTCTGTGATGAGCAGGATATCCGTGATATTGTCGGTGATAACAACACCGATTTAAAGATTTCCGTTATGGCAGATGTCGGACGTACCGATTATAAAAAAGATATTATTCCAAAGACAGACAGCGTGATTGACATGATTCGTATTGCTACTTATATTAATACAATTCCGGCGGCAATCGAGATGATTCATTACTGTGCGGAGATGGGCTATGAAACCACGATTAATATTATGGCAGTTTCCACAGCGGCAGAATCTGAGCTGGATCTGGCACTGGATTTACTGGCACAGAGCGAGGTCGGCACGATTTATCTGGTTGACAGCTATGGTTCTTTATATCCGGAACAGATCCGCAGACTGGCGGATAAGTATTTGAAGGTTGCAGAAAAATACGGCAAGAAGGTCGGTATCCATGCACACAACAACCAGCAGCTTGCATTTGCAAATACGATTGAAGCCTGCACCGTAGGTGTCAGCTATCTGGATGCAACGATGAGCGGCATGGGACGCGGTGCAGGAAACTGCAACATGGAACTGCTGTTAGGCTTCCTTAGAAATCCGAAGTACAGTTTGAATCCGGTATTAAAATTTTTACAGAACCAGATGCTTCCGTTAAAGAAGACAGGGCTTGTATGGGGCTGTGATGTACAGTATATGCTGACAGGACAGCAGAACCAGCACCCAAGAACTGCCATTGCGTTTACGGCAGAACAACGTGAAGATTATGCGGCATTTTATCAGTCATTATTAGATCGGGAATAAAATGATGAAACTTCCTAAAAATGCAGAAACTGGGATATTGACTTTCACAAGGTATCGCAGTAAAATAACTGTTAAGAATTGCGTGGAATGAAGTAAAAGATATCATTTCGTAACAATCCGACTAGACGCGAAAGGGAGTAATGAAGATGGAAAAGAAAAATCTTGATTGGGCAAATCTTGGATTCGGTTATGTAAAGACAGATAAAAGATTTGTAGCAAATTATAAAGACGGAGCGTGGGATGACGGAGTCATTACAGATGATGATAAGGTCGTGTTAAATGAGTGTGCAGGTGTACTTCAGTATGCACAGACTTGTTTTGAAGGTTTAAAGGCTTATACAACAGAAGACGGTCATATTGTTATGTTCCGTCCGGACCTCAATGCACAGAGAATGCATGATTCCTGCGAAAGACTGGAAATGCCGCCATTCCCTGTAGACAAGTTTGTACAGGCTGTTACAGATACAGTAAAGGCAAATGCAGCATGGGTACCGCCATTTGGTTCAGGTGCTACATTATACATCCGTCCATATATGTTCGGCAGCAATCCGGTTATTGGTGTAAAGCCGGCTGATGAATATCAGTTCAGAATCCTTACAACACCGGTTGGTCCGTATTTCAAGGGCGGCGCAAAGCCTCTTACAATTAAGGTATCTGATTTCGATAGAGCAGCACCTCACGGAACAGGTCATATCAAGGCCGGTTTAAATTATGCCATGAGCTTACATGCAATTGTAACAGCACATAAAGAAGGCTACGCAGAAAATATGTACTTAGACCCGGCAACAAGAACAAAGGTAGAAGAAACAGGCGGTGCAAACTTCCTGTTCGTTACAAAAGACGGTACAGTTGTAACACCAAAGTCAAGCAGTATTCTTCCTTCTATTACACGTCGTTCACTCGTATATGTTGCGAAGGAAATCTTAGGACTGAAGGTTGAAGAACGTGAAGTTACACTGGAAGAAGTAAAGGATTTCGCAGAATGTGGTCTTTGCGGTACAGCAGCTGTTATCTCACCGGTTGGTAAGATTGTTGACCACGGCAAGGAAATCTGCATGCCAAGCGGTATGGAAAAGATGGGTCCTACAATCCAGAAGCTGTACGATACTTTAACAGGTATCCAGATGGGCAAGCTTGAAGCACCTAAGGGCTGGATTTATACAGTAGAATAATTCGTCTAATGATTTTATCATGAATTTTGTTGATACGGTTTTGTGATAAAGTGTTAAAAAGCAGATAGAGAGCAGATACAGAAGGAATTTTTGTGTCTGCTCTTTTTGTATCAAAGTGGCTTTGTCAGGACGGAGGAAAATGGTTTTAAATGCTATTTGTATAGTGTAAAAAATATATTGACAAGGTTTATTATATGAAGTATATTATATACATCAACAATATTTATAAATGTTGTTGAATGATGAATAAAATGCGAAAGAAAGGGGCGATGCGATTGCCAAAAAGCACAACAAAATTAAAACAGTATTTTCCGATGATTCGTGAGCGGGAGGATATTAAAAGAGAAATCCGCGAGAATCCAAAACTTTTAGAAAAATATCGGGAATGGGACGAAGAACAGCAGGAAGAATTTTTAGATTACTGCACAGGGGTCAAAGGCGTGAAAGTTTTATATGATGCCTTCTTTAAAGAAATAATGAATCCCGAAAACACACCGGAGCGGCTCAACGAATTACTATCCCTTTTATTGGGGCAGAGTGTTACGATAAAAAGAGTGCTTCCGGGAGATTCTACAAGGCTAGCCGATGAACAGTCGCTGTTGATTATGGACATCTTAGTGGAACTTGCTGATACCAGTCTTGCAAATGTCGAAGTCCAGAAAATCGGATACAGCTTTCCGGGACAGCGGAGTGCGTGCTATTCCTCGGATTTACTGCTCAGACAGTATAAAAGGGTCAAAGGCGAAAAGAAAAAAGCCTTCAGTTATAAGGATATAAAATCCGTCTATACGATTGTATTCTTTGAAACAAGTATCAAAGAATTTCACGAATATCCCCAAAATTACATTCACAAATTTAAACAGCAGTCAGACACAGGATTAGGACTGGAATTACTGCAAAAATATGTGTTCATACCGCTTGACATTTTCCGTGGAATCTACCACAATAATCTTAGGAATAAGACAGAAGCGTGGCTCACATTTCTAAGTACAGACGAACCGGAGATTATCATTGAACTAATCAGTCAGTACCCGGAGTTTAAAGAAATGTACGAAGAAATCTATGTCATGTGCCAGAATGTGGAAAAGGTGATGGAAATGTTTTCAAAGGAATTGATTCAACTGGATAGAAATACGGTGCAGTACATGATAGATGAAATGCAGGATACGATTGATGTTCAGAAGGAAAAGATTGACACGCAGAAGGAAGAATTGGAAGCAAAGCAGGAAACGATTGATTCACAGAAAGCAACCATTGACACACAAAAAGAAGAACTGGAAGCAGCCAGACGCCGGTTACGGGAAATGGCGGAAAAGCTGGAACAGCTTGAGCAGAATCAAGAGTAAAAAATGAGTTAAAACACAGTCCGTCAGATAATCATGAAATGTCCGGCGGGCTGTGTTTTCCGCTGTATGCCTGCTCCAGAGAGATTATCAAGCGGTATACACCATTTCTTGAAAAAATAGATTTAACCTATACACAGTACATCGCCATGATGGTGCTGTGGGAAAAAAAGCAAATCAGTGTCAAGGAACTGGGCAAATGCCTGTTTTTAGATTCCGGAACACTCACGCCGCTCTTAAAAAAATTAGAGCAGAAAGGATATGTGACACGTACCCGAAGCGAAGAAGACGAGCGGGTATTAATTGCCGCCATTACGCCAAAGGGAGAAGACTTAAAAGACGAAGCGGTGCTGATTCCGCAGAAAATGATGGCATGCGCGGCACTTCCGCAGGAAAAAGCTGCACAGTTGTATACGCTTCTGTATGAACTGTTAAATACACTGGAAAAATAGAAAAGCAAATTAAAAAAGGGCGGGAAGCCGTATTGCTACAGCTTTTCCCGTCCGTAATTGTGCAGGAGTTCCTGCTTTAAATCATAAAGCTTCTGTGATAAATCGACATGAACAACCTGAGGATTAATCAGCCGCTTGGATTCATCCCAAAGCGTTGCCTGCTCCTGTTTGCAGTATTTCTGAATGTCCATGACATTTGGCGAATCGTAAACACACTCGCCCTTATCAAATACTTTCACCATAATCTCACGCATAGAATACTCGCCCGGTTCCATCAGTGTCTTTTTCCACGTTTCCACAGGGTCAAATAAAAGCAGAGGCTGTGATTCATCATACGTTTCATCGGCCAGCGCGATTAAATCCGCTTTAATCATGCCGTCGGCATCGTAGACACGGTAAACCGTCTTGTTGCCCGGATTTGTGATTTTCTCTGAATTTTCGGACAGCTTGATTTTCGGAATAAATGTGCCGTCATCGCCCATCACTGCGGCAAGCTTATAAACACCGCCGAATGCCGGGTTGTCCTTAGAAGTAATCAGATTGGTTCCGACACCCCATGAAGTAATCGCCGCACCCTGTGTCTTTAAGGAGTCAATCAGATATTCGTCTAAGTCGCTGGAAGCGGAAATAATGGCATCTTCAAATCCGGCATCGTCTAACATTTTACGCGCTTTCTTTGTCAGATAAGCTAAATCGCCGGAATCCAGACGGATACCGTAGCCCTTTAAATCAATGCCTTTTTCACGCATTTCCTTAAATACGCGAATCGCATTCGGTACACCGGAACGCAGGGTGTCATACGTATCGACAAGCAGGATACACGCATCCGGATACAAATCGGCATAGGTTTTAAATGCAGTATATTCATCCGGAAAGCTCATAATCCAGCTGTGGGCGTGTGTTCCCTTTACTGGCACACCAAACATCTGACCGGTCAGGACGTTGCTCGTACCGACACAGCCTGCAATAACAGCGGCTCTTGCACCGTAAATACCGGCGTCCGGTCCCTGTGCGCGGCGTAGACCGAATTCCATAATACCGTCACCCTTTGCGGCGTAGCAGACACGGGCGGCTTTTGTGGCAATTAAACTCTGGTGGTTGATAATATTTAAAATAGCCGTTTCAACAAGCTGTGCTTCCATAATCGGTGCGATGACCTTGACAATCGGTTCACGCGGGAAAATGACCGTACCTTCCGGAATGGCATAAATATCACCTGTGAAGTGGAAGTTACTTAAATATTCCAGAAAGTCTTCATCAAAGATAGACAGACTACGCAGGTATGCAATATCATCTTCTGTAAAATGAAGATTCTTAATGTAGTCAATGACCTGTTCTAAGCCGCAGGAAATCGCATAAGCGCCGTCACATGGATTTTTTCTGTGAAAGGCATCGAAAATAACCGTGCGGTTATTTTCGGTTTTAAAATATCCCTGCATCATAGTCAGTTCATATAAATCTGTTAAAAGTGTGAGATTACGCATAAATCCTCCATTCTTATGTATCATCGGATACATGGCACTCAATTAGATGAAAGGGCTGTGCAAAAAATAGGAATACTTTCTGCAACAGCCCTTATGTAAATCAATTATTTGTTCTTACTGAAAAATTTTTTAAGTCCTTTTTTCTTCGGAGCCGGTTCTGCAACGACTTTACCGCCGCGTACAGATTTGATTCCTGTAATGTAAATACCGCTGACTTCAGCTTTGACTTCGGCCTTAACCGGAAGTTGGTCAAAAACCTTCGGGTCTGCCATAAGTGTCATGATTCTCGGTCCGATTTTAGCTTTTACAATAGGCATCTTACTGCCGCGCAGATACTTTGGTGTCTGCTCTAAAACCATCTTTGGAAGATTGGCATCTTTAAGCTTCATCTTCTTTTTATCAATGATTAACATGGACATCACCTGCTTTGCCGCATCAATCTGCGCCTGCTGTTCGTCCTGCTGTTTACGGAGCTTGTTTCCAAAAATCATTAAACCGATAAATACGGCAAGTAAAATGACGAAAATTACTAATAAAACGATTCCCCAGACTGGCATAGTATCGTCCTCCTAAATTATTAAAATATCTATAAAAGTATAGCATATATGCCCGTATTTGAAAAGAAAAAAGTTATTCTTTTTCATACATTTCTACAATGACATCATGCGTATAGGCGGCAATTTTTTTGCGTTCTTCCTTTGGGAAAGAATTAATATCAATCGGTTTGCCGAAAGCGAGCGTGGTGTGTGTTGCCTTTAAGCGCGGAAACTGACGTTCAAAAATGCAGTCGGTATTGGTCTGTACCATCGGAATAATCTTACAGCCTGTTTTTTCTGCAAATTTAAAGCTTCCGGCGTGGAAATCCTGAACACCTTCGCCTTTATTGCGTGTGCCTTCCGGAAAAATAACAATGGATTTGCCGTCTTTAATGTAGTCAATTCCCTTTAAAATGGTTTTTAAGCCTTCCTTCATATTTTCACGGTCTAAGAACAGACAGAATAAATTGTCCATCCAGCGGCGGATAATCAGCGCCTTTTTCATTTCCTTTTTGGCAACAAATCCGGTCGGACGTTTCATATACGTATAAGAAATAATCACATCAAAAAATCCGCGGTGGTTTCCGATAAATAAAACCGGCTCATCGTCCGGGATATTTTCCAGTCCGGTCACAGTTGTATGCACACCGGCTAAAAATAAAATGATGTGAAAAGCGCCTTGCACAATCCGCAGGGAAGAAACTGCCTTTACATCGGGATTGAATTTTCCGATAACCCATTCAACCGGCAGCGCAATCAGGCTGAAGATAAAGAACAGGATCAGGAACACAATAACAAGAAAAGAACGAATCATATAATCCTCCATGTTTTCCGAAGGAAAATCCTATGTGAGTTTACTCACATTTCTCCTAAAGCGAGGAGAGGATTTTTCCTCCAAATTTTTATTTGCGGTATCACTCATTCAGATACCGGCTCATGCCGCTGGAATAGTAAATGCTTCCATCCGTGGTGACAAAGACGGCTTCGATATTGTCCAGCGATTCAATGAGTGCCAGACCGTCGTTTAACCCCAGTGCAAAACACGTGGTGCTTAAACAGTCGCCGTCCAGCGAAACGGCAGAGAGTATGGTGACATCTGTCAGCCGGTTGTCGTAAGGATAACCGGTTGCGGGATTTAAAATGTGATGATAAAAGGTATCATTTTCATAGAAATACCGTTCATACGTGCCGGAAGACACCACAGAGCAGTCCCGCAGATTTAACGTCAGCAAAAGTTCATTGCTTTGTGTAAATGGTTTTTTTACACCGACCGTAAAATCCTTCGAGTCACTTTTTCCGCCGACACACAGCACATTGCCGCCCAGATTAATCATGGCACTTGTGACATCGTGTGCCAACAGATAATCTTTGATCTTATCCGCAATATAGCCCTTTGCAATCGCACCGAGATCCAATATCGTACCCTCCGGCATGGTAATGCGGTAATTGCCGTTCTCAAGCGGTGTAAGTTCCACTTTTGTATAATCGACATATTGCAATGCATTGGCAATGGCGGCAGCATCCGGAACGGCCGGCTGTTCTGCGGTAAAATCCCAGAGTTGTGAGACACTTCCGATAGTGATATCAAACGCACCGCCGGAAATGCGGCAGTAGTCTAAGCCGGTGGCAATCAGCTCACCAAGCTCTGCCGGAATTTCATCGGTCTGGTGGTGGTTCACGGCATAAAGCGTACTGCTCTCTAAAGTACGGGAGCAGAGCTGTTCATACGTATCGCACAAATCCAGACAGCCGTTTAAAACGGATTTGGATACATTTATATAGGAAGAAATCTGTACATAAGTATTGAGCTTATATCCGGTGACGGTGACCGGGTCAGAGAGCCGTGTCTGGCAGCCGCAGGTCGAAAGCATGCAGAGTATCAGCAGCGGTGTAAAAAAAGCCGTTTTCATTTTTCTAAAAAATATTTTCATAACAAAATGATTATAGCGGATATTTCGTATAAAATCTATAAAAATTAAGAAGAATTGCGCCGGAATCATGAAAAAAATGTGAAACGGCTTTTTTTTTATCATGATTTATGCTATAACAATATAGTCATGTAAAATTGTGACACATCAAAATATAGGAATGATGAAACGAAAGGAAATTTGATTTATGAAAAAAAGATTTTTCGGTGTTATGCTTGCCGCATCTTTAGCAGTGTCCCTGACAGCCTGCGGAGGCAAGAAGACATCACAGGATAATGCGGCATCTACAGTGAATAAAGAGGTTACAGCAGAAGAATATGCAGGAACTATTACATCCAATGCAGATGTTTACAAGCAGTATGTAACACTGCCGGATTACAAGGGCGTTGAAGTATCTGTAGACCGTTCATCTCTTACGGTATCTGATGATGACGTAGAAAGCTACATTTCAAAGTTATTATCACAGACAGCTACAACAGAAACGGTTACAGAAGGCGTGACGGCTTCCGGCGATACGGTAAAGCTTGATTACAGCGGTCTGTTAAACGGAGAAGCGTTCTCAGGCGGTACAGCAACGGATGCCAGCTATACCATCGGTTCAGGCAAGTTTATTACCGATTTAGACCAGGGACTTATCGGTCTGACAGTCGGTCAGGAATATAATATTCCGTGTACGTTCCCTTCAGACTACTCAAGCTCTGACCTTGCGGGAAAAGATGTTATTTTCGTTGTAACCGTAAAGTCTATCCAGAAAAGCACTGTGCCGGATTTGACAGATGCATGGGTTGCTGAAAATGCTTCTACACTCGGCGTAGAAGCAACAACAGTTGCTGAATTAAGAAGCTATGTAAAGGATTACCTGACATCACAGGCAGAATCTACATTTGCAAGTGACAAATATCAGGCAGTTTATTCCAAGCTCAGCGAAAATCTGACACCAAGCGGTTATCCGCAGGAAGAATTAGACAGCCTTGTAAATACATTAAAGTCTAATGTTGAATCAGAGTTTAATTCATACGGTTCATCTTACGGCATTTCTGATTTAGATTCATATCTTTCACAGGTATACGGATTTGAATCACAGGACGCTTTTAATGATTATGCAGTAGAATATGCACAGCAGTACCTTCTTGAAAAAATGGTGCTGACACTGATTGCATCGAATGAAAAAATCACGGTTTCTGCCGATGAAATTAACGACATGGGTGCACAGCTTGCAGATTACTACGGATACACAAATTATCAGGAAATCTTAGACAACTACGGCAATGAAATGAATTCAGAAGTCGGTTACGAAGTGCTGTATCAGAAGGTACAGAATTTCTTAAATGATAATGCGGTAGAATCTGAGTCATAAACAGCTCGCAGTGCATTTGTATTGGTTTATAAACACATAAAGCCATAGTATATAAGACAGGACTTATAAGGTATGACATATAAAGCGGGTCGGAATGACCGTTTCCCAAAAGGTTTATCCTTTGAGGGACGGCACATTCCGGCCTGCTTTTTTTGCTTGCAAATTTATGCAGGTGTGCTATAATAGAAACGTTTTTTGTTTATAAAATTTTTACATTAAATTTATAATTGGACATGCCTGTAAGAGGAAATGCTGTCACGCGTGGATGTGGTGTATAACAGCGTGTTTCAAAGAAAAGAAAGAGAAAGGTTAGAAAAATGAATCAGTTTGTACCAAAGTTGTTTGACTGCATGAAAGGATATTCAAAAGAGCAGTTTGTAAAAGACGTGATTGCCGGTATTATTGTGGCGATTATTGCGCTTCCGCTGTCGATTGCGTTAGCCCTTGCTTCCGGTGTTGGACCGGAACAGGGTATTTACACGGCAATTTTTGCCGGATTTGTCATTTCGTTTCTGGGCGGAAGCCGTGTGCAGATTGCAGGACCGACCGCCGCATTTGCAACGATTGTAGCCGGAATTGTCGCAGAACACCAGATGGAAGGTCTTGTTGTGGCAACCGTTATGGCGGGAATCCTTCTTATTATAATGGGACTTTTAAAGTTCGGAAATTTAATCCGTTTCATTCCGTATACGATTACATCGGGCTTTACCTTTGGTATTGCCGTAACGATTGTTATCGGACAGGTCAAGGACTTTTTGGGACTGACATTTACATATTCACCGGTGGAAACCATAGACAAGGTTAAAGAATGTGTTACGTGTATCGGAACAATTCAGGTGCAGGCATTAATTGTCGGACTGGTATCCCTTGCGATTCTGATTGTGTTTCCAAAGGTCACGGAAAAAATTCCACCGTCATTGATTGCAGTTATCGTAGCAATTTTAATGGTAAAGCTGCTTCACATGAATGTAAAGACGATTGGCGATTTGTATACAATATCCAATAAAGTACCGGGCATTTCCATGCCGAAAATAAGTCTTGGCATGATTCGTGATTTATTCCCGGATGCACTGACAATTGCGGTGCTTGCAGGAATTGAATCCCTGTTATCCTGTGTCGTATCCGACGGTATGATTGGCAGCCGCCACAAGCCGAATATGGAACTGGTTGCGCAGGGCGCCGGAAACATTGTATCAGCGCTGTTTGGCGGTATCCCGGCGACAGGTGCGATTGCAAGAACCGCAGCCAATGTAAAAAACGGTGGACGAACACCGGTTGCGGGAATGGTTCATTCCGTGACATTGCTTTTAGTACTTGTTGTATTAATGCCGTATGCCGCATGGATTCCAATGCCTGCGATTGCCGCCATTTTGTTTATGGTTGCATATAACATGAGCGGCTGGAGAGAATTTGTTAAATTAGTGCGCAAATCCCCAAAGAGTGATGTTGCCGTGCTACTTGTTACCTTTGTACTGACTGTTGTATTTGACCTTGTTGTGGCAATCGAAGTCGGTATCGTACTGGCAGCGCTTTTATTCTTAAAGAGAATGTCCGATGTTACAGCGGTAAAGAGCTGGAAGTACCTTGGAAGTGAGATTGATGAAAATAATGACCCGGATAAGATTTCTTTAAAGGTTGTGCCAAAGCATACACTGGTTTACGAAATTATCGGACCGATGTTCTTTGCCGCCGCAGATAAATTTCTGGAAATTTCGGCAGAACCGGGCATTAAGGTAGTTATTATCCGTATGCGCGGTGTACCGGCAATGGACGTAACCGCATTGCGCTCATTAACGAATATTCATGAAATCTGCAAAAAGAAGGGCATTACGCTGGTGCTTTCCCATGTACAGGAACAGCCGCGTGCGATGATGGAAAAAGCAGGCTTTGTGGAACTGGTCGGAGAAGAAAACTTCTGTGCCAATATTGATGCGGCACTTGCACACGCAGCGGAAATTGACCGGTAAAAATCCGCAAAATACGAAAATTCAACAAAAGTCAGACCAAAATGCCGAGTATCTCTACAATAAGAGATATTCGGTGTTTTTATTTATAGATTCAGATAAATACAGCGGCTGTTCCTTTAAAAAGCAACAGCCGCTGTAAATCATAGGCAAAGACCTATAGTATTTAATTGAAGTTTCAGATTAAAGCTGAGGACCGGCAGCTACTAAAGCCTTACCAGCTTCGTTGCCTGTGTACTTAACGAAGTTCTTGTTGAATCTTTCAGCTAAATCCTTAGCCTTTGTTTCCCATTCAGAAGCATCAGCGTATGTATCTCTAGGATCAAGGATACCTGAGTCAACGCCCGGAAGTTCTGTAGGTACTTCAAAGTTGAACATTGGAATCTGCTTTGTAGGAGCTGTCTTAATAGCACCTGAAAGGATAGCGTCGATGATACCACGAGTATCCTTAATAGAGATTCTCTTACCTGTTCCGTTCCAACCTGTATTAACTAAGTAAGCCTTAGCTCCGCTCTTTTCCATCTTCTTAACAAGTTCAGCAGCATACTTTGTAGGATGTAACTCAAGGAATGCCTGTCCGAAGCAAGCTGAGAATGTAGGGGTAGGTTCTGTGATACCACGTTCTGTACCTGCAAGCTTAGCTGTAAATCCTGAAAGGAAGTAGTACTGTGTCTGTTCCGGTGTCAGGATAGATACTGGAGGCAGTACACCGAAAGCATCAGCTGAAAGGAAGATAACGTTCTTAGCAGCAGGAGCTGAAGAAATCGGACGTACAATATTCTTAATGTGGTCGATTGGGTAAGAAACACGGGTGTTTTCTGTTACGCTCTTATCAGCGAAGTCAATCTTACCGTTTGCATCAAGAGTAACGTTTTCAAGGAGAGCGTTTCTCTTAATTGCGTTGTAGATATCCGGTTCAGATTCCTTATCAAGGTTGATAACCTTAGCGTAGCAGCCGCCTTCAAAGTTGAATACACCGTTGTCATCCCAGCCGTGTTCGTCATCACCGATGAGAAGTCTCTTAGGGTCTGTTGAAAGTGTAGTCTTACCTGTACCTGAAAGACCGAAGAAGATTGCTGTGTTTTCACCGTTCATATCTGTGTTAGCTGAGCAGTGCATTGAAGCCATACCCTTTAATGGAAGGTAGTAGTTCATCATAGAGAACATACCCTTCTTCATTTCTCCGCCGTACCATGTATTGATGATAACCTGTTCGTGGCTTGTGATGTTGAATGCTACACAAGTTTCAGAATTTAAACCTAATTCTGCATAATTAGAAACTTTAGCCTTAGAAGCGTTGTATACAACGAAATCAGGCTCGAAGTTTTCAAGTTCTTCTGCTGTAGGCTTGATGAACATATTTGTTACGAAATGTGCCTGCCAAGCTACTTCAACGATGAAACGGACAGCCATTCTTGTATCCTTATTGGCACCGCAGAATGCATCAACTACGAAAAGTCTCTTGTTAGAAAGTTCGCTCTTTGCAATATCCTTAACCTTAGCCCATACATCTTCTGACATTGGGTGGTTATCGTTCTTGTATTCGTCAGATGTCCACCATACAGTGTCCTTAGAATTTTCATCAACAACGATGTACTTATCCTTAGGAGAACGTCCTGTATAGATACCTGTCATAACGTTTACTGCGCCAAGTTCGCTTTCCTTACCGATTTCATAACCTTCGTTTTTAGAAGATGTTTCTTCTTCGAATAATAATTCGTAAGAAGGGTTATGAATGATTTCAGTTGCACCTGTAATACCATACTTGCTTAAATCAATTCCTGCCATCTTGAATTTAACCTCTTTCCTTCATAATTGTAATATGTAAGAAGCCGCAAAGTGCGGAACTTACAATATTCATATGCAATAAGTGAAAAATTTCACATGCCTTACCATAATTATACATAATTCACTGGCAAAATCAATAAAAAAACATTAAATTTTGTAATTTCATTTCAGATCTCAATATGTTATAACGAGGTTAGACAAAACTGACCCGGAAAACTTCCGGTATATGAAAATGTGCCGGGACTGCATGCAGGTTTGTATTTGGAACAGGACATTTGCAATGTGAAGAGAAGTACGGTATAGTAGAAATAATAGAAACAGAGGGGATAGTTTACACGGCAGATACAGCCTGTGTCTGGTGTTATTTGGAGATTTTTTCAGAGTGGAAAGGGTACATGTATGCAGTATACAAAAAAGCATTTAAAAGAACAGCTTTATCAAATGGGGCTTAACGGAACGGAAACCATACTGATTCATTCGTCCATGAAAGCAATCGGCGATGTAGAGGGCGGTGCGGAAACCGTGCTGGATGCGTGGATGGAGTATTTTAAGGAAGGTCTGTTATTGCTTCCGACGCATACATGGAAAACGGTTAATGAAAGCCACCCGGTTTTTGACAGCCAAAAAGAGCCGTCCTGCGTCGGCGTTTTAACCAATCTGTTTATGAAGCGGGAAGGTGTTGTGCGCTCCCTGCACCCGACCCACAGCATGGCGGGCTTTGGTAAACATGCGGCAGAATACCTTGCAGGAGAAGAATACCGCAATACACCGTGTACGCCGGGCGGTTGTTACGACAGGTTAAAAGACACAGGCGGAAAAATTCTGCTTGTCGGGGTGGGACATGAACGAAATACGTATATTCACAGTGTGGAAGAAGTGCTGAATGTGCCAAACCGCCTGTCAGATAAGCCTGTGAAGCTGACGGTGGTTTGGCCGCAGGGGCAGAGGGACGTTTATATGAGAAAGCATTATAATCCCGACCAGCCGCATATTTCAGAGGATTTTGTGAAATTAACGCAGGCATTTACAGACTGCGGCGCGGCAAAAAACACGGTGCTTGGCAGTGCGGACTGCATTTTGTGTGATGCGGCAAAGGTGTTTGATGTCACGCGCCATGTGCTTGCGCCGGAGCCGGAGTGTCTGGTGACGCGGGAGCGGATTGAGAAGGAACGGTGGGCGGATTATATATAATACTCCGGCTGGCTGACGTCTTCCACGCGGCAGCAGCTGCTTCTAAGCAGCAGTTTTCCTTCCAGTTCAATGCGAATCACTTCTTTATGTCCGCCGCGGATTCTGTCGAGCAGGACAAATAATGCGAAACGCGCCATATTTTCTTTCGGAAGCTGGACGGTTGAAAGCATCGGCTTGATAAACTGTCCTTCTTCAATATCATCACAGGAAATAATCGAAGGGCGGTATAAAATGCTGCTGTACCGGTTCAGGCATTTTAACATGCCGATTGCGGTAATGTCATTGGCACAGTAAATGCCGGTCGGCGGTTCTTTTAATTTCAAAAACTTCTGCATGGTCTGAAACCCTTCTTTTTCGGTCTGATGTGTTTCAATCACATATTCCGGGTAAAAAAAATTCATTGCCGCCCTCCATATTTTATCGCACAGTCCCGGTACGGCACATTTATAAGAAGGATTATTTAAAACCCGCGAAACGGTTGCGGGGGAAGTTCCGGTTATTTCTGCAATTTTTTTAATAGACATAAGCAGTTCCTTTCTGAAAATCTTTGAAAATTCCCGAAAATCAAAGTTAATAGCCTAGTAAACCTATCGGTATTATATCACATTTGCCGCAAACGCAGAAGAATAAAAAGTGAAAACGATTTCACGATAAGTTGTATAAAACGGCTTGATTTATAAAAAACAGTCTTTTTTTCTAAAAAATCCCCCTATATTTCATGAAAACAGTGAAAAATCCCACAGGAATGAAAACGGTTTCACAGATTAGACTGGAAAAATGAGGTATTAATTCATATAATCCATATAATAAAAGTAGGAAATGCAAAGCGCAAAAGAAAGGACTGGAAAAATGAGAGAGGAAAAGCAGGCTATTATTCGGATAGAACATTTAAACAAACAATACATTGTCGATAAGAAACCGGTAGATGTATTAAAGGATATATCGCTTGAAATCAAGGAAGGCGAGTTCGTTACAATTGTGGGACACAGCGGCTGCGGAAAAAGCACACTGCTTCATATTATATCGGGGCTGGCAGAATATGAGGACGGCATTGTGGAGCGCAACGGACATAAGGTCGAAGGACCGGGACCGCAGTGCGGCAATCGCAAGAGGGCTTGTCAACCATCCGAAAATTCTTTTATTGGATGAACCGTTCGGAGCGCTGGATGCCCTGACAAGAATCCAGATGCAGAAAGAAATTCAACATTCTCAATGCTTTCAACATTCATCACATTCTCAACATGCCAAACATTCTCAATCGTGCGGAATGTCGTGGAAACGACCGTCTAATTCTTCTGTTTTTACCACATTGATAAACGCATGTTCATCAATCGAGCGGATGAGCGGAAGCAGTTCCCGCTTGGCTTCGGAATTAATAACCGAGTAAATCAGTGTCTTTTCCTTTCCTTCATAACAGCCAATCCCCTTAAACAGCGTGGCATCGTGATTTGTCATTTCACGGATAGCGTGATAAACCTCATCGGATTTATCGGAAATAATAAATAGTGTTTCTTTTTTGTATCGTTTATACAGTACCTGAATAACCTGTGTGCTGCAAAACTGGAAAATAATCGAATACAGCGCACTCGACCAGCCAAACAGCGCGCCCGCAATGACAAGCATAATCACATTTCCGATTAAAATATAATTCCATGCATCAATGCCCTTTTCATGTGCAAAGAAAATGCTGATAAAGTCCGTTCCGCCGGTTGTCGTTCCGACATTTAAGCACAGACTGGTGGCAAAGCCGTTTAAAATACCGCCGAACACGCTTAGCAGTAAAATGTCGTCCGTAAACATATACGGTGGCAGAATATCGACAAAAATACTCGACAGTACAATGACAACAATCGAATACAGCGTAAACCGTTTTCCAATGTATTTATAAGCGATATAGGTCGGAAACAGGTTTAACAGGACGTTTAATAAGGTATATGGAATACTAATCCCGAAAAAGGCCAGTCCGATTTCCTGTAACAACAGGGAAAGTCCCGAAAATCCCCCCGGAAACAGTCCGGCAGTCTTAGCAAAGCAGCGTAAATTCCAAGCATAAAAAATCGATGCGGCAATCACCACAAAAAACCGAAACACCTGATAAAACTTCGGGTGTTTTGCCTCTAAAGATTGAAACATACAATTCTCCTTTCTGATAAGCGACTTTGTCGCAAGTGTTTTATTTATCATAATTCCGATAGCTTCTTATTAATAACGGCAGTTCCGCAATCAGCATGCCAATCCAGCCAGCAAGGTACGAATACGGCAGGGCTTCAATCTGCAGTGAAAATGCAAATACAAGAATGGCGGCGGCAATGACACGCACGCCCATGTTGACAAAACTGCTGATTAAAGTGATTTTTAAATCGCCGATACCGCGGAAATATCCCTGAATACCGTTGGTTGCCGCAGGCAGCAGATACATAATGGAAATCAGCCGCAGGTAGGTGACACCGTGGCGGCAGACATCTGTATCACTTGTAAACAGCCGCATCAGCGGATTGGCAAATACAAAGCAGATGATAAAAATGATGACACCGTACACCATTTCAATGCGCATGCCGCACCGGAAAGCTTCTTTTAAACGGCTCTTTTTTCCGGCACCCTTGCTTTGAGCCATAAGCGCCGTCATAGCGTGTCCGATATTCTGCTCCGGTGTATAGGCAAAGTCGTCAATACGGTTTACAACGGCAAATGCGGCGGCAATGGCAACACCCATGGAATTGACAATTGCCTGAATCCCAAGCTTTCCAAGCTGGACGGTTGCCTGCTGCATGGCAGATGCCCAGCCGTAGGAAATCGTTTTGCCAAGCAGAGCCTTATCAAATACCAGCCATTTTTTTCCTAACTGCAAAATCGGCACTTTTTTCTGAATATAAATAATACACAGCAGGCAGGAAAGTGCTTCACTTAAAACGGTAGAAACCGCACAGCCCTCACTGCCCATATTTAAAAATAGGACAAAAAACAAATCGCCGAGAATATTGATAACGGCACTGGTAATCAGAAAGTACAGCGGCGACTGGCTGTCACCGAGCGCGCGCAGGGTGCTTGCAAAGCAGTTATACATAAAGGTAAATAAAAGTCCTGCAAATATAATGCGCAGATAATTGATTGTCATACCCATGATAGACGCGTCGACCTGCATTAAAAGCAGAATCGGGCGGGCAAAGACAATGCACAGCACCGACAAAATCAGTGAAAATGCAATACCGGACAGCATGGTGGTACTAATCTGGCGGTGCAGGCGGTCATAATCCTTTGCACCGAACTGGTTGCCCATTAAAATACTGGCGCCCATACACAGTCCGTTTAAAAACAGTATAAATAAAGTCGATATCGGGTTACAGATACCCACGGCGGCAAGCGCCTCTTTTCCGACGTACCGTCCGACAATAATACTGTCAACGGCATTGTAGGTGAGCTGAAAGAGATTTCCCAGCACAAGCGGTATTGTAAAGCCGATAAGCTGTGGTGTTATTTTTCCGGTCGTTAAATCCTTTTCCATAAAAAACTCCATTTCAATAAGCAGTATCTTTTTGCAGGGCTATTTTAGCACACTTTCTTTTATTTGATAAGAGTTCCGGGGCAAGTTTTGTGTCAAAAAATGCATTAAAAATGTAGAAACAAACAGGAGTGGAAAAACGGCGGGATACAGGGTATAATGAACTTATAAAAATGAGAGCGAGGGTTGATATGAGTGAGTTGAAAAATAAAATTAATTTCACAGTTGCCTGTGTAGATGAATTTGCTCAAAAAAATAATCTCAGCGTAAAAGAAGCATTTCAGTATTTATTTCAGTTTAAAGGCATTGAATTTATAAAGGAAAATTATGAAGCAGAGCATACATTGTCGTTTGATACGGTATTAGAGGACTTAGGAATTTTGTGTAGGAGAAACGGGGGAAAATTATGAGATTATATCATGGAAGCAATACAGGTATCAACAGTATTAATCTTGCAATGTGCAGACCGTATAAAGATTTCGGAATAGGATTTTATCTGACGGATATAAGAGAGCAGGCAGAAAGAATGGCAGTGAGGGTAGCTAAAATTTATGGTGGTAGTCCGGTTTTAAATGTTTTTGATATACAAGATGATTTTAGAGAACTGCCGGGGATTAAAATAAAAGATTTTGGAGAACAGACAACAGAGGAATGGGCAAGATTTGTTATGAATAACAGAAATCATTCCTTTGACAACATAGAGGATATATTATGCAATCAGGATAATAAATATGATATTGTTATCGGACCGGTAGCAGACGATAACATGGCATTGTTATTTCGTCAGTATGAAAATGAAATAATAGATTTTCAAACATTATTAAAAGGCATGGTATATAAGAAAACATCTTCACAATATTCGTTTCATACAGAAAAAAGTATCAGACTTTTAAGAAAGGTGGAAGATTGAGTTGAGTTTACAACAGCAGTTAATGGAGTATATCATTCAGGACATTATTGAAATGCTTACTGTCCAGCAGGAAATGGAATATGATGAAGCAATGAATAAGTTTTATAATTCAGAAGTATTTGAAAAGCTCCAGGATGAAGAAACCGGTTTATATAAGGAAAGTTCAGCATATGTATATGACCTTTTTAAAGATGAAATGAACTTCGGACACATCATACAGGCAGAAATATAGAAAGTAAAAATCTTTACAACAGTAAAGCAGAAAGGAAAAACATGAGCAATAATACAAATATCAGAAAGATGACCGCAGGGGACAAGCAAGCCGTGATTGAAATGATGCGGGTGTTTTATACATCTCCGGCGGTATTTAGCAACGGTTCAGAAAATATATTTTTACAGGACATAGAGGCGTGTACGGGAGAAAATCCGTATCTGGACGGATACATATTTGCCGCACCGGATTCAGGCGAAATACAGGGCTATGGCATGGTGGCAAAAAGCTTTTCAACGGAATTTGGCAAGCCGTGTGCATGGATTGAAGACATTTATATCAAAGATTCCTACAGAGGACTTGGAATCGGAAGCCGCTTTATAGAGCATGTCAAAAAGACCTATGCAGGCTGTGTCATTCGTCTGGAAGTGGAAGAAGAAAATGAACGGGCAGTAAAAGTTTATGAAAAGAACGGGTTTCACGTATTGCCTTACATGGAAATGATAACCAAAGAATAGAAAAATTTGTAAAAGAAGTTTTGACAGCCGTAGACAATGTAATACAGATAAATAAGAAAATCAGGGGAAAGAAGTTTCTGACGAAGTCTTTCCCCTGATTTTTAATTTACAGCAGCACTATTTTCAAGCTGTTTTAATTCCTTAAGTTCCCGCACGGTAAAATAACCGCAGACAACCGCAGCCGCGCCGTCGGCAATCGGACCGGCATACATCACGCCGTCAATTCCCATAAAAATCGGGAAAATGATAATCAACGGAAGCAGGAACAAAATCTGTCTTGTCAGTGACATAAAGACACCCAGCCGCGATTTGCCGATAGAGTTGAAAAAGTTTGACGTTACCGGCTGGATTCCGTTGATAATTGTAAGGAACATATAAATTCTAAAGTAACGCTCCGAAAACTGGAAATACAGCTCGCTTCCGTTTCCGAAAGCGCTGATAATCTGTCGCGGAAAAACCTGAAAACAGATAAATGCAATCACGGACAACACCGAAGCGGCACTAAGTGCCAGCAGGTAGGTATTGCTTACGCGGCGGTATTTTTTAGCACCGTAATTAAAACCGATAACCGGCTGTGTCCCCTGTGAAATGCCGATGACAAAGGACATGAAAATCATATTGACCTTTGTAATAATGCCGGAGCAGGCAAGCGGAATATCACCGCCGTACACGGACTGCGCGCCGTAGTGTGCAAGCGTGTTATTCATGACAATCTGTACAACGGTCATGGCAATCTGGTTAAAGCAGGCACTCGCACCCAGCATGAAAATGTTGCGGCAGTGTTTTCCGGTGACATGAAAGCTGTCTTTTGTCAGTCGTATTGTTTTAAAATGAAACATATAGCGCAGGCTGATACAAAATGAAATTATCTGTCCGATAATCGTTGCAAGCGCTGCACCGGTCATACCCATATTCAGGACAAAAATAAAAACAGGGTCTAAAATCGTATTCACAACAGCGCCAATCAGCATGGAAATCATGGAGTAGCGCGGACTACCGTCAGCTAAAATCAATTTGCTCATGCCGGTGTTGGCAATCAGAAACGGAAAGCCGATGGCAGTAATGCGTGTATAAGCCTTTGCATACGGAAGCACGTCTGTGGTTGCGCCGAAAAATTTCAGCATCGGTGTCAGAAAAATCGTTGTCAGAAGGAAAAGGCTGATTCCGAAAACTGCCATAAGGCACATGCCGTTTCCTGCGTATTTTGCGGATTCGTCTTTTTCACCGGCACCGAGGTGGAGTGAAAAGTTGGTGGCACTGCCGATTCCGAGTAAAAGAGAAATCGCCGTGCAGGTGGTCGAAAGCGGAAAGGCAATATTGGTTGCCGCATTTCCGAGCATTCCGACACCCTGCCCGATAAAAATCTGGTCGACAATGTTATAAAGTGCCGTCACCAGCATGGAAATAATGCAGGGAATCGCAAATCCGACTAAAAGCTTGGATTCTTTTTCATATCCCAAGGGATTGTCCTGTGAACGTGTCTGAACATTTTCCTTTGAATTTCCGGGAGAATTTTGTGTTGTATCTGATGATTTCATAAATCGGTATCCTTTCAAATTACTTGTATACTCATATGGGGCGGGTTTAAAGGTCTTTCATAGATAAATGATCCAAGACATTATTAGAATTCATTATCTGCGCAAGAAGTATAGTATAAATAAAGATAAAAGTCAAAATTTCTTGTGCTATTCGATAAATTCAGTTATAATTTGTTAATAAATACGACTATAACGATTTAATGAAAGATATAACAGGTTTAGATATGATACAGCACAATCATTCGTTGGTAGTAATAAGAAGTTTGTTTACAGAAAACAAGCAAAAATTTCTTGTCTATTATGATGAAAAATGGGACTGTAAACTGTTTCTGAATTATAAGACAATGGATAGGGATAATGAAAATTCTATTCTGGACAGAGTTGCCGCAGATTTGGCATTGAATAGGGAAGATATGGAATGTCATTACATTACATCAAGAGTACAGGAAAAATATTCTATCAGCCATGGAGAGAACAGAGTTTATAATCACAGATTATATGAATTAAAGATACACCATTTTCCGGAGCAGACCAGACAGACGGATTTTGTTTTAAACGGCAGGCATTACTACTGGATGACACTGGAAGAAATGGAACACGATGAGAATATTGAAAAAAAGAATATGGAAGTAGTTGATTTTGTAAAAGAATCAATTCCATAAAAAGTACAGCAGGTATAAATGTTTGTACCGACCCCAAAAGTTAAACGAAAAATTTAACGATTGGAGGTCGGTATTTTTTTATATAATGGGAAATTCCTTTGGAATTCCCTATTATATAAAAGGAACTTCGGGCCATTGATGCGCACTCGCGCATCAATGAAGTTTGTCGCAAGCGACCGCGCTCGGCGCGAGAATGTGCTTTGGCACATTTTTTTATCATGAATATATTGACAACAATTTCCCGGCAGAGTAAAATAACTATGTTATTTAATAACGTTGTTATTTTAAATGAGGTAATCATATATGAGACCAATCAACGAAAAGCTGGCTGCGGATTTATTGCAGGCAGGAAAACAGGAATTTTTAGAAAAAGGATTTCAGGGAGCGTCTATGCGCGGGATAGCTGCCAGAATGGGTGTGACAACAGGGGCATTGTACCGCTATTACACCGATAAAGAATCCTTATTTGATGCACTGGTGGAAGAACCGGCGGGTGGACTGGAAAAGCGATACCGTGAAATACAGCAGCAATTTGCACAGGAAACGGTAGAAAAGCAGTTACAGAGTCTGCCGGAAGTGTCTGACACAGGGCACGCGTGGATGGTGGAATACATTTATGACCATTATGACGCATTTAAGCTGATTGTGTGCTGTTCAAACGGAACAAAATATGAGCATTATCTGGATATTTTAACGGATATCGAGGTCAATGCCAGTCTGTGTCTGATTGAGCGTATGCAGGAGCAGTCCAGAACGGTAGCGATTGATGAAGAACTGATTCATATGGTGGCAAGCAGTATGTTTAACGGTATGTTTGAAACAGTACGCCACGATATGCCGCGGGAAAAGGCGGTTGCTTATATGAATAGTCTGAGAGAATTTTATTCTGCCGGCTGGTTTAAGTTACTGGGGATTTCGTAAGAAATGTGGGAAATCCTCATTTCTTTTAAGAATGAGTTAGTTAAAACTCACTGTAATTATGTAATACAAACACACAGGAATTTGTTTCTGAGTGAAGACAAATTCCCTTGATGGCAGATGAAAAACCGCATATGCGGGTGGTTTACTGCATTTTTGCAGTGAATCACTAAAAAATCTGTTTGTACATTATCGCAAATAAAAAGGAGTAGCGTATGAAAAGTAATAAAGAACCTTCGCCGATTGCCGTTGTATGGGAATGGGCAGGGGCATATCATGCAAAATTTTATGCAGCGGTGCTGCTTGCGGTACTGGGGGTGGCAGGAACCATGCTGTCCTATTTTAGTATTGCGCAGATTATCCGCTTACTGTTAGAAGAACAGTCTATGTCACTTTGCTGGAAATGGTGCATTGCGCTGGCTGGCGGATATCTGGTGAAATCCGTATGCTCATCGATGTCTACAGCGCTGTCCCATACCGCAACCTATCACACACTGCGGGATATCCGCAAAAAAATGCTTTCCAAGCTTTCAAGGCTGCCAATGGGAATGATTGTTGATACACCGTCAGGTCAGTACAAAACGACAATTGTAGACCGTGTGGAAGGCATGGAACCGACACTGGCACATCTGATTCCGGAGATGACGGCAAATGTACTTGTGCCGGCGGCGATAGCCGTATACATATTTATACTGGACTGGAGAATGGGCATTGCTTCTTTACTGACTACGATTGTGGGCATGGCATTTATGTCACAGAGCGGAAAAACATATGCCGTCCGCTGGGAAGGCGCAGTAGCAGTCGGCAAGCGCATGGCAAATGCAATCGTAGAATACATTGGCGGTATTCAGGTTGTCAAAGCGTTCAGCCAGTCAGCCGGTTCTTATAAGAAGTATTCCGGTGCGGTCAATGAAAATGCACAGTATTATGTGGACTGGATGCACGACAATCAGAAATATATGTCCGTCATGCAGACATTGACACCGTCCGTATTGATTGCCGTGCTTCCGGCAGGCGTACTGTTATGGTCACACGGCAGTCTGTCAGCAGCGGATTTCTTTACCATCATTGTGCTTGCCCTCGGATTTACGGGACCGTTCCTTGCGGCAATGTCTTTTGTCGATGAAATTGCAGTCGTAGGAACGAATGTTAAAGAAATCAACGGAATCCTTGAAAGCCCTGAACTGGAGCGCCCAAGCAAAGAAGCCGTGCTTTCGGGAGAAGAAATTGAGTTAAAAAATGTTACATTTACGTATGGAAAAACAAAAGAAGATATTATAAAGAATATCAGCTTTACCATAAAACCGCATACCGTCACAGCGTTTGTAGGACCGTCCGGTTCGGGAAAGTCCACGATTGCAAAGCTGATAGCAGGATTCTGGGACGTAACCGGCGGTGTCATCACACTGGGCGGAAAAAATATCAAAGAAATTCCGTTAGAGCAGTTAAATAGACAGATTGCCTATGTTTCGCAGGACAATTACCTGTTTGACAGAACCATTCGTGAAAATATCCGCATGGGCAGACTCAATGCTTCTGATGAGGAAGTGGAAGCAGTGGCAAAGGCAGCAGGGTGTGACGATTTTATCCGCAGATTAGATGCCGGATACGATACCGTGTGCGGCGAAGGCGGCGGACACTTATCCGGCGGTGAAAAACAGCGGATTTCCATTGCGCGCGCAATGTTAAAAAATGCGCCGGTTGTTATTTTAGACGAAGCAACAGCCAGCATTGACCCGGAAAATGAAGCTGTTATCCAGAAAGCCATTTCAGCATTGACAAAGGGCAAAACACTCATTGTTATTGCACACCGTCTGGGAACGATTCAGAATGCCGACAATATTGTCGTTGTTGAAAACGGCAGAATTGCGGCACAGGGAAAAAATGAACAATTAATCAAAAACTGCCCGCTGTATGCAAAAATGTGGCAGGCGTACTTAGGTGTACGTGATAATGCCTAGAAAAGGAGGGGAAAATTCATGTTTAGAATTATGAAACAAATCGTTGCGTTTTCAGGAGAAAAAAAGCCGGTTCTGACAAAAGCCATTATCGTTTCTTTTATCGGTGCAGTCTTTGGTGCATTACAGTTTCTGGCACTGCTTCTGACACTGGAAATGATTATTGGCGGAAAGACAGCAAATGAGCTGGAAGTGCTGCTTGTCATGGCGTTTTCCGTTGCCGGGAGAATTGCCTGCTTTTATTATTCAACCAATGCGGAAACCGAAACCGGTTATTTTATGGTTGCACAGAAGCGTGTGGCAATCGGTGACAGACTGCGGTACATTCCAATGGGGTATTTTAACAAAAACAGCCTTGGCAGTATTACAGGTCTGGTAACCACAACGTTAAGTGATGTTGAAAATACGGCAGCAAGATGCCTTGTCATCGTAGTTGGCGGATTTTTAAATACGTTTGTCCTCAGTCTAGCCATGCTGGCAATTGATGTAAGAATCGGACTACTTGCATTGCTTGGCATTGTTGTCTATCTGGGTGCAACCGAGTTGTCAACGCACGCAACCATAAAGACCGGTCCGAAAAGACAGCAGTCACAGCAGTCACTGGTTAAGGCTGTTCTTGAATATGTACAGGGCATGAGTGTCGTAAAATCTTACGGACTGGAAAAAGACAACAACCAGACTGTCACAAAAGCTGTGGATTCAAGCTGTGAAAAAGCAGTTGCCCTGACCGTTTCCGTGACACCGTGGATTGCCGTAAGACAGCTTGCAGCACACGGTTTCGGTGCGGTGATTGCAGTGTGCGCGCTGTATTTCTACGGCAGTGGGCAGCTTTCCCTTGTAAAGTGTATTCTTGTTCTGATTGCTTCCTTTATGCTTTATGAGCAGCTTGAAAATGCGGGAAATATGTCAGACAACCTGCAGATGCTCGGAGAATCCATGCGTATGACGGACAGTATCAATGATACGCCGGTAATGGATATTGACGGTAAAGAAATTACACCAAAAGAAACCTCTGTTGATTTTAAAAATGTAACATTTGCCTATGAAAACCGTAACATTTTAAATAATGTAAGTGTACACATTCCGGCAGGAAAGACAACAGCCATTGTCGGACCGTCCGGCGGCGGTAAAACAACCATGTGCAGCCTGATTGCAAGATTTTTTGACGTACAGAGTGGACAGATTCTGCTCGGCGGACATGATGTCAAAGAATATAAGTTAGACAGTCTGATGAAAAATATTTCCATGGTATTTCAGGACGTCTATCTGTTTCAGGATACAATTGAAAATAATATCAGATTCGGAAAGCCCGATGCCACGCATGAACAGGTGGTTGCAGCAGCCAAAGCAGCCTGCTGTCATGACTTTATCGAAGCCCTGCCGGACGGTTATGAAACAATCCTTGGTGAGGGCGGTGCGACACTCTCCGGCGGTGAAAAGCAGAGAATTTCCATTGCGCGTGCCATGTTAAAAGATGCACCATTGATTATCTTAGATGAAGCGACCGCAAGCGTGGACCCGGAAAATGAAGAACAGCTTCAGCAGGCAATTAACGCGCTGACACAGGATAAGACGATTATCATGATTGCACACCGGTTAAAGACCGTGTGCAATGCCGATCAGATTCTTGTATTAAACGGCGGAAAAATCACCCAGCAGGGTACACATGAAGAACTGGCTTCCCAGCAGGGACTTTATGCAGATTTCCTTTATGCAAGACAGGACGCGGCAGATTGGAAACTGGCATAACTGGTAAAATGTCAAAAATAAACTATTGTGAAAAAAAACGCATTGTGCTACAATAGCATTCAGAAAAACAAAAAACTATATTGAAAAAGCGATGACAGAAACAGTAGTGTATCCGGAACATACAGAGAGAACAGCATTTGGTGGAAGCTGTTTATGCAAAAGGTACATGAAGACCATTCCCGAGCTGTGCGTAGAAGAAATCAAGGTTTTGAAGCGTTACCGTGTAGCTGCGTTATAAGCAAAGAGTGAAATGTAAGGTGGAACCGTGTGTAAGCACCCTTAGATATTGTTACAGTATCTAAGGGTGCTTTTTTTCAATATAAATCAAGAAAAGGAGAAATCACAATGGTAAATTTTAAAGAAGATGAACAGTTAAGCACATTAAACCATTCCTGCGCACATTTAATGGCACAGGCAATCAAGCATCTTTTCCCACAGGCAAAGTTCTGGGTAGGACCGGTTGTAGCAGAAGGCTTCTACTATGATGTCGATCTGGGAGATGACGTAATCCGTGACGAGGATATTACAGCAATCGAAAAGGAAATGAAAAAGATTGCAAAATCCGGCAAGAAGATTATCAGAAAAGAAATTTCTAAAGAAGAAGCTATGGAAATGTTCAAAAATGATGAATATAAATTAGACCTCATTTCCAATCTGGAAGACGGTACAATTTCATGCTACGAGCAGGGTGATTTTACAGACCTCTGCCGCGGACCGCACGTAGACAACGTAAAATTATGCCGCAACTTTAAGTTAATCAGACATTCCGGCGCATACTGGAAGGGCGACAGCAAGAATAAAGTATTACAGAGAATCTACGGCGTATGTTTCCCGACACCGGAAGAACTCGAAGACCATTTAAGACTGCTTGAAGAAGCAAAGGAAAGAGATCATAGAAAAATCGGTAAAGACATGGGACTGTTCATGGTGGACGACCTTATCGGACGCGGACTTCCGATGTTCTTACCAAAGGGTTACACAATCTGGCAGGAACTGGAAAACTACATTAAAGATAAGGAAAGAAAACTCGGCTACCTTCATGTCATGACACCTTGTGTCGGTACAGTAAACCTCTACAAGACATCCGGTCACTGGGACCACTACAAGGAAAATATGTTCCCGGCAATGGAAGTAGAAGGCGAATCTTTCGTATTAAGACCGATGAACTGCCCGCACCACATGATGATTTATGCAAACAGAATGCACTCTTACAAGGATTTACCAATCCGTATCGGTGAAATCGCACACGATTTCCGCTTTGAAGCCAGCGGAACATTAAAGGGTATCGAAAGAGGAAGACATTTCTGTCAGAACGATGCGCATCTGTTTGTTACACCGGAACAGATTAAGGATGAATTTACAAAGGTTGTAGATTTGATTTTCAGCACATACAAGGATTTCGGTATTACAGATTACCGCTGTGTACTGTCCTTACGTGACCCTGAAAATAAGGAAAAGTACCACGATGATGATGAAATGTGGAACAAGGCAGAAAATGGATTAAGAGAAGTTATGAACGACCTCGGTATCGAATACACCGAAGAAATCGGCGAAGCCGCTTTCTACGGCCCGAAGCTTGATGTCAATGTAAAACCGGCTGTCGGCAACGAATACACCTTATCAACATGTCAGCTTGACTTCTGTCTTCCGGCAAAATTCAACCTGTCATATATTGATAAAGACGGCGAAAAGAAGACACCGGTAGTTCTTCACAGAGCAATCCTTGGTTCACTCGACAGATTTATGGCTTACATCTTAGAGGAAACAAAGGGAAATCTTCCGACATGGCTTGCACCGGTTCAGGTCAAGGTAATGCCGGTTAAGACCGATAACGAAGAAATCATGGCATACGCACACGAAATCTGTGACGCACTTGAAGAAAAGAACGTAAGAGTGGAATTAGACGACCGTGCCGAAAAGCTCGGCTACCGTATGCGTGAAGGTCAGATTCAGAAAGTACCGTATCTGCTCGTCATCGGTTTCAACGAACAGGAAAACAAGACCGTATCCTACAGACTTCACGGCGAAGCCGACACAACAGTCCTGCCGCTGAATGAATTTGTAGAAAAGATTGAAAATGAAATCAAGAATAAATTAAGATAATTCCATTGGGCTTTGTGATGGGATAATAACGGCAGACAGCCGGCAGACCTGATAAAACGGGACTGCCGGCTGTTTTGTATTTTCGTTCATACTAACACCATAACTATGTGAAAAAAATAACTTTGCTTTATTTTTAGTAAATTATTGTGTAAAATATTGCGTAAGAATGTTTTGCGGTGAAATGTATGACTATATTAATACAACACATAATATAAATAAATGTTTCACACGCAGGAATGGAGCAGATTTTGAGCAGATTAACAATTATAACAAAGGATAAGGCTCAGGTAACAATGGAGTCTTTGTATCAGGATCTGGAACGCAGAATTGTCGCAAGTCCGCCGGGATTGTGTACGATTGACCTTACCAGATCATTTATAAAAATGTGTCTTGCACAGTCATGTGGCAAATGTGTCCCATGCCGTGTGGGTTTAAGACAGCTTGCCAGACTTTTTGATGATGTGCTGGACGGCAATGCAACACAGGAAACGCTTGATGTCATCAGGCTTACGGCAGAGGGCATCTATTACTCAGCGGACTGTGCGATTGGATATGAGGCGGCAAAGCTGGTATTAAAATGTATTGATGGCTGTGAAGATGATTTTAAATCCCATATTGAGAGAGGTTTTTGTTCATGTAACAGCAGCCAGCCGGTGTCCTGTGTGAAGTCTTGTCCGGCAGGTGTGGATATTCCGGGATATATTGCACTTGTGCATGAAAAAAGATATGTCGATGCAGTGCGCTTAATCAGAAGGGATAATCCGCTGCCGACAACCTGTGCTTATATTTGTGAACATCCATGTGAAAACAGATGTAAGAGAACACTGATTGACGCACCTGTCAATATCAGAGGTTTGAAGAAAATGGCTGTGGATAATGCAGGAAATGTTCCGGTGCCGGAATGTGGTGAAGCCACCGGAAAGAAGGTTGCAATTATCGGCGGCGGTCCGGGCGGACTGAGTGCTGGGTATTATCTGGCACTGATGGGACATAAGGTTACAATCTTTGAACAGAGAAAACAGCTTGGCGGTATGTTAAGATACGGAATCCCGAATTACAGACTGCCGCGAAAGAAGTTAGATGATGAGATTGCCTCCATTCTTTCTACAGGCATTGAGGTTCGGAAAAATGTCAGTGTCGGTGTCGATGTGACAATTGAGGAGTTACATAAAGAATACGATGCGATGTACATTTCAATCGGTGCCCATGCAGACAAAAAAATGGGCATTGAAGGTGAGGACGCAAAAGAAGGTGTGACTTCAGCAGTTGAAATGCTTCGTGTCATCGGCGATGATGAAATGCCGGATTATACAGGCAAGAAAGTCGTTGTTATCGGCGGCGGTAATGTAGCAATGGACGTTGCCCGTTCTTCTGTCAGACTGGGGGCAGAAAAGGTAAGCATTGTATACAGAAGACGTAAGGCAGACATGACGGCGCTTGAAGAAGAAGTTGAGGGCGCAGAAGCAGAAGGCTGCGATATCCTTGAACTGATGTCACCGGTAAGAATAGAAAAAGACGAGCATGACAGAGCTGTTGGTCTTTGGGTACAGCCGCAGATGATCAGTAAAATAAGAGGTGGCAGACCAGCCTCGAAGACAGCACAAAAGGCTGAGGTGCTGATTCCGTGCGACCTGATTGTTGTGGCAATCGGACAGGGTATCGAAACAAGATATTTTGAGGAGCATGGTGTTACGGTGAAGCGTGGTACGATTGAGGCACTTGATACCAGTGAAATCAAGGATCACAAAGGAATATTTGCAGGCGGAGACTGCGTTACCGGCCCGGCAACCGTTATCAGGGCAATTGCGGCAGGAAAGGTGGCAGCAGCCAATATTGATGAATATTTAGGCTTCCACCATCAGATTACAAGTGATGTCGAGATACCTTATGCCGGTTATGAAGACAAAGAGGCTTGCGGACGGGTTGAGGTAGCACTCCGTGATGCCGCAGACAGAAAGAAAGACTTTGAGCCAATCGAATATGGTTTTTCATGTGAAGAAGCGTGTCAGGAATCAGGACGCTGTTTACGATGTGACCATTTTGGTTTCGGTTCATTCAGAGGAGGCAGAGAAGAAAAATGGTAAATTTAAAGATTAATGGACGTGATGTATCCGTAAAAGAAGGTACGACAATCCTTGATGTTGCCAAATCCATTGGTGAAACGATACCAACCTTGTGTTATCTGAAAGACATCAATGAGATTGGTGCGTGCAGAGTCTGTGTTGTAGAGGTTGAGGGTACAGAACGCTGTGTTACAGCCTGTAATAATTTCGTTGAGGAGGGCATGGTAGTATACACAAACTCCAGGAAGGTGCGTACAACCAGAAAGACCAATGTAAAGTTGATACTTTCCCAGCATGATTATAAATGCGGTACCTGTATCAGAAGCGGAAATTGTACATTGCAGTCACTGGCAAATGAACTGAACATTTCAGAAATGCCGTATGATTCAATATTAGAAAAGGACAACTGGGATAAAACATTTCCACTAATCCGTGATGCAAGAAAATGTATCAAGTGTATGCGCTGTGTGCAGGTATGCGACAATATTCAGGGTATGCATGTGTGGGACGTTGTAAATACAGGTTCCCGTACAACTGTAAATGTGCGTGGAAACCACAAAATCCATGAAACTGCCTGCACATTGTGCGGACAATGTGTGAGCAGTTGTCCTGTCGGTGCGCTGACAGAGCGTGACGATGTAGGTATCGTGCTTGATGCTGTGGAAAATGAGGATATCATAACGGTGGTACAGGTAGCACCTGCCGTAAGAACAGCATGGGGCGAAAGCTTCGGACTTTCAAAAGATTTTGCAACAGCACAAAGACTGGTTGCAGGACTTAGAAGAATTGGTTTTGACTACATATTTGACACAACCTTTGCCGCCGATATGACCATCATGGAAGAAGGAAGCGAGTTCCTTGAACGGCTTCCGGAGATTAAGGAGTCGGGGCTTCCGATGTTTACCTCCTGCTGTCCGGGCTGGGTAAAGTTCATAAAGAGCCAGTTCCCGGATATGGCAGGCAGACTTTCAAGTGCAAAGTCACCACAGCAGATGTTTGGTGCGGTAACAAAGTCTTATTATGCCGAAAAACTCGGTGTGGACCCGGAAAAGATATTCTGCGTATCAATTATGCCGTGTATCGCGAAAAAAGATGAATGTACATGGGACGGCGGAAAAGATGTTGATGCAGTGCTTACAACAAGAGAAGTTGAGCGAATGTTTAAAGCATTTTTCATCAAACCGGAGGAACTGGGTGAGGACGAATTTGACGACCCATTAGGCAGTGGTACCGGTGCAGGTGTTATATTTGGTGCAACAGGCGGTGTTATGGAGGCTGCGCTTAGAAGCGCTTATTTTCTGGTAACCGGTAAAAATCCGGAGGCAGATGCATTCCAGTCCGTGCGTGGTCTGGACGGCTGGAAAGAAGCGAAGTTTAATCTTGCGGGAACGGATATCCGTGTGGCGGTTGCCAGCGGGCTTGGCAACGCACGCCGCCTGATGAATGCCATCAGAAACAAAGAAGTGCATTACGATTTTGTGGAAATCATGTCCTGTCCGGGCGGCTGTATCAATGGCGGCGGACAGCCATACAAAGAAGATGACTCAGACGTTGAAGCCCGCAAAAATGTGCTTTACGGTCTTGATCGTCATAACAGTATCAGATTTTCACACGAAAATCCTTCCGTTCAGGCCTGCTACAAGGAATATTTTGAAAAACCATTATCACATCGCGCACACGAGCTGCTGCACGTAGAGGAATAAGTGGCGGCACTTAACACAAATGAATAATTTATAATGGAAAAGGAAACTCCCCGGCATTTTGTGCCGGGGAGTTTTTGGCATATTGTCGGATTAAATAGGTAAAAGGCTTATATGCTTAGAAAATTAAAATGCCATATCGTTGACAATTCTAACATAGGGTGATATATATAATATATAGAAATTGCAATGATTGCAAAGTAAGAATGAATATGAAGGAGATAGAATTATGGGAATTAATATTGGGTTGGACATTGGTATTGCATCAGTAGGTTTAGCTGTAGTTGATTCAGATACAGGAAACGTACTGGAAACAGTGGCAGATTTATTTAATTGCGCAGAGGTGTCGGAGAATGTTAAAAGACGTGAATTTCGTCAGGCACGGAGATTAAAAAGAAGACAGCATACAAGACTTGAAGATTTTAAAAAATTGTGGGTTGGCATGGGATTTATAATACCGGAAAATATTAATATTTATCCGATAGAATTAAAAGTACGCGCACTCCGGGGAGAAATTACAATGGATGAGTTGTATGTTGTACTTTATAGTAGCTTAAAACATAGAGGAATTTCTTATCTGGATGATTTTGAAGGAACGGTGGAAGGCGGCAGTGAGTATCAGAAAGGGATTCAGATAAATCAACAGCAATTAGAAACAAAGTATCCGTGTGAAATTCAACTGGAACGAATAAAAAAGTACGGCGCTTACCGTGGAAATATTATAGCAGAAGAAAATGGTGAAAAGGCAGTCCTTAGCAATGTTTATACATTTAGTGCCTATGAAAAAGAAATAGCAGCAATTCTTGATTCACAGAAAAAGTATCATTCTGAATTAACGAATGATTTTATAGAAAAATATCAGAAGATATTCGGTAGAAAACGTAAATATTATGAAGGTCCGGGAAGTGAAAAATCGAGGACGGATTATGGTATATATACAACTAAAATTGATGAGTCGACCGGAAATTATATAAAAGAAGATAATATATTTGAAAAATTAATTGGAAAATGCTCGGTGTTTCCGGAAGAAATGAGAGCGGCTGCAGCATCCTATTCGGCACAGGAATTTAATTTATTAAATGACCTTAATAATCTGACGATTGGTGGACGTAAGCTGGAAGAAGAAGAAAAGCGTCAGATTGTTGAAACTATCAAAAATTCACAGCGTGTAAATGTAGAAAAAATCATATGTACGGTATCCGGAGAAAATGCAGAGACAATAGAAGGTGCCAGAATAAAGGACGACAAGCATATTTATCATTCATTTGAGGCATATCGGAAGATGAAAAAGGCATTATCTGAAGCCGGAAAAAACATAGAAGAATATGAGCGGGCAGAACTCGATGAAATTGGTCGAATTCTTACATTGAATACAGAGCATGAATCCATTGAGAAGGAATTAATTGATTCCGGTATTGGAATGAGTAAAGAGGAAATTGACAGTTTAATTAATTTAAGAAAAGAAGACGGCAAACCATTTAGTAAGTGGCATTCTTTTTCATTGAAATTGTTAAATATTCTGATACCTGAAATGTATGAACAGCCTAAAGAACAGATGACGTTATTGAGTGAAATGAAGCTGTTAAAGTCGTCAGATGAACTTTATAAAGGATTAAAATATATTCCGCAGGAGGCAATGACGAATGAAATATATAATCCCGTAGTAGTTCGTTCTGCGCGTATTGCTGTTAAAGCATTAAATGCAGTAATAAAAAAATATGGAAATCCGGAATTAGTTGTTATTGAAATGCCGAGGGATAAAAATGATGAGGAACAAAAACAGCGTATTAAGCAGGAACAAAGCAGAAATGAAAAGGAATTAAAAGAAATTATTGACAAGATAAAATCGGAATATGGCATACAAGTTACATCGGCACATTTCAGAAATCATAAGCAACTGGCATTAAAACTTAAATTGTGGAATGAACAAGAAGGAATATGCCTTTATTCAGGAAAACAAATTGATATTAATCAATTACTGACAGCTTCTGACATGTATGAAATAGACCATATTATACCGTTATCTATTTCATTTAATGATAGTAGAAATAATAAGGTATTAGTTTATGCAACTGAAAATCAGGAGAAAGGACAGACAACGCCGTATAAGTATTTAACAATGTTACATAGGGGGTGGGGCTGGAATGAGTATGTAGCTAAGGTTAATGAACTTCATCGGAAGAAAAATATTAATTATAAAAAGGTCGAAAATCTATTATTTATGAAAGATATCACAAAGATTGATGTTTTAAAGGGCTTTATTAACAGGAATCTTAATGATACCAGATATGCCTCAAGAGTTGTGTTAAATACGTTGCAGAGTTTTTTCAGAGCAAATGAAACAGGGACGAAAGTATCTGTTATCTGCGGTGCTTATACAAGTCAGATGCGAAAAAATATGAGATTAGATAAGAATCGGGAGGAATCTTTTGCACATCATGCGGTAGATGCTTTGTTAATTGTATATTCTCAAATGGGATATAATACGTTTAGAAAATTGCAGGGAGAATTTATCGACTTTGAAACGGGAGAAATTCTAAATCCTGAGATGTGGAAAGAAAATATGACAGATGAAGTATACGAGAAGTGTTTGTATGGACAAGAAGGGCAGAAATGGCTAGAAATACGAAACAATATTAAAGAAACAGAAAAGCATGTAAAATATTGGCATAAGGTTGATAAAAAATGCAACCGTGCACTATGCAATCAAACTATTTACGGAACAAGAAATTTGGATGGTGGGGTATATAAGATTAGTAAAATTAAAGATATTCGAAGTATAGACGGATATAAGAAATTTGCTGAAATGATAAAGAAAGGAAAACAGAATAGCTTTTTAATGGCAAGGAATGACCCTAAGACATTTGCCTCTTTATTAGAGATATGTGAGCGGTATAAAGATGCCAAGAATCCTTTTGTGCAGTATGAAAAAGAAACAGAGGACTGGGTGCGTAGATATGCGAAAAAAAATAATGGACCGAAGATTGTCAGCTTAAAATATGTAGACGGTGAAGTGAATTCATGTATAGACGTTTCACATAAATATGGATATGAAAGAAACAGCAGAAAGGTTATTTTAGCAAGTTTAAATCCATATAGAATGGATGTATATTACAATAAAAATGACAGTAAGTATTATCTGATTGGAATAAAGCAGTCTGATGTAAAATTTGAAGCAGGAAAATCGGTAATTGATGAGGAAGCATATACGCGGATTTTACAACAGGAAAAAATGTTACAGGAAGGACAAGGCAGAGCAGACTTGGAAAAACTGGGCTATGAATTCAGACTGTCATTTTATAGAAATAATATTATTCAGTATGAAAAAGGAGGAGAGATTTTTACAGAGAGATTTCAGTCGAGGACAATGCCGGCTCAGAGAAATTATATTGAAACAAAACCTGTTGACAGAGCAAAGTTTAATAGACAGAATTTAGTGGGGCTGGGAAAGACAACGTCCATAAAAAAAGTTCATGTGGATATTTTGGGTAATCAATATATTACAGAAAAAGAAATATTCTCATTTGAATGTTGACAAAACACACTATTAGATGTACCATATAGCTATGGAAAATTATTTACACTAACTCAAGTTTTCCAGAGCTACTAAAACAAGGCTTTATGCCGAAACGAAGGAACATCGACGGATGTTCCTTTTTTTTATACAAAAATAGGAGGGGAAAATGGCGTATCGTGTAATTATGATTGAAAATGAGGTTTCTATAAAAGTTAAATTAAACAATTTGATTATATCAAAGGGGTTAGAAAAAGATGTGTGGATTCCATTGGAAGATATTTCGGTAATTGTTATGGATAACTTAACGACAACAATTACAGTAAGAACTTTAACGACATTTGCTGAATATGGAATTGAACTTGTTATATCTGATACAAGTCATCAGCCGGTAGGAATTTATGGAGCATTGGCAAATCACAGCAGGGCAACAAAGGTACAATTAAAGTAGATTGATTATTTTACAGAGAAAAATAAGGATAATTTATGGATAGAAATTGTCCGGCAAAAAATTGCAAATCAATGTCAGGTTCTGGAATTGTTGGAGAAAAACAAAACTGCATTTGAAAAAATGTATGATTATAGAGAACAGGTGCAGCCGGGAGATATTACAAATAGAGAGGCGCATGCTGCAAAGGTTTATTTTAATACATTAATGGGGACAACATTTTCAAGGGGAAATGAAGATATCTTATTAAATTCGGGGCTGGATTACGGTTATGCCATTATTCGTTCTTATTTGTCCAGAGTATGTGTGGGATATGGACTGAATCCCCAGATTGGCATACATCATAAAAACGAATATAACAGGTTTAATTTATGCGATGATTTGATTGAACCCATTCGTCCTGTCGTGGATTATTATGTATACCGGTTGTTACAGGAAGAGGAATATTTTTCATCAGAACATCGAAGAAAAATAGTAAATTTGTTAAATCATAAAATACAGTATCAAAATAAGAAAATGTATGTCTGTAATATGTTAGAAACATATGTGGAACAGGTAGCATCATTGGTTATGGGGAAACGTGACACAATCTGTTTTCCGTCTGTAGCAGATTACATAGGTGAAGAGGATGAAATATAAAGTAATGAGAATGTTGTGTATGTTTGATTTGCCTGTGGAAACAGGAGAAGAACAACGGGCGTATAGACAATTTAGAAAAAATATAATGAAAGAGGGATTTGTAATGATGCAGTATTCCGTATATGTAAGGACATGTCCGAGTAAGGAATTTGCAGAGCGTATTGAAAAAAGAATTAAAAGAATTGTTCCGGCAAAGGGAAATGTACGATTAATCTCAATTACGGAAAAACAGTATCAGGATATGCAGATTATGAAGAAAAAAACAGGGGAATCATTTGGTTAGGCGGAGAAGAAATTGGAAGAAAATATTTTCGATTGATAAAATATGCCGATAGAGGAAGCATGATAGAAACAATAAAAATCGGTAAAACCAATCTGCTTACACAGTGCATACGATATTTTTTAAATGATTTTGACTGTCAGCAGCAGATGAGTTGTATTGACGAGAATTTAACAAAAATCTATCTCATGTTGAATAAAATGCTAGAAAGAAATATTGTAAATCTTCAATTAGATTATCAGTATTCGGATTTGTGGGACATTGTTCAAAAATCTGAAGTGTATTTATCAGACAGCCGGCATATTGAGGAAGCATCGGATTTTGAGCTGGTAAAGCTATGTCTTGATATTATAAAACAATTATTAGAAATTAATCCGGAAAAAACAATGATACTATGGGAAAATATAGATCATTTATTGACAAAGGAAGAATATGAATATGTAGTTAAGGAATGTGAAGATATTACGAAAAAGTATGATATTTATTTTATATTTACAACAAGCCTGCAACAATATGTTTATGTTACTGAATCTACAATAGAGGGTATTCATGTATATAATGAAGATGACTTTATTTTTCCGGAGATTGAAAAAGTACAAAATTTTGTAAATAATCATTACCCTTACTATAAAGAGTGGAGTAAAGAAGAACTCTATAAGGCAATAAAGAATAATGTGCACAAAATTGGAATGAAAGGATATTTGGAAGAAGACAAAAATATAGTTGTTTTGAAATTAATCAATGATACATTCATCGAAAAAGAGGTGAAAAAGGAACAGGCACATTTAGAAGAAAGTTCTTTTTTACTGCACGGGAATATGTTATAATTATTATGTTAGTAGTTACTGAAATGTTTATAATAGTCTTTTGTGGAAGACGTTTCATAAGGGCAATTTGACATTTTAGTAACTGGAAGATTTGAGTTAGTGTAAAACCGGTGCTGGTAAAACGTAACGCACAATCTTATTTTAGTAACTGGAAGATTTGAGTTAGTGTAAAACTAGGCAATATAATTGTGAGCGGAACTCTAAATTTTAGTAACTGGAAGATTTGAGTTAGTGTAAAACCCAAACTCTTTCCATGCTTCAAATCCTCGTATTTTAGTAACTGGAAGATTTGAGTTAGTGTAAAACGGGAATAACCGCACATGCGCCAGTATCCCGAAATTTTAGTAACTGGAAGATTTGAGTTAGTGTAAAACAGGTGAGTTTAAAGGGCAAAAAGATGAAGTATTTTAGTAACTGGAAGATTTGAGTTAGTGTAAAACAATAACAACAATTGAAATTAGTTTTCGGTGATTTTAGTAACTGGAAGATTTGAGTTAGTGTAAAACATCTAGTGCAATTTCTGCATCTACTAAATTATTTTAGTAACTGGAAGATTTGAGTCAGCATAAAGCTTGCTATCACACCTGTAAAAATGTATAATTATTTTAATAACTGGCAAACATAGGCTGGTATAAAATTGAATATGCCTATATCGTTTAGGGTGATATATTTTAGTAACTGGAAGATTTGAGTTAGTGTAAAATAAGGTGTAAGCTATTAATATATCAATACGAAGCTAAAATAATTATTCGAATTTCATGATTTTTCTATAACAAAAGGGATATAAAGATTAAGTGTCTTCCCCAAAACAAAACATTTACAATTCCCCACAACTTGCTATAATAAACATTGATTTGTTCAAAACATGCAGAACAGATATTGCTGAAAATCAGAACAAAAAGGTAGGAATGAACACAAATGGATATTATAGAAAAATTTGGAAATGTGGTGGGAAACGAAGCGTTAAAAGACCCTGACAAAGCCCGCCGTTTTCTGCTTGCCGGATACCGACTTCAGGAGAAAAAACTACAGCTTTTTCCGGACCGGGAGCTTCCGCTGTCCGGGCAGTATGCGGCACAGGTGGTTATGAAAAATATCATTCAGGCACTTGCAAAACCGCAAAATTCGGCAATGATGAGCATTTTCGTTCCGGGAGAGCTTTTAACGGCGGCAGGACTGACACCGTATTCCGTGGAAGCGCTGTCCTGTTTTATAGCAGGTACAAAATGTGAGCAGATATTTTTACGCAAAACCGAGGAAGAAGGATTTCCGGAAACCATGTGCTCATATCACAGAGTTTTTCTGGGCGCGGCGCTGACCGGTATTTTACCGGCGCCGAAATGTATGATTTATACCAATCTTGCCTGTGACGGAAATATGATGACATTTCCTTATTTAAAGGAAAAATACAGCTGTCCGGGCTTCTATATTGATGTTCCATATGAAAAAACGCAGTCTTCAATCAAATATGTTGCAAATCAGTTAAAAGAACTGAAACATTTTTTGGAAGACATTACCGAAAAGAAAATTACAGAAGAAGCAGTGGAAAATGCCGTTACAAACAGCAGAAAAGCAGCGGCACATTTTAAGAGCCAGCTTGATTTGCGCAAAGACCATGACCCGGTGACATCTCTCACCAATGAATTATATGCGATTTTTATGTGTCATCTGCTGGCGGGGTCGGAAACATCGCTTAAATACACCGAGCTGCTTCTTGAAGATGTAAAAAATGCACCGAAGGGAGAGGGACTTCATGTTCTTTGGATGCACATTATGCCGTTTTTACAGCAGCCGGTGAAAGAGACATTTAATTACAGCAAAACCATGCACATCAGCGCCTGCGATTTTGTAGCAGACGGATTCCGCGAAATGCAGGCGGCAGATCCGTATGAGGCAATGGCAGAGAAAATGGTTCACTGTATTTATAACGGAAGTGTTAAAGAAAGAATCCGGATGGCGGAAAAACTTGCAAAACAGACAGATGCAGAGGGTGGAATCCTGTTTGCACACTGGGGATGTAAAGGGACAATCGGCGCATCCGGACTGATTAAAAATGTTTTGGAAACGGCAGGACTTCCGACAATGATTTTGGACGGTGACGGTTGCAATCCGGCGAATACCAGTGACGGACAGGTGTCCACCAGACTTCAGGCATTTGCGGAAATGCTGGAAAAGAACAAGGAGGAAAAACATTCATGATTCATTATGTCTGTAAATATACCCCGACAGAACTGTTTCAGGGCTTTGGAGAAAAATGTGCGGTTTTGGAAGAAATGCCGGAAAATTTTGAAATGTCGGACCAGATTGCCCATGCAAATCTGTGCGGCTTCGGAAAATCTGTGATTCAGGCGGTGCTGGAAGGAAAAGCAGAGGAACTGGTGCTTGTCAACTGCTGTGATTCCATGCGGCGCGTGTATGATATTGTAGAAAGCACCGGAAAATGTAAATTTCTTTATATGCTGGATATTCCGCATGACGATGAGGAATGTGAAAAAGTGAAATTTGCCGCTTCAATCTGCCGGTTGAAAGAAGCTTATGAAGAATATTCAGGAAAAAAATTTGATAAATCACTGTTTTTGAAAGCATTTGAACAAAAGGATACCGAAAATAAACCGTATATAGGCGTACTGGGTGTGCGTGTCAGCGGCGTGTTAGAGCAGATGATTCGCGAAAATATCCAGATGAACGTAGAAAATCTGACCTGCACAGGTGGGCGCAGGCTGGCAGTCGTTCCAGAAGATATGCAGAAAATGGACGAAGAAGCAATGTTTCTTGCATATGCGGATGCACTGCTTTGCCAGATGCCGTGTTTCAGAATGAACAACAGCACCCGCAGAAACAGGCTGTATCTGGACCCGCATTTAAAAGGAATCATTTATCATACAATTAAGTTTTGTGATTATTACGGATTTGAATATGCAAGTATTAAAAAGAACATCAAAGTTCCGATGCTTAAAATAGAAACGGATTTTACAAGTCAGAGCGCAGGACAGTTACTGACGAGAATCCAGGCATTTTCAGAAACGATAGAAGGTGCGGACGATACCAATCCGGGAAAGGAAATCAGCGAGGAGGCAAAGAAAAGAATGGAATCAGGAGTTTACTATACAGCCGGAATTGACAGCGGTTCAACCAGTACAGATGTGGTCATTTTGGATCAGAACGGAAAAATTAAGTCGACAATGATTATCCCGACCGGCGGCGGGGCAATGATGAGTGCGGAAAAGAGTCTGGAACTGGCGGTGGAAAAAGCCGGCATTCAAAAGGAAGAAATCGTAAGAATCGTGACGACGGGATACGGACGCGCTTATATTGACAGCGGCGATGACAGTATCACAGAGATTACCTGCCACGCAAAAGGGGCACATTATCTGAATCCGCGGGTGCGTACGGTCATTGACATCGGCGGACAGGACATTAAGGCAATCAGCATTGATGAAAACGGCGCAGTAAAGAATTTCCTGATGAATGATAAGTGCGCGGCGGGAACGGGACGTTTTCTTGAAATGATGGCAAGAACGCTCGGACTTTCACTGGAGGAAATGAGTACAAAGGGACTGGAGTGGAAGGAAAATGTTGTGATTTCCAGCATGTGCACGGTTTTTGCGGAATCAGAAGTGGTATCCCTCGTTGCCCAAAATAAAAATGTGGCAGACATTATCCACGGCTTAAATGTTTCTGTCGCTTCAAAAGTAGGGGCGCTTGCCGCCCGCCTCGGAAAGAACAATCCGGGAGAATATATGATGACTGGCGGCGTTGCCAAAAACAAAGGAATCACCAATGCCCTCGAAGAAAAGCTCGGCGCAAAGCTGTATATCTGCGATGAGGCACAGCTTTGCGGTGCGCTGGGAGCGGCGCTGTTTGCGTATGAGAAGTGCAAGAAGGGGGAATAGGATACAGCGTAAAAAAATTATGGAGTAATGATTTTTTCTGAACAATACTGCATGGCAAAATCTATAAATAACTGGGCACTGTGACTTAAAAAATTTTCTTTTTTCCATATAATTCCTATCTTTACATCAATGGACGGTTTAAGAGGAATTCCAACATATTCTCTAAAATGTGGCAACATATCGGAGAGAAGAAAACAGCCGCAGTTGCCTTTATCAACAAATTTCAGCGTAGTATATAATTGACTGCTTCGCATAATAATGTGAGGACTGATATTTAATCCGTCGAATCTGTTTTTTAAAAGTTCGTTCTGCACAGAATCTACATTAAACATGACAAGTTTTTCATCTTTAAAATCTTCAATGGTCATGTATTTTTTCCCAGACATAGGATGATTTTTAGATACAACATACACAAGCTGTTCTTTAGCGAGAACACGGCTTTCAAATTTATCAATATTAAACTGTTCCATATTAACAATAGCGAGACCAAGCTTTTCTTCCTGAACAAGATTACATGCACGTACAGAACCGAACTCATCTAATTCTATCTGGATATCAGGGTGATGTAATTCAAATGCGTTAATTACCTCAGGAAAAAATATAGTGCTGAACATAGGTGGGATTCCTATTTTGAGAATAGGAATGCGATTGCCTAATTCTAAGAATTCATTCTGCATTTCTGTACTGTGTTTTAACAGCTTCTTCGCTTTTTCATAAAATACTTCGCCGGAACTGGTCAGTTCCAGATGATTTCCGTTCCTTGTAAACAGAATAATATTAAATTCAGCTTCTAAATCTTTTATGGCAATGGATATTGTCGGCTGTGTCACGAAAAGTTCTTCGGCAGCTTTAGTGATACTATGAGTGCGGCAGGCCGTACAGAAATATTTTAACTGGTTCAGTGTCATAGTGCAGCTCCTCCTTCAGGTATGATCTATCCTATATTCACAAATTCGCGCTGACGTGCGCGCGTCCTGCTTTGCAGAACGATTTGTATTTGTCCGCTAATAGTATTTGTGTTCATTATATCATAAAAAATTTTTATTGAAACATAAAAATCATTAAATTGTTTTTTTGTTAGAACAGACTTATACTTTAGTTACATTAAAAATGTGTCCGGACAAAAAGCTAGCAAAAAATAATTTGTGAAAGGGGGAGGCAAAATGTCTCAAACAACAATAACGTTACTGTTTCTATTGTTTGCTGTAATGAGCTTTATACTTGAAAAGATTCCGCTTGGCCTTACAGCTACGATTGTTGCACTGGGGTTAAACCTTACCGATGTACTTACGGTAAAGGAAACATTTGCAGGATATGTAAACAGCAATGTAATATTGTGTGTCGGAATGTTCGTAGTCGGACAGGCACTCTTTGAAACGGGCATGGCGAATAAAATCGGAGGTATTGTTACTAAATTTGCCAAGTCTGAAAAGATACTTATTATTGCGATAATGTTAATCGTAGGGGTTATGTCAGGGTTCCTTTCAAATACCGGAACAGCAGCAGTACTTATACCTGTTGTCTGTGGAATAGCAGATGAATCAGGATATTCAAGAAGCCGCCTGTTAATGCCGCTGGTATTCGCGGCAGCCCTTGGAGGAAACCTTTCAATAATCGGAGCACCGGGAAATCTTATGGGTGTAAATGCACTTGAAGAATTAGGACTTTCAACAAGCTTCTTCATGTATGCACCGATTGGAATACCAATGCTTATATGCGGAATTATTTATTTTGTTGTAATAGGATGCAGACTTCTTCCGGATAAGAAGACGGTCACGGAAGATGCGCCTGAGCAGACGAGAGATTTTGGCAATGTTCCGAAATGGAAGCAGGTAATGTCACTTATTGTGTTAATTCTTGTTATTCTTGCCATGATATTTGAGGACAAGATAGGAATTAAGATACAGATTTCAGCTTGTCTCGGAGCAGTAATACTGGTACTTACAGGTGTTATATCTGAGAAAGAAGCATTGAAGTCTATTGATTTAAAGGTTGTGCTGTTATTCGGCGGCTCACTTGCACTTGCAAGTGCTCTTGAGAAAACAGGAGCAGGAACACTGATAGCAGATAAGATTGTCGGAATTATGGGTTCTAATCCAAGCCCTACAGTTCTTCTGCTTGTGATATTTGTAGTTACATGTGTACTTACAAACTTCATGTCCAATACAGCAACAACGGCACTTATGGTTCCGATTGCCGTATCACTGGCAGAGAGCCTTAGTGCAGACCCAAGAGCAGTAGTAATTGCTACAGTTATTGCGGGATCATGTGCATATGCAACACCAATCGGAATGCCGGCGAATACAATGGTAGTCGGTCTTGGCGGATATAAGTTCAAGGATTATGTAAAATCCGGACTTCCGCTGATATTCGTATCATTTGTGTTGTGTATGATTTTGTTACCAATATTATATCCGTTCTATCCATAAGATAAAGCGGAAATTAAAAATGTTACAAAACAAGGAGGCAAAAATCCTCTGCTCCTGCAAGGGCAGTCGCATTTTGCTTCGCAAAACAAGGAGGATTTATATGAATAAAGAACAGAGCGTAAAGCTGATGACAGACAAAATGGCTAAGTTTGTTGGCCATATCGGTAAGAAGTTACCGGATGATGTAATTGCAAAACTTGAGGAACTTGCAGCACAGGAAACAGCACCGCTTCCAAAGGTATTATATGAAACAATGACGAAGAATCAGGGACTGGCAGTATCACTTGATAGACCGAGCTGTCAGGATACGGGTGTATTACAGTTCTGGGTTAAATGTGGAACAAACTTCCCGCTGATTAATGAACTTGAAGATTTGTTAAAGGAGGCTGTTGTACAGGCAACATTTGCAACACCGTTAAGACATAACTCTGTTGAAACATTTGACGAGTACAATACTAAGAGAAATGTTGGTAAGGGAACTCCGACAGTATTCTGGGATATTGTTCCGAATGATGACCACTGCGAGATATATTCATACATGGCAGGCGGTGGCTGTACACTTCCGGGCAAGGCAATGGTTCTTATGCCGGGTGCAGGTTACGAGGGGATTACAGATTTCGTGCTTGACCAGATGACAAGTTATGGACTGAATGCATGTCCTCCACTTCTTGTAGGCGTAGGTGTTGCAACTTCTGTTGAAACGGCGGCACTTCTTTCCAAGAAGGCACTTATGAGACCAATCGGTTCACATAATGACAATGAGAATGCTGCTAAAATGGAGAAGCTGCTTGAAGACGGAATCAACGCTATCGGACTCGGACCTCAGGGTATGGGCGGTAAATTCTCTGTTATGGGAGTTAATATTGAAAATACAGCAAGACATCCATCAACAATCGGTGTAGCTGTTAATGTAGGCTGCTGGTCACACAGACGGGGTCATGTGATATTTGACAAAGACTTAAATGCAGTATGTGATACACATTCAACAATAGACCTGAACGCATAGGAGGATTAGAAAATGGTAGAAATCAGAGGCGATAAAAAGGTTCTTGTTACACCGGTAAGTGCCGAGGACTTAAAGGATATTAAGATTGGTGACATTGTATGGCTTGACGGAGATTTAATGACATGCCGTGATGTTGCGCACAGAAGACTTGTAGAATATGGCAGAGAGCTTCCTTACGATATTAAGGATAAGGCAATATTTCACGCGGGACCTATCGTAAGAAAGATTGAAGGAACAGATAATGATTACGAGATGGTATCTGTAGGACCGACAACATCAATGCGTATGGAGAAATTTGAATATGAATTTACAAAGCAGACAGGTGTCAGAGTAATTGTAGGAAAAGGCGGAATGGGACCAAACACGGAAAGAGCATGTAAAGAATTCGGCGCAATTCACTGTGTATTCCCTGCCGGATGTGCCGTAGTGGCAGCAACAGAAGTTGAAAAAATTGCTGAACATCACTGGGACGAACTTGGTATGCCTGAAACATTATGGTGCTGTAAGGTTAAGGAATTCGGTCCTCTTATCGTATCAATAGATGCCAATGGCGACAACCTTTTTGAACAGAACAAAGTGACGTTCAATGAGAGAAAAGAAGAAGCCAAGAAAGCAATATATCCTAATGTCAAATTCATAAAATAAATAAACTTAAAAACAGGGGCGGCAGACCAATCAGGTCTGCCGCCCTAACTCCTTGTGCTGATAATAAAGAATGATTCAAGCAATACAGTTAATAAAAATTTACAATTTCATTGCGCGGTAAACAGTGAAAAGGTATAATTATTACAATTAAGTATATTACCAACAAAGGAGAGGGCTTCAATGGCAATAGTTGATGTTGTGCGCTTTGACGGTTAAAAAGCCGGGATTGGTTCATTTATAAATATCCGTCAGAGGAACTTGTCTTGGGAACACAGCTTATTGTCCAGGAGGGACAGGCGGCGTTATTTGTTTGCGGAGGTGTGGTTGCAGATGTATTTTATCAGGGAACACATACGCTTTCAACAGATAACATTCCGATTTTGAAGAAATTAATCAATTTACCTTTTGGCGGAACGACTCCGTTCAGCGCAGAAATTTATTTTATTAACACTACAGTGAAACTGGATATCAACTGGGGCACATCGGAACCGATTCAGTTGATTGACCCGAAGTATCATGTAAAATTAAGAGTACGTGCTTTTGGACAAATGGGCGTGAGAATTTTAGATGCTGCCACATTTTTTAAGGAAGTTATCGGTGGCATGCAAAAAGACGATATTGTAAAAGTTGATAAAGTCAAGGAATACTACAGAAGGATTTTAGTGGTTAAGGTAAAATCCGTAATTGCGGACACGATAATTACGAATAAAATTTCAGCACTTGAAATTACAACGAAGCTTGAAGAATTATCGGACAAGCTTGAAGAACAGATATTGCCTGAATTTAAAAATACGGTTTTACGGTTGTTAATTTCTTTATTCAGTCCATTAATTTCCCGGACGAGGATTTTAAGAAAATTAATAAGATTCTTGAAGATAACGCAGCTTTTGAAATCATGGGTGATGCGCGCTTCAATGAACCAGACAATCGGCAACCCCATTTATAAAGAGGAAATGAAGGAGTGTGTATCCTGCCACGCAAAGATTCCCGCCGGTTCAAAATTTTGTCCGGAGTGCGGATTTAACAATAGCGGAATTATCTGCGAATGTGGTAACAAATTAGCACCCGGTACAAAATTCTGCCCGGAATGTGGGAAGAAAGTGCAGTAAGGGGAAAGGCATGTACACAGCGTGGAATTCCGATTAATCGGGCGAGGTCTATTAAGAGTAGTGTTGCAGCAGGTATACTGGTAGTTTTTCTTTCGGGATTAAGTATTAGAACTGGTTTCTAAATGGTTCTATTTGTTGTGGAATTAGAGATTATGGGCATATTGGATATTAGATTATCTGATATAAAAAATATTATTTTCCCTAAGGCAATACGAGCGGCGATAATTAGTATATGGATAGGGGGAAGTTTTATTATTGGAGTATTTCCCGTATTTACAAGGATTAAAAGAAATTTATTTCCATGTGTAGAATTTAAAATAGGGCAGAATGCACTTGTTGAAGAGAAGAATGCAGCTAAAAGAATCCCAGAAACCCTTGCAAAACAGGGCATTCCGGGGCAAAACAAGGAGAAATAAAATAATGATAAAAGTACTTTTCATCTGCCACGGCACTCCAGTTTTATGATAATGCATACCCTCGCAGACTGGGGCAATACATGGCAGAATATGGTGGAAAGCCTTGGAATTACTACGGTTTCGACTACTAAGGCACATGGCTGGAAGTGGGATAAAGGCAAAGGTGTGGGGAGAAATCCTTAGTAGTAAGGGACTACTAAGTGATGGCACACATACAAAACTTTGAACAAAAAGCCACAATCGTTGGTAGGGAGACTACCGGGATTGTGGCTTTTTTACTTATTTTCCACTGTTACATATAGTCCGTAGACTTATAAGTAACAGTACCCTAAAATTATTTAGGAGGTTTTTTAGGATGATTACTGAAAAAATAGGAAGTAGAATAAAAGAATTACGCAAAGAAAAGGGTATTAGTCAAGAAAAACTTGCATTTAGTGCTGACCTGGATAGGACATATGTTGCTGGTGTTGAAAGTGGAAAGAGGAATCCTTCTGTAAAAAGCTTAGAGAAAATACTAGTTGCATTGGATGTATCCTTTGAAGAATTCTTTAAGAATATTTAATGTTGACTATAAGTAACAAAACAACTATAATAGAGGAGGATATATTATGGAATTAATGATTCAAGATCCAACATATTCTGCAACTATGAGATTGGGAGAGGCATTAATAGATGCTTGCAATATAGGAGGAAATGGTGCAGGAGCTTTTGCCTTTGCAGAAGAAAATGGAATAGATTTATTTTTGGGAGATACAGATTTCGAAAAGTATATAAAAGCAAATAAATATGAGTTAATAGTTGGGACGGATTCTATTACAGACCCCAAAGCGGTTGCAAGACTTAGAACGTATTGTAGATTATATAAAAATTTGACTGTTTATGGATATGTTCATGATGCTAGAAAAAATCTGTTCCACCCTAAAGTTACTTGGTTTGAAACAACAACAGGTGGTATATCAATAATTGGTTCGGGAAATTTAACAGAGAGAGGATTATTTCATAATGTTGAAATGTATTCTTACAATACTTTAAATAACACTGAAATGGCTAAATTAAAATCAGATTGGGAGGATTGGTTAGACTATTCAATAAATAATAATTTCCTTTTTAATATTAATGATCCGATTATTGATTATGCCGTAAACCTAAGTGCAGCAAAGAAGAGTAGGACTTTTACAAGTACTGGTGGAACAAGTACAGGAGCGACAGTAGGAACAACGGTTCCGGGAAGTATACTTAAATCATTGTATAGTAAGCAACCAAAAGCAACTTCAGTAAGTAAACCAATATTAACTTCAATTCCAAGAACTAAAAAATCTATCCCTAAAAAATCATCTGCTGTTATTGCAACATCTATTCCATCTGTAGCACCAGTAGTTGTTCCATCAGGGGTAAATCCTGTTTGGACCGTATCATTAACGGATAGAGTATTAGTAGCAGAAGTACCTAAAGCAAGTGCAAGATGGAAACAGATTAATTTTGATAAAGCTTCATTTCAGAATTTTTTTGGTGCTACAGCAGGTGGGGTAGCGGGAACCTATAGAATTTTATTAAAGAATGTAGATTCAACAGGTGTTTTGGGGGCTACAGAAACTAGACCTAGTGTATCTGTGGCAAGTCATAATTGGCGATTTGAAATTGCAGCAGCAAGTGGGCTGCCATATCCTACTGGAGGAAATAGACCATATGTTATATTTAGCGAGGCATCAACCCGTTCTTTTATATACGAGTTAGTTATGCCGGGTGATCCCAGATATCCAGAGGTAGATAATTTAGTAAATACATGGAAAAGTGCAAGTGGAGTGACAGGTATTGCGAGATTTATTACTAATGTGAATAGAATAAAAGCAAGCACTCCAAGTTTGGGACTTTGGAAGGTGTGATTATAGTGGAGACGAATATAAAAACTGTTCACTATTTAGGTAGTAAAGCTAGAATGCTACCAGTAATTAAAGAGTATGTAGATGAACTAAATTCTGTAAATGGAAAGGTGTGCGATTTATTTTGCGGGTCAGGTGTTGTATCAGAGTTTTTGTTACAACAATACGATATATTGGCGGTTGATATTCAAAATTATTCGAGCGTATATTGTAAGGCAAGATTGACTGGAGGAATTCCAGGGATAGACATAAAGCAAATTGAGTCAGAAATAAGGAACCTTCCGATTCGAAAAAAAAATCTTGATTACTATAAAGCACTCTTGAGATATGAAAATAAGTGCATGAAAGATTTAGTTGATGGATACCTTGAGCCTATGTACGAAATCATAGAAAAAGGATCACTTTATGCATACCTGGGAAAATATGATTATATAGAAGGTGCAATGTCTTCAGAATTAGAAGAAGCGTTTACTGATGTAAAAAATAGAATTGGGACTGAAGCAGAATCGGTAGATTCTGCTGTGACACGTTATTATGGAGGTCTATATTTTTCGTTCAAACAGGCTATTGACATAGATGCTATAGCAGCATATGCATTTTTGCAGGATGAACCATTGAAGAGCAAGGTATTAGCTGCGTTAATGGGGGCAACAACAGATGTAGTGAATACTGTGGGAAAACAGTTCGCACAACCGTTAAAAGTTAGAAATGCTGATGGAACATTGAAGAAGAATCTTTCAAAGAAAATAAAAGCAGATAGAGAAATTGATGTTTTTGAAAAATTTAATATTTGGATGCATTATTACACTGAAAGACCACAAAATAGACATGCTTTTGAGGTCATTTGTGATGATTATATTAATGTATTGAAGAAATTATCTCCTGGAGAGGTAGAGGTGATATATGCGGATCCACCATATACTAGATATCATTATAGCCGTTATTACCATATCCTTGAGACATTGTGTTTGCATGATACACCTAAGATTTCCACAACTTTTCCAAATGGGAAAGGGGGATTAAGCAGGGCTATTTATCGTAATGATAGACATCAGTCTCCATTTTGTATAAAAAGCAAAGCTCCAAAGGCATTCGATGAATTGTTTAAATATGCTCAAAAAGCACAAACATCTGTTGTATTATCATATTCGCCTTTTGATGAAAAAAGTGGAGCAACACCAAGATTAATGTCTATTGATGAAATATTAGCAATTGCAAGAAAATATTACACTGATGTAGAAGTTGTTTCTCCAGGTCGATTTATGCATAGTAGATTTAATAGGCAGGACAATAATTATGAAATAAATTATGAGGCAGAACGTTTAATTATATGTAGAAAGTGAGAGAGCGTGTGATATTAGGAAAAGAAGCTTTTTTAGAGAAAAAATTGAAAGATCCTCATGTTATAATATTGGGTGATAATCAAATCGTCCTAAAAGATTTAAAATCAATATATGAACATAAGGTGGGATTGATATACATAGATCCACCATACAATAGAGGGGATGATTTTATATTTTATAAGGATTCCCAAAAACATGACGAGTGGATAGAAAAGATGAAAACTGTCATTGTTGAAATGAAGGGTTTTTTAAAAGAAGATGGCAGTATTTGGATTTCTATTGATGATTCTGAAATGGCGTATTTGAAAGTATGTTGCGATAGTATTTTTGGCAGAGAAAATTTTGTTTCAACAATAGTGTGGCAAAAAAGAAATACGAGGGAGAATCGTAAAATATTTTCAAATAATCATGAATATATTTTAATATATGCAAAAGATATTAAGAAATTTAAGAAAAAACGTAATTTGTTACCAGCGACACAGGAATTACTAAATAGATATAAAAATCCAGATAATGATCCTAGAGGTCCGTGGCAGTCAGTTACGTTGTCAGTGCAAGCCGGACATGCTGTTGAATCACAATTCTACTCTATTGAATCTCCGACAGGAAAAATACATAATCCGCCTAAAGGAAGATGTTGGATTTACAATGAAGAAAGAATGCAACAAGAAATATCAAACAATAATATATGGTTTGGAAGTGATGGAAATGGTGTTCCTAGATTGAAAAAATTATTGGTAAATACAAAACTTGGAATTGTACCTGAAACACTTTGGGATAGCAATTTTGCAGGCACAACAAAAGATGCAAAAAAAGAATTGTTGGATCTAAATATCTATGATGAAGATATTTTTGACACGCCTAAACCAGAGCAACTATTATACAGGATTATTCAAATTGCAACTAACAAGGATGATTTGATTTTAGATTGTTTTTTGGGCTCTGGAACTACGGCTGCGGTTGCACATAAATTGGGAAGAGATTATATCGGAATAGATATCGATGAAAGAACTTTTAAATATGCCTGTGAGAGATTAAAAAAAGTATGTCAAGGTGAAAACGGAGGCATATCCAATGAAGTACAATGGAGTGGTGGAGACAATTATCAAGTATGTAAATGGAATTAACAATGCGAATATCGGAATTTTGTGGATTGACGCTGAAAGACATTGATCTTGAAAATAGAACCATAAATATCGACCATCAGTTGCAGAGAACATCAGATATGCGATACATCATAGAAACCACAAAGACGGATGCCGGAACAAGAGTATTGCCAATCACGGAGGATGTGGCACAGATGTTTCAGGCAATCATTGAGGATAGAAATGCACCGAAAGTGGAGAAAGCCATAGATGGATATAGCGGATTCCTGTTTTACGATGATAATGGAATGCCACTTGTGGCAATGCATTGGCAACATCGTTTCAATCATATGGTCGGCAGATACAATGACATCTACCGGGTGCAGTTGCCAAATATCACGCCTCATGTATGCCGACACACGTATTGTTCAAATATGGCAAAATCGGGAATGAATCCAAAGACGCTGCAGTACCTCATGGGGCATTCGGATATATCGGTTACGATGAATGTGTACACACATATTGTATTCAATGATGCAGAGGAAGAACTGAAACGGATGGAAGAGTTTAGGAAAGCACAGGCGGAAGTTGAGCAGAAAAAAGAGAAACCTATGTCGCAGAAGATGTTTAAGGTAATTTAAAATGGAAGATAGACAACGCTCTGGCTTGGGCTGGGGCGTTATTTTTGTGGCTATAATGGATATTTGTTGATATAATATGAATTAGATTTTTGTTATTGGAGGGAAAAGAATGTACATCAGAAAAATAGTTTCTAAAAATCTAGGACCAATAAAGGAAATACAATTATCATTGCCTTTTGAAAATGGTACACCGAAGCCAGTAGTGATAGTCGGTGAAAATGGAACGGGGAAGTCTACACTTATCTCAAATGTTGTTGATTCTTTTTATGAAATAGCAGGAGCTGCATATCCTGATGCACGAAAGCATGGGGAGATAGAAGGATATGAATTTTATAAAACTATAACTCCTATAGAGATTCATGTTGGTGAAAAATTTCTATATTCATATATAAAATATGAGAGCTTAAGTGGAGAAATACCTTCAATCGATTATGTATTTAAATGTGGAAGAATATCAAATGAAGAGTTTAGACAAAATTGTAATGATTGCTCTCAGCAAATATCTTGGACGGATGATGAAAATTTTAAACATGCTACAGCAGGTAAGGAAGATGCAGAAAAAATAATATCTAGTGATGTTATCTGTTATTTTGGACCAGATAGATATGAAAAACCATCTTGGTTAGGTAATCAATATTATGAAACAACAGATTATGAGCATATTACAGTAAAACCTCGGTTTGCAGGTAAAATGGAATTACCAATTTTAGTCAATGGAATGACTTCAAAAACACTTCAGTGGCTATTAGATGTAATAGTTGATTCAAGAGGGGATATTGGTACAGACGAACAGGGTGGACTGATATTGGAAAATGTCAGCCCAGCTGATATCATGAGTCTCGGTGTCGCACGTAAGAATATTGAACAGATTATGAGTAATATCATAGGAGAAGAGGTCTATTTCGGATTGAATTTTAGAAATGCGCATGGATCAAGATTTAATATTAAAAGGCGAAGAGACAATTCGGTTATTGTGCATTCACTCGATTCATTATCCACAGGACAAAGTGCTTTATTCAATATGTTTGCAACAATTGTGCGTTATGCAGATACTATAAACATTAATAATAGTATTCATTTATCTGAAATATCTGGAGTTGTTGTTGTGGATGAAATAGAACTTCATTTACATTCTATATTACAAAGAGAAGTGCTTCCAAAACTGATTGCATTGTTTCCAAAAATTCAGTTTATTATTACGACACATTCTCCACTTTTTCTGCTTGGAATGGAAGAACAGTTTGGAACAGAAGGATTTGAAATATATGAGATGCCGCAAGGTTTGAAAATAAATGCCGAACGTTTTTCTGAATTTCAAAAAGCCTATACATACTTAACAAATACACAGCAATATGAACGGGATATATATGATGCTGTGAGTAATAAACAAGATAAGATGTTAATTGTTACGGAGGGAACTACAGACTGGAAGCATATGAAAGCAGCATATAATAAATTATCACGTATGCCTGAGTATGCTGATGTGTTTACAGACATTGAATTTGAATTTCTTGAATACGAGCCTAAGAATGGTTCACAAAGCACTAAAGTAAGGCTTGAGATGGGTAATGGTCAATTAGTCTCTTTATGTGAAAATATGGCGAAAATCATGCAGAAGAGGAAGATGGTGTTTATTGCAGATAGAGATCATAATGAAACAAACAAAAAACTTGGCGGAAAAGATGGAAGCGAATTTAAAAAATGGGGCAATAATGTATACTCTTTTATCCTTCCAATTCCAGATTTTAGAACTACAACACCGGAAATTTGCATAGAACATTTATATTCTGATGAAATGATTAAGACCGAAATAGAAACAGAGAATCCAAATGTAAAACGAAGGCTGTATATGGGAAATGAGTTTGATAGACGTGGATATGCAGCATCTTTAGGTGTTGTATGTGAAAAAAAGGCTGTTTGTGGGCCTGAAAAAATTAACATCATTGAAGGCTCTACAGGCGAAAGGGTAACTTTGTTAGATAACGAGAATATTAATGTGGCTTTATCAAAAATGACATTTGCAAATATGGTGTTAGAGGAAAAACCTCCTTTTGATAAAGTCGACTTTAAGTCATTTGTTGCTATTTTTGAAGTATTAAAGAAAATATATTTAGATAATGACATATAAAACTCCTTAGTAGTAATCTTTTCCATTTTACTACCAATTTTACTACTAACAGGCAGTAACAACCCGCTCAATTCTGCTCTGATTTGCCACAATCTGTAATTCCAGAGCAAACTAAAAGAATCCCAGAACCCCTTGCAAAACAGGGCATTTCCGGGCAAAACAAGGAGAAACAAAACAATGATAAAAGTACTTTTCATCTGCCACGGCAGGATTTCCCGGGCATGATGAAAAGTCTCATATCGTCTCATAAGCCCCGTTTTTAAGCGTTTTTTGTGCTTCAATCTCAAATTTACCAAAGATTTACCAATATTTCTGGAGAGCCAGACTTGCAAAAAAATGAGCCAGAATGAGGAGATTAAAACATGAGCGAATTGAAACCAAGAATAACGGAAAATGGAATTGATTATATCCTTGT
>OGRR01000160.1_pt1 | contig 70393 bp, 58 predicted proteins | sample 1553511 | NCBI WGS metagenome assembly OGRR01 (sample SAMEA2580040, study PRJEB22360) | human gut metagenome | biome: human gut; feature: human-associated habitat; material: faeces | place: Denmark | collected 2008/2010 | reverse complement strand
GCCATATTTGAGAAGAGGGGCCTCCCCCCCGTATGGGGTTTGGCCGGTAGGCAAGCAAAAGACAATTGAAGAGCGCCAGTGGATGGAGGGTAGGAGCTTTCCAATTCCAGAAAAGCATCCAGAGTATGCAGTGCGAAGCGGCTTCACAGAGCCCGTTATTACAAGACGAGTAACTGTCCTTACAGATGATTATGTTGTTAACTTTGATTATGCAAAGAGTAGTCAGCCAGAGATCAATCATGATTTCCAATGCATTTACCATCTGCAGGGTCTTAAAAAAGTGGATGATGCGCTGTCGATTGAGCGTCATACTGCGCAGTTGTCCGATGATCCGCTTGGAAGTGCACAATTTATCACAGACTGTGATTGGTATGAGACAAAGAATGGGGTAAAAGAAGGCAGTCAAGCAGTCGACGGAATAAAAGATAAAGCTGCTATAAAATTCCAGTTTCATACTGAGTATGCAGAAAAGAAAAATAATTTCTGGCGATACGACTGGAAGTGGCAGAATCGCACAGCATATAACGAGTACGGAACACTTGATACCGATCTGTATTTTGTTTCGATGAAGCAAGATGACAGTATGCAGTTTGCCATTGCCTGCCCACCAGAATTTGCTCTTGTAAATAAGCGTTTGTACTGGAAGGTATGCGCAGTAATGGAGAAAGATAAGGCATCTGGTGAACAGGAAGTTGTTCTCGAAGAGGGAAAATTTGGTGCATGGATTCTTGGGAAAGAGACTGTTGATGTTGCACTTGACGGTGTGAAAAAGTTGTATTTAAAGGTATTTACCGAGGATGGCCGTCAGGGCGATTTGTACGAGTATGAATCACTTAAAACCATTTTCTGGGGCGATCCAGTTATTGAGACAACAGACCATCAGAAGCTTGCGATGGCAGACTTAGCTTACACTTGTGAAAATACCGATGAGGGATGCGGTGTCGGAAAAGACTATGAGGGCGGTCGTGTGACCATACAGGCAGAGGAGTTTGATAAAGCTATTCCAGCAGAGCCGAGAGACAAGAAGAAGTGGGGAGTTATCACGCTTGATCTGGAAGGACTGAATGCGGCACGCTTCCATGCAGTAATCGGTGGTGATTATCCGGTTGGTGACGAAAGTGGCAAGAGACGTACTGTTTTCCAGCAGCAGACAGGCACCAGCGCATGTTTTGCAAGTGTCATTGAGCCACATGAAGGCGATGCAATGGTACAGTCTGTGCAGTATGCAGGAGCGTGGAGCATCAAAGTAACACTTGCAGATGGCAGAGAGCAGATTATTTCTGTAAAGGGAATTGAAAATACGCAGGAAAGTGACACGATGAAGAATAGTGTCCGAATTTTGTTAGAAGAATATCAGGAAGGAACACTTATAAGAAGTGAGGAGACAGCCAGATGAAAGTAAAAAATCCGATCTTAAGAGGTTTTTATCCAGACCCGTCCATAGTTCGGGTGGGGGATGATTATTACATAGCAAATTCAACTTTTGAGTGGTGGCCGGGCGTAAGCCTCCACCATTCAAGAGATCTTGTGCACTGGGAGAAATTGCCGTCACCATTAAATCGCCAGTCACAGCTAGACCTGCGCGGTGTTGGTGCCTCACAGGGCATATGGGCACCATGTCTTACCTATGACAATGGAACATTTTATTTGGTTTATACCGTGGTAAAATCTTTTTATTGCAACATGTACGATACTGCCAATTTTCTTGTGACTGCCACTGACATTCTTGGTCCATGGTCAGAGCCAATTGCACTCAACAATTTTGGATTTGATCCATCGCTGTTTCACGATGACGATGGAAGAAAATATATGGTCAGCATGGTGACTGATCATCGCGTGCCGAAAAAATATGTAGGGCGTCTTGTATTGCAGGAGTATGATGACGAGCAAAAGAAGATGGTAGGACCTGTCAGGGAAATTTTCTGCGCAGATAAAGTCTATCTGGAAGGTCCGCATATTTTCAAGCGAAAGGATTGGTATTATCTGTTTGCAGCAGATACTGGAACCGGAGAATTGCACGGACAGTCGATTCTTCGCTCCAAAAATGTCTGGGGATCATATGAGTGGTATGAGGGAAATTCTATTTTGACAGCAAGAGAGCATCCAGATTTCCTGCTTCAAAAATCTGGACACTGCGATCTTGTTGAGACACAAAACGGTGAGTGGTATGCAGTTCATCTGTGTGGTCGTGCACTTGAGAATAGAAATCCAATGGATGCACCGCGCTTTGCAGGGGCAAGACGTTACACACTAGGAAGAGAAACGTGTATACAGAAAATGAAATGGACAAAGGACGACTGGCTGGTGTTGGCAAATGGAACAACGCTTCCTGATTTGGAGACAGAGGTGCCGGATGAACTAGCTGACAAGGCTCAGGCAGAGCAGAAAAATCAGCAGAAGCAGCACGATCAGCAAGAATTTGGTGATGGCATGTTTGATGATTTTGATGATCCGTCAGGTCTGTCGGTGGTCTATCAGACACTTCGCCAACCGCTAACACCGGGCTATTGGTCACTCACCGAGCGTTCTGGCTATTTACGTCTTCGTGGACAGGAAGGTCTTTCCTCAAAATTTAATCAGAGTCTGATCGCAAGAAGATGGGAAGAGTTTTGCTTCGAGACTGCGACATGCGTGGAGTTTGAGCCAGAGGTGTTTAAGCAGATGGCAGGACTGATTTTGATGTACGATCAGGACAACTATTTTTATCTGCATGTCACATTTGATGAGGATGAGGGAAAATGTATCACACTGTTAACTGCAGAGAATAAAAAATATGAATATCCTGCTGGTTTTGTGCCGATTGAATCAGGAAAACCAGTCTATTTAAAGGCAGCCGTTGACTACGACAAGGCGCAGTTTTTCTATGCGGTAGGTAATCAAAATTATCAGGCGATTGGTCCAGTGCTCGATGCAAGCATTTTGTCAGACGAGGCATGCAACGAAGGATGGTTTACAGGAGCAATGGCAGGAATTTGTTGTCAGGATCTAACTGGATTTGGAAAAGCCGCAGATTTTGATTGGTTCTCATATAAAAATGTGTAATTGATCAGAACTTTACAAAAATGATTTTGCAAATGAAATTCTGAAATCTTACAATACTATTGAACTTGAGGAAAAATAAAATGGCAGTTTATAGAGCAAAGGAATTTGGCGCAAAAGCAGATGGCGTCACAAAAGATACCGCAGCGATTCAGCGTGCGATTGATATCTGTGCGCAAAATGGCGGCGGACGTGTGCTGCTTGAGGATGGCACATTTTTAAGCGGAACCTTATATTTAAAGAGCTATGTCTATCTGGAAATTGCAGAGTCGGCACTGTTAAAGGCAAGCCCAGAGATTTTTGATTATGGGACAGACACGCATCACAATCGCTACCGCAATGAGACCGAATTGGATCGTTGCTTTTTGTTCGCACAAGATGCAGAGGATTTTGGTCTGATTGGATATGGAATGATTGATGGTAACGCGGAAAGCTTTCCAAATGCAGGGGATAAATATCGTCCGATGATGTTACGCCTTCTGAACTGTAAGCAGTTTCATCTGGAGCATCTGCGTTTGATGAATGCCGCAGCGTGGACAACGTGTTTTCTTGACAGCGAGTATATCTGTGTACATGGTGTGGATATCCGAAATGAAAAACGCTACAATGGTGACGGACTTGATTTTGACGGCTGCCGTCATGTGTGGATATCTGATTGTCACATAAAAGGAACTGATGATAATTTATGCCTGCAGTCAAGTGGCCAGACAACAGAGGATATTCATATCACAAACTGCGCATTTACATCCGTGTGCGCAGGCATTCGCATCGGTTTAAAGTCTATTGGTGATATTCAAAATGTCGTGATCAGCAATTGCACGATGCATGGAATTTATCGCGAGGGAATTAAGATTGAGTGTACCGAGGGCGGTGTGATTTGTGATATTTTGATCGAAAATGTTACGATGCGAAATGTGCGAAGACCACTATATTTCTTGCTGAATCAGCGCTTCGAGCCAGATGATCTGGGAAGTTCTGTGGAGCTTACTGCGATGCCCAAGGTGGGAAAGATCGAACGCATTCGCGTCAGTGGAATTACCGCAGTGGACGAGGCATGCATGAGCGAAAAGCAGTATCGCTTTACCGATGACATCATGGGTGAGCCAAAGTTTAATGGCATTCGCGTTGACGCAGCAAAGGATCATGCAATTCGCGATCTGATACTTCGAGATGTGTTTTATCACAGCATTGGCGGCGTGAAGGCATCGGAGATTCCAACTGAGTATCCAGAACAGACTGAGAATTATTGGCCAGACTGGAGCCGGTGTGCATTTGTGTATATCCGAAGAGTGGATGGACTGACGTTGGATCACGTGGTATGCGATTGTGAAAATGAGGATGAGCGTGTGCCATTTCTTATTGAGGAGTGCAGTCATGTGAGCGGAACAATCGAGGTCAGAGACAAGTGAGGAGGCAGATCGAAAGATGATAGAAAATGAGTTGAGGCAGCTGATCAGCAAGGCGAAAGCGTGTCTTACGGACTTGTGTCCTTATACAACGCACGTTGCGCAGCTTGCATTGGAGGATATGATACAGCAGGCAGAGGCAGCAGTAGCTCAAGATGAAAATGACAAAAATGACGAAAGTGGAGTATTACCGTTCACAACGAAACGCGAGTTTGGCAATTGGCATTGGAACAAAGAGGATGCTTGCCAGTTTGCAAAGAAGCGTTATACGATGGCATCCGTCTGGTTTGAGCCGGGAAAGGTTTACAGTACATATGGATTAGAGGATGCGTTGGCATGGTTTCAAACGCAGGATTTGCGAAAGTCGCTTGTTGTTTCTGAGATTGATGAAAACAGTTATGTGAATCAGTCTGGAAAGTTTGAGCTGTCTATGGCAGAGACTTGCGAATATTATGAAAAAATATGCCGTGAATTTCTGTCTAATGTCACCTATGGAGATTCAATCGGCCAGTATAGCAAATCAGCGGGAGAGGCGCTTTTACAGGCATTAAATCAACTGACAAAAATCAGAGAAGAAAACGAGAAAAATATTGCTGATAACAGTGTCAATATGGATGATATAACCGCAAATCCAAATGATACAACTGCAATTGCGAAGGCTCTGGCAGCTTGCCTGAATGCATTGTGGGATCTTCGCACCTCACGCGTGCTTCGCAGCGAAATTGGTTTAGAATCTGGCGGAAACCTTCTTCTTAGTGCAGCTCAGATGGAGGAAATTCGCCATAAAATCGAGTCCGATCCTCTCACGAAGGGTCAGTACGAGCAGATAAAAGCGCTTGCTGACAGCGCGTCTCTTGAACAAAGAAAATCAGCGTACAGCGCACTCTTTGCCACAAGTGATAATTATGAGCAGTTAAACCGCGAATTTGTCATTGAGACAAGCGCAGGCAATCGCCCAAGTTTTGCAGTTCCAAAGGGAACCGTGTCAGCATCGTTTGCACTTCGACTGCCTCGCGAGGACAATGAGCGCGATGGCCTTGGTAACATTCAGGTTTGGAATATTGGCTTAAAGGCTTCAGAGGGAGAGAATATCTATCTTGATATTGAGACAGCAAATAGTTTGGAAGTGAATGAACGTGAGACAGCAGTTTGCAAAGTAACACTGTGCAATAAAACATCCGATCACGAGGCCGTGTGGACATATGACAAAGAGATTTTGCTGCGAGACGACGCGATTTACACGGTAATGTTTGATGCAAAGCAGGATGGAAAGTTAAAAAAGGGTATGCAGATTGAGCTGACATTCTTTGACAAAGAGGGAAATAAGCTTGGCACACGCGAGGAAAACTTTAATCGCAAGTCATGGCTTTATGTGAAAAAATACAATCTGTACACTCAGTGTGATGCAATTTGTTACTGGTATACAAAAGATACGTCATATGCAGAAAAGTCAAAGATTGAGATGCTTCATTTCTTAGATGATTTTTGTCAGGGTGCGCATCACTGGCTGCGTTACAACGAGCGTCCGGAGGGAAGCGATGCTTACGGCGGAGTGCAGGGAGGAAGAATCCTATTTACAATAGCTGTAGCATATTCGATGATTCGTGACAGCGGAGTATGGAATAAGGAAGAAAGGGAGCACTTTTACGGTCTTGTTTCTTATATGCTGCGTTATCTGGCAGATCTTCGTGACCGTACACTTCTGACAAAGGATCGGGCACAGCGTGGAAGCAGCAACTGGCAAACCGATATGCACATCGGAAGCTCAGCTATTATGATGGCAATTCCTGATTTTCCAAATCGAAAGCTTTGGATGTATAATTCCGAGGCAGTGCTTCGGGCTCAGTTAGACTATAAATTAAATGCAGATGGCTCATGGCCGGAATCACCTCGTTACCATTTTGCTTCGCTGGAGCATTTTTCATTGTATGCAAGACTGTGGGAGCGTGAGTCTGGAGAAAATTGGTTTATCTCAAAGAATGCTAATATGCCGGGACTTATTGATATGTTTCGTTATCCACTGTACACGCAGACACCGCCATATGCATATTTTAATGACTGCATTGCCACACCGCCGTTTGGCGATCATAAGCTTGGAAATGGAACCGAGTTTGCGTTATATGGTTTGTACTGTGATCAGGTGGCACAGTATGATAGTGACACCGCTCAGAAAATGTACGCGACATGGTGTCGTGCAAATAAGCCAGTGAAGGGTTTTTGGGGTGAATCGGTAACATTAGAGAATTTGATGTATTCGTCTACACTGCAGGGTGGGGCAAATGCACAAGCTAGTATTGATCTTAAATCCTGTGCATCATTCCCAAATTCAGGAATCTATGTATTTCGTGATCAATTTGGCACACCGCAGGAGAATTATTTGGCTGTAATGTCCAGCCCGAAAAATATTGGACATGGTCATAAAGATCAAGGTGCTTTCATTTATTATTATCATTGTATTCCTGTTATAATGGACTCTGGAATTGAAGGCTATTTTGAGGCAAGCACGCCATGGCATATCTGCTCGTACTCACATGCTGTCATGCAGTTTGAGGCACCACCGCACGGACCGATACAAAAGACAGCAGGCTTTATAAATCTGAGCGCAGGTACATACAGCCTTGAGCGTGGTTGGAATGACGGCCCGGATTGCAGCAAAGTTACACAGCTTTGCCTTAATGATAAGAATGACAACAGCGAAAGCATCTCTGTGGAAATTAAAAATCCAAAGGGATGCGGTTTGCAGCATCGCACGATCACGATTGACCATCGTGCTGAGACGGTTACAGTACAAGATGTTGTTACTGATTTTTCAGGCAATGTTTTGTTTAATCTTCCGATTCTGGCAAAATCAGCAGTACAAAATGAAAATGAAATTTTGGCAGACGGATATTATGGTGTGAAAATTAAGATTACAATTCACTCAAATGCAGAGTCTGCTGTGATCGAGTCGGGACGCGCAACACCGATGGCACCGGGAGCGAATGATCACACCGATCTTTTGTATCTTCACATAAAGGCAAAGGCAGAGGATGGAGTTGCCATCACGATTGCGCCATACAAGGAGCGATAAAAGAAAAAACAAGATAGATAAAATCAGAAAGCGAGGAAATTTGAAAAGTGGAACACACAAAGAAATTTGACACATTTACAAAATTTGCTGAGGCTGATGCCGTACAGCTAGAATCACCAGAAAAGGAATGGCTGGATCAGGTTTATGAAAAGATCGAAACAAAAATGCAGTGGGTCAGCGAAAAGTCAAAGGATAAGATTCCATATTTGACCATAAATGGAACACACGATGATCGTGGTGATTTGTCAAAGGAATGGCGAATTGATGATGGTCTAAACTGGTGGACCAATGGTTTCTGGGGCGGCATTTTGTGGATGCTGTATCAGGCATCAGGCAAGGAGCGTTACGCTGAAATTGCACGAATCTCTGAGGAAAAGATGGATGCCTGCTTTGATGGTTATTACGGCTTACATCATGATGTTGGTTTTATGTGGAGACCGACTGCGGCAGCAGATTATGATCTGACACACAACAAAGAGTCCAGAAAGCGTGCACTTCATGCAGCCAATCTTTTAGCGGGACGTTTTAATCCAGTTGGACAGTATATTCGCGCTTGGAATGACATTTCAGGATCCAATGACGATACAAGAGGCTGGGCAATTATTGACTGTATGCTGAATCTGTCTCTTCTTTATTGGGCATCCGAGGAGACTGGAGATCCTCGTTTTCGTCATATTGCAATGCTTCATGCCGATACTGCACAGAAATATTTTGTACGTCCGGATGGATCTGTAAATCACATCATAGAGTTTAATCCAGAGACTGGTGAATTTGTTCGTGCTTACGGCGGTCAGGGCTACACAGAGGGCTCCTCATGGACACGCGGTCAGGGATGGGGTGTATACGGCTTTATGATCAGCTACATTCATACTGGAAAACAGGAATATTTTGACACAGCAAAACGCATTGCGCATTATATCATGGCAAATATTCCGGACAGTGGCATTATTCCAGTTGATTTCAGACAGCCGAAGGAGCCGGCATGGGAGGATTCCTGCGCAGCATGCGTTATTGCAAATGGATTAATTGAGATTGCAAAGCATGTGCCAGAATTAGAAAAAGATATGTATATAAGAGCTGCTGTTAAAATCTTAAAAGCGATTGATAAGACAAGAGCAAACTGGGGAACAGATTGTGATTCCATCGTATTAAATTGTACGGGTGCGTACCATAGTCCAGATCATCATTTCACGATGGTGTATGCAGATTTTTATTTCATCGAGGCTGTATTAAAGCTTAGAGGAAATGATTACTTCATGTGGTAATAAAATAGATATGTAATATATTACAAAAGATCTCTGAGTTCCCCAAAATCAAGATTGAGATAGGAATCCAGAGATCTTTTTTTGTTTGATGACATTTTTTCTAGTGGTGTTTTAAGTTAATTGTCATTTCTCATTTTGTATCATTCATTACAGCTACGCTGCCCGGCGTAAACTCATGGTCAGGAAGATATTGGCGGAAAATTCTGTTAAAAATATAAGACTGTAAAAATGCAATTAACGGAAATCCGAATATAACAAGTGGATAAAACTTTAATACCATCAAAGCGCTGCCGCCAAATAAAAGAATAACAAGGCAGATGCTCCAGTGAATATTTTTGAGTGATATAAAAAGGCTGCAGCGAAGCAGTTCCATGATTCGCATATCGAACTGTGACAATAGCGGAAAGAAATAAATAGAGATCAGCGCAAAGATCACAAACAGGCTTAAAAACAGGTGTGAAGCAATGCGAAGCAGATCATTTGGACTGCCAGAAAGGTTCCACCAGTTAAAACAGATCATGCCAAAGAAGACAAGCACGATCAGCCATACACCAGTCGCCTGTAAGAAGTTTTCTTTAAATGAGTGAAAGAAATCTCTTGCAATATAACCTTCATCATCTCGAGCCATGCGCATAGCAGTGTAGTAGACTGCAGTTGTGGAAGCTCCTATTGTTACGATTGGTAAGCTGCAGAGAAGCCATAAGAAATTGAGCCATGCCAGATACATGATTTTCGTCAGAAAATTTGCAATCTTATTATCTGGATTAAAAATGTTAAACAGGTTTTTCATAGTAAATAATTCCTTTCTATTTGGTATTTGGACTTTGCTTTATTTCTAGTTTTGTTTGGGATTGCCTTCGTTTCTTGTTTTTGGTTCGCATTCCCATTTATAGTTCACTTACTTTGTTTTCTAGTATAAAGAAAGTAGAGAGAAAAACAAGACAAAAAGTTGATGAAAGTATGAATCTGTAAAAAACAAACTGTAAAACTTTCAATATCTGTGATAAAACAAATAAAAACTATAGAAACAGAAAGGCGGCAGACTATGAAACTCGCATTGATTCAAACAAAGCAAAATGAACTTTACAATTTTCCAGGAACACGGACTTTTGATACAGAAGAGGTATTGCGGCTGCGACATGAATACATGGAAGAAGTATTTCGCATGACAGAAGAAGCTGCAAAAGAGGGTGCTGATCTGATTGTGACAACAGAAGTAGTAAATTACAGCGGTCATTTCTCAAAAATAAAAGTGCCATATGCTGATTTGTATCAGGAGATGGGTCAGGCGCAGGAAGAGACATCAACTGAGAAAAATAATAAATTCGATTATGACGTGACAACAAATGAGGAGACTCGATTTGCAGCAATTGCATCCCGGTATGGTGTAATGATTCTTGCCGGACTGGCGCGAAAGGAAAACGGAAAACTCTATAATAGTACTGTTTTCTGGGGCAGAGATGGACGCATAAAAGACGTGTATCATAAGATTCATCTGGCAGGAGATGAATCTGAAATTTTTACACCGGGGCAGACGCTTCACACCATTGATACAGAATTTGGTCATGTTGGAAATGCTGTCTGCTGGGATATGCAGTTTCCTGAGACGGCAAGAAATCTTGCAAAGATGGGCACTGATCTAATTGTGTGTCCGACATGGGGATGGGAGTGGATTTATGGTCCGGCAAGAGCCTATGAAAATGGTATTTTTGTAGCGGCAGCAATGGCAGTTCCGTATTGGATGCCAATTGAAGATCTCAGACGCCCAAGTATGGTGATTTCCCCGGATGGAAAGATTTTGGTAGAAGGTCCGACTGACAAGGCAGCAATTGTGTATTGTGAGATTGATGATATTCACTGCAAACAAAGCAGGGAGTTTCGCCTTAATACACCACTAAATTGATAAAAATAAGGCGGCCATTGACCGCCTATTTTACTTCGCCCACGGAAAAATAATCGAGAGGCTGTCATCAGAGGAACTGCTTGCAGGGGGAGTAGTGTCTGAGTTTTCCAAAGCAGCAGATTCTGATGTAATATCTGGTATGGATTCAGAAGACTGAGTGCTTTGAGAGTCCTGTGGCTGTGTCTGAGCCAAAGTTTCAGTCTCATCCTGCTGCACTTGTGTTTCAGCTGACGTATTTGTCTCTGGCTGAATCTCAGCAGCCTCTTGTGTCTGCCCAAGCGCTGGATCAAAATAGTTGTAAACCTGACCTGGTACCATGCCGCCTCTTGCAGCCGCCATTTCACTGACTGTAACGAGCTCATAGCCGGCAGCAATCAGTTCTGGGATGATAATTTGGGATGCCTGCGCAGAGGATGCTTCCATATCGTGCATAAGCACAATGGCGCCGTCTTTTACCTTGCTTCTTATCGTATCGCATGTGGTTGCCACATCATGATGCTGCCAGTCAATTGTGTCCACGCACCACATGATAAGCGGATAACCGTCATCAACAGCTGCTACATTGGCACATGAAACATCATCAGTTGCGCCTGTCGGCGGTCTCATTATGCATGGGCGGTTTCCTGTAATCATCTGCACATAGGAGCTTGTACTGCTGATTTCCTGATCTGTTACCTGTGCATCCATATTTGTAATTTTATAATGATTGTAGGTATGATTTCCAATTTCAGAACCTGAATTTTCAATATTTTGGATAATATCCGCGCAGCGTTCTACATTCCGGCCAAGAACAAAGAATGTAGCATAGGCACCATTTGCTGTAAGTGTATCAAGAATGATCTGTGTATTTTGCGTGGAAGGACCATCATCATACGTAAGCGCAACCATTGGCTTTGTGGCGTCAACAGTGTGCCTAAGCTTTCCCTGTGAGGTAAAATCGTAGACGAGATCACCGATACGGTGGCAGCCTACATATACATGTCCATTTTCATCTGTCATACCAGTAGCGCCGTCAGGAAAAGTAAAATTCCCTGTCACAGCTTTTCCATCTTCACCGAAATAGTAATAATAGCCATCATCGCATTTTACAGTAGAGCAAAAATATTGGCGGCCATCATCAGTAAAACAATATGTATCACCATTTTCATCTGTGTAGCGGCCTGTCTGCATTATGCCGTCATCAGAAAAAAGATAGCGTGAATCATCAATCATTTGATATCCAGTCAAAAGATAGCCATTCTGGCAGTAGCCCATAGTGCCGTCAGCATTTGTAATCCAGCCCTCAGCAGGCTTGTTGTCATCATCAGTTCGGTAAAGTGCTTCTCTGTCAAAAGTCTCAGATTCTGTTTCATAAAAGCTCTCGGATTCATTGGCAGCCAAGTTCGCTTCATAGTCATCTGTAGATGTGACGATAGTTTGATTAGAAGGTGCGTTTGAAGTACATGCGTTTAAAAAGAACGTGCCAGACAGTCCAAGAGCAAGTGCCAGCTTTTTTAACTGGTCTCTTTTTGTAATATTATGCATTGGATGAAATCCCCCATCAATCGAAATTTAGATTTCCACTAGTATAGCACGCAGTTAAAAAAAAGGGAACATGAGAAAAATCACTTTCATCAAAAAATGTTATTTTCAATCAAAAAAAACATAGTATAATGAAAAAAAGGAAACTTGTAGAAGGGTGAAATTACTTGTGCAAGTGCTCTTAGAAGTAAGGATACATGAGAGGAGGCAAGAAGATGATGAGAAAGAAGTGGAAGTATTTTTTGATATCAGCTGCATTGCTTGCAATTATATTTGTTAGTATTGAACGTTACGATAATTATATTGGTCAGAAATTTTATCAGGAAAGTACGCAGGGACTGCTTGCTACATATGAACAGCTTGATAAGACCTTTATGATGTTTGCGCAGCGCAATTGGAATGCACTTGAGGACTGGTGCAATTATTTGAATTATCGTGCAGAAGAACAGGATAAAAAAGAACAAAATGCAGAAGATGGATGGGGTAATTTTGTAAATGAACGTAAAAATTGGCAGTACAGCGATTTTTATGTTTTTAATGAAGATTGTGAGTTCTGGACTATTGATGGACGAAGAGGAACGGCAGAGCACGTGAAGGATGCTTTTAAAGCGCTTTATGAAAAAAAGGGTCCTATTGTGTCAAGCTATGTTGCAAGCGATGGAGAAACTAAAATCGTGTTTGCAGTTCCTTCAGATCCCATTGAGTTAAATAACGTGACATATACGGCGTTTGCAGTTTCATATGATAACGGTGTTGTAGAAAAGCTGATTGGAGGTGGTGTATACAATAATAAAAGTGATTGTTACATAGTTGATTCTGATGGAACAGTGCTTATGTCACTTGAACCAGAGACGCAGATCACAGATGACTTTGACAATATTTTTGATTTTATTCAGGAAAAAACGCAGTCATATAACAAAGATTATCTGGAGCGCATGAAGAAAACTGTGCCAACAAAGGGCAAAGGAAGTGTTTCATTTAAATATCAAAAATCAGAGTATTATCTTGTCTATCAGCCAGTAGGAGTTGACGACTGGTCAATTGTAGGTATTGTGGAAAAGAGTGTTGTTGACTCTGGTATGAGAATGGTTCAGGGAACGACTATCGTTTTGTTGTGTATGATGGCAACATGTATAGTGATTGGAGTTGTCATTTTAATGAAGCAGCGTGCAAAGGCTCAGCTCCAAAAAGAAGCAGACGAGCGCATCAAAGCGGAAAAGAAAAAGGAATTTTCCGATCAGCTGTTTTGGGGAATTTCGCAGATTGTTGACTGTTTTGCAATTTGCGATTTAAAAAATAACAGATACGAATATGAAGACAAGCGGGGTGAATATCTTTATCCGAAAAAAGGAGCCTATGACCAATTTATTAAGGGGATTTCTGATCAATATACGATATTGACAGATGGAGAAAATGCAAAGTTTACGAATATGCTTTCTGCCGAGCATGTGCGGCAGCTGATAAAGGAACAGAAGGATTCTTATTGTCTGGAGTACTGTGCCAGAGATAAAAGCAGATTCTTTATTATGAGTGTGATTCCGGTTGAGTGGGAAGGGGATACGCTTACAAAAATCATGATTGTTTCACAGGATATGGGACAGCAGCATGAGCTTGAAAACCTTGCTAATACAGATGCACTGACGGGACTTTTTAATAAACGTTATTTTGAAAAAATAATGGAAATAAGAGATGAAAAGAAAAAAACGTATGCTCTGTTTTATATGGATCTTGATTTTTTTAAGCCTGTGAATGATACATATGGCCATGAGATGGGCGATAAGGTTTTAAAAGAAGTGGCAAAAAGACTGCTTAAAAGTATCAGAAGCAATGATTATGCCTTTCGCATTGGCGGTGACGAATTTATGCTTATCTTAAATGGAAATCTGGATGCACAGATTTGTGAAAAGAGAATTGAGCGCATAAAAAAACTGATTGGAGAACCATATGAATTTGATGGTTATACGATCAAGATAGGAATTAGCTGCGGAAGTGCTGTCTATCCAGATGATGCTAACTGTGCAGCAGATATTCAAAAGCTTGCAGATAAACGCATGTATGAAGATAAGAAAATTAACCATGCACAGAGGTGAAAAACATCAAGGCAGGTCGGGGGGGGTTGACTTCTCTTTGAAAACTGCTATAATAAACGATGACTGAGAAAATGTGTAAGTAGTCTGTACCATTCGGTTTTCCAGAGAGGCTGCATAACCTGCTGAGAGTGCTGCCATCCGCCTACAGATGAATTTCAGCATTGGAGTCTTCCACGAAAATTTTGTTTATGACAAAAGCTAAGTGGATGCAGCTGCTGCATTATGGCAGATCAAGTGCGGATTGTAATAATTTTTTATAATCCGAACATGGGTGGTACCGCGGATTTATTCGTCCCATAAAGGTTTTGAAAAAAGCCTCTATGGGACTTTTTTATTGCTCGTCCCATAGAAAAAGCAACATTTAAGAAAGCAGAGGAAAGGTTATATGCAGGAAACACACAAGCTGTCCGACAATCTTGCTGCTCTGAAGGAGAAGATTGAGACCGGACTGGAAGAATTGTCCAATTCTAAGGAACTGTATGAGTTCAGAAGCTCTTATCTGGAAGGAAAAAAGAGTAAGATCAGCGAGCTGATGAAGGAAATGAGAAATCTTGCACCAGAAGAGCGTGCAGGATACGGAAAGTCAGTAAACGAGTTAAAGGAGTGGGCGATTGATCGTTTCTCCAAGATGGAAGAAAAGATGAAGCAGTTAGAGCTGCAGCGCCGCTATGAGTCTGAAAAAATCGACCTGACACTTCCGGCAGATGAGACTGGCGTTGGAAATCTTCATCCGATTACACTTGTTCGCAACCAGTTAATCGATATCTTTGCAGGTATGGGCTTTGAGGTCTATGAGGGAGCAGAGATCGAAAATGATTACTATAACTTTACGGCACTGAACACTCCGAAGGATCATCCGGCAAGAGATATGCAGGATACTTTCTATCTGTCACCAGAGTTCTTGCTTCGTACACAGACCTCCGCAGGTCAGATTCATGTTATGGAGAACAAGAAGCCGCCGATCAAGATTTTATCACCAGGAAGAGTATTCCGTTCTGATGATGATGCGACTCATTCTCCAATGTTCCATCAGATGGAAGGTCTTGTTGTTGACAAGGGAATTACTCTGTCTGATTTAAAGGGTATGCTTGATCTGTTTGTAAAGAAAATTTACGGAGAGGGAACTGTAACCCGTCTTCGTCCGTCCTACTTCCCATTTACAGAGCCGTCTGTAGAGGTTGACTGCAGCTGCTTTGAGTGCGGCGGCAAGGGCTGTAATTTGTGTAAGGGAACTGGCTGGATCGAAATTCTTGGTGCTGGCGTAGTAAATAAGAAAGTCCTTGAAAACTGTGGCATCGATTCCGAAGAATACAGCGGTTTTGCATTTGGTATCGGTCTTGAGCGTACTGCAATGCTTAAGTACGGTATCAACAACATCAAGATGCTGTTTGGATCGGATCTGCGTGTCCTGAAACAGATTAACGAGAAATAAGAAAGGACGGAAACGAATATGTTAGTACCATTAAGTTGGCTTAAAGAATATGTAGATATTGATGTAACACCGCAGGAGCTTGAAAAAAAGCTGTTTGACGGCGGATTTGAGGTAGAGGAGCTGTATCAGGTGGGTCATGACATCGATAAGATTGTAGTTGGTCTTGTTGAGACTTGTGAGCCGATTCCGGAGACACATCTTCATGTGTGTCAGGTTAATGCAGGTGAGTATGGCACTATGCAGATTTGCTGCGGCGCTGACAATGTACAGGCAGGCGGCAAGTATCCGGTAGCACTTGTTGGTGCAACTGTTTATGCAACAGCGAAGGATCATAAGACAATCGAAGGCGTGATGACAATAAAAAAGGGTAAGCTTCGCGGTTTTGAGTCATACGGTATGCTTTGCTCTGGAACAGAGCTTGGCTTAACAGAGGATCTGTATCCGGGTGCAGGCTACAATGGTTTGTTAGAGATGCCGGCTGATGCACAGCCTGGTGCAGATGTAAAGGCTATCACAGGTCTTGATGACTGGATGTTTGACATCTCATTAACTGCAAACAGACCGGACTGCCAGAGCATCTTAGGAATTGCAAGAGAGGTTTCTGCAATGCTTGAGAAGCCATTAAAGATGCCGTCAACCGATTATACAGAGACTGATGTAAAGAAGGATGGCTTTAAGGTAAGTGTTGAGGCACCAGATCTTTGCCCGCGCTACAGTGCACACTATGTATATGATGTAAAGATGGGTGAGTCTCCATCATGGATGAAGCGCCGTCTTGCACTTGTTGGTATTGGATCAATCAGCAATATCGTAGATATCACAAACTATGTATTAAAAGAGATCGGACAGCCAATGCATGCATTTGACTGCTCTTATCTTGAGGGTAACGAGATTTGCGTAAGAAGAGCACATGAGGGTGAGAAGATTGTTACACTTGATGAGCAGGAGTACACAATGTCACCAGCTAATCTTGTTATCTGTGACGGCGTAAAGCCAGTTGCTTTAGCAGGTGTTATGGGCGGTTTAAATTCCGAGATTCGTGACACAACAGAAAGTGTTATGTTTGAGGCTGCTAAGTTTGCAAGAGATAATGTCAGAAAGACTGCAAGAGCACTTGGAAAGTCCTCTGATTCAAGTTCAAGATTTGAGAAGGGCGTGGATGAATACTCAACTGTTCTTGGTATGAAGCGTGCACTTCATTTAATCGAGGAGCTTGGCTGCGGAAAGGTTTCTTCTACTCATGTAGATGTTAATGTTGGAAACAGCATTGAGCCTCAGCCGATGCAGGTAAGCATCCATAAGGTAAACAGCGTTCTTGGAATTGAGGTTCCGGCAGAGGAGATTGTACGTCTGATGAAGAATTTAAACTTCAATCCGACAGTTGACGGTGATGTACTGACTCTTCAGGTACCAGCTTACCGTGAGGATATGCTGCCAGAGGGTGAGAATGATGTAGAGCGTTATCCAGATGTGGCAGAGGAAGTAATCCGTATGTATGGTTATGACCATATTAAGTCAACATTTATGCCATCTGCACAGGTAACAGCAGGCGGATATAATAAAGAGCAGAAGGGCGAGCTTGCATTAAAGCGTACTCTTTGTACTATGGGTGCATATGAGTGTATGCATTACTCATTCTTCTCACCGTCTGATTTGGATCTTTTGAAGTTCCCGGCTGATGCAAAGGAGCGTTTCGCAATTCAGATCATGAATCCAATCAATATTGATCTGTCATTAATGCGTACTACACTTGCTGCATCAATGCTCAATGCTATTTCAAGAAATGAAAAGCAGGGTATTCTCGACGGAAGACTTTTTGAGGTTGCAAATATCTTTATTCCGAAAAATCTGCCGCTTACCGAGTATCCGGATGAGAGAAAAACACTTTGTGTTGGTACCTTCGGTGCAAAGGAATCCTTCTACACAATGAAGGGCATTGCAAACGGAATCGCAGACAGCTTAGATGTTGCATTTACTTATGAGCCAATTCAGAAATCCTTCCTGCATCCGTATCAGGCAGTAAAGGTATTATGTGAGGGTGAAGAAATCGGTTACTTCGGTAAGGTTGCATACGATATTCAGGACAAGTTAAGCATGCGTGCAAGCGCATATGTTATGGAGCTTGATCTGGAGATTCTGTCTAAGTGGTATGATAAGAAGAGAACCTTCATTCCGCTGCCAAAGTTTGCAGAAGAGAAGCGTGACCTTGCATTCGTAATGGATAAGGCAATCACATGTGGAGAGATCGAAGACTGCATCCGCAAGGAAAATAAGTACGTAAAGGAAATCAAGCTGTTCGATATATACGAGGGCGGCCAGATTCCGGAAGGAAAGAAGAGTATGGCATTCTCCATCACATTCGTTCCAAAGGATGAGGCATTTGACGATGCACGCGTTCAGAAGTTTGTTGACAAGATCTGTGCAAAGTTAAATGAGGAGTATGGCGTAGAGCTGAGAGCGTAAGGTGTTCGCTGTATTTCGGTGAATCGCATTCATGTATAAAATTTATATTGAAATTGCAAATATATAAAAACAAAAGAATTCGATAGGATTAAATAAAATCTCCCGCGTAGTTCGTATGAATTGCGAGGGAGATTTTTCGTTAAGGTGCAGATGGGATACGTTTTTCCTTTGGTTTATTATTGATTTTCTTTCGAATTTTTTGTAAGATAATAAAAAAAATCTTGTCTATATAAATGAAAACGTCTTTAAAGGAAAGAAAATATGTAGAAATGCATGTTAGCATTCTAGAGTCTGGTGATGGTGGAACGATAAAGGAAAACATAGCGAGAGGAGGGATTTTTATGCGTGATCAGGAAATCACAGAGCTATTCTGGGAGCGAAAAGAGCAAGCAGTAACAGAGTCCAACATTCGATACGGCGCGTATTGCCGGCGAATTTCCTATAATATACTGGCAAACAAGGAAGATGTTGAAGAGTGTATGAATGATACTTGGTATCAGGCGTGGAACGCAATTCCTCCGCAGCGCCCATTGTGTTTAAAAGCATTTTTCGGGAAAATTATTCGCAATCTTTCTCTCAACCGTTGGAAGTGGGATCGGGCAGGAAAACGGATTCGACCAGAAGCAATGCTTGTGCTAGATGAATTAGGCGAATGCGTGTCGGGGCGTGAACAGCCAGAGGACGTGGTACTCGCAGAGGAACTCAAAAAAGAAATTAACCGATTTTTGCATGGACTTTCCACTCGTGAACAAGGCATGTTTGTTCAACGATATTTTTATCTGGAGTCAATTAAAAGCATTGCGCGATATCATGGCATTACCGAAAATGCAGTTTCGGTAAATTTAAACCGTGTGCGCAAACAGTTAAAGCAGTATCTCTCAGAAAGGGGGTACCACTTATGAAGAAAGAAGATTTTTTAAAACTTATGGATGGCATCGATGATCGCTTAGTCGAAAAATATGCAATTTCAGACGAGGCAGAGGCAAAACAAAAACAAATTAGGAGACAGAGACGACAGCGATGGCTCAACCAAGTAACAGGGTGTGCAGTTGCAGCGATAATTCTTGGCGTGATTGGTGTTGCAATGCTGTGCGCTTCCTTTGGCGTTGTAAGAATGGACAGACAAAGCCCCAAAACTCCAGTATCTCTTGGTGATGGCAACGATTCTCAAAATAATGAGAATAATGGAGATGAGGAAAAAGAGCTTTTGGTACAGGCATACCTTTCTTATATTGGAGTGGAGGAGCAGGACATTCAGGAAATCCAAAAGATAGATCAGCAGCCAGAAACGATTCTTCTTACAAAAGGGGACAGTGAGCAGCAGTCAGTATCTATTGAAACAGCGGTATATTTTGTGTATACCACAAATCGAGATAAGGTATTAGCAGTACTTGCATTTGATCTGCCCGATAAGGCAGTTAAATATGGATGCAGTGAAATCGAGATTGTGGATAACTGGGAGCAATATGAGGTCTCACAGGCGAATGCAGTACTTTATTCAGAGGAGACGCAGGAGTTTCAGTCACTCAGATGTGATACGACGAATGAATACCAGCTTGCAATTTCAGGTATAAGTAGTGCGAAGGGGAATACTCAAAGCACGTCTCGAATGGTAGTCAGCTTTACGGTTGACAGGACAAGGCGCAGCCTAAATTTAGAAGGGTATCGGGTTCTATTTCACTTGAAAAGTACATTTTGGTGGGTGCTGGCAGCGTGGACCTTGGCCGCAGCTATAGTGATTGCTGCAGCATTGTGGTTCTTAAATCGCTCAGTAAAATTAAAAGAAGGCACAAAAGCAGGTCGTTTCCTGTTTGGTAAAGAAATAGAATATGGAGCAGTCGTAGAAAAGATAGAGAATATTGATCTTTTTAATCCGTCTCAATATATAACGAAAAACGGAGTTGTTAGTCCAGGCTCATCCGGGCGCTACCATGTAGAGTTTCGCTTGCAGGATGATACACATATTGAACTGAGTGTATCGGCTAAGCAGGCAGGAAAATTTGAACCGGGTATGCGCGGAACGCTTGTCCATCGAAGAAATATTTTGATGTCCTTTGTGCCAGAGAGTGTGGAAAAATCGGAGTATCATGAAACCAAAAGATAATTAAAATTTCGTCAGCTATACTGCCACTTGTTATTGATCATTCGGTCACATTGGACGATGAATTCAATGACAAGTGGCAGAATGCATGGTATAATGATTTTATTGAGTAAAAATGAGTATTTTAAGGAATAACACATGATATTGAGAGGGAAGGAGTGTCAGCATAATGGGATATTATGTTAATCCATCAGCAGAAAGTTTTGCGGCGATTGCAAGGAGCAAGACATATGTAGATAAGACTGGGTTAATCGAGTATATGAATACAGTTGTACAGACAGATCGTATGTTAGTCTGCTCAAGCAGACCAAGAAGATTCGGAAAATCATTTGCAGCAAAAATGCTTGCGGCATACTATTCAAGAGGTGCAGATTCAAAAGATATTTTTCAAAATCTGAAAATTGGAAAAGAAACAAAATGCGAGCATCAAAATCAATACGATGTCATTTTTCTTGATATCACGCTTTTTCTTTCGATTGCGGATACTCCGGATCTTGTGGTAAAGGAAATTCAAAAAGATATAATTCAAGAGCTAAAATCAGAGTTTCCAGAAGCAATTCATGATGAAACAGAGTCCTTATTAAAAGCATTGATGCAGATTCACTCAGCTACAAAACGTAAGTTTTTCATCATTATTGATGAGTGGGATGCATTGTTTCGAGAAGCAAAACAGGATACAACTATTCAACGAGAATATATACAGTTGTTGCGCAGCTTATTCAAAAACAATGTGACGCCTCAGATCATCGCAGGTGCGTATATGACAGGTATTTTGCCTATAAAAAAATATGGAACACAGTCAGCTTTAACGGATTTTCGCGAATATACAATGTTAGAGCCAGGACCACTTGCGCCGTTTGTTGGTTTTACACAGGTGGAAGTTAAGAGACTTTGCGAAGAATATCCGCTTGATTTTGATCAGGCTCAGAAATGGTATGATGGATATATATTTGAACAAGCAGGGCATATCTATAGCCCAAATTCGATTATAGAAGCCATTCAAAATAAGAGTTTTGCAAATTATTGGACGCAGACAGAAACTTATGAGTCGCTTATGACATATATTGACTTGAATTTCGATGGACTAAAAGATTCTGTAATTGACATGATCGGAGGAATGCGGTGTAAGGTTGATGTTGGCTCCTTCCAGAATGATATGACCTCTCTTAGGAGTAAGGATGATGTACTGACATTGTTTGTTCATCTGGGCTATTTGGCATATGATAGAAAAACGCGGGAAGTATTTATCCCAAATGAAGAGATTCGAGAGGAATTTATTCGTTCAATAAAAAATGGAAGCAGAAAAGAATTGGTTAAGGCAGTAGAATTGTCAGATAAGTTGCTCCGTGCGACAATCAATAAGGATGAGTCAACGGTTGCAGAGATTATAGGAGAGGCACATCAGGCAAATACTTCTCCAAAATTTTACAATAATGAGCAGGCATTACGCAGTGTTGTTATAATGGCATATTTGAGTAGTGTAGATGATTATATCCGTTTTGAAGAATTAGCAAGTGGAAAAGGATATATTGACTTATTATTTTTACCAGCATTGCAATCATCAAAGCCGGCACTTATAATCGAGCTTAAGTGGAATAAGAGTGCAGAAAAAGCAATACAGCAGGAACAGGATCAGCAGTATTGGAAATTTGCAAAGCAGTTTCGATACAAAGGGAAAATACTGTTAGTCGGAATTAACTATAATTCGAAAACCAAAAAACATACTTGCAAAATTAAAGAAATTGAGTCTTTAGAAAAAAATTAGGGCTAATAGGTACAAAAATGACTAGCAGATTTTATCAATATTGTAAATCGAATATAAAGCAAAAAAAAATCCAAGAAGTATCAATAAAGACTGCTTTTACTTTTCTAGCCGAAGGAAAACATATTGTTTCGTTTGTTGGAGCAGGAGGAAAAAGTTCTCTTATTGACGCAATTGCAAAGTGGAGCAGCAGTCAGGGAAAAAAAGTGCTTGTGACGACTACAACTCATATTTTCAGACCGCAGGATGAATTTTTAGCAATGAACGAAAAACAGTTACAGGAAATCTGGGCAGCAGGACATTGGGCGGTGATCGGAGCAACTGAGGAAAAAGATCCGCAAAAGTTAAAGATGCCAGAGCTTGACTGGATGAGACAGGCAATGGAGCTTTCTGACCTTGTACTCATTGAGGCTGATGGCTCAAAGCGTTTGCCATGTAAAGTGCCAGCTGATCATGAGCCTGTACTTTTGCCAGAGTCGGATATAGTGGTGGCTGTTTTGGGGCTTTCAGCCTTAGGGCGTTCACTTAAAGAGTGTTGTTTTCGACTGGAAAAAGCAAAAAAGCTATTGTCAGCGGATGAAAATCATTTATTGACAGAAAAAGATATGGCAGCAATTTTGTTATCTGATCAGGGACTGCTAAAAGATGTAGGAGACAGAAGATACATTGCCGTTTTAAATCAGTGTGATGACAGCACCGTGCGAAAAAGTGCAGAACAGGTTGGGGAAATGTTAATCAATTCAACTGGACAGAATAGTAAAACTATAGAAAAAATAATATTTGCAAAACTGCAGTGAATATGGCAAACTAGTCAATAGACTATAAACCATTTTTGGGGGACATAAATGATGAGTGGATTTACACATTTTGATCAAAAAGGAAATGCCGTGATGGTGGATGTGCATGAAAAGGCAGATACATATCGGGTAGCTGTTGCTGCGGGAACAATCACCGTGAATGAGGAAGTTTTTCAGGCTATTACTAATCATACGGCAAAAAAAGGTGATGTGCTTGGAATAGCCAGAATTGCAGGCATTATGGGTGCAAAAAAAAATTCAGAGCTGATTCCGTTGTGCCACATTATTGCATTGACAGACTGTGAGATTTCTTTTGAGTTAGATGAAAAGCATCGCCAAATTAAGGCAACATGTAAGACCTCCTGTATCGGAAAAACAGGAGTGGAGATGGAAGCTATGACGGGCGTTAGTGTTGCGCTGCTGACAATTTATGATATGTGCAAAGCTATGGATCGCGGCATGGAAATATCAGGGATTCATCTAGTGGAAAAATCTGGCGGCAAAAGCGGTCATTATAAAGCTGAAAAATAAGCAGCGATAAAAAAGCAAATTAGAAAGGCATTGCAATGGAACAAAAAAAACATAATCAAAAATATAGAGTAGGAATTGTAACTCTTAGTGATAAAGGTTTTAAAGGCGAGCGAGAGGATTTAAGCGGTCCAAAGATCAAGTCACTTCTTCCTACAGAAAAGTATGAAGTGGTATCATATTGCATTTTACCGGATGACCAAAAAGCAATAGAAAAAGAGCTTTGTCGATTAGCAGATGAAGAACAATGTGCCCTTATACTTACGACAGGCGGCACTGGTTTTTCTAAAAGAGATGTGACACCAGAGGCAACACTTGCTGTGGCTGATCGCAATGCACCGGGAATTGCAGAGGCAATACGCGCCTATAGCTTGACTATCACACCGCGCGCCATGCTAAGCCGTGGAGCTAGTGTTATTCGTAAGCAGACGCTTATTGTGAATCTGCCGGGAAGCCCAAAGGCAGTTGAGGAGAGTCTTACTTATATATTGGATTCACTGTCTCATGGACTTGATATCCTTTTAGGAACAGCATTTGAATGTGCCAGAAAATAAAGAAAGTGTGTCAATATGAGTGAAAAAGAAATTATATTTTGCAAAAGCGGCGGCTGTACGGCAAAGCTTGGAGCTGGTGTGCTGGAGCATATTTTGGAGCGACTTCCAAAAGGACAAAAAGATGAAAATTTGCTTGTAGGCTATGACAGCAGTGATGACGCGGCAGTTTATAAGCTTAGTGACCATCAGGCATTTGTGCAGACACTAGATTTTTTTCCACCGATGGTGGAAGATCCTTATCTATTTGGACAGATAGCAGCAACAAATGCCTTAAGTGATATATATGCGATGGGCGGTGATGTAAAAACTGCACTTAATATTGTCTGCTTTCCTGAATCAATGGATTTAAATATACTTGGAAAGATTCTTCAGGGCGGTGCAGAGAAGGTGCAGGAGGCAGGCGGAAGTCTAGCCGGCGGCCATTCAATTGCTGACAGTGACGTCAAATATGGATTGTCAGTTACAGGTGTAGTTGATCCAGAAAAAATCTGGAAAAATAATGGCGCTAAGTCTGGAGACAAACTGATCTTAACAAAAAGGCTGGGTGTAGGAATTATATGTGCAGCAAACCGCGTAAAACAAGCACCTGAGGGAGCCATGGAGCAGGTGATTGCTTCCATGACAACACTTAACCGCACAGCATCTGAGATTGGAAGAAATTTTTGCATACATGCCTGTACAGATGTGACAGGATTTGGATTTTTAGGTCATCTTCATGAGATGATGGATGGAAGGCTTTCGAGTGTAATCTATGCCGATCAGGTTCCAGTATTTGATGGTGCAATGGAATGTGCTGAAGAATTTTTATTGACTGCAGCAGGTCAAAAAAATAGAAACCATCTTGAAGGATATGTGCAGTTTGAGGATGTATCATTTGGAATGGAAGAAGTGCTGTATGATCCACAGACGTCAGGCGGATTATTGTTTGCTGTACCAAAAGTACAGGCAGATGAATTGTGTGAAAAGCTGCAAAAAGCAGGTCTTCCAGCTGCTATCGTAGGAGAAGTGACAGAGCAAAAAAAATCAGAAATTTTTGTAATTAATCATAAGAAAAAATAGTGAAAAACAGGAGAAAAACATTATGAAAAAAGAAGTAAATGCAATTGGCGATATCTGCCCAATTCCATTAGTGAAGGCAAAAGAAGCAATCAAAGAATTAAATGGAGCAGGTGTGGTAGAGGTATTAGTCGATAATGAAATTGCTGTACAGAATTTAACGAAAATGGCGCAGCAAAAAGGATATGGCTGTGCATCTAAAAAGGTAAAAGATCAGGAATATCGTGTAACACTGACAGTTGGAGAGACAGATGAACAAACAACACAAAAAACTGATAGTGAAACTGCAAAGAATATAGAAGAATGTATTCCATGTGCACCTGCAAAGAAGACTAGTCTTGTTGTTATTTCTTCTAAAGCTATGGGAGGTCCAAATGAGCAGTTGGGCGCAACATTATTAAAGGGCTTTATTTATGCGCTGACACAGCAGGATAAGCTGCCGGATCAGATACTTTTTTATAATGGCGGTGCATTTTTAACGTGTGAGGGCTCAGAATCATTAGAAGATCTTAAAAGCCTAGAAGCACAGGGCGTAGAGATTCGCACATGCGGTACATGCCTGAATTTTTATGGATTGACAGAAAAGCTCCAGGTTGGAGACGTTACAAATATGTATGATATAGCAGAGCGAATGAGCAAAGCAGATAGGATTATAAAACCATGATTTATCTGGATAATGCAGCAACTTCTCTGCAAAAGCCAGAAGAAGTAGAAGAAGAAATGATTAGAGCCCTACATACGATGGGCAATCCTGGGCGTGGTGCGCATGATGCCACGCTGCAGGCAGGAAGATGCGTTTATCAGGTTAGAGAGCAGTTAGCACAGCTTTTTAACGCAGAGAGTGCTGATGGCATTGCATTTACATCAAATGCCACCGAAGCCTTAAATACAGCGATTTTAGGGTTGTTTCAAAAAGGCGATCATGTGATTACAACAGTGTGTGAACATAATTCGGTGTTGCGTCCACTTTATCGCCTGCAAAAGCAGGGAGTAGAAGTAAGCTTTTTATCTGCAGATGAACAGGGAATATTAGACTACGACAAGCTTCCGGCACTGATAAAAGAAAATACAAAAGCAGTCATTGTGACACATGCATCGAATCTTACAGGAAATATCACGGATCTGGAATGCATAAAAAAAGAAATATCACATAAAGATATCCTTCTTATTGTAGATGCTTCTCAGACAGCAGGAATTTTAACGATTGATGTGCAGAAAATGGGAATCGATGTCCTTTGCTTTACAGGACATAAGGGGCTGATGGGACCACAGGGAACAGGCGGACTTTATGTTCGGCAAGGAGTAAAAATAAATCCCTTAAAGGTCGGAGGAAGTGGTATTCACAGCTTTGATCATGATCATCCAAAGGCAATGCCAGAGCACCTTGAAGCCGGCACATTGAATGTACATGGAATTGCTGGCCTTGGCGGTGCGCTGAACTATTTGAGTGAGATTGGCACAGAAGCGATTATAAAAAAAGAAAGATCGCTTATAAAACGATTAGAGGATCAGATTCGTGATCTGCCGAACATCCACCTGTATGGAAATCCAGACAGCAGCCAGAGAGTGGGGATTCTTTCATTTAACATGGGAGATGAAGATTCTGCTTATGTTGCAGACTGGCTTTTTGAAGAGGAAGAAATTGCTGTCCGTTCAGGTGCTCATTGTGCGCCGCTCATGCACGAGACATTGGGCACAAAAATGCAGGGAGCTGTTAGAATATCTGTGTCTCATAAAAATACAGAGGAAGAAATTGACAGAACAGCAAATGCGATTAAAAAGCTGTCACAGCTGCTGGAATAATGGGAGAGTCAATCTGATATGAGAATAAAAAAGAAAACCTGGATTTTAACATTTGAAAGTACTACGCAGGCAATGGCAGCTGATAAATTTGGCATAGAGCAAAAATTGCCGGGGCGACTGATTCCGATTCCGCGGGAAATCACCGCAGGATGTGGTCTTTGCTGGAAAGCTGACCCAAAAGAAAGGGAAAAAGTGTTAGAAGCATTACAGGCAGATGGACATCACTGGGAGGCAGAGTATATTTTAGAATTGTAATGTGAAAGGAAATTTCCGATGAAAAAAAGTGATCTGATTATAGTGCGCGGTGCTGGTGATCTGGCAACGGGAACGATTCATAGATTAAAAAAGAGTGGATTTCGTTTACTAGTGCTAGAAACTGATCATCCGGCTGCCATTCGAAGACAGGTGGCTTTAAGTGAGGCAGTTTATAGCAAAAGTGCCTGTGTGGAAGGTGTAGAGGCAGTACGTGTAAAAGATGAAAAACAAATGCTTGATGCATGGAAAAACGACAAAGTACCAGTAATGGTTGATCCAATGGGAGAAAGCATTGCTTCAATGCAGCCAAAAGTTGTAGTCGATGCGATTCTTGCAAAGCATAATCTCGGAACTAATAAAAATATGGCACCACTTACTATTGCACTTGGTCCTGGCTTTACTGCAGGTGTCGATGTGGATGTTGTAATTGAGACAAAGCGCGGTCACAATTTGGGCCGGGTGATTCGCGAAGGAAGTGCATATCCAAATACGGGAATACCAGGCATAATCGGCGGTTACGGAGCAGAGCGTGTCATTCATGCACCGGCAGAGGGCCTATTAAAAAACAAGAGTAAAATTGGCGATATTGTAGAAAAAGGTCAGGTGATAGCTGTAATTGAAGCATCAGACAAAGAAAACGAAAGCGCCTCAGATATAAAAAAAACAGAGGTGAGAGCAACTATTGACGGTCTTCTTCGTGGACTTATTCGAGACAATTATCCAGTCACAAAAGGCTTTAAGATTGCAGATATTGATCCAAGAAAAGAAGAATTGGCAAATTGCTTTACGATTTCAGATAAGGCAAGATGTATTGCGGGAAGCGTCTTAGAAGTTATCTGCGAAGCATTAGAGTAAACAAAGAAAGTAAGGAAAATATTATGAAACTAATGAAAACAGAAGAAGCCGTGGGACAGGTATTGTGTCATGATATCACACAGATTATTCCTGGTGTGACAAAAGATGCGGTATTTCGAAAGGGTCACATAATCACAAAGGAGGATATTCCTGTCCTTTTAAGTGTTGGAAAGGAACATATATATATTTGGGAAAAGGATGAGCATATGCTGCACGAAAATGAGGCAGCACAAATTCTTTATGAGATGTGCAGAAACGAGCATATGCATCCATCTGCTGTAAAGGAAGGAAAAATAGAGCTTATTGCGGATTGTGACGGTCTTTTTAAGGTTGATCGCGAGAAGCTAAGGAAAGTCAATAGTCTGGGAGAAATGATGATTGCGACACGTCATGGCAACACCTTTGTAAAGAAAGGTGATAAGTTAGCTGGGACGAGAATCATTCCGCTTGTGATTGAAAAAGAAAAAATGGAGCGCGCAAAAGAAATTTGTAATGACGGGTCTATTTTGGAAATAAAGCCGCTGCAGCCAAAAAAAGCTGCGATTTTAACAACAGGAAGTGAAGTTTATCACGGACGCATTCAGGATAAATTTACGCCAGTTCTAGTAGAAAAATTAAAGGAATATGGCAGTGAAGTGATATTCCACGAGATTTATGATGATGACAATGAGGCAATTACTAAGGGCTGCCTTAGTGCTATAGAACAGGGCGCAGAGCTTGTTTTATGCACGGGTGGCATGAGCGTAGATCCAGATGACAAAACACCGCTTGCCATCAAAAATACGGGCGCAAGAATTGTTTCTTACGGTGCACCAGTTCTTCCGGGAGCAATGTTTTTAGTATCTTATTATGAATATAAGGATAAAACGATTCCGATTGTGGGACTGCCGGGCTGTGTTATGTATGCAAAAAGAACGATTTTTGATCTGGCATTGCCGCGCCTGTTATCGGATGATTTTATCACGGCAGAGGAACTGGCATTACTGGGAGAAGGCGGACTATGCTTAAACTGTCCAGTCTGTACTTATCCTAACTGCGGTTTTGGAAAAGGCTGGTAAGCAGAATGCTGGATCAATATGGAAGAAATATTACTTACTTGCGTATTTCGATCACAGATCGATGTAACCTGCGCTGTAAGTATTGCATGCCAGATGGAGTTACAGATGTAGGGATGAAAAATATTCTTACGTTTGAGGAAATCTGGGAGATTGTAAGGGCTGGCGTCAGCCTTGGCATTACGCATGTCAGAATTACAGGCGGTGAGCCGTTAGTGCGAAAAGGCTGTGTAGATCTCATTCGAGGGATTAGGGCAATTCCGGGTGTAGAAACGATCACAATGACCACGAATGGAGTTTTACTTAGAACTTATGCTGCTTCATTAAAGGAAGCGGGATTGGACGGATTAAATGTGAGTCTGGATACCCTTGATTTTGAAGAATTTGCATCACTTGCAGGAAGGCAAAATTTAAAAGAAGTACTTGATGGGATACAGGCGGCAAAAGAAATGGGGCTGCCTGTGAAAATCAACTCAGTCAATCGAAAAGAGCTAAATCCTATTTCTCTTGTTTTGTATGCACAGCAGCAAAAAATACCGCTTCGTTTTATTGAGATAATGCCGGTTGGCTATGGAAAACAGTATGTAGGAAGAAGTAATGATGAACTGAGAACATGTCTTGAAGATGAGTTTGGAAAGTCAGAAATGATCACGTATCAAGCAAATCAAAAAAAACAGATATCACACATGGTTCAGACATTACATACAAAAGAAGTCCCAATAGGAAGCGGCCCGGCAGTGTATTATAGGTTTTCCGAATTAACAATTCCAGTTGGTTTTATAAGTGCAATTCATGGAAAGTTTTGTGAAAGCTGCAACAGAGTTAGATTGACGGCACAGGGGTATTTAAAGCTGTGTCTTTGCTATGATAAAGGAATTGATCTGCGTCAGATTCTGCGAGGAGAAGAAACTGGGCAAAACGAAAAAAATATACAAAAAGCGCTAAATGAGAAACTAACAACTGCAATGAGAGCAGCCATTTACAAAAAGCCGGCAGCTCATTGCTTTGAGCATCCAGAGGAGATGACTGAAATCAACGAGATGGTCAAAATTGGTGGGTAGAAGCCGATAAAGTTAAAGACCAGCAGCGCGGCAGGAAAGGAACAACAAAAGTGGGAGTCATTAAAGGAATCTGTATCAGCGAAAAGCGCGGTACGGCAAAACATGAAATTGAAGAAGCAGTTTTTGTGAAGGACTGGGGAATTGAGAAAGATGCACATGCAGGTCACTGGCACAGACAGGTGAGCCTGCTGTCATATGAAAAAATAGAGGAATTTAGAAAAAAAGGAGCGCAGATTGGACTTGGAGCTTTTGGAGAAAACCTGATCGTAGAGGGCTATGATTTTCGAAATCTTCCAGTGGGAACACGATTTCAATGCGGTGATGTCATTTTAGAGATGACTCAGATTGGAAAAGAATGTCACAGCCACTGTGAAATTTATAAGAGAATGGGCGAGTGCATCATGCCAAGAGAGGGCGTATTTGCTGTTGTAATTCAGGGTGGAAAAATCAAAAAAGGCGATATTCTTGAAAAGATGTAACTATTCAGAGCCATGCAAAATTGCTTTCTGTGAATGCTTGCATTCAGACAGAATAGCAATTTTATATGGCGAGGTAACCACATGAGCAAAATAGAAGCATCGAAGATGCGATTTTGCGAATGGGGTTCTGAATAGTTACAAAAGATGCAAAAAACAATTGGAGGAAACGTTATACATGAAAACACTTTATCAATTGTTATTAGATCGCTGGAATCAAAATTGTGATACAGTTCTGGTCACTATTGTGGAAGGAAATGGTTCAATTCCGCGCATGACTGGAGCCTATATGGCGGCAGATCAGACAGGCAGAATTTATGGAACAATTGGCGGCGGAAATCTGGAATATCAGGCCGTAAAAAAAGCAATTACGCTTGCTGGAAAGGATGCTCATTTTGTCGAGGATTTTGACTTGGGAACAGGAGAAAATGGCGGCCTTGGAATGGTCTGTGGAGGTAAAGTAAAGGTTTTATTTTACAGCGTGAGAAGCAATGATACAAAGATTGCATCTTTTTTAAAGGAAGCATTAAAGATAGAAGAAGAGAAAAAGCCATATTGGCTGCTACTTCCATTTTCAAAAGGATATCCAAAAATAGAGTCTCATCTTGAGGAAGGACGAGGTCATTGCCGAATACTTGAAAAATACGAGAATGATGAAACTCAAAAGATTTATGCTGAGGAATTTAACTTTGATGGAAAGGTTTATATTTTCGGAGGCGGCCATCTTGCGCAGGAGCTTGTCCCAGTACTCAGTCATTTGGGCTTTTGGTGCATGGTAATGGATGACAGAGAGGAGTACACAGCCCCTAATTTATTCCCAGGCGTACAGGAGACAAAAACTGTTGATTTTACTTTGCTTTCTGATATTTTGGAAGTGAAAAAGGAAGATTATCTTGTAGTTGTTACAAGAGGACATAGCTGTGATGCAGATGTTGAGCGGTTTGCGCTGCGCACACCTGCTTTTTATATAGGCGTAGTGGGAAGCAAACGAAAGACTCAGTACGTCAGAGAAAAACTACTGGCGGAGGGCTTCACCAATGAAGAACTTGACCGTGTACATGCACCAATTGGAATAGACATTGCAAGTGAGACACCGGCCGAGATAGCTATCAGTATTGCGGCACAGCTTATACAAATTAGAGCAGAAAAAGCAGGATTACGGAGAAAAAACAAATGAGAAAAGCAGGGATGTTAATGGTAACGGCTTTGGCAGCATCACTGCTTGCAGGATGTGGTTATAAGGCATCAGACAAAAAAGAAGAAGTTACAATCACTGTATTTGCAGCGAAGAGTCTGAATCAGGTAATGGAGGAACTGATCGCAGAGTTTCAGAAAACACACGAAAATGTAAATGTACAGGGAAGCTATGACAGCTCAGGAACTTTGATGGTTCAGATTGAAGAAGGCGCAGACTGTGACGTATTTTTCTCAGCAGCAGTTAAGCAGATGAATCAGCTTGATGAGACAGATGGTCTTGTCGTAGAGGGAACACGTCATAACGTTGTAAATAATCAGGTTTGTGTAGTAACATATAAGGAAAGTAACACTAAGGTAACAGGTCTTAAGGATATTAAAAATGCTGGCAGCATTGCACTTGCAGATGGTTCTGTGCCTGTAGGAAAATACACACGTCAGGCAATGGTAAATGCAGGAATGTTAGAAAAGGCAGATGATGTATCAAAGATTTCAACAACAGACATTTCAGAAGCACTTGGCGGTGTGGAAATCAATGAATGTGCAAATGTAGGTGTTGTTACGTCAGCAGTGGCAGAGGGATCAAATGAGGTAGGAACTGTTTATTATTCCGATACATATGGATTAGAAGATCGTCTTGAAATTTTAGAGAAAATTCCTTATGATCTGACAGGAGATGTTATTTATCCGGTAGCACAAATTCAAAATTCAGAGGCAGACGAGGCAGAAGCTACGACAGCAAAGGAATTTGTCGATTTCTTAATTACAGATGATGCAAAAGAAATTTTCCAGAAGTATTATTTCGATACTGATGTAGAAGATTAAAAGTAAGTTTTGCTCCTGTGGACGTGGTACTTTTTATGAATTTATAGAAAGAATGGTGGCACAATGGAAGAATTGATGGAATTTATGAGAGGGCTTGATTGGAGTCCTTTGCTGATCTCATTAAAGACTGGAGTGGTGGCAACCATTCTTTCTTTTTTTGGCGGGATCTTTGCAGCAAGACAGGTAATAAAAGTAGGACCTAAAACAAAAGCAGTATTGGATGGTATTCTTACACTGCCAATGGTACTGCCGCCAACGGTAGCCGGTTTTTTTCTTTTACTGATTTTTAGTCTGCGCCGTCCATTTGGCGCTGCGCTTTATGAAGGCTGTGGAATTAAGGTCGTACAGACTTGGCTTGGCTGCGTGCTTGCAGCAACTGTGATTGCTTTTCCTCTTATGTATAGAAATGCCAGAGCAGCATTTGAGCAGGTAGATGCAAATTTAATCTATGCAGCCAGAACACTTGGTATGTCGGAAATAAAAATTTTCTGGAAGGTTGTGATTCCATCGGCGCGTCCAGGAATACTTTCTGGAACGATTTTGACATTTGCAAGAGCCATGGGAGAGTATGGAGCTACATCTATGCTTGCAGGAAATATTCCGAAAAAGACAGGAACGATTTCACAGAAAATTGCGATGGTAATTCAAAATGGAGATTACAAGACAGCCGGTTTTTGGGTAATGGTGATCATGGTGATTGCATTTGTCGTTGTGCTGTTAATGAATCTTTTAGGATCAGGAAAAAACAAACAGAAAAAACAATGGTAATGATAGAGGCAAAAGACAGATATGTTGCAGGTAACGATAAAAAAGAAACTGGGAAATTTTTTGCTAGATGTGGACTTTTGCATGGATGGCGGAGTATTTGCAATTCTGGGTGCATCTGGATGCGGAAAAAGTATGACATTAAAATGTATTGCAGGTATTGAGCGTCCTGACGAAGGAAGAATTGTTTTAAATGACAGAGTGCTGTTTGATTCGAAAAAAAAGATAAATTTGCCGCCGCAAAAAAGAAAAGTTGGATATATGTTTCAGGATTATGCATTATTTCCTAACATGAATGTGGTACAAAATATACAGGCAGGAATGGGCAGAAAACCAGATCAAAAAAAGGTGCAGGAATACATAACAGGTTTTCATCTGACAGGTCTTGAAACACACATGCCAGATCAACTCTCAGGAGGTCAAAAGCAGCGCGTCGCGATGGCGCGTATGTTAGCGGCAGAACCAGAGCTTCTTCTTTTAGATGAACCATTTGCCGCATTAGACAGCTATCTTAAGTGGAAGATGGAGCAGCAGATGATGGATTTGTTAAAAGATATTCAAAAGCCAGCCTTGTTTGTATCGCACAGCAGAGATGAAGTGTATCGCCTTTGCGATACTGTAAGCTGTATCAATCAGGGAAAGATGGAAGTGATTGAACCAGTAAAAGAATTTTTTAAGAATCCAAAGACAAAAACAGCAGCTCTCTTGTCAGGCTGTAAAAATATTTGCAGCGTGGAACTGGTAAAGGATTTAGAGCCGGATAAATCATTCGGCAAACTTTGGGCAGCAGAATGGGGTGTGGCGTTTAATGTATCAAAGGAAGCATTTACGGCGCGTACTGTTGGAATCAGGGCTCATTATATGATGCAAAAAAAGCCAAAAGCAGGTCATATAACTGAATTGACAGTTGGCGAATACAGGATATTAGAGGATCCGTTTGAGTGGAATATTTCATTTCGAAAAGATGAGAACTGTGAGTGGCTGCAGTGGAAGATCAGTAAAAGTGACTGGAATCCTTCTGTAGGAGTGCCAAAAGTACTTTACGTGAGAGAGGAAGATCTGCTATTATTAGATAAAGAATAAATAGCAGCAAGCAGAGGTATGTATATGAGAAATAAAAAAAATATAATCAAGGCTTCATCAGCACAGCTTCCAGAATTAGAATGGTATGTCGGAAATAAAGAAGTACATCTTCTTCGTTATTATGAGCCAGAGCCGGGCATTTTTATTGCGGAAAGCAAAAATGTTATTGATATTGCTCTTCGCAAAGGCTACGAGCCGCTAAGCGTTGTCTGTACTGAAAAAATGGAAAAAGATGAGATTTTAGATCGTGTGGGAGAGGCACCTATTTACATAGTAGATCCAGAGGATGCCAAAAGAGAATTTGGCTATGTATTGACAGGTGGAATTTCATGCGCGATGCGAAGAAAAGAAAATTTTGATTATAAAAAAGTGCTTGAAAATGCAAAGCGTATTGTTGTGCTTGAGGATGTAGAAAATCCAACAAACATCGGTGCAATCTTTAGAAGTGCAGCAGCATTTGGCATAGATGCTGTATTATTGTCACCAGCCTGTGTAGATCCGTTTTATCGCCGTGCAATGCGTGTAAGTGTAGGAAATGCACTTCTTGTTCCATGGGCTTATATTGGAAGCAGCGAGGCAAGATGGAAGGAAGAGGGCATTGGATGGCTGAAGGAGGAAGGCTTTCAGACAGTTGCAATGGCACTTCGTTCAGATAATATTCGAATTGATGATCCAGTTTTAAAACAAAAAGATCGACTCGCGATCATCATGGGAAACGAAGGACAGGGACTTGCAGAGTCCACAATCAATGCAGCTGATTATGTAGCTAAAATTCCAATGATGAACGGAGTCGATTCTCTTAATGTAGCAGTTGCAGCCGGACTAGCAATGTGGGAACTCACCCAACACCGAAATCAGTGATATCGTATAATACTTCAACAGAAGGATCGTCAAGCAGCCAGTTATATTCCTTCATAAACCAGCGAACAAGCTCTTCATCACGTTTGATTGGTGTAGTATTATTGTTGTATACATTTACTGTTCCAAGTTTAAAATAGCGTTTTAGGCAGTCAATGTCGTGCGCGATCATTTCCTTTGTCTGCCCCTTTATGCCGACCATCAGACATGGAGAGTCAAAATATTCTGCTACCTCTTCAGGTGACTGAAAGTCGGCATGCTTATTAAGAACATGCTCACGAAAATCGCTGTCAAATGTCTCTACGCCAATCTTAAAAATGATCGGCACCGGCATGCGGCTTCGCATTGCAGCGAGGTGTTTTCTATACATCCAGTGCGATTCAAAAAAGAGCTTATGGATGTTTTTGGTTTTTATTACATTTTCAATATCATCAAGTGTCTGCTTTGGAAGTTCAAAGCAGCTTCCTGAATTGATGACCTCTAAAACACCAAATTCGCCGGTGACTTGATCTAAAATGCTTTTATTTAATGAAATCATCGCTGCTTCATCATGTCCATTGTCTTCGATGTAATCACAAAATGTGCATTTTCCCCAAGCACATGGAAAAGCACGCAGCAGACAAATTTCACGGTTATTTTTATCAGTAATTTTACTGTAGCGTTCAACAGGGATTCCCATAAATTACTCCTTATATTACATTAATTTGAGGCAAGGCGCTGCTTAATGGAAACAGGAAGCACGCGAACCATTGCCATGACAAGCGCAAGGCTTACTGCGCGGTCACAAAAATCAGTTAAAAACTGAACAAGAACGATGCTTGCTGTCAGCCCAAGCGGTGTCTTTGCAGCAAGAAACTGAACAAGAATTGCAGAGCCAGATGAGGTCACTCCGCCAAAAAGAACTGTGCAGATAAAAGCGCTGACAACTGTTCCTGGAAGAGAGATCACAAAGGCACGTCCTATCATGATTGCGGCATCCTTAACGCTACTTATATGACCGAGTGACAAAATGCGCTGAAGCTTAGCACCGCCGCGAAGACCAGAAAAACCTGTGTGAGCAAGACCACTCATAAAACCAACGATCATGCCGACAGGTGCGAAATACAGTGAGTAAATATCACCAGTAAAAGCCATGATCAGACCGCCAAGCAGACCAGGGATTAAGCCGCACCATGGTCCAAGCATGGCACCGATCATGATGGTTCCGATGCTGTCTAAATAAATTGGAAGACGAAGAGCAAGCGCAATCTGTCCGCCTATGACATTCATAACAATTGCCAGTGCAATCAAACAAATCTGATAAGTTCCAAGTTTTCTTCTATTATTATTTTCCATTTCAAATACCTCTTTTTATATAAGTTTTGACATTAATTTGATAAAATCATACAAGTTACGAATTGACACGTATCTGCTTTGGACTTCGCACCATATCGGATAGAAGATCAAGCTCATCAGGAGCCTTATTAAGCAGGCACGAGAAAAAGAAGGTAAAGAAACGGACAGGATCAGTCTGTGTCAGTACCACGCTATTAGATTCCTTTTTATAGAAATTCATAGAGTCAACAACGGTTTGACCGATGCTTATGCCGCCTGTCTCAACAGCCGTGTAGGCATTAAAACCACTGCAAAATGAATGATCAGCAAAATAGGCAACAGCGAGCGGATCATTGATGACGCATCCAATCATATGCTCCCATTCCCAATGAAAATCAAGGTAGAATTTCGTGATAGCCTCAACAAATGAGCCAGTTTTGCTGTCGAGACGCTTTAAATAGGAGATAAGATCTGGCGTAAGAACGATCTGTCTTGTCACGTCGAGGCCAACCATATGGATAAGACGCTTTTGTCTGGCAGCCGTCTCATAGACAAGCGCAGCGGCATCAGGATCTGCCCAGTAGTTATACTCAGCGACAGGAGAACAATTGCCGTGACTCTTAAAAGCACCGCCCATCGATACCAGTTCATCAATTGCAGCAAAAGCAGCAGGATTTTTCTGGATGAGACGTGCAAGATTTGTCATCGGACCAAGTGCGATGACGCTGCAGTGCGTTTTAAGAATTGTTTCCTCAAGAAAAGAGACGGCATCAGTGTGGAAAGAAAAATTTTCCACTGGCTCAAGAAAGCTTTCGCCTAAGCCATCAGCGCCGTGTGTGTCAAGCGCGTTTACATAGTCGCGCTTTAGTGGTGTGCGTTCACCAGTAAAAATTGGAATGTCAAGGCGATTCATTTGACGAAGCACCTTTGCAGCATTGCCTGCCCCCATTTCAGTCGGGGAATTTCCACAGACAATTGTGATTCCAAGCACCTCAATCTGATCACAGGAGAGGGCAAGCATGATCGCAAGGCTGTCGTCGATGCCCGGATCACAGTCGATAATTACTTTTTTTCGCATAATAAGCTGTTCCTTTCTTTTTTGCAAAAGGCATCAAAAAAAGCGCTGCCTTCGCACAAATTTGAACACCTCAAAAACTACAGCGAAAACAGCGCTCTTAAAAAAGAACGCTTCATCAGCCTAGTTTTTTATACTGGGAGGGTTTCGAACCAGTAGGCAAATCGCCTGTGCCCTATTATACTGACAAAGTTCGGATTTGTCCAGTTTTTTTGCAACGATATTCACCTGGAGTCATTTTTGTATAGCGGCGAAATACTTTAGCAAAATAATTGCCATTTGCAAAACCGTTTTTGACAGCAATGACTTCTATAGTGTCAGTGCTTCCAAGAAGATCATTCATGGCAGACTGAATACGCATTCTATTTAAATATTGAACAGGAGCAATGCCCCATTCACTGTGAAAAGAGCGGGACAGATGCTCAGAAGAAATATGGAGACGTTTTGCCACTTCATCAATGCCGCCAATGGTCGCAAATTCCTTTTCCATTAAAAGGGCTGCCTGGCTGGCAGTGCTTTCAGTGTGAAAAGCAGCTGGATGAAGAACATGACGAAGCAGTCCACAGAGAAAGCCGTATAAAAATTCTCCGCCCTCATAGGGCTGCAAATGACCGCCGCTAATCATGCGCGTATGAAGAGCAAGCGCCTTTTGAATGCAGTTTGTCTGCGCGTCAATTGAAATAATACCGCCGCAGTGCTGCGTAAGCTTTTCAAAAAAAGGAAAAACAGCGCTTCCATTAAAATGAAGATAGAGAAATTCCCATGGTTTATCAGATTTCTCAGGCAGATAATAGCAGCTTTTTTCGGGTATCGCAGCAAAAAAGGCTGTGCCGGGAGTAAGAAAAATAGTTTTGCCATTAGATTCATAAGCACCGCACCCAGACAGTGTATATTGAAAAAGATAACCGTGATAATTGGAGCGGCAGCTGTTATCAAAAAAGTAGTCTTCCTTATAGCGGCTTTCAATTCCGCCGTCAAGAAGCACCATTGGTTCATCTGGTAAGCTTTCAAGATTTAAGACACCAAATACGCCTTTTGTATAGTACATCAAAAAATTACCCTTTCATGTCAAGATTGTATTCTTTTATTTTTATATAAAGTGATTATAATAAAAAGTAAGAAAATAAACAATAGTAAGGAGGATATCATGAACAAGAATGATTATGCACCGATTGCACCTATGGGCTGGAACAGCTATGACTATTATGACACGACAGTAAATGAAGAGCAGGTAAGAGCAAATGCTGCTTACTTGGCAGAGCACTTAAAGGATGCCGGCTACGAGTATGTAGTAGTTGATATTGAGTGGTACGCAAAGAAGGCAGGCTCACAGAGAAATATTTATCAGTATATTCCATATTCTGAACTGGCAATTGACGAATATTCACGCTTACAGCCAGATCCAGAGCGTTTCCCATCATCAGCAGATGGCACGGGCTTTAAGGCACTTGCAGATTATGTACATAGCCTTGGCTTGAAGTTTGGTATTCACATAATGCGTGGTATTCCAAGAATCGCTGCACATACACATATGGCAGTAAAGAACACTGACTGGACTGCAAACCAAATTGCTGATCCAAGCTCTATCTGTGGCTGGAATCCAGATATGTACGGTGTGAGAAATTGTGAGGCAGGACAGGCATATTATGATTCTTTGCTTGAAATGTATGCTGAGTGGGGAGTTGATTTCATCAAATGTGATGATATTTGCAACACAAATATTTACCCGCACAATCCATATTCTGCATCTCATGAGGTTGAAATGCTTGCAAAGGCAATCAAAAAGTGTGGAAGAAGTGTTGTATTGTCTCTGTCACCTGGACCAGCACTTATCGAGAAAGCATGGCACTATGAGAACAATGCCAACATGTGGAGAATCACAGATGATTTCTGGGATAACTGGAAGCTTTTGAAAAACATGTTTGAGCGCTGTGAGCTGTGGCAGAATCAGGTATCAAGAGGCAATTATCCAGATTGTGATATGCTTCCTGTTGGAAAGCTGGGCAAAGGCTTTGGCGAAGAGCGTGACACACGTTTTACAAAAGACGAGCAGCGCACAATGATGACACTTTGGTGTCTGTTTGGTTCACCGCTTATGATCGGTGCAGAGCTGACAAAGCTTGACGAGTGGACACTTGGTCTTTTAACAAACAAGAAGGTGCTTTCAATGCTGACACCAGACTGCAAGCCGCACCAGATCGCAAGAGGTGACAATCAGGCAGCATGGTCTGCACATAACGAAAAGACAGGCCAAACCTATGTTGCATTGTTTAACCTGTCTGAAGAAGTACAAATTGTAAATGCCGACATTGAAAGCATCATCGGGGCAGACGGCAGATGTCTATTCAAGCCAGACGCAGGACTTTCCTTAGAAGAACTGTGGACAGGCAAGGTAGACAGCGCAGAAACAGCAGTAAGTGCAGAGCTAGCACCGCATAGCTGTGTTGTATATGAAGTAAAGTAATTAAAATAGTGGTAATTAGAGAGAGGCGATGTCCTCAGCAAGCTCTTGCAGCGGCTTAGCATCCCAATCTTCCTTTACCATGAAAAGTGCATGATACAGGCGAGGAATAGTTCCTTCAGGAACCTCCTCGCTTTTTGTCTGCATTAATTTTTCAGCGAGTGCTTGGGCATTTTCCAAGATGGAAAGCTTTGCTTCGCGTATTTCATCAGGTGCATTCCACAAAAGTGACATATCATAATTATCAGTGTTGCCGCAGCGTGCCGTGCAGGTCACGCAGCCTGGAGAGATGATCGCTTTTTCTTCATTTACGCGGCGGATCATGGCAGCGAGTGTTTGTTCATTTGCGCTTTTGTTTGCAGATACGCGAAGAGCTGTAAAAATAAGGCGGTCTGTGTCATCAGTCTTTGGATTGTTGGCACATGTACGGGCGAGGCCGATCACTGCGCCAAGCAGTTCATTATGCAGTGGTGTATTTGTACAAGACATAATTTAATTAGATCCTTTCTGTGCGAATTATTTCACCCTGTGGGGAAATAGTGGTAATCGTGCATGGGATTTGTTTGCCAGAGGCAGCGATTGCGTTTGCTACAGCTTTAGACAGTCCGCCGCAGCACGGAACCATCATGCGCACCAGATGAATGCTTTTAATTTTATTTGATGTAAAAATTTCAGTCAGCTTTTCACTATAGTCACCGTCATCAAGTTTTGGACATCCAATTAAAGTGATTCGTCCTTTAATGAAATCCTCATGGAAACGGCTGTAAGAATAAGCTGTACAGTCAGCAGCAATTAAAAGATCGGCATCATTAAAATAAGGAGCATTTACAGGAACAAGCTTAATCTGAATAGGCCACTGGGACAGGGCAGATGAACCGACAGCATCCAGATCGCGTGAAGCAGAGCTCGGGCAGGCATGAGCCGGAGCCTGCTGTGTAAAAGATTGAGCGCGAGAACCAGGACAGCCGGTGTGAACTGGCGCATCAGTTAATTTCAGCCCAGAGATAATGGAGGAAGTGGCAGCAGCTGGTGTTTTCACATTTGTTGTTTTCGCAGCTTTTTCTAGCTTAGCAGCTTCCACAGCAGCCGCATCATATGCTGGCGCCTCACGTGTCACAAACGAAATCGCGTCCGCAGGACATGCTGGAAGACAGTCGCCAAGACCATCACAGTAATCCTCCCTCATCAGCTTTGCTTTTCCATTAACCATCGCAATAGCACCCTCGTGGCAGGCATCTGCACAAAGGCCACAGCCAATGCATTTTTCTTCATCAATATGTATAATCTGTCTAATCATAAAAATTCTCCAATCCTAGGTTTTTTACACACTTACAGTTCACGGGGATTTTACGAAAGCCCTTAGGTGCAATGGTTTCGTCGCCGGACCAAACTCCGCAGGTTCCTTTTATGTTCCTTCTTATCATACATTACTTTGAAAGACCTGCTCCAAGTGTCCGGCTCGTGAAATCCATTCACCTTCGGGCTTAGCCGTAATATTGGCTTAGCCGCGAACAGTAACACTACACATTTATAGTACCCAGAAAAAGGACTTTTTGCAATGGTATTTTTTGCACTTCTATGCTACAATGATCTAAGCAAAAACAGAAAGGTGGATGCGAAAATGGATTATCAGAAATGGGCGCAGGAGGTTGCGCAGAAAATCAAGATAAAGGAGCTTGAGGTTGCAAAACGAAACCGTGGAAAAATTCCATACACGGCAGAAAATGGTGCGTGGAATGATTGCTCTGGTGAAAAAATCGGCTGGTGGACAAATGGCTTCTGGGGCGGCATGATGTGGCAGCTCTACAAGGCAACTGGAGAGGAAATTTACCGTGAAAATGCAGAGGAGACTGAGGAAAAGCTGGATGCGGCGCTGAATAATTACTGGGTTATGGATCATGACAGCGGATTTCGCTGGCTGCCGACGTCTGTTGCCAAGTATCGTCTGACTGGTGACAAAAAGTCCGAAAACAGAGCTCTGATGGCTGCGTCTAACCTAGCAGGACGCTTTAATCCAGCAGGAAACTTTATTGTTGCATGGAATGGAAATGTTGATCCGAGAAGAAATGGATGGGCAATAATCGACTGTACAATGAATCTTCCGCTTTTATATTGGGCGTATGATCAGACAGGAGATCCGAGATATTACCACATCGCAACAAAGCATGCAGATACTGCAATTAAGGCATTTATCCGCGAGGATGGCTCTGCGAGACATATTGTTGAGTTTGACCCGGTAACAGGTGACATTAACCGTTCCTACGGTGGTCAGGGCTATGCTAAGGGTTCTTCCTGGACAAGAGGTCAGAGCTGGGCGTTGTATGGCTTTACTTTAAGTTTTCTTCATACAAAGAAGGAGCGCTATCTGGATACTGCAGAGAAGGTAGCAGATTACTTTATTTCCTGCATTCCAGAGAGCGGCTTGATTCCGGTTGACTTTCGTCAGCCGTCTGACTGTAGCTGGGAGGATGATATCGCAGCAAGCGTGGCAGCGTGTGGTCTGATTGAGCTGTCTAAGGTGGCAAAAGAGTGGAAAAAGAAAACTTATCTGGATGCAGCAGTTCGAATGTTAAAGGCGCTTGACGAAAAGAGCTGTAGCTATGATATAAAGACAGACTATTTGCTGGAGCGCTGCACTGCAGCTTACGGTGATGAGAAACATAACTTCCCGATTGTATACGGTGATTATTATTATATAGAAGCAATTTGGAAGCTGACAGGAGAAGAATTGTTCATCTGGTAAAAATGGGAGGAAAATAATCATGGCATTTGTACCAAAAACATTGGATTACACAGTAAGCCCATATACGGGACTGACACGTCAGTCTTGGATTGAGGCAGGAACGTATCTATTAGAGGGCGTATTTCAAAACATTGCTCACTTTGAGGATCCAGTTGTTATGCCTCGAAAAGAGACAAAGGTAACTTACCCGCACAGCGCTGACGCTGTATGGGAGTTTAAGGCAGAGTATTTTGAGGGACTTGCACGTTCCTTCTTTATCGCAGCACCGCTGATTCACGACAATCCAGACCTGAATCTGTGCGGTTATTCCATTCGCGATTATTACAAGTCACATGTACTTCGTGCATGTACAAAGGGCGATTCAGTCTCAGTAGGTCGCTATGAGGAGCTTCAGGAGATGGCTGGCGATTACAACAGAGCTTTTCAGCAGACAGTAGAGACATGTGCACTTGTCATTTGCCTGTGGGTTTGCAAGGAGGAGATCTGGGATACATACACAAAGGAAGAAAAGGATGTAATCGCTGAATTTTTAAGAGGTTATGCAGATGGAAATACAGTTCCGCAGAACTGGCGTCTGTTTAACATGCTCGATATGGCTTTTCTTGACATGGAAGGCTATGAGATTGATGAAGAAATCATGCTTGATCATGCACAGAGCATTCTTGCCTACTATGCAGGCGATGGATGGTATAGAGATGGTCATTCGTTTGACTACTATTCCTGTTGGGCATTTAATGTTTATGCACCAATATGGAATTTGTGGTATGGCTATGAGAAGCAGCCGTATATCGCAGCAAAGTTTGAGGAGCACTCCAATAAATTGATGGAAACATATGCGGATTTCTTTGACCGTGATGGCTTCACCAATATGTGGGGCAGAAGCAATATTTACCGTAACGCAGCAACAAGCGCTTTTGACGGCAACTTAATGCTTCATAACAGCACAGCCGATCCAGGTCTGGCAAGACGTATTTCTTCTGGCTCTTTGCTTCAGTTTATGACAAGAGATGACTTCTTATTTAAGGGTGTTCCAACACTTGGATTTTATGGTCAGTTTACACCTCTTGTTCAGGGCTACTCATGTGCAGAATCTCCATTCTGGCTTGGCAAGGCATTTCTTTGTCTGCATCTGCCGGCAGATCATCCATTCTGGACAGCAACAGAAAATAATGGTACTTGGGAGACACTTGGAAGCAAAGGCACCAAGGTTACATCATTAAACGGACCTGCACTTTGCTTTTCAAATCATCAGGCAAATGGTGAGACTATTCTTCGTACTGGAAAAGTAGTAAAGAATAAAAAAGATGAGCATGGCATGTGGAACTATTCAAAGCTTTGCTTTAACACCAAGTATCCGTGGGAGTCAGCTGTTGCACCAGATATCGAAGCACAGCAGTATGTTCTTTATGATGGTGTTTCAGATGAAATTAAAAAGGGCAATGTAACATATTGGCACGGTCTTAAAAATGACGTGTTATATCGCCGTCAGTTCTTTAACTATGATTTAGAGAATGAGTGTCACTGGATTCAGGCAATGAATCTGGCTGATTTTACAGTGCCTTATGGTGTTATCCGTGCAGACAAGCTTCGTCTGTTTAGCTGTCCGATTCGCCTGACACTTGGATCTTATGGTTTCCCGGACAATGGAACACAGATCATCGAAAAGACTGCAGATTGTGCAAAGGCAATTATCTTAAAGGGTCATGATCATACCGGAAGAGAAAAGCAGATGGCAATGACAATTTATGATGGATGGGATGAGTTAGAGATTGTTAAGAGCACAGGAACAAATCCAGATTCAGAGAACTCTATCGTGATTTATGCAAAAACTGCAAGAGAAAAGAAATATGGCTATCAGCCGTATGTACTTATTTCACAGGTTATCACAAAGGAAAGTCTTGAGGATTTCACAGACGATGAGATTTTCCCAATTGAAAAAGTACATTATACAGATACAAAGAAGTGCGGAGGCTACGGCCCTGTAACCATTACACTAAAGGATGGAACAACACGCACTATTGATTTTGAAGGTATTGAGGGACAGCTGATTAGATAACGAGTGTAACCCGGAAGTTCTACGAAGGCGTCTCGGCGAAGAACATTCGACGAGACGTTTTCATGGAAAATGTGTAATAGAAAGAAGGCATAAAAATGCGTTTTTATACAGGAAAATTAGAAGGAACACAGCTGCTTTTTGCTGGCTTTGAGAAAGATCCTTTTTTATATAGAATAGAAGATTATGGAATGAAATTTTCTGATATGACTGAGCTTGTGTGCACGATTACTGATGAGCAGAAGGATAGGCTTTTAAATGAGAGAGAGGGTAAGCGTGCCTATGCGTTAGATGAAATTCAGATTTTACCACCGATTGTGCGCCCAAGACAAGATGTGGTGTGTCTTGGAATCAATTATTCTGAGCATGCAAAGGAAGCAAGTGCATTTTCTAAAGAAGCATTCACAAAGGACAAGCCATACACTATTTATTTTTCAAAGCGTGTAAGTGAGGCTGCTGGAGATAAGGAGACGATTCCAAGCTATAAAGGCTTAGTGGACAGTTTGGACTATGAGGCAGAGCTTGGCGTTGTGCTTGGCAGGGATGCAAAGGGCGTAAAGGCAGAGGATGCAGAGAAATTCATCTTTGGCTATACGATCATTAATGATTTCAGTGCGCGCAATTTGCAGACACGTCATAAGCAGTGGTATCTTGGAAAGAGCCTTGACAAGCTGACTTCCATTGGCCCATGTATCGTGACAAAGGATGAGATCGGCAATGTTGCAGATCTTGGAATCAGAAGCTATGTAAACGGTGAGCTTCGCCAAAACAGTAACACAGGATTCATGATTCAGACAATCGGTGGTGCAGTTGAAGAATTGAGCGAGGGAATGACGCTTCTTGCAGGAACATTGATTGCGACAGGAACACCTGCTGGTGTGGGAATGGGCTTTAATCCACCGAAATTTTTAAAGACAGGAGATAAAGTGATCTGCGAGATAGACAAGATCGGACGTCTTGAAAATACAATTGGAGAATGAATTATTGACAGAAAAAGAAGACATAATTAGAAAGAAGATTTTATGAAAAACAACAAAAAATATGAAATAGATATGACAAATGGCACGATCATGGACAAGCTCATTACATTTTCGCTGCCACTTATGCTGTCAGGAATTTTACAGCTGATGTTTAATGCTGTGGATATTATCGTGGTGGGACAATTCAGCGGCAGCCGACCGTTAGCAGCAGTCGGCTCAACGAGTGCGCTGATAAATTTGTTTACTAACTTTTTTATCGGTATTTCACTTGGAACTAATGTGCTGGCTGCACGTTTTTTTGCTTCTGGCAAGATAAAGGAAATGTCTGATACAGTCCATACTTCAATTCTTTTTGCTGCAATAAGCGGTGTTGTGATGATGATTGTAGGACTTTTATTTTCGCGTTTTGCACTTGAACTGATGGAAACACCTGATGAGGTCATTGATATGGCTGCACTTTATTTGAAAATTTATTTTGTCGGTGTGCCATTTTTTATGCTTTATAATTACGGTGCAGCTGTGCTTCGAGCCGTCGGAGATACAAGACGTCCACTAGTCTTTTTAGTGATATCAGGTGCAGTCAATGCCATTTTAAATATGGTATTAGTTATTTTATTTCATCTTGACGTAGAGGGAGTTGCAATTGCAACAGTGATTTCCCAGATGATTTCCTGCGTTCTTGTACTTCGCTGCCTTTGCAAAACAGATGCGTGCTATCAGCTTCATTTTTCAAAGCTGTCAATAAATGGAAAATATTTACGGCAGATTTTTCAAGTTGGAGTGCCAGCAGGAATACAGAGTACTGTAATTAATTTCTCTAATGTACTGCTGCAGTCATCCGTCAACTCATTTGGCTCAATTGCGATGGCAGGCTATACGGCAGCCAACAATTTGCTTGGATTTTTATATACCTCAATCAATGCTGTTACACAGGCGTGCATGAGCTTTACCAGCCAGAATTATGGAGTTAAAAAGACAAAGCGAATGGACCGTGTCCTAGTTGACTGCATCATTTTGTCAATTCTCATAGCAACAGTCATGGGCGGTGCATTTTATGTTTTTGGACCGCAGATATTAAGTGTCTACAATAAAGAGCCGGATGTAATTAAAAGTGGAATGGAAATCCTTTCATTTACAACGCTGACATATTTTTTATGCGGAATAATGGATCTTTTTCCAGGCGCGATGCGTGGAATGGGGCGCTCAGGCGTGCCAATGATCCTATCAATCATCGGAACAGTCGGCACCAGAATCTTCTGGATTTATGTTGTATTTCCAAGAAACCGAGCACTTGACGTATTGTTTATTTCATATCCGGTATCATGGGGACTAACAATAGCAATGCAGGTATGCTGCTTTATAATCGTCAGAAGAAAAGTCCACAGAGAGATACAATAATATTTGAAGTTACAGTTCATGGATAAGCCAATATTGCGGCAAAGCCCGAAGCATGAACTGTAAACATTTGACGCGGACTTTACACTATTTTTGCAATTCATGGGTTGAAAAACAGAAAGTGAGAGATTATAATAAGGAGTTGTGAAAGCAAACTAATTTTGCTTGTAAATTAGAAATAACGGAGGTGAAGTTTTATGGATGGTTGCGATAGTATAGGGCGAAGTAGAAACTGTAGTGTGAATGATTGCGATACAGCGAAAAGCCGCAGTATTCTGCAATTATCCAAAAACTGATCGTTTTGTATTGCTGTTTGCACTGCAGACACTTTGTCCTTTTTTATCACAATAAATTAATTGGATAAATAAGGAGGCAAAACAATGAAAACATTTAATGACAGCAAAAGCCAGCATCTTGAAGAGCTGGAAGCGCTCATCTCCAGTTCATTAAGTGAGAAAGAGCTGGAAGATCGCCTGTCAGATTATCATGACAATGATATTGCTGAGATTTTGGAAAAGCTGATGCCTCAGGAGAGACTGCGTTTGTATCGCATCCTTGGTGTAGACCGTACTGCTGAGATTTTTGCATATCTTGATGATGCAGGTCCGTACATGGAAGAGCTTTCACTAGAGAAGGCTGCAAATGTCGTATCTCACATGGACTCTGATGATGCCGTTGACGTTCTCGAGGATATGGACGAGTCGAGAAAGGCTGAGATCGTTAAACGTTTGGACCATGAGACATCAGAGGATGTCAAGCTGCTGTGGTCATATGACGATGATGAGATCGGAAGCTGCATGACCACAAATTATATCTGTATTCACAATGACTTAACTATTCGTCAGGCAATGAGAGAGCTGATTCGTCAGGCTGGCGAAAACGATAATATTTCTACCATTTATGTTGTGGATGAACAGGATAAATATTATGGTGCAATTGACCTTAAGGATTTGATTGTTGCAAGAGATACGTATACGCTTGAAAGCATTATCAGTCGTTCCTATCCGTATTTGCTAGATAACGAAAAGACAGATGACTGTGTCGATCGTATTAAGGAATATGCAGAGGATTCCCTGCCTGTTTTGACACAGGAAGGAAAAATCGCCGGTATCATCACATCTTCTGACGTAGTAGAGATGGTCGATGATGCAATGGGCGATGATTATGCAAAGCTCGGTGGTTTGACTGCAGAGGAAGATTTAAACGAAACAACAGTTGAGAGTATGAAAAAAAGACTTCCATGGCTTGTTGCATTATTATTTTTGGGAATGCTAGTTTCTTCTGTAGTCGGCATGTTCGAAGCAGTTGTAGCAGTTTTGCCAGTTGTCATTTGTTTCCAGTCTATGGTGCTTGATATGGCAGGTAACGTCGGAACACAGTCACTTGCTGTTACTATCCGTGTACTTATGGATGAGAATTTAAAGGCAAAGCAAAAGCTTGGTCTAATCTTAAAGGAAGCAAGAATTGGTCTTGCAAATGGTTTTGTGCTTGGTGTAATGACACTTGCTGTACTTGGCATATACATTCATTTCTTTAAGGGGTATGATTGGGGACATGCATTTTTGATAGCGGCCTGCGTTGGCGGTGCGCTCATTACAGCCATGGTAATTTCCAGTATCGTAGGAACAGTTATTCCGATGTTCTTTCATAAAATTCACGTTGATCCGGCCGTTGCGTCAGGACCACTTATCACCACTGTCAATGACCTTGTTGCAGTTATAACGTATTATGGATTGTCACTTATCATTTTAATTGACATGTTTCATATTGCGGGGTAGAGCCACTAGGGACAGATATTGAGCCACCGTACCTGTCCCGGTGGCTCTTTTAATAAAAAGAAAGAGAGAAAAGGAATGGTGAGGGTATGATAAGAAAAAAAGGTTCTTTGAAAAAAAGAATTTTTTCATTATGGCTTTGTGTTATGTTAATAGTAGGCATAGTTATTTCAGCGTATACGATTCGATATGCCAGAACTGTTAAGGATGGTAAAATTGAAGATACGCAGTTATTATGCAATAGTTATGCGGAACGATTGGAAAATGATCTTCACATGATGCAGGAACAGATTAATTGGTATTTCACATCAGATTCCTATTATCGACAGGTTGCAGAAGGAATTACAGATAATTTAAGCAATCTTCGAGCATTGACACATATAAAAAATAACTTGACGATACAGGCTTTAATTCTTGATTTTGAAGGTGGATATTTTTTCTATAATAGTAGCAGAGATGAATTGAGAAGTGCCTTTCATGGTATGGATTCAGTGAAAATGATTCAGATAAATCGACAATTAAAGCAAGACTTAAGTAAGGCTTCAGACAGAGGAAACTATTTGAACTTTTTTTCTTTAGATGGTAGTGTATATATTCTTTCAAGTATAAGTGTAAAAGGATGTCAAATCGGTTATCTAATGAATTTAACAGAATATTTTCAGCTAGATGATGAGACACAAATCATTTATGTGAAGGATAATGAACTGATTAATAGCAGCACAAATCAAAGCAATAGTTCAAAGCTTCAAGATCTTGAACTAGAGAATATGGATATACAGATATATGGAGAAAAGATAATAGCGAAATCATCTGTTATGAATTTATATAAATTAAAGATTGTAATGATACGAGATTACTCTAAGGCAGTACCATTTTGGCAGCAATGGAACTTTTGGCTTTCGATTATTGTAGTTGCAATGCTAATGTTATTATTTAGCTTATTTTTTTATCATACAATGCGTCAGACACTATTGATTCCTATTCATCATATTTTATTTCGAGTGAATGAGATGAAGGCGGAAAATGATGAAGTGGAAAATTTGATTTTAAAAACAAAGCAGGAAAGTCAAATTGAAGAATATCAAGAAATTAATTATAAGATTGATCAAATTTTTAGCGAGATAAAACAGTTGGAGGAAGAACGACTAAAAGAGAAACTGCGTGCGAATGAGGCACAACTTCAATATTATCAGCTTCAGACGGATCCACATTTTTATCTGAATTGTTTAAATACAATTAGTACACTTCTTCAAAATGAAAAGAAAGAAGTGGCAAATGATATGATCATTGCATTATCAGGCCATTTTCGGTATATGTTTCGCAAGAGTCGTTCTTTGGTATTGTTGAAAGAGGAATTGGAAGAAGTTCAGGATTATTGCAGAATTTATAATATTCGAAATGGAATCCCATTATTGGTAGATATGGACGTTTCAAAGAGCGAAATGCTTTGTAAAGTGCCCATTTTGTGTATACAGACATTTGTTGAGAATGCTATTAAGTATTACGGAAAAAATGGACAAATGCTGCAGGTACGGATACAGATTCGAAGAATAAAAAAGGAATATAAAAAAGAATTTTTGAAAATTCGAATCACGGATAATGGTGTTGGGTATACAAAAGAAAATCTGGACGAATTTAATAAGCCAGTCGATAAATTTGTGTATAAGTCTTCTCATGTGGGAATTGATAATCTTAAGTATCGTTTTAAATTGATTTTTGAAAATGAGGCAGATATTTATTTTTATAATGCACCATATAGTGGAGCAGTAGTTGAAATGACAATACCTGCAAAAGAGGATGATAGTGATGAAAATATTAATAATTGATGATGAGCAATTGATAAGACAGGGGGTGTATGATCAGCTTTTGGAAATGAAGCTGCCAGTCGACGAAATACTTATAGCATCAGGAGCTGACCAGGCACGCGAAATTTTGGAACATAAGGAAATACAGATTTTTTTATGTGATATTGTGATGCCGCAAGAAGATGGAATTACGTTCGCAAAGTGGGTATTGAAACAATATCCTGATAGTAAATTTATTTTTTTAACTGCACATTCAGACTATACATATATGAAGGAAGCAATTTCAATACAAAGTTTTGATTATTTGCTTCAGCCTGTAGCAAAGGAAGAACTTTTTCAGGTTGTGAATCGTGCAATCATGCAGGTTACACTTGAAGCAAAAAATAAGAAACTTTTCCAATGCAGAAAATTTTTGATTGACAATGAGATAGATATCCTTGAAGGAAATTCGTTACGTTATTTGCAGGGATTAACAGAGAATAAAAAATATCTGACTAATCTTATTGAACAGCGTACGGGGACGCTCGAGGAAGATACATTGTTTTGTGTCGTTTATGTTCAGGTGTTAAAGCCTAAAAGTGCATGGAAAGAAAAAGATAAGGATATTTTGCGGGAAATTTATTATAATATATTTGAGGAAGTTATGGGAGAACTTGATATTCGACCGATTATTCTTTTGAGAAGTGATCTTTCAGGAAGTGTTTTTGTACTGCTGCGCTTTTGTGAAGGCAATAAGAGGGAACTTCCTGTAATTGCCGATTACTTGAATAATTTTCGCGTGCTTTATAATAAGGTGACGGGGACGGAACTGGCAATTTATTATACATCGTATTGCGATATATCAATGATTCGTGGACAAACAAAGAATCTTTTGAAGGAGGTTTATGAAAATGTTACACATGTAGGCAGCGTATTTTTTGTGGGAGATAAGGGAGAGAAAGTTGCAGAATATTCTTTTGACATTCAATTTAATTCATGGAGAATGCTGGTGAATAGGGATCGTTTAGAAGAGTTTCGTCAAAGTTTGTTTGCTTATTTGGATTATCATGTAATGAAAAAAGATGTGGATCGGAATTTTTTAATGAAACTTCACAGCAGGATATCGGAGCTGATTTTAAGAAAAATAGCAGAAGAAAAAATCAGCACAAATGATATATTTGATCAGAATTATTCTTACTATGATTTTATGTATAGTTTTGATGATACTGAAAAATTCAAAGAAATGATATCAAAAGTACTTGAAAAAATACGTAGGCTCATGGGAAGAGAAGAACAAAATCCTGTAGAGCGTGTAGTCTCTTATATTAGAGAAAATATTGAAAAGGATATAAGTGTTGGAGTACTAGCGGATCTGATTGGTGTTACTCCGGAATATTTGAGTCGTATTTTTAAAAAAGTAAAAGGAGTGAGCTTAAAAAAATATATTATAAATGAAAAAATAGAAGCAGCAAAGATACTTTTAACGACAACAACATTACCTGTAACATTAATATCAGAAAATGTAGGGTATGGAAATTATAGTAATTTCACTTATACATTTCACCAAATCGTTGGGTGTACACCAACCGAATATCGACAAAAACAAGAATAGATGGGAGCTGCCTATAAAAAATGGGCAGCTCTTATCTACTATGTGCAGAAAATCGAATAGAAATGGTCAGATTTTTGATAGTTTTGAAAAAAAGAGTTTCGTATAATAAAGCTACTAACAGAAAGGGGGAGTTGCTTGATGAAACAATCAACTTGCAGTAAAAATGTCGGATATCAAAAAACTTCTGTGAGAAAAAGGATACATAAATATAAATATCTGTATCTTTTAGCATTGCCAAGCATAGCATATCTGTTTATCAACAATTATATGCCGATGACGGGATTGATTCTTGCATTTAAAAATTACAGTTTTTCAAAGGGAATATTTAAAAGTGAGTGGTGTGGATTAAAGAACTTTACCTATTTATTTGGTTCAAAATGGGCAAAAGTTATGTTTCGCAATACAATTGGGTATAATATAGTATTTATCATTTTGGGAACGATAGTTGCTATTTTTATTGCAATATTATTGAATGAAATTCACAGCATCAAAGCGAGAAATTGCTATCAGATTTTGATCTTAATTCCTCATCTTGTCAGCATGGTTCTTGTAGGATATATCGTATTTGCATTCCTTTCAAATTCGAATGGTTTCGTGAATAAAGGAATTTTAGAACCGCTTGGAATGAAGGATGTGAATTGGTATACCGAGGCTGGATATTGGCCATACATTCTTGTTTTTGTAAATTTATGGAAAGGATTTGGATTCCAAAGTATTGTGTATTTTGCAACTATTATTGGATTTGATAAATCGTATTACGAAGCAGCTGTTGTGGATGGGGCAAGTACCTGGCAGCAAATTACAAGGATCACATTGCCATTGCTGAAACCAACTGTAATTATTTTAACGGTAATGGCAATCGGAAGAATGTTCTCTACGGATTTTGGATTATTCTACCAGGTGCCAATGAATTCAGGAATGCTTCGTGAAGCGACAACTACGATTGATACATTTGTATATAAGACATTTATGGAAGATCATGATGTAGGAAGATCACTTGCAGCAGGTTTTATGCAGTCTGTTCTCGGTTTTGTACTTGTAATGGGAACAAATTTGGGCGTTAGAAAAATAGATCCGGACAGTGCATTGTTTTAAAATAGAATGTGGGTCGGATAAGAAAAGAGGAATCGTATGGCAGGAAGAGGAAAAGGTTTTCGTATTTTTGCAAATATAATAATGGTGCTGTTGGCAGTGATGTGTTTGCTCCCATTTGTACTTCTTTTAGTTTCATCTTTGACAAAGGAATCGACTATTACAGCAAAAGGATATTCGTTTTTAATCAGAGATCTGGATTTCAGCGCATATCGTTATTTATTTGCAAGTGGTGATAGTATTTTAAGAGCATATGGAATGACGTTGCTGGTGACCGCGATAGGAACAATATTAAATCTATTTATGACATTGTTTTTTGCATATCTGCTTTCAAAAAAAGATTTGCCGGGAAGAAATTTACTCTCATTTTATGTATTTTTTACGATGCTTTTTTCAGGAGGAATGATTCCAAGTTATATTATTTGGTCTCAGGTATTTAAGGTTAGTGAGACAATATTTGGACTTCTCTTACCAAATCTGTTGATGAATGCGTTTAATATTATTTTGATGAGAACATTTTTAACAAGTAATATCCCACAGGAAATTTTGGAAGCGGCCGAAATGGATAGCTGTTCTCAGGTGAGAATGTTGTTTGATATTTGTATCCCGCTTTCCAAACCGATGATTTCAACGGTAACGTTATTTTCTGCACTTGGATATTGGAATGATTGGGTAAATGGACTTTATTATTTGATTCGTAATAAAAAATTGTATACGATTCAAAATGTGTTGAATACTATGCAGAATAATATTCAGTTTTTGAAACAGAATTCTCAGGCAGCATCAACATCGCTGGCTTCTACAGTGCCATCACTTGGACTTCGTATGGCAATTGCAGTTGTGTCGGTGCTTCCAATACTTATGATTTATCCATTTTTTCAAAAACAATTTGTTCAGGGTATTGTAATCGGTGGCGTAAAAGGTTGAATGTAGTTAGTTAAAAATAAATCGACAATAGTCGTAAAAAGGAGGCTCTTATGAGAAAGAAAATGATGGCAATGGCAGCAGTAACTGCAATGATGGTATCTGCGGGAACTGGAAGTGTGGCAATGGCAGCACAAGAAAATGATGATCCATCAAAGTGGCCGGTTGTGAAGATGGAGGTGGTTTCCAGTACAGGTGAAGAAGCGAAGGAACAAGAGATTGAAGATGCATTGAATGAGTATTTGGTATCAATTGATGCAGGAGTACAGGCAGATTTGGTACCACTTGCATTTGGTGACAGAGCAACTCAGCTTACGCTATTATTGACAGATAGTGAAAATGGAATTGATTTATTCTGTTGGCGATTTTATTCATCTGTGACAGATATGGTAAATAATGATCAGGTAATCGCATTAGATGACTATCGTGATCAGTATCCGGAATTGTGGGAGATGTTTCCGGAAAGTGTTTATAAAACTTGTCAGGTAAATGGAAAACAGTATTCAATGCCGGCGGCAGATTCCTTTGGTAATTTTCAGGTGTATACGATGCGTAAGGATATCGCAGAAGAGATTGGCGTGATGGATTTGGTCGGCAAAAAAATTACAGAAGAACAATTCGAAGACATATTAGCAAAGGCAGAAGCAGCACATCCGGAATTATGTTGGTTGACGGATCCAACAGTAACGTCTTATCAGGGAATTGATAATTTAGGATTTTCAGATTGGATTGGTGTTCTTTTAAATCAAGGTATTGATCAAGATACAATCGTAAATTATTATGAGACAGATGAATTTCGTGCGTATTGCGAGAAGTGCAAGATGTGGGCAGACAATGGATATTATATTGATGATCCACTAAACAATACAGGTATGATGGCAAGCTATGTTCCAGATGGAATTGCAGGTGGAGGCATGTTTGAGGCGTATTCAGTTGATTATGCTGCAGCATTAATGAGTGCACAGATTAAAAACTATGAAATGGTTATTTTTCAGTTGAATGATTTTGTGGGAACGAATTCTACTGTTTATAATGGATGGAATATATCATCAACCTGTCAGAATCCGGATGCAGCAATGAAGCTTCTTGATTTGTTATATACCGATGAGAAGGTTGCCAAATTCCTTGCACTTGGAATTGAAGGCGAGACATATGAACTTGATGAGAATGGTTGTGCATGGTATCCAGAGGGTGTTGATTCGAGCAATGTTGGTTGGAACTTGGATTGCCCGTGGTTTTATCCAAATGAGTGTCTGGGAGCTCCGTTTAATACAACGTTGAAAACATACTTTACGGATATGACAGCTTGCTGGACAAATCCAGAAAATAAATATTCTAAGGCAATGGGATTTGTATTTGATCCGGCAAATGTTTATGATCAGTATGCAGCTTGTTCAGCAACAGTCGCAGAATATAGAGATGCTTTGCTGTATGGCCAGGTAGATGTGGATTCAGCAATGGAAAAATTCAATGAAGAATTGAAGGAAAATGGTATTGACGAGATTATTGAAGAGATGCAGAAGCAGTATGATGAATTTTTGGGTAAATAATAAAAGTGAATCAATTTATAAATTTTAAATAAATGCAACTATAAAGAAAAGGGACGCATGGCTATCTGGCAGTCCCTTTTTGCAGAAAGGAGTAATAATGGATAAAAGAAGAGTAACGATTGAATCAGGAGAATTACAAGGATGTTTTGGATGGGATCCAAGAATTACGGTTTTTAAGGGCATTCCATATGCTGCGCCGCCAATAGGCGATTTGAGATGGAGAGCTCCTCAGCCAGTTGAAAAATGGGATGGTGTACGTATAGCAGATAATTATGGACCAATGTCTATTCAGGATGTCCCTGGACTTGACCCAAAAGAATTTTGGACGAAGGAACTTCATCCGGCTGGTCCAGAATTTGAAATGTCAGAGGACTGTCTTTACTTGAATGTGTTTACACCTGCAAAAATAGGAAACGAAAAGCTTCCGGTATTAGTTTATATTCATGGCGGCGGTTTGATGGGCGGATATCCATATGAAATTGAATTTGATTGGGAGCATGTAGCTAGAAAAGGTATTGTGGTAGTAGCGGTTGCATACCGACTTGGTATTCTCGGATTCCTTTCACACCCATGGTTATCCGCTGAACACCCAGATGAGCCGAAGGGAAATTATGGATATCTGGACCAGTTAGCAGCTATTAAGTGGACTGGTCGTAACATTGCAGCATTCGGAGGTGATCCGGAAAAAATTACAATTGCAGGTCAGAGCGCAGGTGCAGGAAGTGTGTTAGCGCAATTGTCGAGTCCGATGGCGCAAGGTGCATTTCGGGCAGCAATTGTTCAGAGTGGAATTATTATGGATTTTTCTGATACGGATTCTAAGAGTTGGGTTTGCACATTGGAAGAAGCAGAAAAAACAGGTAAAGAATTTTTTGAGAAGGCAGGTTTTCATAATCTTGAAGAGGCAAGAGCGTGTCCAGCATTGAAACTTCATGAACTTCAGAAAAAATTGGCATCCGCTGGGCTAAGTTATGGTTTTACACCACCAATTGATCATATTTTTATGAAAGAGACACCAGTTGAGGCAATGGTAAGGGATCATTGGGGAGAGCGTCCTGTTATATTTGGATATACAAAGGATGAATTAAAAATGTTTAATCGTCTTTCAGGAAGCAGCCTTACCAATATGAAGGAGTACTTGGAAGTGGCAGAATTATATGGTGATAAAAAAGATGAATTCTTGAAAATAACGAATTGCCACACAGATGAAGATGTACAAAAATTAGGAGAAACGGATGCGTATATGACATTAGTAGCTTCAACCATTATGGGGGCATTTGTGAGAAATAGTCAAGGTCATCGTACGTATATTTATGAATTTGCTTGTGACATTCCGGGTGAGGATAATCCGGGCGCTTACCATGGAGCTGAGCTTGCATTTGCGTATGATGCGCTTGCAAGAATGTGGAGACCGTTCACTGGAAAATCCTATGATATGGCACGATATATTAATTCTTACTGGATGAACTTTGTGAAGAATACAGATCCGAATGGTGTAACAAATTTTGGAGAGGAACTTCCGAAGTGGGATGCATTTACAGCGGATAAACCAATGAAGATGAATTTTACTGATAAATGTGAAGAAACACAGATTGCGATTGATCCATTGATGAAGCTGAGATATGAAATCAGTTATGAAAAATAGTAAAGTAAAATTAGTATTAGCTGAAATATGAAGATAATTTGAGAAAAAAATGGAGGGCAGCTTGTGAAACTATTTGTAAAAGACAAGGAATTTTATCGAGAGACAATTGCAATTGCCATACCGATTTCTCTTCAGAGTATAATTACAATAGGTGTAAATATGATGGATAACATTATGGTTGGATCGCTTGGTGAAACAGTGTTATCGGGTGTTTCATTGGCAAATCAATACATAAGTTTGTATCATATCTGTTGTATGGGAATTGCAATGGGGGCAAGTGTACTAACCGCCAGATTTTGGGGCATGAAGGATATGACAGCGTTGAAGTATACAGTTACGCTGATGCTTCGCTTTTGTGCTGGGCTTGCGCTGCTTTTTATGATTCCTGCAATTATTAGTCCTAATTTGCTTATGAGAATGTATACACCAGATGAAGATGTAATTGGACAAGGACTTCTTTATTATAGGTGGATCTGGGCTACTTTTCTTTTACAGGGATTTTCATTGACATGTACGATTGTTTTGCGAAGCGTTGGACAGGTTAAGCTCCCTCTTTATACTTCTGTTGGTGCATTTTTTATCAATGTATTCTTTAATTATGTATTCATATTTGGAAAGCTTGGAGCACCAAGATTGGAAATAGAAGGTGCCGCAATTGGAACACTTTTTGCCAGACTTTTCGAATTTGCAGTCATTGTTGGTTATTTTTTTACACGGGACTCGAAAATACAATATTGTGTGCAGGATTTAAGAATGAAGTGTACTAGCTTATTGCATGAATACATTATGGTAAGTGTTCCAGTGTTTGTGTCAGATGGCCTATTGGCATTGGGAACAACAGCGGTCGCCATGATAATGGGACGAATCAGCAAGGAATTTGTCTCAGCAAATTCGATTACTTTTGTAACACAACAGCTATCAACGGTATTAATTCAAGGAATTTGCCATGCAGGTTGTATTGTGACGGGTCATACACTTGGAAAAGGTGATACAAGAAAGGCACAGGAACAGGCATGGACTTTTTTGGAACTCGGAGTAAGTATTGGTATAGTTGCCGGTCTTATTATTTTAGCAATTAGTGAACCAATGATTCAAGCCTATAATATTACAGACCATACAAAGAATATTGCACGGCAGTTAATGGATGCAATGGCACTGATTATCGTATTTCAATCTGCCAATAGTATTTTGACAAAAGGAGTTCTTCGTGGCGGTGGAGATACTAAGTTTTTGATGGTTGCGGACATTTTATTTTTATGGATTGTTTCAATACCACTTGGTGCATTAGCTGGGCTTTACTGGCATTTGTCGGCATTTTGGATTTATGTTTTCCTTAAAATTGATCAAGTGATAAAAGCTATATGGTGTGTATTTCGACTAAAAAGTGGAAAATGGATCAAAACAATTAAAGGAAGTAAAAAATAGAGCAGGGGAGTAAAGCAGAATGAAAAATGAAATCACAATTCATACGAAGAAGGTGAAATTTAGGACAGCACCTGAATTTTATGGACTATTTCTTGAAGATATCAATCATGCAGCAGATGGTGGTCTTTATCCTGAAATGATTAGAAATCGTGCATTTGAAGATTCTCTTGTTCCAGAGGGATGTATAACTGATAAAGAACAGAAAATTTTCATTACAGAGCATAACTGGCCGGGCGCTTTTAATCATGGAGAAGGAATGGATGAATGGGCAGAAGCAGTTTTGCCAACAGATATACCGGGGTGGTATTCAGAAAATGCTCAAATTGAGTTGTTAACAACTGATACATTGAATCAAAATAGAAAAGCAGCTCTTCGTGTATTATTTTTACCGCATGGAAAAATTTATAACATTGGTTATTGTGGTATACCAATTGAAAAAGGAACTGCAAGCAACTTTTATTTTATGGTAAAAAGCAACTGTAAAACCAAGATTACAATTTCTTTAGAAAATACAGACAAAGAAATTTGTGGACAAAGCAGCTTTTTAATAGAAATGAGTCGAGAATACAAACGATACGACTGCCAAATTTTAGCTGAGAAGACAGATTACAATGGACGAATTTGTATTTCTAGTGAGAAATCATGTGAACTGATTATAGGATTTACGTCGCTTCTTCCAGAAAAGACATTTAAGAATCATGGTCTTAGGGAGGATCTTGCGATAGCATTGAAAAATACGCATGCAAAATTTCTTCGTTTTCCAGGTGGTTGTGTAGTAGAAGGAATTAATGAACCGAATGCAATGCGTTTTTCAAAGACGATAGGACCGGTATGGGAACGTCCGAGTGTTCAATTAATGTGGCATTATCGAGCAACAAATGGGCTAGGCTTTCATGAATACTTGCAATTGTGTGAAGATCTTCAGATGGAGGCTATGTATGTGTGCAATTGTGGAATGGATTGTCAGGCACGGAATGGAGGTGGATTTTCACAAAAAATAATGCAGGAATATTTGGAGGAAGCACTCCACGCGTTGGAGTATGCATTGGGAACATCGGATACACCATATGGAAAGCTGCGCGCTATAAATGGAAGAAAGGAACCGTTTCATTTAAAATATGTGGAAATAGGAAATGAAAATTGGGGTCCGGAATATACAAAGAGATACGAATTATTTTACAGAACATTAAAAAATGCGTATCCGAAGGTGATTTTTATCTCAAATGCGCATACAGAGAGGGAGAAACTCACAACGGAATTCGCAGATGAGCATTACTACGATGCACCAGAGTTTTTCCTTGAAAGCGGTAATTTATTTGATGAGTATGATAGAAAAGGACCGAAAATTTTTTTAGGGGAATATGCCGTAAATGGAGGAAATACAATTGCATCTATGGAATGTGCACTGGCAGAATCTGTATTTTTATTAGGAGCTGAAAAAAATCAAGATATTGTACGTCTTACAGCATATGCACCATTATTTCAAAATGCAAATTATACAGCGTGGAAACCGAATTTAATTGTTTTTAATAACCATGAGGTTTATGGAATACCAAGTTACCATGCAATTTCACTTTTAGGTAAATATCGAGGGGATGAAGTTCTTACGCTTGATGAAAATGTAGAAATGTGTCCACCTACTTACCGAGGTGTTTCTGGAATTATGTGTGAGAAAGAGGGATTGGAAGTTCGGAATGTAAAAATTAATGGGAAATCCATAGAGCTTTCGTCTTGTATATATGGAGAAACTCGAAAAAATCAGGCTACTGGCAGTTATCAGATGCATTATGGTGGAGAGCGTCACCATTTTACAGGAAAGAGTAAGGAATGGAATGAAGCTTTTGAATCTTTTATTACAGATGGAGGTAGAGAAAACAACGCACTTATATGGGGAATTTTTGGTGAGGAAGAATTGGAAGAATATACATTTGAAGCAGAAGTAAAAATGCAAAAAGATAACCCGGTAACATTTTCCATATGGAATCATCATCCGGATACGGATGCGGGATGTAATGAACCTAGAGATACAAAGTGGACAAGTCGTTCCGTAAGAAATCAGATTTGGAAGATTGAAAATGGAGTCAGTGTGACGAGAAATCCACATATGTTTGAAAAACCATTAACATCAGAAGAGCAAACGCCAGTAGAGATTGACTACACAAAATATAATTGCTATAAAATTATATGTGATCATTTTGGCTATAAGTGTTATATTAATGATAAATTAGTGGATCAAAAGCGACATGTGCTTCATCCGTTAGTAAGTGCTGTGGCGGTGCAAGATCGTGAATATGTATATTTGAAAGCAGTAAATGTGGATAGTCATGATCTTGACATTCAAATTAAGCTTGATTGTAATGTAGATCAGGATGGAGAAGTTGAAATTCTTCAAGGAGCATTGCAAGAAGTAAATTCATTTGAATGTAAAAATAAGGTGTCAACTATAAAGAGAAAAGTGACATGTGGAGCTGATTTTGTTTATCATATTCCAGCATATTCTGTAAATGTGATTAAGATGAAAAAGGAAAGGAGCAAAGAATGAAAGCATTAATGGATCGTATATTTGGGGAGAATAGGCCTCCAGTAGAAATGATTCGTTTTGAATCGTTGAATGAGGTGCCTCCGTATGAAAGGTTAGAGAAAAAAGAAGCTGAAATTGTAAAAGGAATGCGTAATATTTGGTACGAATATGTGCCTTCATGTTATGATGGGTCAAGAGAAGTACCTTTAGTTGTACAGATACATGGAGGAGGTCAGGATGGTCTGAGATGGGCTTCGTATACGGTGTGGCACGAGATTGCAGAACGAAATAATATGATTGTTATTTACCCAAATTCGATAAAAGCGGGAAGATGGGATTGCAATGAAGAAGAAATTAAATATTTATATGATTTGATTTCTCATATGTGTACCGTTTATAAAATTGATAAAACTAGAATTTATATGCAAGGAATGTCAAATGGCGATATGATGACGCTGGCATTTACGATGAGACATCCACAAGTATTGGCAGCAGCTGGCTATACTTCAGGACCGTCTTCGGAAGAGGGAATTGATGGAGATAGACCAGTTGGTGCATTACCGATTATACAGGAGCGAGGAGAACTGGATATAAATTATATGCTTTCAAAGGATGTCGAGGATGTATATGAAAAACGGTATCATATGAATGATATTAATAGAGAACTTTGGGAAAATGTGAATGGTACTGCAAAAGTGCTTCCTTCTGTTACAATACGAGGTAAAGACAATTTTCTGATTTGGAATGGAACAAAAGCACCTATTATTAATTGGGAGATCAAAGATATGGGACATCGAGAACCTGTATATGCGGCTCAAATATATTGGGATTGTCTTTACAGTGGATGCAGAATGGTGAATGGAGAACACCTATTTGAAAATCCTGTGCAGACACTTAAGGGGGATGATGATCTGTATTTAATTGCACTAGGTTCCAATAAAGCTTACCATAAAAATAAAATAATGAGAATTTCTTCTTTTGATCAAGGAATTGTTCGCATGATGGTGCCTAGCCCAGAGAGGCATTTTGCACCATTAAAATTAAATGAGATGGCCCAAACGGAGGCTATGTATGCACCAGTAGAAATATTGAACTCTTTATTTGGAGCAGAAGTGAAAAGCGATCGTGCAGGAACACTTGTTATGGTAACTTTGCCGGATCAACGTATTGTGACATTGAGAAAGGATTCACTTTTAATTGATATCGATGGGAAATATACGGCTATGCAAAAACCATGTATTTTGTATTTTGGATGTTTTTACATCCCGGTCGAAGAATTTATGAGAATGGTTTTGAAAAAACAGGTTTCTATTGCGCATGATGTAATGTGCATTTCGGATCATTATGCATTAGTTGGAAAATATACAGCGCGAATTATCTGCAAGCTGATTGGTGGTGTGATGCGTCCGCATGAACAAGTGGAATGGGAATGAGTTAGGAGGAGAATAGATGGAAAAGAAAGAATTATTGATTACACATCATGGAAGAACAGTGCATGGATATTTTTTTAAACCAAAAGCAACCAGAAAGTTTCCGCTCGTTATTATAAGTCATGGTTATAATGGATATAAGGATGATTTTGAAAAAACAGCGGAGTATCTTGCTGATGCTGGTATAGCATCAGTTGCATTTACATTTTGTGGAGGAAGTACACGAGATGAATCAGGCTTTCCAACAACGCAGATGACATTGTTTACAGAAAAAGATGATTTAATTGCAATTTTTGAAAGGATGGAACAAGAAGCGAGTGTTGATAAGGATCATATATTTTTGTTTGGAGCTTCTCAGGGTGGTCTGATCAGTGCTATGGCAGCAGAAGAATATAAAGAAAAGATAGCGGGTATGATTCTTCTTTATCCGGCATTATGTATTGCAGATAATTGGAGAGAACGTTTTGCATCCGAGGATGATATCCCAAAGGAATTAGATTTTTGGGGAATGCAGCTTGGAGATGTATTCTTTAAGAGTATTAGAACTTTTGAAACATTTAAAGTATTGGGACATTTTAGTAGCCCCGTATTGATACTTCATGGAATACAGGATGAGATTGTTCCAATTGAGTATAGTTTAAAAGCAGTAAAACAATATCCGAATGCAAAATTGGAGCAGTTTGCTAATGAACCGCATGGATTTACGGAAGATGGAAACCGGCGTATGGAGGCGATGATGTTATATTTCATCCATGAATGTATGGAAAGCAAATAGGAGCCACCCGGGACAGATATTGAGCCACCGGACCTGTCCCGGTGGCTCAAAGAAACAGCGTGCATCCCATTGCTTTAAATTCTTCAATTTTCTTTTGAAGAAGTGGGACGGGAACCTCAAGATATTGGCTGCTGCAGTCAATGCAAAAATACGAGGAAGCACCGCGATTATAAAGTTTTTTGTGGAGGCCAATTTCATCCTTTGTAAGGATGCGGCCGCACTGCTTGCATTTGCTGCAGGCAGCAGTTGAATGAGTAGTATCCATAAGTTTGCCTCAAAAAATATTAAATGGGTTACCCTCTGCCAGTATTGTGCTGGCAGGGGGGATTTGTTTTTTTATTATTCTGGGAAAATAAGCTGTGCAATGATTACCTTTGATTCATCAGGAGCGATTTTTGTAGCATAGCTGTCTTCATAGATGCCAAGATCCTCACCTGTGATTGCATCTGTCAGCTGAAGGCGAATGCCGGACTCTGAGTGAATACCAAGATCATCAAAACAGATACCTACATTCTGGCTCCACTGATCCTCAGCAGCAAGATTAAAGAATGCAATTGCAATACGGTTTCCAGACAGAAGCTTTGCGAAGGTGTACTTTCTTGTGTCAGCATGATCTACTAAAAATGGTGGGCGGCACTCATCATCCTGATTAATATCAATCAGACCCTTACAGAAGAGTGTTTTCTTGTTTACATCGTCAAGCTTTCTAAGGTCAGCACCGATGATAAGCGGAGAGCCTAAAAATGCCCACATTGCGAAGTGCTGCAGATACTGAAGGTCGCTGCAGCCGCCAATTCCTACATTTCCATTTCCGTGCATACCAACGATCAGCATGTCCATATCATTCCAGCATCCTGGTGCATTATTTTCCACATTTTCTACCTGACTGATGAAAAGATCCTTGTAGCTCTTTGGACCATCAAAGATATCTCCGGTAGAGCGATAGCTGTGAGCACCATGAGAGCGCATCCAGCCAGATGGGTCATACATACCCCAGTTGCAGGCTGCAAATAAGATATCGCGTCCAGTGCTGCGAAGTGCCATTGCCATTGTCAGGTAGGCATTCTTTGCATCACCGCTGACAGGGAAATTGCAGAAATCATATTTCAGATAATCTACACCCCACTCAGCAAACTGCTTTGCATCAGAAAATTCATGACCATAGCTGCTTGGATAGCCTGCACAAGTCTTTGTTCCTGCGCAGGAGTACATACCAAACTTTAAGCCTTTTGAGTGAATATAGTCGGCAAGTGCCTTCATACCATTTGGAAACAGTGCCGGGTCAGCAACTAGCTTTCCGTCAACACGCTCACGAAGAGACCAGCAGTCATCAATAATAACATATTCATAGCCCAGATCACGATAGCCATCCTCTACAATACGGTCAGCCATCTCCTTAATCAGCTGCTCATTGATTTTGTCTCCGAAAGTGTTCCATGAGTTCCAGCCCATAGGCGGTTTTTTTGCGATCATAATTGTTTCTCCTTTTTAAAATTTATAGTTGGATTGCCTTTATAATAAAGGCAAAATAAGAAAAATGGAATAACATATCATATTGTTTCCTTAACATATCATCTGATTGTGTAAAAATGGAGAAAATCTAATTTTCTGGACAAATATATAAAAGTATCCATTGTACAAAATGAAATATTCAGGTATAGTAGAGCTTGGAACAAAACAGGAGGCAAAAAGTATGTTTTATACGTATGCAGTAGGGATAGACAGCCGCCACAGAAAAGGCGAGATTGTTTATCATTATGAAAAAAGACAGCATTATATTTTAATATATACAAGAACAACAGCTCAGTTTCAGATTGATGATGAGGAGATTCCGGTAAAAAAGGGAACACTTCTTTTGATCAGTCCAGATAAGCGTGCATCTTATACAGGAGTTTGGGAGGGCTACTGCGATGACTGGATCAATTTTTATGATCCGGACAATCAGCTTGCAAATTTTCGGATTCCGATAAATAAACCAGTAAGCCTCCAGGAAAATATTCCAGTGACTCAATATATGCAGCTGATAATGAATGCATTTCATTCAGGAATGGCACAGCGTGACAATGTTCTTTCACAGCTGATGATGGCATTCTTTACATTGATTGATAATTATTTAAATTCATCGCTTCCGCAGATTGCACACTATCAAAAACTTTTGGAGCTTCGAGAGGAAATTTATGCATTTCCGGCACGTCCATGGTCAATACAGGAGCTGGCAGATCAGGTTAGCTTAAGCCCTGCCTATTTCCAGGATCTATATAAAAAGGCATTTCAGGTATCATGTGGGGCTGATATTATTCAGAGCCGTATCGGACAGGCTAAGCGAATGCTGGCACAGACAAACCTGACAATGGAAGAGATTGCAGACAGATGTGGGTATAACAGCCCCGTGCATTTCTCTAGACAGTTTCGTAAGTGTACAGGATGTGCACCATCAAAGTGGCGCGAGAATGCGCTGGGAGAAAATATGGTGGTTGCAGATCATGGATAAACCAATATTTTGCCTGTAATAATTAGAAAGTGGAAGAAGTGTATTTTTGTAAATATATAGCTGAATGCTTATAAATAAAAAATCTACGATTCATGGATTGTCATGAGAGAAAGTCCTTGCTATAGTTGAAGCAAAAAGATGGAGGTGATCCTCAAATGACAATGGCAGAACAAATTATTAGGGCAAGAAAAAAAGCTGGATTGACACAACGTGAACTTGCAAAACAGCTTAATGTCACCAACAAGGCTGTCTCACGGTGGGAGACTGGTGGCGGAATGCCAGACATTATTCAGTTGGTGCCGTTATGCCGTGTACTTGATCTTTCTCTTCAGGAGCTTTTGGATGGTGTTGAGGAGGGGCTCGGAAAGCAGTTTATCAGCAGTCTTTTGATTCAGCAGACGGATGAGAACAAAAACATTAATACAGAAACGTCAAATGATCATGTTTTTATACGTCCTCAGATACACAGGCAGACGCCAACCTCTAGATATATTTTTGGGCATAACCTTGAGCATACACGTGCTTGTATATATGGTGGACTGAGTGCGCAGGTTCTTCGAAATCGCAAATTTGCAGGAAAACCATCAGGAAGTGATGGCTGTGCGGCAGAGTGGATTCCGATAGGAGCTGAGCATACGCTGTATGTGCTTGATTCTGATAATGGCCCAAAGACATCGGTTGCTTATACGCATCATAAGGAGATAGGAAAAGAAATGATGGGTACGGGCAAAATGAATCGCAGAAATGAGTGTCAGGCGCTTGATGTACAGCTGTTAAAAGAAAATCATATTTGCGGAATTAGACAGGAAAACCTTGAGCTTAGAGCGTGTGAATATAAATTGCGCATTGTTGCAAAAACAAGTGAATTAGTGGAAATTCGTGTAGCATTGATGGAAAACGGCATAGAAGATACAAATGGATCGACATATAGCTTTACCCTTCATCCAGGCGATTGGCAAAAAGAAAACTTTTCAATGCACATTCCGAAGGAAGGAATGTATTCTTTAAGTATTACATTTTCAAAACGTGCAAGGGTTAAATTTGGTGTACTCTCTATGCTGCCATTTGATCATTTTCATGGAATGAGGCGTGATGTGATCGAATGTATGAAAGAGATTGGCATCAGTATGCTTCGTTGGCCGGGAGGCAATTTCGCAGGAGAGTACCGCTGGCAGGATGGACTGCTTGATGCTGATGAGCGTGCACCATTAGAGGCTTACATGGAAAATGAAACGCAGCCTTATACCAACGGATATGATTACAATGAAGTTGGAATTGATGAATTTATTGCTCTATGCCGTGAGATCGGTGCAGAGCCATTTCTGACAATCAATTTGGCAAATGCATCTCCAGAAGAAAATGCAGCATGGGTGGAGTATTGCAATGGGGCGGATGATACACGTTATGGGCAGCTTCGCGCACAGCGTGGACATAAGGATGCCTATCAGGTTCGGTATTGGTCTCTCGGAAATGAGATGGGATATGGCCACATGGAGGGGCCAATGACACCAGGGCAATATGTAATGCTTGCTCGCAGACAGATGAGAGCGATGCTAGATGTTTCACCAGATCTGCAATTGTTTTCGTCTGGTCCATATCCAAGTGAAGAATGGGGAACGAAGTCAGCAAAGGAGCTTGCAGAGAATGTTAAATATGCATCCCTTCATCACTATACCTACGTGCCGCTAGATTATTCATCGGATGAGGCTGCGAAAAATACCTGCCAGGCAATCATGGATGCACCAAAAGAGGCATATCGTCTTATACAGGAAATGAGAACATGTCTGGGCAATAAGATACATATTTCATTTGATGAATGGAATTGCTGGTACGCATGGTATCGTCCATCATCCGCAGCAGAAGGGTTGTATGCAGCGGGGATGCTTCAGTTGTTTCTTAATGAATCAAACGCAATGGATATGCCGGTGTGCTGCTATTTTCAGCCGATTAGTGAAGGGGCTATCGAAATAAAAGGTAATCATTGTCGACTGACAGCAACAGGACAGGTATTTTCCATGTTGAAAGCGCATTGTGGAGGCAGCTTATGCCCATCTTTGAAAAATAACAGTGTGACCGCGACAATAAAAGATAACATATTGACAATATCGATGATTCATACTGGACAGGAAGAACCGCGTGTATTTAAGATTCAAATAAGGGGAGATCTGTTTGATGCAAAACTATTGAGTACAGATTCGCTTCTTCCACATTCGAGATTTGAAGAAAAAATACTTTCTGTTTCAGAGACAGATGGCATATTTGAGGTTGTGCTTCCGCCATGCAGCGTTGCGTGTGTTAAGTTTCGTGTATGACAAAAAGAAAGAGAGGAGTTTAGCTATGAGATTATATTATCAGCCGAAAGGATATTGGTTTGGAGACTGCATGCCATTTGGCAAGGGGGATACGTTTTATTTGTTTCATCAAAGGGATACAAGAAAGCCGTGTCCATTTGGAGAGCCATTTGGATGGGACTTGGCTACAACAAAAGATTTTGTAACATATGAGGATTGTGGCACAGCAATTTTGCGCGGAGATGATACAAAACAGGATCAGTTTATATTTGCCGGAAGTGTTTGTGAGGATCGGGATGGTGTTTATCATGCATTTTATACCGGTTTTAATCGTGACTATCCAAAACAGGGGAAACCGTCACAGGTGCTGATGCACGCAATCAGTCATGATTTAAAGAACTGGGAAAAGACAAACGATGAAGTGACCTTCACACCGCAGCCAGGGTATGATCCAGATGACTGGCGTGACCCATTTGTGCTTTGGGATGACGAGGAAAATCAGTATATTCTGATTCTTGGAACGCGTCTTGCCGGGGATAAGCACAGACAGACTGGAAGAACGGTCTATTTTACATCTACAGATTTAACTAATTGGACATTTGAAGGCGATTTTTGGGCACCGGATCTTTTTACAATGCATGAGATGCCAGATTTGTTTAAAATTGGAGAGTGGTGGTATTTGATTACAACTGAATATTCACATGCGTCAAAGCAGGTGTACAGAATGGCAAAGAGTCTTAAGGGACCGTGGATTGCGCCAGAGGATGATGGTTTTGATGGCAGAGCGTACTATGCAGGAAGAACATTTGAATTAAATGGACAGCGAATCATTTTTGGATGGGTGCCAAGCCGTGCAAATGAGACAGATAGCGCACATTTGACGTATGATGAAAATTCCGACAATGAGCAATTTATCTGGGCAGGTACTTTTGTGGCACATGAGATTTACCAAAGGGAAGATGGAACACTTGGCTGTCGAGTGCCTCAGACTGTATGGGATGCATTTAAAGAGAAAACAGTGCTTGCTGACGAAACACTAAAAAGAGAGTCTGGACGCGTGACAAAGCAGGTTGTATCAAATGCAGGCGACTGTTATCGTTTTGAGACAACTGTGACTGCAAAGGATGGATTGCGCTCATTTTCAGTAGGCCTTAGAGATAACGAGGAAACAGGTGTCAGCTATTGCTTTACCGTGCTGTGTGCACAAAATAGAGTGATCTTTGAGAAGGTACCAAATTGGCCGTGGCCACAGATGAACAATATTGGTTTGGAACGCCCAGTGCATCCAAACGAGGATGGAACATATCATATTCAGATCATAGCAGATGACACAATTGCGACATTGTATATCAATGGTGTTGCGCTGAATGCGCGCATGTACACTCAGCCGGGAGATGGTATTGTGCTGGCCGCAGAAGATGGAACAGCTGTATTTAAGGATATGTCCTTTGCGAAGTTTCCACTTAAGTGATAAATTCTTAAAAGATGCAAAAGAAACAGAAAACAAAATAGAAAAGACAGATTCTTTCGTTCCATTTGCTCACTATGAGGGCAAAGAACAGATCATTGATCCGTCCCTGTACGACGAAGAAAAGGGAATCTATCAGGGAGAACCACATCATGCACTGGTATGGCCGGATGCGGACAGCAATGACACAACACTTATCTTTAATCCGGCGCGGAATTATCACAGTAAGTCAGTAAATCGAAAAGCAAAACATGCATAAAAATATTTAGAAAGAAAATGCGCTCGCGGTGATGATACCGGAGCGCATTTTCTTTCTTTTGGGAATTAGGAATTATTGGATTTTCATAGCGGTAAGTAAGTCTTTTTATCGTA